>CABEBO010000052.1_pt1 | contig 24602 bp, 22 predicted proteins | sample 3132601 | NCBI WGS metagenome assembly CABEBO01 (sample SAMEA5534345, study PRJEB31848) | metagenome | biome: tundra; feature: field; material: soil | place: USA | collected 2013-05 | depth 0.45 m
GCATAACACTTTCGCATGCACAAGGTGTTACCGATTTTCTCGGGCGAATGCGAGAGGCGCGAGCGCGCGGTTCAAGCGGGCTGGGGGGCGGGCGCGTCGAGGCCGACCGCGGCGCCGCTCTTGCGGGTGGCGTAGCGGCTGAGCAGTCTGACGACCCCGGGCGTGACTTCGTGGATAGCCTCGCGGCGGAAGCCGACGACCTCAGGACCGTGCGCGCGCATCATGCCGAGCATCGAGAGCCGCAGCAGCGCGGCCACCGCCTGGCAGTAACGGAAGCGCTCGAAGTCGATCGGCGCCATCGCATGATAGAGCGGCATGTACAACGCCGCGAAGCTCGCGCGAAGCCCGTTGCCGACGATGTTGTCGCGCATCCATCGCGGATTCTCCAGCGCGGACGAGGACAGAATCACGGCCGTCATCGCAGCGTCGAGATGGCGATCGCCGACATCGGCGTTCACCCAGTCGATGACGCCGGTCACGCGCATCCCATCCACCATCACGTTGAGCGGATGATAGTCCATGTGCAGGAGCGAATTAGGGCTGTGGCGAAACCTGGCCGCGCGTTCGGCAACCAGATTGAGCGCCTCGCGCAGACCGGGCAGCGGGCCGGTCTCGACGCGATTGGCGATGATCGCAAGCACGCGATCCAGCAGAGAGGAGTCGGCGTCAGCGCCGGCGATTGGCGCATAGGCGCGCGGAATCTCGCGCACGCCGGGGCTGGCGGGATCGAGCTTGTGGAGCCTCGACTGCGCGCGGACGAAAGAAAAAAATGCCATCGAGAAAGTCTTTAACGAACTCGGAAAGCTGCGGATCGTGAACAGCGGACCGCCCGCCAGTCGCTGCATGATGAGGAACGGCGCGCCCAGGGCGCAATGATCGGCCTCGAAGGCATAGGGGCGCGGGACGCAATAGCCGGCGGCGAACAGGCGATCGATGGTGGTGTATTCGCGGGCGCCTTTGGCGTCGGCGGCGGAGCCTTGATAGACGCGCAAAACGATCGGTTCGCCGGCCCGGATGGCCGCGAACGCCTTGGACGCCGCTTCGAGCGTGAACTCGAAGACGGTGGTTTCCCATCCGCTGGCAAGGACACTGAGGCACGAGACCGGTGCGCCAAGGTACGCGGACAGGCGTTGCTTGATGTCGTTAAGGTCGAGCATTGGATAAACGCAAGCGCAGAATCCGTGCGAACCGCAGCGTAATACAAGCGGAGAAAAGTCGCAATCGAACTGACACACGTGTCAGGTGGCAGGGGCAGGGGTGACCCCTGCACCCAACGTTAAGGCCGCCCGCCGTTGGCGGGCGCGGGCAGGGCTGAGCCTTGCACCCAACATTAACGCCGCGCTCCGTTGTCGCGCGCGGTCCCTGCCAGCGACTTAATACTGCGCTGCCGTCGCCACGGCCAGGGGTGACTCCTGCACCCAACGGTAAAACAAAGATGCGGGACTCCGTCCCTGTTAGAACAGGTGAAGGGGGGAATTTACCTCGCCCGTTACTTTACGCGAGGCAGGAAATGTTGCTGGGTTCCGGTGTGCGGCGGCGGTTCAGCCGGCGTCCGGAGCCTCGGCGCCATCTTGAGCGTCTCGTTGGGGAGAGTCTGGCCGTCTTTCTGGAAATGCTGCTGCACGATCGACGAGAGCAAGGGTCCGCTGCGATCGCCGAGATCGATCGCAACTTCGACCGACAGTCCCAGCCGCAGCGGTTTGTCCTGAGGCTCGGGCCCTTCGATAACAATCTTGATCGGCACGCGCTGCACGACCTTGACCCAGTTGCCGGTCGCGTTCTCGGGCGGCAGCAGCGAGAAGGCCGCGCCGGTACCCATGCTGATCGAATCGACGTGTCCATTGTAGGTGTAGTTGGGATAGATGTCGGCGACGATCTCCGCCTTTTGACCGACGCGCACGTCGGTGAGCTGGGTCTCCTTGAAGTTGGCCGTGAGGTAGAGCTTGCCCAGCGGGACGATTGCCAGCAGAGGCTCTCCGACCTGGACGCGATTGCCAACGTGGGCGGTCTTATGAGTGACGATGCCCGCGAACGGCGCGGTCAGTTTGGTGTAGTCGAGATCGAGTCTGGCGGCTTCCAGAGCGGCTTCGGCCTGCTTGACGACCGGGCGTGCGTAGCGCGAATGGTCGTCGTTGGGAGATCCGAGGGCGGCCTGGGCCTGCGTCAATTGATGCTCCGCGAGCGCTTCACCGGCGATCGCGACGCGCAGTCCGGTGTTGGCCTGATCGTATTGCTGGATGGAGACGACGCCTTGTTCCTTCAATGCCTTGGCGCGCTCGAAATCGATTTGCGCCTGCTTGCGTTGCGACACGGTGAGCGACACACCCGACCGCGCCGCATCGACCATCGCGTAGAGCCCGTCGACGGATTGCCTGGCGCGCTCGAGCTGAGCCTGGGCCTGCTCGACACGGACGTCGAAGTCGCGCTGGTCCAGCGTCAACAACAACTGGCCTTCCTTAACCGTCCAGTTGTCCTCGACATAAAGGTTGGTGACGGTGCCGGCAACCCGCGAGGAAACCAGCGCGACAGTGCCGTCGACGTAGGCGTCGTCGGTGCTGACGTGGCTTTCGATGTAGCGATAGTAGTGAAAACCGGGAATCGCGGCGGCGGCGGCGACAATGATCGCCACTACCAACAGGACCCGGCGTACGAGCTGCGAATTCATAGAATGATTTCAGAGGCGGGAAGGTCTAGGCGCGTTTTCGAATGGCTCGCTCACTTGTTACAGAGGCTAACTATGACGAATGCGGGAGGCTGTCAAACGAACCGGGACGATCGAGCGCGGCTTCGACGTATCGGCAGCTATGCGCGCGAATTGCGCAGCTACCGCGGGCGCTGACTTAACAGTGCGCGCGAGTCATGGCTCTCGAATCGTCGCGTTGGGGCCGTGAACGACGGTTGCCACCACGACGCCGTTGAGCGTCATGTTGAGACGGAAAGTGGGGTAATCCTGACCTCCGAAAAAGGTGGCGTCCACCTTTCCGTTCGGGCTGTCGAACAGGATCAACGTCGGCGCGCGTGCTCCGATCACGAATCCAGTGGTGATGTCCTCGACCATTGCCGTGTAGCGCTGATTGAGGGGACCGGCGGCGAAAATCCGCAGGTCCGGGGACGCCGGCGATGCGATCGAGCTGAGGGGACCTCCGGCCTGCACCGACACGGTGCCAAAAGGTGCGCTGGTGGACTGGAGATCGGCCACGTGGGTGCCGATGACTATTTCGAGACTCAGCAGGTTGCTGTTGCTGGTGGTTTTGGTCGCGACGATCGCGGCCGGCAGGTTGTTGTTGCAGATTACGATGCTAAGCGGAACGTTGCCCTGAAGCGTCCACGACGATCGCGAGTCCGACACGGTCGCGGTAAATGGCGTGCCGACGGTGCCGAGAATCTCGTACGAAGCCAGCCGCGGGCCGTTGGGCGTATTACCGACGCTGCCGGAAAATCCAGTCTGGTTGTTGCAGGCCGCGACTGAAAAGGCCATCGCGGCGCCGAGCGCGCTCATCGACAAAGTTCGCACGAGATGCCGCATCGCCCGGTTTGCCGTCGCGATCACAGCGGCTGGATTACGTCGTTGCAGATGCCGGGGCATGAGCCGTCGGAATTCTCGCAGGTGGTGGGGCACTTGATCGTTGGCGTCGGAGATGCAGTCGGGCCGTGGACTAGCGGCGCCGGCGGAATCGTGACGGTCACAGGGCTGCCGTCAAGGAAGGGCGTAGGCGCCACCGACGGCGTCGCATCGGGACTGGGCACCGGCAGTTGCAGCCTTTGTACCTGGTAAGTGTCGGCAGGAATGCAGAAGGAGTAACTGTTGAGTGGATTGGAATTTGCCGACTGATTCTGCACGGGAGTATTCGTTATCTGCACGTTTCCTTTCGACAAGACCACCGAGGTGCCGAGGTCGGCGTTGGCGACGCCTGCTGGACCAGCAGTGATGCTGCCGTGACCGATGCAGGTGATCGTTTGGGCGAAAGGCGCCTCCACGGTATTGCACACATGCCCGGACGGTTCTGCCGGACCCGTAACGTCTGACAGCACAGCGATGGTGTGGCCCTGATATGGATCGGTGACACCGTGATAAAGATCGATCGTCGTCGCGAACAGATCGAACGTTCTGACGGTGGCCGGTGAAATCGGCTTAGTCGGAACGTTAAGCGTAAAGCCGACCGTGCCGGGGTTCGAGCTCCTGACGATAATCGGCGCGGGGAGCGCGCTTTCAATATTGTTGGTTCCGGTGTCCTCGGCGAATACCTGGACCAGAGTGGTCTGCCCCGAAATTGGCGGTTCTATCGGGATAGTGCCGCTGACGTATCCGGTGTTCAGCGCGAGCTTACACGCGGTGAAAGTAGTGCCATCGGTGCTGCAAGTGCCATCTTTCTTGTTCGTGCCCGGAATTGCGTAGACGAATAGATTGTCGTAACCCGGCGCCGAGACCTCCATCACATACACATAGGGCGCTTTTTTCTTCCCGATCGGAACGTTGGCGAACTCAGCGGGGACCTTGAGCGTACCGGGCGGCGGAAAGTAGCCTGTGTTGTCGGTGTTTGCCGTCGCGACGGCGACGCATTCGAGGAAGGATTCGGGGGAGGTCTCTGACGGGAAGCAGTTAGCCGTCGGGTTGCTATCGGGCGGAATCAGCAACTGCAGCGTCGCTCCGACAATCGGTTTTGTCGCGACGCAATTGTCGGTGATCGTACCCGTGATATTGCCAAGCGTCTGGCTCCCGGTGAGGCTATTTGAACCATTGAAATCAGCGGTTATCGATTGTCCCGGATATAGCGGCAGCAACCGTTCTGCGGCGTAGGTATCTCCTCCGCCGGTCACCGCGAGGTCGTAGAGCGTTCCAAACCCAGGCGCCGCCGGGCCGCCGGCCGCCGGAAGCTCCAGGGTAAACTTCCCGTTTTTGACCGGAGCGCTCGCGATAGCGGTATTGGTTCCGATCGCTTCGGCTGTCACCGCCAACTTGCGGACCTTTCCCGTCGGCGAAGTCCCCGAGCCCGAACCTGTTTTGACACTCACGGACCCTTTGACGACGCCCAGCTCGACCGGATTCGTGGGCGGCGACGCCAACGTGACCGCTACCGTGTACGCACCGCCCAGTGTCGTAGGCGCCTGAATGATCGTCATCGACACTTGAAGGACCAGCTCCGTCAGTTTCCCGGTTCCCGGCTGGATCAGCCCGCCGGGACCGGTGTTCGTTACGCTGATGACGCTATGGCCGGCAGCCAACTGGATGGGGTAATTGATGCATCCGTCGTTGCCGTTGCCGAGCGTCGGCGCAAGCGGACAGTTGGGGACCAACGTGCCGGGATTGTCCGGATCGAGGAGGAGCTCGGCAATGCTGTAGGTGCCGGGCTGCACACCGGCAATGTTGAAGAGCTGGGGTACGTTCTGCGAAGTGTTGAGATCGATCTGCAGATCCGCGCTCCGGCCGGAGCCTCCAATCCCCGGAGGCACCGGAATGTTGTTCCAGCTCTTATTGCCGGGGGCCGCGCTCGCATGGGGATTGATGCGAACCGACCGAACATTGAGAAGAACGTTCTGAAAGTTCGGCGGCGGGACGCCCACAAATCCTACCTCGACCAGCGCATTTTTGGCGGCCCGGGCCGACCCGACACCGGCCAGCAGCACGCAAATCACGATGACGAAAGGCACTATCAGGCCGCGAGCAGTGCGATGCACAAAAGAATCTTTCACACGGAATCCATCGAAGAAGAATTGGGTCACCGTTTGGGATAACCTAACCGGGTTGCAAAGGCAAGAATACAATCGCTTGCCTGAACGTCAAATGGATCACGGAGCTTGACTGATCGCCTTCCCGATCTGGAGAATCAATCCCAGCGATGAACTTGTCGAATCGAAACGCCTGCTGCGGTCTATTCGCACTTTTCTTTCTGCTCTGCTTCGGGGTTCGAGTGACCGCGGCGGATGCGAGTTTGAAAATCACGACCGGAAATCCGGGCCTCGAGCATTTCGACACCGACGGCGGCGTGCAGCTCGACTTCGGTCTGACCGATCAGAACGGCAATCCGGTCGGCAACCTTCGTCCCGACAACGTGAAAGTATTTGAAGACGGCAAGGAAGCCAAGATCCTCGATTTTCGCGGAGTCGGTCAGGGCCGTCCCGTCGATATCGTGTTCGTGATGGACGTGACGGAGTCGATGCAGCCCTACGTCGACGCGGTCAAGCAAAACGTGATCGCGTTTGCGCAGGACCTGCAGTCCAACAGCCGCGACTACCGGCTCGGACTGGTGACGTTCGAGGACTACGTGGTTTCGGCATACCCCGACTGCAACTGCGCCTATCGCAACTCGTTTACTTCGGACGTCAAGCAGTTCAGCGAGTGGGTGGGCAGCCTGCACGCCGGCGGCGGCGGCGACATCCCCGAGGATCAGCTCGACGCGCTTGCCTATGCGGCGAAGTTTCCATTCCGCCCCGAGGCCGAAGGCATCATCATTATCGTCACCGACGCGCCGCCTCATCATGACGGCGACAGCTCGGCCGACACGTCGCACGATCAGGCTTTCTGGGACCATCATGCTCGCGGCGTGCAGGTGACGGATCTGACGGGCGCCAAAGTCGCCGGCATGCTCAAGAAGAATGGGCTCACTCTGTATGGGGTGGTTCCGCCGCCGTTCATCGCGCCCGAGTACCAGGAAATCGTTGATGCGACGCACGGCCGTTCGTACAATATCATCACGGAACAAAGCCGCTTCCCGTCGCTGGTGCGCGAAATCGGCCATTCGATCGCGACGGAGTATTCGCTGACCTATCGAACGCCGCGGCCGATTGAAGACGGCACCAATCGCAGTGTCGAACTGAAGATCGATTACAACGGCGAAGGGGGCGCGGCCGAGACCGCGTACCAGGTACGGGGGCTCGGTGGCGCCGCGATTAACGTGCCGGAGGACGCGGGCACGGGCGCGGGAAACTCGACCGGCACGGGGCTTCGGCAATTCTCGTTCAGCTGGTGGAACGGAGCGGTACCGTTGATCGCAATCATCGGGCTGTTCGGGCTGTCGCGAATGAGGTTCGGGGTCTCGGCCGACGAACTAAAAGCTATTGTCGAGGCGCAGGGCGCACCCTCACTCAGGATGCCGTCGGCGCCACCGTCAGCGGCGCGCGCGGTCGAGCGCGCTCCCGCCAGACCGCCGCAATCACCGATCACCGCGCCCCGCGGGGCCGGGAATACGCAGGGCGCACGGCTGGTGGCAGTCGATCGCATCGATCCGGTGGCGGCCGAATACTCGCTGATGAAGGACGAGATATCCATCGGCCGCGGCGAGGACAACGACGTCGTCATTCCGCACGCCAGCGTGTCGCGCCAGCACGCGCGGCTGATGCGCCGCGACGGTGGATTCGAGCTGATGGATCTGAATTCGACTAACGGCAGCTACGTGGACGACCGCCAGATTCACGGCTCGGCGTTCTTGAGCGCCGGCAGCCAGCTGCGCCTGGGCGACATCCGGTTCGTGCTGCAACTGTAGCTCGGGTTTCCGCAGAAACTACCCTCTGCGACCGTACCCCGAGTTTTTGAATTGGCGCGCCTTGTGCCTTTGTTTTGTAATGTTCGGGCTTCGGGAGAAATGTCGGACGCCCTGCAACATCACAGCAGTTTCACAAATTCGTCCTCAGCGAGGTCGGCCTGCCTCAAAATGGACCGCAGCACATTCAGATTGAGGTCGCGGCTCCCGTGAAAAGGAATGACGGCGCGGCGCCCGGTGGCGGGATTCTTGTAGATGCGATGGGAGCCGGTGCTGTGGTGGAGCCGGAACCCGAGCTGCTCAAGGATGCGGATGACCTCTCGCGCCTTGAGGGCGGGAAGCCTCATGCACCAGCCAGCAGTCTCACCGCCAGCCGTTCGGTGGTGGCGGCAGGTTGCTCGATTGGAATTTCCTCGCCATCTTTAGCCAGGGATTCGATGAGCCCGCGAATCGCATCGCGGGCCATGGCCCGGGTCTCCCGCAGAGTCTCTCCCTGCGTGGCGATTCCGAGGACCGGAATCGTGGCGACATAGCCGCCTTCCGGCGCGCGCTCAAACAGCACCGTGTAGCGGTAGGCGGTGCCGTGCAGTAGTTCCTTGTGGGGCTTGCTCATCCCGTTCAGTGTACAAAGAAATTGGCCCTCGTCAAATCGCGAACCGCACGCCAGCGTGTCGCGCCAGCACGCGCGCCTGATGCGCCGCGACGGTGGATTCGAACTGATGGATCTGAATTCGACTAACGGCAGCTACGTGGACGACCGCCAGATTCACGGCTCGGCGTTCTTGAGCGTCGGCAGCCGGCTGCGCCTGGGCGACATCCGGTTCGTGTTGCAGCTGTAGCCCGATTCTTCCCTATCAGTGGCCGGATCTCTCCAGCGCCTGCGGCGCCAGAAAGGCGTTGTCCACCACTCCCATATCGATATACCAGCATTCGCGATCGGGCGCGGTCGATCCGGGCATATAGACGACCGAGCTGTAGCCGGTTTGGAGATCCTCATCGACCAGACCGAGCTGGAACATCCGCTTGTATGGATAAATGGCGACTCTGGCGTCCGGCACGGGCCGGTCGCGATAAGTATTGAAGGTCGCGATGGTCTTCCACAGCTTGCCCTCGCGATCGTACTGATCCGACGCCGTGATGAACCATCCTTCGGAATCGATGTAGAAGATTCGCTTCGGGATCGTCAGATCACGGCCCGGCTTCGAGTCCGCTTCGATCACGTACAAATGGCGCATCTCCCAGTCTTCCGGGCAAATGGTTTTGCCGCCGTCGAACGGGCATTGCGTCTCGGGCGAATGCGCGGCGTGCACCGACGCGAGCATCTGCTTCTCGCCCAGGAACCGGTAGTTGAAATCTTCGATTTTCGCCGAGAAGCCGAAGTAAGAGTCCGGATCGAGCGTGTTAGCGTAAGCGCCGGCTCCGGCGGATCCTCCGGCGCCACCGCCTCCATGGGGTCCGCCGGCTCCGCCACCGCCGAATCCCGGCAGGGCGCCTATAGCGTCTGAGAGCACCGCCGCAGATTCACGGCGCAGCCTGCGCGTGGCGGGACTGAACACCCATACGTTGTCCTCGACCGCGGGATCGATATGCCGCTGCCGCACCATTCCGTAGCCGCGCAACGACGCCGGTTCCAGGAACGGATAGAAGCCGAAGCGGTAACGAATGCCGCTGGCCACGCCGTCGGGATCGACCGGTATCGGAGGCACCTCGATGCGGCCGATATTGTTGTAGAAGGCGAAATGCCCCACCGTGTAATAGCTCAGCGGCGAGCCGGCGGCGTTCTTGTCGAAGCTGGCAACCTCGGGATAGCGCATATCGATGTCGTCGCTGTAGAGCGGCCGGTAGCTGAAATTCCACATTACCTTGGTCGCCACTTGCGGATCGTTCGGATCGACCAGCGGAAACGGCTGGCCGGAGGTATAACTCTTGAGGGTGCCGTCGGCCCCGAGCTGGACCTGGGCCGAGTACTTCTCGGTGGCGGCTTTGAACGGCGGCGGCCAATCGAGCTTGTCGGTCGGCACGATCCTGAGCTGCATGCCCTCGCGGATCAGCACGTAGTTGCCGGGGCTGACCAGGTCGGCGACCTTGGATGCATTGTCCTTGGTGATCACGTCGCCGGGTTTGACGTCGGCTTGCGCACGCGGCAACGAGCAGAGCATCGCCGCCAGCAAGGTTCCGGCCACGATTCGCAATGGTGATTCTTGCATGAGTACCCCCATGGTGCGCGGCGCCTATCCCGCGCGTCGGGAGCTATCCTACAGCAGTCAGGCTCGATCGAAAATGTCTCGATCGAAAGCCAGACTTTCGCGGCTAGACGGTTTTGTATCGCGCTTGCGCCGCTCAGCGCCGGCGGGAGAGTCCGTTTCGTTGCATGCGCCATCGCAGCAGATCGAAGCGGTCCTGCCCGAAAAACGGCTCGTCGTTGAAGACCATCAGCGGGACGCCCCAATGCCCGGCGCGTTTCTGCGCGGACTCATTTTCGGCGATCAGAGCTTCATAACGATCCGGATCGCGCTCGATTTCCGAATCGAGCCTCGTGAGGTCCAGCCCTGCGCGCTGTGCCGCGCCGGCGAGATGGCCGCCGAGATGCCAGTCCCTTACGCCGCCGAAAATGACTGCGCTGAATCCTGCGAGGAACGGCAATCCCTTGCCCAGAGCGGCGGCGGCGGCGCCCAACCTTGTCAACCTGTGGATGTAGGGTTGCTCTTCGGCCACCTCGCCGGTGCTCATGTTCATGACAATCGGATCGGGGCTGGGCCAGACGAACGGCATGCCCAGCATCTCCGCGATACGCGAGCAATCGCGAAGCAAATAGGGCGGCCACATCGGGTTCACCTGTTTGAAAAAGCCGGAAATCCGGATCGCGATCGGATAAACCGGCCGGACATTGGCCTTCACGTCGTACTCGCGTTCGAATTCAATCAGGCGTGGCATAACGAGGTAAGAATACGGCGAGCGAAAGGACCAGAACAAATCATATTCGAGTGTCATCCAGGTTCTCCGCCGAATGGTTGGAGTCCGCAATTCGACCCGCGGTTAACTCGTCCGCCAATTGTTTCATTGCTTTTCGCCGAAGTTCAGCGCGCCTTCTAGTTGACGCTGGAAGTATCGATTGTGTCTGAACCCGCCGGCAGTGTAAGCAGCATTCCGTCGTATCCGAGCATGACGCCGCGCGGCCGCACCGCGCCGACCCCCCGCATGAATGACATCCGCACGAAGGCGTTAGGCGTCGGCGGTCCGATATGGCTCAGCACCAGGAGCCGCACGCCCGCCTGGTTCGCCTCGGCGGCTGCGTCCTCGGGCGTCGTATGGTAACGGAGGATGTCGGACATGATCTTCGCAACCCGCGCGTTTCCCCGCCGGCTGGCCGCCTCTTCGATAAGTTTCACCATCGGCGCCGACTGGGCTTCGTGGATCAGCACGTCGGCGCCGCCCGCCTGCGCCACCAGGTTGGCGCATTTGGTCGTGTCGCCGCTGATCACCACCGAGCGCCCCTTGTAGTCGAATCGGTAGCCGTATGCGGGTGCGACCGGCGCATGATTGACGGTAAAGGCGGTCACTTTGAGGCCGTTCTCTTCGAGAACGGTTGCCGAGCCACCCGCGCCGGGCGCCGCGCCCGGCTCGGCATCGATCTTCACCACGTGTGGTTCCATCGCCCAGTTGTCCGGTGGCATAAGTGCGGCGCCGTGATGCGCTACGCGATAGTCCCGGTCCAGCGCATACGCCTGCGCGAATCCGCCCACCACCACCTCGACGCCCGGCGGCCCGAAGATGCGCAGCGGATTTGCACGGCCCTGCGCCCACGTCTGCAGGTTAATCTCGCCAAGGTCGCCGATATGATCCGAGTGGTAGTGCGTCAGCATCACCGCCGCCAGCTTGGGCGCCGGCAGACGCCACAGCGCGAGGTTCTTCCATGAGCCAGGGCCGGCGTCCACCAGATACATATTGCCGCCGGCGAACACCGCCGTGCACGCATCCGCCCGATTGGGATCGGGAAGCGGATTTCCGGTTCCGCACAGGACCACGCGGAGCGCGTCGTCGGCGAGGAGATCATTGCGCGTTGCGCCAAGGGTCCGCTCGACCACTCGCCTTAGCAGCGCATCCTGCACCGCAGGCACGTGCGCCATCCACCACACGAGTCCGGCGAGCAGCACCAGGGCTGCGCCGCAAGCGGCAAGACGTTTGGCTGATCGCGACATAATCGTTGAGTTCCGCCAGTCTGCGCTCCGAGTTGCCGATTAAACCAGACGGCCTCCCTTTGCAAGGTTTCAAGGTCCCGGTTGAAACAGTCTTGCTTGATCGTTCATTGATGCGCTCTCTATGATTGAGCAAAGAGCGACAGAGGTCACTCCCATGAAAAAGGCTATTTCCAGGATCGGTCTGTTCGCGATCGCGATTCCGGCGCTGGTATTTAATACCGCCCGAGCCGATGCGCAGATGCGCCCGATGATGATTCCGCTTGCCACCACGCTGGTCATCAGCAAGCCCGCGCCGGGGGATATCTACGGTGACAAGCAACTGGTCACGATGGGCGTGAGCGGGAAAACCTACAAGTTCGTGCTGAAGGACGCCTACGTTGACGATCCCACGGGCAAAGTCCATTGGCCCGACATCTGGCAGTTGGTCCGCCAGTACAAGCCCAACTTCAACGTGACCGGCGCCGGCGAGGATACGTTCGAGAAAATTCAGCCGGGCCAGACCCTGACCGTGCGCGGCATGTTCTCCGGGAACAATCAGACATTGGAAGTGATGAGTGCCGAACCGGGCGGCGGTCCCTTCGGTCCCACAGAGCATTACTAGCAGGCTGTTGAATCGCTGCGAGCATTCCCGTTTTCGGGCACAAGTTGTGCCGATATCCGCGCGTAGTGTACCTTTGAAGGCTCAAATCGCGGGGAAAGCGGCCAAAAATCGGTAAATGAAAAAACTTACGGGAGCACAAATCGTTGTCGAGAGCCTGATTGCCGAGGGCGTCGATGTCATCTTCGGCTATCCGGGCGGCGCGATCCTGCCGACTTACGACGCGCTACTCGACTCAAAGATCAAGCACATTCTGGTCCGCCACGAGCAGGGCGCTGCCCACATGGCGGAGGGCTATGCGCGCGTCAGCGGACGCCCGGGAGTCGTCATCGTCACTTCGGGGCCAGGTGCGACCAACACCGTCACGGGAATCGCCGACGCGTACATGGATTCCACCCCGATGGTGGTTTTGTCGGGCCAGGTTCCGACCACGATGATCGGCAACGATGCTTTCCAGGAGGCGGACTTCGTCGGCATCACGCGGCCGTGCACCAAGCACAATTTCCTGATCAAGAACGTCAAGGACATCTCGCGCATCATCAAGGAAGCGTTTTATATCGCCGGCAGCGGACGTCCTGGTCCGGTGGTGGTCGATTTGCCCAAGGATGTGCAACAGGCCGAGCATGTTTTTCACATCCCCGAGAAAATTGAACTGCGCGGCTACAAGCCCACAATTCGCGGCAATCCACGGCAGATCGAGCGCGCGATCGAGGCGATCGAGAAAAGTTCGACGCCGCTGTTCTACGTCGGCGGCGGCGTGCAATGGTCCGGTGCGGCGCCCGAGCTGCGCGAACTGGTTAAAGGACTTGGTATTCCAATTACCGAGACGTTGATGGGATTGGGATCGTACCCCGCCTCCGATTCTCTCCGGCTCGGGATGCTCGGGATGCACGGTTCGTACGCCACCAACACCGCGGTATGCAACACCGATTGCCTAATCGCAGTCGGTGCGCGCTTCGATGATCGCGTCACCGGTAAGATTTCTGAATTCGCGCCGAAAGCCGAGACGATTATCCACATCGATATCGACCCGTCATCTATTTCGAAGAACGTCAAGGTCGATATTCCGATCGTCGGCGATATCAAGTCGGTGCTGACCGACATGCTGACCACGATTAAGGGTCGCGAGAGTATGGCGAAGCGCCACGCCGATTGGACGAAATGGCATCAGCAGATCCTCAAGTGGCAGAAGGAGAAACCGCTCTACGAGAACAGTCGTCGTGGCGAGAGCGTCTCCCCGCACGACGTTATCGCCGAGCTGTACAATCTCACCAAGGCCGATTGCATACTAGTCACTGATGTCGGGCAGCATCAGATGTGGGTAGCTCAGATGTTCCCGTTTGAGCATCCCCGCTCATGGCTGACCTCGGGCGGACTGGGTACCATGGGCTACGGACTGCCGGCCGGAATCGGTGCGACGTTCGCCGCGCCTGACAAGAAGGTTGTAGTGGTTTCGGGCGACGGCTCGATACAGATGAACATCCAGGAACTGGGTACCGCGGTCCAATACAAAGTCGATATCAAGGTAATCATACTCAATAACTACTTCCTTGGTATGGTTCGCCAATGGCAGGAGAAGTTCTACGCCGAACGGTATTCCTACACCGCAATGTCGGTGCCGAACTTCGTCAAGCTGGCCGATGCGTACGGTGCGCGCGGCTTCCGAATTGAAAAATCGAAAGATCTGGTCGCCACGATGAAGGAAGCATTCGCGACCCCCGGTCCGGTGCTCATCGACGTCGTGATCCCCAAGGAAGAGGCGGTGATGCCGATGATTCCGCCCGGCGGCGCGATGTCCGAGATGCTGTTCGCCTGAACGGGGGCAGCGCGGTCAAAGTCATAACATCTTTATCCGCAGGAGGCGCACTCATGGCCGCGCGCGTACCGTACCTGAATCGCGAAGACCTTCCCGAAGCCGAGCGCGTGATCTTCGACAACCTGGCCGCGGAGAGTGGCGGGACCGTAGGCAATCTCTTCCGCGTACTTGCGCATACCCCAAAATTTTTGCGCCGCTTCTGCTCGATGGGTAACAACCTTCGCAACAAAACTGCGCTCGACCCAAAACTCCGCGAACTGGCGATCCTCACTGTAGGACGGCTGACCGATGCGCAATACGAGTTCGTGCATCATTTGAGCATCGCGCGGCGCATCGGCGTCTCGCGCGAGCAGCTCGAGGCGCTTGCTGATTGGGAGAAATCCTCGAAGTTCAGCGACAATCAACGCGCCGTGATTCGTTACGCCGTCGAGGCCACCAACAACGTGCGCGTGACCGACGCGACCTGGAACGCCTTGAAGACGTTTCTGGACACGCAGCGCATGATGGAACTGGTGCAGAACGTCGCCTTCTACAACATGGTCGTGCGCGTGCTGGTCCCGGTAGGCGTCGAGCTCGAGCCCGGCACGACCAGGGATTAGCGCCGCGCCGCAACACCGCAACACGGATTCGCCGCCGCGGCGCGCTATGATTGATCGATGACGCGGCAGCCGCCCCCCGACTTTTACGAACAGGGAATCGACCTCTTCAACCAAGGGCGCTTCTTCGAGTGCCATGAAGCATGGGAGGAAATCTGGAAGCGCTCCGACGGCGAGCTGAAAGTTTTCTACCAGGGATTGATCCAGGCCGCGGTCGCAATTCTGCACGCGCAGCGCGGAAACCTCGAGGGCGCAAGGTCACTGTATCGGAAAGCATCGGCCAAGCTCGATTCAATTCCGCACGAGCACATGGGTCTCGCAATCGGGGAGTTGCGCATCGAGCTGAAGAAATTCATCGAACTGGCAACCCGCGCAAACGGCAGCCCGCTCGCCGCCCCGCCGCAATTGCGGCGAATCTCAAAATCAAGTGCTTAATTTTGCAGGTTCTGTCTCTGAAAACTGTGTAGGGGAAACTTGCTGTGCGTGAGCCGTTTTCGAGTAGCCGCTACAGATGATAGTCTCTGCAAACATGGAGCTGCCAGTCATACTCAACGCCGGGCATGACGGATACATAGTTGCGGAGTGTCCCGTGATTCCGGGCTGTATCAGCCAGGGCCGCACGCGAAGGGAAGCACTCCGCAATATCCGGGAAGCGATCGAGCTGTGCCTGGAAAGCCGCGCGGAGGAAGGATGGGAACTGGCATCCCACTACGACCTTGCACGCGTCAAAATCGCCACCGCGAGCAGAACGGGGAGACTCGTGAGGCCTCCCCGGAACGTCCGCCGGGTCGCCCCGGGCAGGACATCGCGGTCTCCTAAAGCATAACTTGTAACGCATAAACAAGCGCCACACGGAACTTAGAGCCAACCTCCCGTCGTAAGGCCGCTTGCACTTGGCGCAAGGCCAGAAGCAGTGATCCGACTACCCGTCATCTCCGGCGGAGAATGCATCGCCGCTCTGATGAAGATGGGGTATCGACAGACGCGTCAGAAAGGAAGCCATGTGCGCTTGGCGTGCCCGAATCGAAATCCAGTAACAGTGCCACTTCATCCAGAACTCGATCGAGGGACGCTGCGGGCTATTCTCCGGACCGTTGAAATAAGTCCCGGCGAATTCCTTGCACTGCTGAGAAAGTAATCCAGGCGGTAGAAGCCTCAGCAGCGTTTTGATCGCGGTTCAATAGCTCGGCGGGGATCGTTCTAGAACGGGATGTCCTCGTCGTCCATCGGCGCGACGTCGTCGCCCGCGCCTGCGCCGCTTGCGGGTGCGCGACCACGAGCTTCGCCGGCCTCATCGCCCATAGGAGCGCCGCCGCGCGAGCTCAGGAACTGCACACGCATCGCGACAATTTCCGTGACCTTGCGCTTGCCGCTGCCGTCCTTGGCTTCATACTCGCGGTAGGAAATTCGCCCCTCGATATAAACCGGGCTTCCCTTCTTCAGATACTGCGCGCAAGTCTCGCCCTGTTTGCCCCACACGATGATGTTGTGCCAGTCGGTGCGGTCCTGCCGCGTCCCGCTCTTGTCGGCGAACGACTCCTTGGTCGCAATCGAAAAGTTGGTGACCGAGGTGCCCGAGTTGGTGAAGCGAGTTTCGGGATCGCGTCCCAGATTGCCGATTAGAATTACTTTGTTTACCGACGCCGCCATCTTCGCCACCTCATGATCGAAAACTAGCCCCGCCCCATTCTCAAGGCAAGTCAGGCCCAGGCCGGCCCCTGCCTTTCGCCTGCGTTTTCTGACCGATATAATTCGCCTCGGTGCGGAGGCAGGATAGGGCGATGGCGGCAAGCACTTCCACGACCGCTCCGGTCCGAATCGTGGCGCTGGGCGGGTTGGGCGAGATCGGCCTCAACCTGATGGCGATCGAATGCGCCGGGCGCGCGATCGTGATCGATTGCGGTGTGATGTTCCCCGACGAGCCCGCGCTCGGACTGGGTACCTATATACCCGAGATGGCGTGGCTCGAGCGCAGCCACCTCGCGGTTGAGGCGGTCGTACTCACCCATGCCCACGAGGATCACATCGGCGCGATCCCGCACCTGCTGCGCCGCTTCAACGTTCCCGTTTATGGAACCGATATAACGCTCGCTTTCACCCGGCGGCGCCTCGCTGATGCGGAGTTCGACGATCCGGTCGATCTGCGGACGATTGCGCCGCGGGTTGCATTCGAGGCTGGGCCGTTCACGGTCGAGCCGATTCGCGTTACGCATTCGACCCCGAACTCGATTGCGCTCGCGGTTCGAACTCCCGCGGGGATCGTCGTTCATAGCGGAGACTTCAAGATCGATGACGCTCCCGTGGACGGCGAGATGTTCGATCGCGAACGCTTCGCCGAGCTTGGCGCGCAAGGCGTTGCCGTCTTGCTCTCGGATTCGACCAATGTCGAGCGCCCCGGCCGCTCGGGCTCGGAAAGCTCGCTCAAGCCCGTCCTGCGCGAACTTGCATCACGCGCGCGCGGCAGGTTTTTCCTGTCGGCCTTTTCGTCGCATCTGCATCGGATTCGCCAGGTGGTCGAGGTCTCGCGCGAGTTCGGCCGCCGGGTCGTTCCGCTTGGACGCGCGATGGCGGAGAGCGTGCGGCTGGGTCTCGAGACCGGCCAGCTTCCATTTGCACAAGCGATGTTTGTCGAGCCGGGCGAGGCCGAGTTCATCGACGGAAACCGACTGAGCTATCTTACCAGCGGAAGCCAGGGCGAATCGCTCTCCGCGCTGGCGAAACTCGCGGCCGACGCCCACCCGCGCGTGCGTATCGAGCATGGCGACGTGGTCGTGCTGTCATCGCGCTTCATTCCCGGCAACGAGCGCACCATCAACACCCTGGTCAATCGCCTCTACCGCCAGGGCGCCGAGGTCGTTTACGACGCGGTCGCTCCGGTTCATGTTTCGGGCCACGCCAGTCAGGACGAGTTGGCGGAGATGATCGCGCTCACGCGGCCGCGCCACTTCATCCCGATTCATGGCGAATATCGTCATCTGAGCCGTCACCGCGCGCTCGCAATTGCCGCGGGAATACCCGAGGACAACTGCTTCCTGCTCGAAGACGGCGATTCGCTGATTCTAAGCCCCGGTGGCGAGGCGCGTCGCGGACCCACCGTCGAGGCGGGCCGCGTGATGCTCGATGGCGCAGACGGCGGCGATCCCGCCGTGATCGGCGAGCGCCGGGTGCTCGCGCGCGAGGGCACGGTAACCGCGGTGTTGGTACTGTCGTCGAAAACGGGACGCATCATTGCGGGCCCCGATCTCCTTTCGCGGGGTCTCGTGAGTGGCGACGGAACTTCTGCGCACATGCGCCGCGCGAAAGAGGAATTAACCCGCCGCCTGAGCGCACTCGGCGGCCCTCTGCTCGCCAACGATCCCCGCGTGAAGGAAGAAATCGTCCGCGCGATTCGGCGCTACTTCAGCGACGAGCTCGGCAAGCGGCCGCTGGTGATTCCGTACGTGACGGAGGTGTGACCCCCATCGCGCGCAAGGAGAAAATGCCCATCGAGCTGCCTTCTTCACCGGCTCGCGAGCCGCGGGCTGCGGTCGAGGAGGTTTTCGTTTTCGATGCCGCACATCCCGGCAGCCGAATCGCTCGCGAGCTATCCGCACTCGCGATGCTCGCGTTCGCGGCGTTCGGCACGGTGAGCCTCGTAAGCGTCGATATCGGACGGGTTCCCAACCTCGGCGGTCCGGTCGGCGCGGCCATCGCGGCGACTCTCGGCGGCCTGGTGGGATACCAGTCGTACACCGCGATGATATTGGTCGCGTGGCTGGCGCAGCGCGTATGGACGGGCGCGGGAATCGTCACGATCGTGCGCGAGATTGGCGGCGGCGTCATTTTGATTCTTGCGCTCGCGGCGGCCGGCGCCCTGTGGGATCTGCACGACAACGACACAAAGATGGGCGGTGAAATTGGCGCGGATATCGCGACTGTCCTAAGCGATTCGCTCAACCTGGCCGGGGGCTTGATCGCGGTCGCGCTCGGATTCATCTGCGGGCTTGCGCTGATGCTCAAGCGGGCGCCCACCGAGCTGCTGGCCGGACTCGCCAACAAAATTCGACCGCGTCGCAAGGAGTTCGAGCTTGCCGGCGGCGACAACGATACGCGAATCCCGTTTTCACTCGCCGCGGGCGACGAGATCGACCCGGACGGCGTGGGCGGCAGGCCGGCGCCGCTGAAGGTCAGGCTGCTCGAGATTCGCGATGCGAGCGCGCGCGAGAAGCGTGACAGGGCCGCGGCTTCGAAGCCGCGCCAGAAGGGTGCTTTCAAACTGCCACCGCAGTCGCTGCTGGATTCGCCGCCGGCCGAGCATGCGCAGGTGGACGAGAGCCAGCTCGAGCGCAGCGCGCGCGTGCTCGAGCAGAAGCTCGCGGACTTCGGCGTCGAGGGCCGGGTGGTCGAAGTACAGCCGGGCCCGGTCGTCACGATGTACAAATTCGAGCCGGGCTCCGGAATCAAGGTAAGCCAGGTTGTCAATCTCGCCGACGATCTCTCGATGGCTCTTAGAGCCGCCGCGGTGCGAATCCAGGCGCCTGTGCCCGGCGAGGCCGTGGTCGGCATCGAAGTGCCGAACCGCAAGCGCGAACGCATTTTTCTGCGCGAGATTCTCGAGGCCGAGGAATTCCTGGCCGCGCAGAGCCAGTTGACCATCGCGCTCGGCAAGGATATCGCCGGGCGTCCGGTCGCCGCCGATCTCGCCAAAATGCCTCATCTGCTGATTGCCGGAGCGACCGGAACCGGCAAGTCGGTCTCGCTCCACACGATGATCGCATCGATTCTGTTCAACGCGACCGCCGACGATGTGCGCCTCATTCTCGTCGATCCCAAGATGCTGGAATTGTCGGTGTACGATAATATTCCGCATCTGCTGGTTCCGGTCGTCGTCGATCCGCAGAAGGCCGCGTCCGCGTTGTTGTGGGCGACGCAGGAGATGGAGAGCAGGTACCTCCGGATGCGCGAGCTGGGCGTGCGCAACATCGACGGCTACAACCACGCGCTGGCCTCGGGCGCGTCGATCGCACAGCTCAAGCTGGCGGGTTATGGCGTCCCGGCGTCGGACGATCCCAATCAGCCGGCGGTCGGCGCGATCGAGCATCGCAAGCTGCCGAAGATCGTGATCGTCATCGACGAGCTCGCCGATTTGCTGCTCAGCGAGGGCAAGACTGTCGAGCGTGATATCACGCGGCTGGCGCAAAAGGCGCGCGCCGCTGGCATTCATCTCATCCTCGCCACCCAGCGTCCCTCGGTGGATGTGATCACCGGGCTTATCAAGGCGAACCTGCCGGCGCGAATCTCACTTCAGGTCACCTCGCGAGTCGATTCGCGCACGATTCTCGATTCTATCGGCGCCGAACGCCTGCTCGGCGCCGGTGATATGCTCTTCATGCCGCCCGGCAGTGCGAAACTTCGCCGCCTGCACGGGCCGTTCGTCAGCGAGCATGAGATTCGCAGGCTCGCTGATTTCCTGCGTGAGCAGGGCGCGCCTGAATACCGCATGGAAATCCTCGACACCAAGGCGCCGGGCGAGGAAGAGGGGGCCGGATTCGGCGCCAACGTGCAGGATGAAATGTATGATGAGGCGGTGCGGATCGTGATGGAGAGCAACCAGGCGTCGATCTCGATGATCCAGCGACGGCTTCGAATCGGCTACAATCGCGCGGCCCGGATGGTCGAGCAGATGGAACGCGAAGGAATCGTGATGCCCGCGGACGGCGCCAAACCGCGCGAAGTCCGCCTGCACAGCGTCCGATGAGCGGCCGCGACTTTCCTGAAAATATGTGGAAAGGGATCTTTCCGGCTATCTTGATGCTCCTCGCCACCGCCGGAACGGTTCGATCCGAGACCATTGCGCCCGCCGGCGCGCCCGTCAGCAAAGAGCTGAAGCATGTGCTGGATCGCTTGCAGCGTCACTACCGCGACACCAGGTCATTCTCGGCGAAATTCAGCGAAGAGATCGCGACCGTCGGCGCGCCGAAACGCAAACGTCAGGGCACGGTTTCATTTCGCAAGCCCGGACGCATGCGCTGGGAGTTCGGGGCGCCGGAAGTGCAAACGATCGTCAGCGACGGCGAGACGCTCTACAGCTACGATCCGGATCTCAACCAGGTCGTCGAAACTCCGCTCAAGCAGGCGCTCAAATCGAGCAGCGCGACGTCGTTCCTGCTCGGAATCGGCAATCTCAACCGCGACTTCAAGGCCGCATTCGCAAGTCCCGTGACGCCCACCGGTCCGATCGATTTGATCCTCGACGCGAAGGCCGGCGGCTACAAAATTGCGGTCGGGCTCGATCCGAAGACTTACAATCTGATCACGCTGACGCTTACCGACCAGCTTGGCGACACGACCAGGATCGACTTCAGCGACGTTCGTGATAATGTGGAACTGCCCGATTCGATTTTCGCATTCAAAGCGCCGGCAGGCGCGGATGTCGTGACGGCGCCGGCCTCGCCGTGACCCCCGAGAGAACCCGAAAACTACAATCGCCGCGATGAAGTATCGAGGCGCGATTGCCTCGGCTGTATGCGACAGGTATTTTTAAAGGCCCCACTAGCAGGATGTTGAAAAATTCGGGTCAATTGTCGTTTTCGACTTCAAGTGCTTCAACATCCTGCGTAAAAGCTATCTGTTTACCTACAACATCTCCCCCAAAGGGGGAGACCGGTGAAAAACCCCTTTGGGGGAGACAAGAGAGAGGGAACAGGCGTTGAAAATTACTTTTTCAACAGCCTGTTAGTTTTCCCGGCTCTGTCATGGAAAAAGTTCACTTACTCACGCTTGGATGCCCCAAGAACCTTGCCGACAGCGAGCTGATGCTTGGCGCGCTGACCTCGGCGGGATTCGAGATCACACTCGATCCCGAAGAGGCGCAAGTGTTGTTGGTCAATACCTGCGCGTTCATCGAAGCTGCGAAGAAGGAATCGATCGACGCAATCCTCGAAGCGGCCGAGGTCAAGAAGCGCGGCTTCGGCAAGCGGCTGGTGGTTGCGGGATGTTTGTCGCAGCGCTACGCCGCCGAACTTGCCGCCACGATGCCGGAAGTGGACGTGTTCGTCGGCACCGGCAACTTCCTCGATCTGCCCGAGCTGCTGCGGCGCACCGAAGCGCCCGAGATGCGCCCGATTCCGTATGCCGGCGCGGCGCATCTTCTGCCCACCTCGGCAATCCCGCGAATCAAGACCGGCGATTTCTTCACGTCTTACTTGAAGATTTCCGAAGGCTGCAATCATAAGTGCGCCTTCTGCATTATTCCGAAAATTCGCGGCCTGCATGAGAGCCGCCCGCTGGCTGACCTCGTCGCCGAGGCGCGCAACCTGGCCGCGGCCGGGGTTCGCGAGATCAATTTGATCGCGCAGGATTTGACCGCCTACGGCCGCGACCTCGATGAGCCGTCTTCGCTGGCGGCGTTGCTGCGCCAACTCTCGACGATCGACGAACTGCGCTGGATACGGCTGCTCTACTGCTATCCGAATTTCGTGAGCGCCGAACTGCTCGACGCAATCGCGGAGCTGCCCAAGGTCGTCAAGTATATCGACATGCCGTTGCAGCACGCCGACGATGCGATGCTGCGGGCGATGCGCCGCGAGCGCTCGGGCGCGGCATTGGTCAAGCTGCTCGACCGCGTGCGCGAGCGCATCCCGGGCGTCGTGCTGCGAACCTCGTTTATCGTCGGCTTCCCCGGCGAGACTGACGCGGCCTTCGAGCGTCTGGTGGATTTTGTTCGCGATCAGCAGTTCGATCGCGTGGGAGTGTTTACCTACTCGCGCGAAGAGAATACTGCCGCCTACAACCTGCCGGACCAGGTGCCCGAGCGCGTCAAGCGCGCGCGGCGGGCAAGCCTGATGGCGACGCAGGCGGAAATTTCCCTGGCCAGGAATCGCGGCCTGGTCGGACGCGAAATGGAGGTGCTGGTCGAGGGTCCGATGCCCGGTCGCTCGACGCGGATGCGCGGGCGAACGTCCGGTCAAGCGCCGGACATCGATGGCTCCGTATTTCTTACGGGCGACGCGGAGGCGGGCGAGTTCGTCCGCGCACGAATCGACAAGGCTCTCTGCTACGACCTGCACGCAACCGTCGCCGGCGCGGCCGCTTAATATACCGGGAGTCGCAAATTCGATGACGATGAAACCAGTCGCCGCGAACCGAAAGAAGTTCCTTGCCAAAACGCGCGAGCAACTGCTGGAAACGAAAACCAGACTGCTCGGCGAGATCGATTCCGAATTGCGCGCCGAACGCGAAAGCAACAAGGATGAGGGCATGGACACCTACGACCTCGCGTCCGAAGAGCGCGATCGCGAGATCAACTTCATTCTGTCGGACCGCGAACGCGTCAAGCTCAAGCAGATCGACGACGCGCTCGGGCGTATCGACGATGGCGCCTATGGCGTCTGCGAGCCGTGCGGACTGGAGATCGCCGAGGAACGGCTCGAAGCGATGCCGTTTTCGCGCCTGTGCCGGGATTGTCAGCAGGACCAGGAGCGCGAGGCGAAATCGCAGCGGCGATTCGACGACGAGCCCAATACCTACCGCAAAACAGGTTCGACCGACGCCGACGACGACAGCGCCTAGCCGTTGGCACGGCTGGCCAGTATTAAAAGACTGCGCGCCCGCGGCAGGGGCCGCGCCCGCCAACGGCGGGCGGCCTTAATACTGGGTGCAGGGCTCAGCCCTGCCCGCGCGCGACAACGGATCTTAACACTGGCCGCCGTGCCAACGGCCCATCGCATAGTCGCGAAAAGATGCACTGCGCAGATTTTCGCGTCTTCTCACTGCGGGTGCAGGGGCCGCAGCCCCTGCCGCTCACCGCGTAGGTGATTCTTCCTTCATGCCGCGCCCGCCAACGGCGGGCGGCCTTAATACTGGGTGAGCAGGGCTCAGCCCTGCTCACCCCTGCCTGCCATTGTTTACCGAGCCGTCCAAACCAGTCATCCTGAACAGCACAGCTTGCGCGGGAGCCGCAGTTGGCAACGATCGCTGCGATCGCTGCGTCAGGATGTCAGCAACCGGCCTATGAGAATATTTTCCGATATTGAAAGCGATGGATCCGGCGGACCATCCGTCGATTTAACCGACGCTCGCGAGCGGATTCGCACCAATCTTTCCGGCGTCGGCGCGACGATTGCCCTTGCAAGCGCTCGCGGCGGGGTCGGCAAGAGCATGCTCGCCGTGAATATCGCGGCGGCGTTGGCGATGAAAGGCCGCAAGGTTGCGATTTTTGACGCGGACCTGAATTCGCCCAGTGTCGCGGCGATGCTCGGGATAAAACCGCAGCGGCGCTACCCGATGACCGAAGGAATCGAGCCGGCTGCGGGGCCGCATGGCCTGCGCGTAGTTTCCAGCGATCAGCTTCCCGGCGGCGAAGCGCCACCGATCAACTTCGTGGCTGATTACGATCAAGATGATTACGATCGAAGCAACGGCAACAACAACGGCGAGCCGATTGCGCCTGCCTCGGCGCGGCCCGTGGCGCTGAGCTATCGCGAAGCGCTGAGGCGAATCCTGGCGCAAGCGCAGTTCGGGAGCGTCGATTTTTTGATCATCGATCTGGCCACCGGTCTCGATCGATTGTACTCGGTGGCTGCTATGCTAGCCCTCGACGGCGTCCTGCTGCTCAGTCTTCCGTCCGCACACGACACCATTGCCGCGCGCCAGGCGATAAAAATTGGCCGCGCGATCGGCGCGCCAATCGTCGGCATCGTGGAGAATATGGTCGGCTTCAACTGCGACGGATGCCGCGCAGTTCGGCCTCTATGGCCCGACGGCGATCTCCATGCAGTTGCACGCGAGGCTGCGGTGCCAATCCTGGCGCGCCTCGCGTTTGAACCGCGCCTTGCCGACAGCAGCGATCGCGGCGTGCTGTTCGTTCGCGAGTACGGCTCCACGCCTATCGGCAAAGCGCTCGCCGATATCGCGGGCCGGCTTGAAGCGATGGTC
>CABEBO010000076.1_pt1 | contig 21976 bp, 17 predicted proteins | sample 3132601 | NCBI WGS metagenome assembly CABEBO01 (sample SAMEA5534345, study PRJEB31848) | metagenome | biome: tundra; feature: field; material: soil | place: USA | collected 2013-05 | depth 0.45 m
CATCCGGTCGGCGGCGCGGCGAGCGGTTGACATTAAATCGAGAGGGGAGACTCAGCCTTGGCCGAGATGAAGAGACCGATGCCGGAGCCGACGCCGGAGACCCTGCATTTCTGGGTGGGCGCCCGAGCCGGGGAAATCCGCCTGCAACGCTGCGACCAATGCCGCCACGTCTATTTTCCACCGCGCCCGGGACTTCCCGCGCAAGCCCGTTTACATCCTCGGGACGGGAGAGAGCGTGGAGACGCCGATGGTGAGCCAGATGGAGGACTTCACAACCTCCAAGGCGTTCCGCGTCTCGGGCAAGAAGGCCTTCGACGAGGCCGGCATCACGCACGCGGACGTGGATCACCTGATGATCTACGACGCGTTCGCGCATCTGCCGCTCTACGGGCTCGAGGATCTCGGCTTCTGCAAGCCGGGCGCGGCGGCCGCCTTCATCGCCGGGCGCAACACGGCGCCGGGCGGGAAGCTCCCGCTCAACACCAACGGCGGCGGTCTCAGCTACATGCACTCGGGCATGTACGGGATGTACGCGATGCAGGAGAGCATCCGGCAGTTGCGCGGCATCGCGGCAGCGCAGGCGCTCGGCGCGAAAATCTCGATCGCGCATGGTGTCGGCGGCATGTTCGCCGCCAGCGGCACCATCGTGTTCAGCAACCAGGCGCCATGATGGATTAACGCGGCCCGCGCGTGCGTGCGTTCATGTGGCATAGCGGGCGGGGCCTTCGACGCGGGAGCGAAGCAGGAGTACGAGGCGGTCGGCTGCCATCGAAGCTGCGTATTTGACTTTGGACTCCGCCTTATACAATGAGATCTGCGAGGGGCACTATTTTCATGCCGTGTTGCGCATTTGCAGCGTTCATCATCAGCCAGGTCGTGCTCGGCTTCGGCGTCATCAAACGATTCGTGCTGAGATCGGGCGATACGCTCGACGATGCGCCGAGCAATCCCGCGACTGAGTGGCGTCTGATCGGCGCCGCGCCCGCGCTCACGGCGCCGCAGTCGAGTCGCCGCCTGGGACTGCGCACACTCGCGATTGCCGCATCGATAGAGATTCTGCTCTCGATCGGCGCCGCATACGGCTACCACCTGCACACTCACCATCATCATCACGACGACCTCGCCAGCGTCGCGAGCGTGCCGGTTCCCGTTTGCATGAGATAAGGGATCGAGGAGAACAGCGGTGGCCGTTATACCAAGCGATATCGCTCAGGCATTCATTCGAAGAGAAGCGGCCGTCGGGCCGGTGACCTCGGCGCATCATCGCCGGATTGCGATGATCTACGCCGCGATGTGCATCCTCGGCCTGCTGCCGACGATCCTCAGCATGTCGCCGTCGCTGCAGGCTGCGGGGCTGGGCCTGTGGATTCCCGGCGGCGGATTCCTCGCGGTTGGCGGATGGGCGACGCTGCTGTTTGTGCTGACGCTGGCGCTGTTCGCGCTTGCCGTGTTCGTATGGTTCGGCGCCGGGATGGTGATTGCGCCCGTCATCGTATGGCTCGGCTCGGCGCTGCTGGCCGGTAAGATGGCAGGCGAGCAAAGCTGGTTCCTCGCGCCATATTTCGTCGCCGCGATAGTCGCGGGAATCGGCATCTATGCATATCAGCGGCAGCAGGCGCGCAAGACTGCCGAGCTTGCGAAGCTCGAGGCGCGCAAGCGCAGCATCGGGACGGCGATCGCCGAGGCGATCGAAGTTGCGGCGCCGGTGCCGGCAATGGCCGAGCGCGAACTCACGCCCGACGACCTCGCATCGTCGCGCTATGCGCTCGATCGCGCGCTCCAGCCGGTCGGTCAGATGAACGGCTACGACAAGGTCGATCAGTTCCAGACTGCGGCGCTGCGCTATCAGATCAATCACCTGAGTTACGGCCTGGGCATGCTGCAGTGCATGTACACGCCGAGCTTTCATGGCTATCTCTCGCAGGCGCAGCGCAACCTGATCGAGCTGTATCTCGATCGCCGAATCTGGGGCTACTGGCTATGGGAGTCGGCGTGGGGAAATTTGAATCTCACCGATCCGGATCCCGCGGCCAGGGACAACATCATGCTCACCGGATGGTTCGGCATCCAGCTCTGCATGTACATGTCGAACACCGGAGACCGCCGCTACGCCGAGCCCGGCAGCCTGCCGTTTCGGCGCAACATACATCGCGTGTTCCATCACGACGCGCACACCATCGCACAATCGGTGGCTAAAAATTTCCTCGATTCGGAATTCTGCCTCTATCCGTGCGAGCCGAACTGGGTCTATCCGATTTGCAATCACTACGGGATGACCTCGCTCAAGATTTACGATCGCGTGTTCGGCACAAAATACGTTCCGGGCGTGCTCGATCGATGGCTCAAGAATCTCGATACCGAATTCACCGACTACAGCGGCAGCATCATCGGGCTGCGCTCCTCGCTGACGGGAATTCGTCTTCCATTTCCGGCGGGAGATGCGGTCTTCGCGGTATTCGAGAATTGCTTCGCGCCCGATCGCGCGCAGCGGATGTGGGCCACGGCGCGACAGGATTTGAAATACATCATCAAGTCCGATGAGACTGGCGCGAAGCGGCTTTCGATGCCGGGAAAGGGATTCGACTTCGGCAATTACAAATCGGGCTATGCCGGCGTGTACGCGATGCTGATGGACACCGCGCGCGAGTTCGGCGATTACGAAATTGCCGATGCAGCCCTGCGCGCGCTCGATGGGGATTGTGGCCGCGCCGATGACGGCGGCGTACTGCGATATTCGAAGGGCTCGAATCTCTCGAACGCGATGGCGATGCGTGCGCGCATCCATCGCCGCGATGACTTTCGCAGGACCATCGCGGAGGGCCCGCCCGAGGCATCATTGCGCGGACCGATTCTCACCGATGCGAAATATCCCGATGTGCTGGTGGCGCGCGCATTCAGCAACAGCGACGACCTCGACCTTGTGCTCTATCCGGGCGCGAAGCCTGGCCCGCAGGAGATTCGCATCGAGCGGCTGCGGCCGGGCGCCAAATACGCGATGCGCCACGGCTCGGAGCACGCCTTTACGGCTGACCACAACGGCACGGCATCGCTATCCGTCGAGCTTCACGGCCGCATGCCGATCCATATCGTTCCGGCAAACTGATTTGAGGAACCAAGAGCTACGTGGCAGCCACGCTGCTTTCAAGACGAGGTAGTCGGCGCCGTCGTGTTCGATAAACGCGATTACTCTAAGAGTAGATGCTCATGAGGTTGTACAGCCTGCCCGAGCTGGTAAGGGCTTCTGCCCTGCCCGTCGATACCATCCGCTATTATCAGAGCCTCGGCCTGCTCGACGGTCCCCGGCAGACGCGAAGAAGGTTGCATCGCTCATGGAGTCAAGAGAAAGATTTGGTCAGCCGCCGGCGCCGAAACGCGCGGGCGCCAGAACGGACGCATCGAATCTGCCGGTCGCGCCGCCAACGATCAGGTCGGCGGCGATTTGGCCAATGGCGGGACTGCTCTCGATTCCGAAGCCAGCCTGACCCGCAAGCCAGAAAAATCCCGAGACGCGAGGATCGGCGCCGACTACCGGGACCGAGTCGGGTGAGAATGTGCGAAGCCCGGCCCATTTGCGCTTCAAAGTACGCGGCACAATCGCGGGCGCGAGCGCGCGCAGACGCTCGAGCGCGGCGGCAATAACCTCGTCGTCAGGCTGAGCGTCGGATGGAAGGGTCGGTTCCTGATCCATCGGGCTCAGCATCAAGCCGCCCGACTCGGGCGCGAAGTAGATCTGATCGCTTTCGCTGATGACGAACGGCCATCCGCTCACGTCGAGGCCGGACGCAGCAGCAAAGGTGACGATAGTGCGGCGACGGGGTTCGAGCCGTATCGGCATCGCACCCGCGAGGCTCGCGACCGGGCCGGCCCACGCGCCGGCCGCGTTGACGACGCATCGCGCGCGAAGGGTACCCGCGTCGGTCACGACCGCGCGGCAACGGCCGTTTTCAACCACTATCGCGCGCGCTTCGCTCCCGGTGCGAACTACAGCGCCGTGGCGGCGCGCGTGACGGAGATAGCTGGTCAGAAGTTCGTGTACGTCGATGCGGCCGCCGGCGGTAAGCATCAGCGCGCGCTCCGGTTCATCGAGGAGGAGGGCGGGCACACGAGCCTTCGCGGCGGCGCAACTTAGCGACTCGAACGCCACGCGGTCGCGCCGCAGTCCGGCGGCAGCGGGCTCGAACTCGCGCAAGTTGGGCGCGCGAAGCAGAATCATCACCGGGGTCGGAATCAGTATGGCGTTGTCGGAGAAGCCGGCCGGAGGATTCCGCAGGAATTCCCCGCCCATTGCTTTGAGGCCCTGCACCGCGGGGATTGGATCAAACTCGACGAGACTTGCGGCGCTGCGGCCGGTGGAGTGATAGCCGTGCTGGCTCTCTCGCTCCAGGAGCGCAACATTGGTCACTCCGCGCTCGGTCAGAAAGTACGCGAGCGAGGCGCCGGCGATGCCCCCTCCGATGATGACCACGTCAAATTCGCTGGTGTTTGGCATTGATACCACCGGGGCCGCCGAAGCGGTCTGAGGGCTGCGTTAGTTCGATCAGCTTTGAAGCGGAAGCGAGCTGATCCGCATTGAGAGCCGCACTTGCCAGCGCATCGGCGTGGCGGCGGCCGAGAATCGGAGCGGTAAGCGTCATGAATTTGCGGGTCAGATTCTCCCGCTGCGCAACCAGGTTGGAGGCAGGCTGGCCCGAGTCCGATTCTGCCTGAAAGATCCGTCCGTTACTTTTGACGACGACCGTCGCGTGCGTGGGCGGAGTCTTTTCGGCGCGCACGACACGGATCCGATCCCGCAGGGACACCACGCGCGCTTCGGTCACGCTTGCATCGCTGAAGGTCTCGAGATTGCCGGTATCTTCCCCGAGCAGCGCCATCGCAGTCGTCGCGCGCAAGCTGAATTTTCCCTCGAGGCCGGTCTTCGGCTCCTGGATATTGCACACGCCGAAAAGCGCGGGATGAACGCGCACCTCGACTTCATCGATGGATTTCGGATCGAGGTGATGCTCGGCGCGAATCTGTTGCGCCGCATTAATCGGCGCGTGGGTGAGATAGCAGGAGGCGTGGTACTTGAAGAGCGTCTCGCGAATCAGGAAGCGTCCCTTGAATCGATCGAGCGCTTCACGCGATGGTTTTGCGCCGGCGTGCGTGGCGGCGAATCCCTGCGCGGTCTCGATGATTTCGGGATTGGAAGTGTAGCCGCCGCGCGCGGCGAGTGCGCTGAACAATCCATTGGATGCGGCGCGCCCCGCGTGCAGCGGCTTCGCCATCGTTCCGAAACCCGACTTGAGCCCCGCGGCTTGCGTACCCGCCAGCCCCAGTGCGCGCAGCCATCCATCCTCGTCCAGCCGCAACAGATGCGCGCATGCGGCGGCGGCGCCGAAAGTTCCGACGGTGCCGGTCGAGTGAAATCCGATCGCGTAATGATCCGGGCCCATCAATGCGCCCAGCCGGCACTCCAGCTCGATGCCGATGAGCAGCGCTTCGAGCACCTCGCGCCCGCTGAGTCCCGCGCTGTCGGCCAGCGCGAGCACCGCAGGGATCACCGGCGCCGACGGATGACCGCCCATGGCAGTGTGAGTGTCGTCGAAATCGAGCGCATGTGCCGCGGCCCCATTTACCAGCGCCGCCGACAGCCGCGACGCGCGCTGCATCATCCCGATGAGTCCGGCTTCGGACGATCCTTCGGGCTTGACGATCTCATTGACGAGGATCTCCGTCAGCGGTTCACGCGATCCGGCAACTGCGACGCCGAGGAAATCGAGGAGGCAGTGCCGTGCGACCTCGCGCGCATCCTCCGGCGCCTGGTCCCATCGCAGGTCGCGAACCGCACGGACCAAACCGAGGGTGGCAGCGAAAGCGAAATTTTCCGGCGTTTCTGAAGTACTCATGCGGCCAAGCTCCGTCGAATCAGACGTTGGACCCTTTCATGCCTCCAAAATCTACCACACATTTTACGGCTTGCCCGTTGCGGCGAGGGTGGGTTATCGTCGATGCCAAGCGAGCATAGCCCGCCCATCAACAAGGAGATCGCTCACATGCGTGAAGTTTCGATAGTCGGCGCCGGCATGATCAAGTTCGGAAAGTACCTCGACACCAGTATGAAAGTTCTCGCGCGCGATGCGGTAAACGGCGCGCTTTCGAGCGCCGGAATCGAGCAAAAGCAGATTGAGGCGGCGGTAGTCGGAAACGCAGCCGCGGGCCTCATCACCGGCCAGGAATGTATCCGCGGACAAGTCGTGCTGCGCGAGATGGGCATCGGCGGCATCCCGATCGTCAACTGCGAAAATGCCTGCGCCAGCTCCTCGACCGCGTTTCATCTGGCGCACCTGTATGTCGCCTCGGGCATGTACGACGTGGTGCTCGCGCTGGGCATGGAGAAGCTTTACCACGCGGACAAGAAACGTACGTTCGCGGGATTCAGCGGGGCCGTCGATGTGGAATTGGTGCAGCAGTTGCTCGCCGACATGAACGCGCAACAGGCCCGGCTCCAGGCCGAGCGCGAAGCTCGCGGCGAGGCGCCCAAAAAGGTGGGGGGCGCGGGAGAATCGCGCTCGATGTTCATGGACTTTTACGCGGCGGGCGCCCGCGCGCACATGATGCGCTACGGCACCACCCGCGAGCAGTTCGGACGTATCGCGGTCAAGAACCATCGCAACGGCAGTCTCAATCCCCATGCGCAGTACCAAGAGGTGTACAGCCTCGAGGACATTTTGAGCTCTCCGATGGTGGCGGACCCGCTTACGCGGCTGATGTGCTCGCCGATCGGCGACGGCGCCGCAGCAGCTATTCTGTGCGCCTCATCGGTGGCGCATCGTTATACGAACAAGCCGGTTAAGGTTCTCGCTTCGCTGTTGTCGTCGGGAAGCGATCATGGCGCCGACCAGCCGGGCGTGGTGCCCCGAGTCGCGAAGCAGGCCTACGAGAAGGCGGGAGTCGGACCCGAAGACCTTGGCGTGATCGAACTGCATGATGCGTCGGCGCCGGCCGAGTTGATGACCTACGAGGAACTCGGGCTGTGCAAGCCCGGCGAGGGCGGCAAGCTGATCGACGAGGGCGTCACCGAAATTTCCGGCCGCATGCCGGTGAATACGTCAGGCGGGCTGCTCGCGAAAGGCCATCCGGTAGGCGCGACGGGAGTGGCGCAAATCTGCGAAATCTTCTGGCAGCTGCGCGGCGAGGCCGGAAAGCGCCAAGTCTCGAATCCGAAGGTCGGGCTTACCGAGAATGGAGGGGGCATGGTTCGCGCCGAAGCGGCGGCCGTGTCGATTCACGTTTTCGGGATCTGAGCTGGGCAAAATCGGCGCTGTCCGCATGATTGACCCAATCTCCGGGTCGATCTGCGTTCTCAAGATTCAGCGGGCGCGGCCGAAATGAACTACGGCGTGGCGAATCGGTACTTCCCATCCTTGAACTCGATCCATCGCCCGCGATCCGTGACCTGACCTGCCACGTCGATTTGCGTGCGCAAAATCATTAGTTCCTCTTCGGTCGGCACTTCGAGAATCTCGAGCTTGGGCGCGATCGCCGGCTTGAAGCTCATTTCGTCGAGCAACTGTTCGAGCGTGACGAAGGGCGCGATTCCTTGCAGCATGAGCTGACAATCGGGTCCGTACCCGAACATCGCCCACGGCGTGTAAACCCGCCATGGTCCGGTCCCGGGTGGAAGGCCGTGGCGCTCGCGGGCGCCCGGACCGTCGAGAAAACCGGGAGACGAAATGAAATCGACGCGATCGACGAATTTGCGCTTCTGCTGATCGGTGACCAGGATTGTGCGCCATGCGAGCGCCGCGATGCTGTCGGCGCCGCCGGGGCCACCGAAGCGCCGTCCCTCGCCGCCTTCATATTTGCCGACCACGGTGGAATTGATGTTGCCGTAACGATCGACCTGAAGCGTCGCCAGGATGCCGTAATCGACGTAGCCGAGTTGCGCGAGGTCGGCCGCGTAATTCATCGTCCCCCACTGAAGTGCGCGATAATTGGCGGGCGAGGCGATCATCGTCATCAGGGGATCGAATGGCACCCGAGCCTCGGGCCCGACGCACCCATCCTCGGTCAGGTACTGAAGGTTGGGCGCGCTGGTTCGCTTGGCGAGCAGGACAGAGTTCATCGGCTCGCCGCCGCCGCCAACCCAGTAGATGTACTTGTCGTCGACCAGGCGCGAGATCTGACAGATGACGAATTCGCGCTCATTGAAGTCGGTAGCTGGGGTGCTCACGAGACATAGCCCTCCCGGATGGTTTCGCGCCGGCGGATCTCGGCCAGTTTTTCGGTTCCCACCACTTTCTGCAGGTACTCATCGTGCGACTGGACCGAGTACACGTGTTTCCTGAGGTACTCGGTAAAATCGCCGCGGAACATCGCGCCCATCGCTTCGATGACTCCCATCGGATCCGACGCGTAGTATCCCTGCACGGTTCCCGGGTAAGCGCCGAATGGGGCGTGCACGACCGCGTCCACGGTGAAGTGCGCGATCGAGGTGCGCGCCGGATCGCGCCGGATTTCGTCCGTGTCGATGATCTCTTCCGCCGACACGATCACCCGCTTCGACGCGAGCGCGCATTCCGCGTGCGCGATGCCGGTGCCGAAGACGCGCGCGTTACCGAACTCGTCGGCCTGATGAACGTGGATGATCGAAACGTCGGGATTGAGGGCCGGGACCAGGAGAACCGGTTTTCCCGTGTACGGATCTTCGACGATTTTGCAGCCCGAATGCTGAAATCCGTCGGTCCCGCCGAAGCTGCGCGTCGGCATGAAGGGTATCCCCATCGCACCGGCCTTCAGGCGCAGCGTTATCACCGCATTGGAGTACTCGTAGATGGTGCACTTCTTTTCGCGCACCGCGCGCGCGATCCACGGGCCGAAGCCGATGAAGCCGATGTCGATCCGATCGGCGCATCCTGCTTCAACCAGTAGCGCGCATGCGACATAGGTGAACTTGCCGCACAGCCACAGATTCTTTTTGCGCTGGCGGATGATCTCGCGAATCAGCGACGACGGTCCTCGCTGAAAGTAGTTGCTGTCGTATGCGAGGTAGTCGCCGTCGCGTACGAAGCGCTCGACCGCCTCTTTGTGAGTCATCAACTTCGAGACCATCTGATGCGGTTTATGGTCCCGCACGCTCGCCCGATAACCGTCGGGATCGACTTTCAGATAGTCGGCTTTGCCTTCTTCCAGAATCCGCATTTGCTAAGTTCTCCCGAACCTTTTGAGTTACCGGTATCGATCCGATTCAGATTTGGATACCGGACTGCAGCAGGATGCCGTTGTGAATCAGGAAACTTCGGATGGTGTTTCCGCGCTTGACCCGCTCACGACCTTCGGCGCCGCCTCCCGCCTGAAAATCGGCTATGCGTTCCGCCATCGAGCGCCTGCCCTTGATGCTGATCTTGGTTTCCTTGCCCTCTTTCCTGAGCAGGCAGGCGGCGACGATCTCGTCGGGGTCGAGTTCGAGCGTGGCGCAGAACTCCCGAAGTAGTTCGAGCCTCGATTTATCCTCGTTGGGCTCGACGCCCGATTGCTCGCGCAGTCCCTGGTACCAGGTCTTGACCGAGTCGTACTCTTCGAGCGGTTTATTTATTGACGCCATCGTTATTTTCGAGCTGCGCGTGATTCTATCGGTCGATTGCGCGCTTCGATGCAGCTTACTCGGGAAGACCGAACATCCTCGCGAGCGCTTTGATTTCCTCTTTTCGCCATGGCAGCGGCGCCGGCGCCTGGATCATCTTCGCCGCCTTCATCTGCTCGGTCACCTTGGGATCGGCCTTGAATGGCTTCCCGTATTCGCCCTCGAAGAAGATTCCCTCCAGCGGCGGACGCGGACGCTGTCCACCTGCTTCCCACGACTCCGCCGGATAACCGACCAGCAGCACCCAGAGCGGAATCCAGTCCTTGGGCGCCTTCACGATCTTGTTGATCGCGTCGTGCTGAAAGGCAGACAGGCAGACGCCAAGTCCCTCGTCAACCGCGGCGAGCATCGCCTGGCAAATCGCGATGCCTGCGTCCGATGCGGCGGCGGCGGCCACCGATGGCACGCTCGCGCCTTCGGCCAGCGGTTTCAGGACGTTGGGCCAAACGAATTCATCGACGAACTTGTGGCTCCAGCCGTGGGTGGCGTTCAACGCGCCGACATCGACCAGCTTCTTCAGCCGCGCCTGAGCCCCCTTGTAGGCGCCCATATCGGCGTAAGTGTAGATGTGCACCGGGGCGAGCTCGATGTTGAGTCCGGAGACCGGAGTCTTGAGCGCGTCGAGCGTTTCACGAGGGATATTGTCCCGGATCATGACGATCGCTTTCAGAAAGGTCGCGTTGACCGCGCATGACGCGAGCCGCGCCGCCTCCAACATGATCTGGATCTTCTCGCGTTCGACGTTGCGCCACGATTGGAAGTAACGGATCGTTCGGCGCCGCCCTACTACTTCTTTGAATTCCATCGACTATTCCTCCAGCTAAAAAGGGCCGCTCCGGTACGGGAGACCTCCCGCATCAGGTTCGGTTTGCCGCAATTTCACTCGCCCGATGGCGCTGCCCGGCGGAAGCTTACGCCGACCACGGTCGCGCCGACAAGCGCTACGATCTCGATCAGGTGTTGAAACGGTGAGACAAAACGATTCAACTCGGAGAAGACTGATTCGACAAATGGAGCCGACCGGAAATGAGACAACTGATCGATCTGCATGGAAGGCGTGCACTGGTAACGGGCGGCGGCCGCGGGATCGGCCGCTCGATGGCGCTTGCGCTGGCCGACGCGGGCGCCGAGGTCGCGGTCGCCTCTCGCTCGCAGGGCGAACTGGACGCGGTCGCAAAAGAGATAGCCGAGCGCGGGACGCGCGGCTTCGCGGTCATCATCGACGTGATGAGCCGCGAGCAGATTACCGCCGGCGTCGATGAGGCTGCCCGCAAACTCGGCGGTCTCGACATTCTGATCAACAACGCGGGCGGCGTGATCGCGGAGAACCCGCTTCACCTCGATCCGCTCAATCATGACCCGCGCGCGTTCGAGGACAACCTGTTCATGAACCTGACCCAGGCATTCTATGCGACTCACGCCGCGCTCCCCTACATGATCAAACAGAAGTGGGGCCGCATCATCAGCATCGGTTCCGGCTATGCGAAAAACGGCGGCGGCCCGCTGGCCTATTCGGCCGCGAAGCACGGACTCATCGGTTTCACGCGCTCGCTTGCTTATGCCGCCGCCCCGCACGGCATCAATGTGAACGTGCTATGTCCCGGATGGACCAACACCCGGCTGGTGGACTGGAACATCCTGGGCGCGATGATGGGGGTGAGTGCGGCAGACGCCAAACGATTCGCCGAGAGCCAGAACATCCAGAAGCGAATCGTCGAGCCCGATGAATTGGGCGCGATGGCGGCGCTGCTCGCATCCGACGCCGCCAGCGCGGTGACCGGACAGGTCATCAGCGTTGACGGCGGATTCATGATTTAGCGGGGTTGGATAGTCCCGCTCTATTCGAGATGGTCGATCACCTTTCCGAAGCCGAGCGTCATATCGCTGAGCATGTAGCTTGCCCCGATCACCCGCTTGACCGGTAGCCGGTTCCACGGGTCGAGCCGCGAGCTTTCCGCGAAAGCGATCGAGCCGACGCCGGTCCATGCCTCGATTACTCTGGTCTCAATGTGCGTCTCGATGATCTCGGCGCATAACGGACGCCCGTTCTCTTCGGGGGAGGGAATCAGGCGCATGCTGACCGGCGGCGGCGCGGCGGAATGGCCGTTGCCGGCTGGGCGTTCCGGGCGAACGATCGCACTGGCGAGGCGGATGCCTGCCGGACGTTCGAGCGTCCCATAGATCATGTCGCGATCGTTTTTGAATTCAATTTGCGCGAGCTTCTTCGGAAAACCGTAGATTTCGCGCCCGGCCAGCATCGGCGGCTCGGTCGTCACCGCGATGTGCATGACGTAGTTCATCGGGCGGCCCTTGTGCTCGACCAGGATCGAAAGAATCGCTTCGTTGTAAGGACCGAAAGTGGTCCACTGATATTCGTAGAACGAAAGCATCGCGGTGGCCGGCTCGCTTAGCGCCAGCGGCGCCGGCAATGCTTCCAGCGCGGCTTCGAGGTCAGTTTCGAACGCGACCACGATCGAGCGAGTGTTGCGATAGTAAAATGGCGGGCGCTGATACGCGGCGGCATCCGCCGGCATCGAGTATTCTGCATTGCTGAGGCTGAGACGTCCGTGTTTGGCCATAGTGCGATCCTCCTGGGGCGGGATTTTCATAGTTGTGGCACTCGTTCGAATATTGAACAAGCTCTCGTGGCGGGCTGAACAGAATACGAGCTAGCGGCGCCACAGGATGTGAGCATCCTCGAGCGGAATCCTCGCTCCGCAATGCGATGGAACGATGCGAGGTGTATAGTCCGACGCTGGGCGCGAAGCGGGGACATCGGCAGCATAGATGCGCCACCCGCTAGAAGGCTCGGCGCTGTCACCGTGGGTCATTTCCGATAGAAACGGCGGCTCAGCGCCGATCGGATCTGCATAAAGTTGTACGCGCACCCAGTCGGCATGCAGCTCTCCGAGATGCACCTCAACCCGTAGTGAGTGCTTTTGTGGAGAGCTCTCGACGTGAAGCTCACCGAACCTCAGCGACGCCCAGTGCTCGGCCAACTCTTGTTTCCATTGGAGCAGGGATCTGGCGTAGGCGCCTTGATCGCTTGCCCGCTCATGATATGCCGCAGCCGCAGGGAGATAATATTTCTCCGTGTACTCGCGCACCGCGCGATTGGCCGAAAACAGCGGTGTCAAGCGTGACATACTTTCACGCATTCGCGTGACCCACTCGGTGGCGATGCCATTGTTGTCGCGGTTATAGAACGCCGGAATGACCTGCTTCTCCAGGATATCGTAAAGTTCTTCCGATTCGGCCGCGTCCCAGCCCGGGTCATCGCCACGCTCCTTGCCATTGCCCAATGCCCAGCCGACTTGGGGCGAGTACGCCTCGGCCCACCAACCATCCAGTTCCGACAGATTGAGGCCGCCATTGACGAGCACTTTCATTCCGCTTGTGCCGCATGCCTCCCAGGGCCGGCGCGGAGTGTTGATCCATAGATCAGCGCCCTGTACCAGCCGCTCGGCCAGTACCAGGTCGTAGTCGCTGAGAAAGACCGCGTGGTGCCGCACGTCGCTCCGCTGGACGAAATCAACCCAGGCTTTGACCAGCGCCTGGCCGGCGGTGTCTTGCGGATGGGCCTTGCCGGCCATCACCAGCTGAACCGGACGTAGTGGATTGGTCAGAATGGAAACGAGGCGTTGCGGGTCATGCAGGAGCAGATTGGGGCGCTTGTATGTTGCAAAGCGGCGGGCAAAGCCCAGCGTCAGGGCGTCTGGATCGAAAATACTCTCGGCGGCTTTTGGATCTCCGCCGCGAGCGGCAAACTCGCGGGCGAGCCGTTCTCGCACGAAGCGAACCAATTCGAGACGGTTCTTCGCGCGAAGTTCCCACAGCGCGCTGTCCGGGGCGCGGCGTATATCATTTCCGACAGTCTCCATGGTCCCGCGCCAACGCTCGCGGCCACAGGTCTCCGTCCATAGTGCATCGGCAGCCGCGGAATCCCAGGTCGGTGTGTGGACTCCGTTGGTGACATGTCCGACCGGCACCTCGTGCTGGGGCCAGGATGGAAAGAGAGGCTGGAAAATTCGCCGGCTCACGGGGCCGTGCAGGCGGCTGACAGCGTTGATTGCTCCGCTTCCACGAATGGCCAGATAGGCCATGTTGAATGGCTCATCCTGATGGTCCGGATACAGGCGGCCCAGGGCGAGAAGACGCGAAAGACCTACGTGAAGCTGCTCTTCGGCGTAGCGCCCGAGGAAGCGGCTTATCAAAGCGGGAGCGAAGCGATCGAAGCCGGCGTCAACGGGCGTGTGGGTTGTAAAAAGATTGCCAACGCGCGATATGGCCAGCGCAATTTCGAAGGGTTCACCGGTGTCTTCCATAAAGCTTCGTGCGCGCTCCAGCACCGCGAATGCCGCATGTCCTTCGTTCAGATGGCAAACTTCCGGTTTGATCCCCAGCGCGCGTAAAAGCCGCCAGCCGCCGATCCCGAGCACCAGTTCCTGTGCCAACCGGAGTTCAGGTCCGCCGCCGTAGAGTTCGCTGGTGATGCCGCGATAAACCGGCGCGTTCGCCGGGTCGTTGCTATCGAGCAGATAAAGTTTCAGTCGGCCGACCTGTGCCTGCCAGGTACGCAGGCGCAGTTTCTGGCCAGGCAAGTTGACGCTCAACCTGAGCCACTCGCCGTCCTTATCGCGCAGCGGGGTTACAGGTATCTGGCCAGGGTCGTTGTAGGGGTATGATGCGCGTTGGCTTCCGTCGGCGCCGATGATCTGGCGAAAATAGCCTTGCTGATAGAGAAGCCCGACAGCGACGAGCGGAACGCCAAGGTCGCTGGCCGCCTTTAACTGATCGCCGGCGACATTGCCTAGTCCGCCTGAGTAGATGGGGAGTGCTTCGCTGAGCCCGAATTCCATACTGAAGTAGGCGGCGCAATTTAATGGCGGGTTACTATGAGCGTGCTGAAACCATGCAGGACTTTTGAGAGCGTGGCGGTGTCTTTCCATGCGCTGCTTAACCTGATCCCGGAATTCCGGATCGCCGCGCAGCGACTCAAGTCTGGTCCGGGAGCAGGTTTGCAGAACGACCCACGGATTATGGGTGAGTGCCCAGAGTTCCGGCTCGATCTTGTTCCACAGCGGATCGGTGGAGTGGTTCCAGCAATTTCGCAGGTCCAAAGCCAACTCGACCAACGCGCCGAGATCTTCGGATTCTGACTCCCGCAGAGTCTGATGCAGCTCCGGCATTCGCGCCCCTTGACTCTAAGCAGGCGGGTGTATGCGCACGCGCCCGCGGTTAATCGACAAGTGCACTTGCAGCACCAGGTTTCTCAGTTCGTCATTTACCCCGCCGCGAAGCGATCTGGCAGCCTCGCAGGCGAGATCGTCCAGCGATAGCAACCCGACCAATGCTCCGTCCCGATTGATCACCGGAAGCCGGCGCGTGCGGTTCTGCCGCATCAACTGCGCTGCCTTGTTCAGAGAATCTTGCGGACGGCAGCTTTTGACGTCACGATTCATGATCTGCTCAACTTTCATCGGCGTCTCTCCAGTCCTCGGACCGCGAATGCGGATCAGGCGGGGATGCTCATCGCTACCAACTCTACTTTGCCTTACGTTGAGTTAAAACTGTTTCCCAAGGACACCGCGCTGATTCAGCGGCGGGGCCGTAGATTTTTCAGCGGTCGGGTGTTGAGAACGTCGTCCTTTTCGATCCAGCCGCGCCGCGCCTGATTGACGCCGTAATCGAGCAACGCGAAATCGCGAGTCGAATGCGCGTCGCTCGATATGACCAGCTTGACGCCGGCCTGTTTGGCCGCCATGCAGGCGGTGTCGGTCAGGTCCGACCGCTGAGGCTGGGAGTTGATTTCCAGGGCACAGCCCTCCTCGCGGGCGACCCGGAGGATTTCAGCGAGGTCGAACTTGCTGGGCTCGCGATGCTCGAGCAAGCGGCCACTTGGATGGCCAATTACGTCAACGTTGGGATTGCGAATCGCCTTGATCAGTCTGCGCGTCATGTCGGCGGGATTTTGTTCGAGCTTGTAATGGACTGAAGCGACTACCCAGTCGAGCTTGCTCAGCGCATCGGCGGGCAAATCCAACCTGCCATCGTCCAGGATGTCGACCTCGATGCCCTGAAGCAGTGAGATGCCGGAGATTTTTTTCCTGACTCGCTCGATCTCCCGCCTTTGCTCGCGCAAGCGCTCAGGGTCCAGGCCATGGGCCATCGCCAGGCGGCGGGAGTGATCGGTAATTGCAACATATTCGAGACCGCTCTGACGAGCTTGACGCGCCATATCCTCGATCGATGCGTGCCCGTCGGTGTACAGCGAATGAGTGTGAAGGTCGCCGCGAAGGTTTTTACGCTCAATCAATTTGGGCAGCTTGCCGGACGCGGCCGCTTCTATTTCGCCGCGGTCCTCGCGCAACTCCGGCGGCATCCATGAAAGCCCCAGGGCGCGGTAAATCTCTTCTTCCGTCCTGCCCGCGACGACCGCAGCGCCGCGAAAGAGGCCGTACTCGTTGAGCAAGAGTCCGCGTGCCTGGGCGATACGCCGCAGATGCACGTTGTGGGACTTGGATCCGGTGAAATAAGTGAGCGCCGCGCCGAAACTCTTTGCAGGCACGACGCGGAGATCCACCTGCAGACCGCCTTTGAGTACGACGCTGGTCTTGGTCTCGCCCGAGCCGATTACCTGGGTGATACCGGGAAAGGCGGTGAAATGCTTCATGACCGCGGCGCAGTCAGCAGCGGCGGCTACAGCGTCAAGGTCGCCGATGGTCTCGCGCCGCCGCCGAAAGCTGCCGGCCAGCTCGAACTCGCGGATTGCCGTGCATTTTCGCAAGTGGGCTTCGATCTGCGCGGCGATCCGCGTCGCTTCCGCATACAGCATTCGCTTTCCCTGGCCGGTCTCGCGCCGTAGCAATGATTCGCGGATTCGATCCTCTATCTTCGGTCCAAAGCCGCGGATTTTCCGGATCGCCTCGGACTTGACGGCTTTTTCGAGATCGTCGCGGTCGCGAATCTGCAGGTGGTCGATCAGAAGCTTTAATCGCTTCGGACCCAGGCCTGGAATATCTCTCAGTTCGAGGAGCTGGGGCGGGAACTTCGAGGCCAACTCATGGTGCAACGGCAGGCCGCCGGTCTTGACGATCGTCGTTATTTTTCCCGCCAGGTCGGCTCCGATACCGGGAATTTCATCGATCTGTTCTTTGCTTAGACCGGCGACTTGCACAGCTTGATCGCGAATCGCCTGAGCGGCGTTGCGGTAGGCCCGTACGCGAAAGAAATTCTCGCCCGCCACCTCGAGCATATCGGCGGTCTCGTCGAGAACCTTCGCGACTTCGTCGTTTTCCATCGTTACTCTATCTTGCCGCGACGGCGGAGCTCTTGCACGGTCATGATCCGGACTCCATTGGCAGACAACTCACGGCGGAGCAGATCGTCGTGGCGCGGCTGCGCCTACGCGCAAATGAGACGTGTTCAGGCGGATGCCAATCCTGAGCTGCGACTATCAGATCGGCACTGGGTTGCGATCCAGAATCCGGAGTGCGCCGGTCAAGCTCAGGACATCGTTGGTGCCGTCCTCGATCAGCGACGCGCGCGCGTCGCGGAAGATCTTCTCGATCGGGTACTCGCGGCTCAGCCCGTTGCCGCCGAAGATCTGCAGCGCGTCGGAAGCGACCTCGAACGAGGCCTGGGTGCAGAAGGTCTTGGCCGCGATCGCATACTCGAGGTCCATTGCGGGCGGAGGATCGTTGTGTACTATCACGGCGCGCGACAGCGCGCGGCATGCCTGGACCCGGGTGAACATGTCGAACAGGCGCTTTTGGACGAGCTGATGCTCGCAGATCGGCTTGCCGCCCTGGATGCGATCCTTTGAGTAGTCCAGCGCGGCCTCGAAGGCGGCGCGCGCAACGCCGGTGAACACTGCCGCCATTGTGCTGTTCGCGTTGGTCAGCGTAATCGCCGCCACCATCGGGAAGGCCTCGGGCGTGGCGAGCACGTAGCGGTCCGGGATGCGCACGTTGTCGAAAAAGATCTCGCCCTGGTTGAGCGCCCGCTGGCCGATCTTGTTGAGCGGTTTTCCCTTGGAGACGCCCGGCAGGTTGAAGGGAATGAACGCGACCACGCCCCCGGCCGGCTGGCCCTTGGCCGCCGGCATCATCAGGTACACGATTCCGTGCGTCGCAATCGTGCCGTTGGAAACCCACGCCGCCTTCTGGCCGTTGACCACGTAGGAGTCGCCGTCGCGCCGGATGGTGGCGCGTCCGGCGGGGTTTGCTTCACCTTCGCTCGCAAGGAACATCGCCCAATCCGAACCGTGATTCGGCTCGGTCACGGGCCATGATCCGATAAAGCGGGCGTCGCGGTCGGCGACGTAGGGCTTGACGAAAGCGTCGATAAGTTCGGGATTTCCGCCCATCGCCAGCGCACCAAACGGAGCGCCCGCGACGCCGAGGCTGATCGCGAGGTCGGCGCCGCCCCATCCGAGCTCCTCCAGAAAGATCTGATCCCCAAGCCCGTGAAGGCCGAGTCCGCCGATTGCTTCGGGGAAAGAGGCGGTGTGATAGCCAAGCGCAAACGCCCGGCGCATGAAGGTCCATAGCGGAGAGCCGGGCGCGATGACATCCTGCGGGTCGGGCATGCGGTCGAGTTCCATTGCGGTCGGCCGCAGCACCTCTTTGGCAAAGCGGTGGACGTTGTCCCTCAGCGCGCAAAGCTCCGCGGGGATATTACGGTCGATTTCCATGTAAGCGTCCATTGCCAGCCTCCCGCAGCCTGTGACCTGCTACGAACTGCCACCCGCAGGGATGAAGCTTGTCGGTATATCCAGCGCCTTATGGACAAATTCGAGTTCCTGCTGGCGCCATGGCAGCGGAGCGGGCGCCTGGATCATTTTGTCGCGCTTGAGTTCCTCGACCACCTTGGGATCGCGCTCGAATGGCTTGCCGTGCTGGTTGACGAAGAACAGTTGTTCGAAGGGCAGCTTGGGCCGCTGGCCGCCCGCTTCGCGGCTCTCAAGCGGGTAGCCGACGCTCATCACGACCAGCAGATGGGCGGTGTCGGGAAGATTGAACGCCTTGCGCATCTTGCGCTCGCGCACGCCGCCCAGCTCTCCGGTGCCGATGCAGCAGGTGCCGAGGCCCTCCTCGTAGGCGACCAGGGTGGCCAGGGCGATCGCCTGTCCGCAATCCATCTCGGTAAGTCCGGATTTCAGCATTTCCTCGGCGTTCATGCGGAAGTAGGGAATCAACAACTGATCGAGCGCCTTGTGCTCTGCGGCCTCGTCCACGCCCATCACGCGCGCCGCGACCAGTTCATGGAGGCGCTCGCCTTGGGTCAGGTAGCCGGCCTTGCGGTCGAAGATCGCCTCTTCCACCCAGTACCAGAGGATCATGGCCGGGCAGTGCTTTAACTGGCTGGTTCCGAGCGGGGCGACGACCGCCGCCCAATTTTCCGGCGGGGAGGAATCGCGGAACATCACGATCGCGCGCAGCGCCTGCACGTTGCCCCAAAACGAGGTGAGCCGCGCGGCCTCGAGCATCTTCTGGATCTTCTCGCGCTCGACCGGCTTGTACGGATTATAGAAACGGATGGTGCGTCTTATGCCGATTGCTTCCTTGAGTTCCATGCGTGTTTTACTCAGCTCCTCAATGTGTTGCGTCCGCTGTCCACCAGGGCGCCCTTGTCACGGTCCCAGGTGGTCGGAGTAATGCCCTGTTGCTTGAGTTGCGCCTTCTGAATCCGGTGGGTTTCGGTCTTTGGCAAGCTTTCGCGGAAGTCGAAATAGCGCGGCACCAAAGGCTGCGCGCAGTGCTTGGCACGCCCGACCACGCGATGGCGGGCGAGACGTCTTTGCCCTCACAGGTATGGACGGCGGGAATTTCCTTTTCGTTCGCGAAGGCAGCCGATGTAAGCGCCAAGGGCATCAAAGTCCCTCCCTGCCGTTTATCATTATGTCAACATGTCAACCCTGGAAGGCAGCCTTTTCGATGTCGATGCTGGTGTGGCGATCCTCCTGAGCGGGCGACCAGTTCCAGAGCATGTACTGATAGTGGCGGTAGCCGCCGGCGAAGTGTAAGCCCTTGACCGGTCCGGGCAGCAATCCATCGTAGGGCATCCAGTTCGGATACTGATACGGCTCCCAGGCGTGGTAGATGACCAGCTGGTCGGGACGCACGCACTCGGTCAGCTTGGCCCTGACCATGAAGTTGCCGTAGTCGTTGAACACCCGGATGTAGTCGTGGTCGGCGATTCCCCTGCCGCTAGCCACGGCGGAATTGATGAAGGCGAACGGCTCGCCGCGATGCAGCTTCAGCATTTCCTCTGCCGTGACCCAGTTCGAGTGGATGCTCCAGCGCAGATGGCCGCTGGTCAGACGCATCGGCTGATGGCCGCCGATATAGGGCGGCTGCTTGTAGCGCACGAGGTGTTCATCGGCCTCGATGAACCACGGATGGTCAAGGTAGAACTCGATCCGCCGGGTGGTCGTGACGTAGGGCACCTTCTGCTCGACCTGATCGCGGAAGCACCAAAAGACCTCGCCTGCCACCATGTCCGCATTCTGCGCAACCATCGCGGGAAAGGTCGGCCTTCCGCTCAGCCAGGAGCCGCCATTCTTGCGCAAATTAGCAAGATCGAGCTTCTCGCCGTCGAGGCTGGTGAACCATCCGACCTCGCCCAGCGCGCGATAGGCGTCGTCCACCAGCCGCTCCTCGTCGGCGTTGCTGTCGCCATATTTGTTTCCGTAGGTGGCCCGCCACATGATTTTATCCACGTCGATTTCGCGCGGGCCGGCGGTATAGCTCTTGATGCCGCGTTTTTTCAATTCGGCCGTGGTTGCGCGCAGAATGCCATGGATAATCTGGCGATCGCTTTTCGACTCTCCGCGCATCGGCACCGACTCGTCGGTAAAATTGCTGAAACGGGTGTTGGGACAGCTGAACTTGGTGTCCGCATACTCATAAAACGATGCGGCGGGAAGCGCATAATCGGCGTGCAGCGCGGTGGTGCTCCAGCGCGGATCCATCACCACGATCAGGTCGAGTTTCGGCCACACCGTGCGCACGTAGGTGTTCATTCCGCCGCGCGTGCGGCGCAGCGGATTTCCGCCCGAAACGAACATCGCCTTGGGGTTGGCGCCCTCCTTGGCGAGCATGTCGTAGCCCTGCAACCAGCCATTGGCCACCGCCTCTTCGACGTAAGCGCTGATCTTCCTCGGTGCGTTGGGATCCTCGAGATGCTTATCCCAGACGTCCTTGTAGCCGGCGTGGTAGTACCAAAACAAAGCCGGCGGCGAGAGGGTGCCGGTGGTTTTCATTCCCTCGCGCAACATCCCCTGCGCGGCCTCCAGAACCGGCATCGTCGGATCCATCGCGAACATGGTCTTGTAGGCTTCCTGGAGCTTTTGCGTCGTGTTCAGCGCGCCGCCGATGGGGTCGTCGGACTCCAGTATCTCCGGCGGCATGCTGCCGACGAACCCGGACCCCGCGTTGAACTCGGCCCCTGCCGACCAGCCGTGGCTTCCGGTGCCCGCCTTGCCGACATTGCCAGTCAACGCCAGCACGTAACACGCGCCCCGCTCGCAAAGATCGCCATGATACATTTTGCCGGGGAACGCCGCGGAGAAAAAGAATATTCTGCGCGGCGGCCGGCACCATTCCGCCAGTTTTTCGAGCTGGTCGCGATGAACCCCCGCAATCTCGTAAACCCGCTCCGGCGTATACTCCGCCACGCGCTTGCGCAGCAGCGTGAAGACCGTAACCGCCTCGACCCGCGTCCCATCCTTGAGCCGGACTTCAACAGTGCCCTCGAGCACCCGGTCGCACTCCATTTGGAGCGTGCCCTTTGCCAATGCCTCGAGCTTGCCCGTGGCGGCATCAATTACGTAAAACTGCTCAGCGTCGCCTCCCTCCTTGAGGTCCGCCTCGCGAAGGAAGCGGCCGTCGTCCTTGCGCACCAGCACCGGCAGGTCGGTCTGCTCCTTGATGAACTCGAAGTCGATCCATCCCTTGTCGATCAGGATGCGGCACAGCCCAAGCCAAAGCGCGGGATCGGACGACCAGTTGACGGGAAGCCACATGTCGGCAAACTGCGCGCTGGGACTTTTGTCCGGCGATATCTGCACCACTTTCGACCCCCGGTAGCGGGCTTCGAGCACATAGTGATAATCAGAAATACACGCGTACACCGGGTTCCCGTAAACCAGCACGGTGTCGGCCAAAAACCAGTTCTCGACGCCGGGACACTGTTGGAACTGCCCGAAGGTCAGATACTGTCCGGGCAGAAAATCGCCGATCGAAAAGTTAAGGTCCAGGGACACTCCGCCGAGCTGGGTGGCCAGTCCTGCCCCCGCGCCCTCGCCGCCGCCGCGCAGCACCCCGGCCCCGTTGGTGCCTTGGTCGATGA
>CABEBO010000096.1_pt1 | contig 19666 bp, 18 predicted proteins | sample 3132601 | NCBI WGS metagenome assembly CABEBO01 (sample SAMEA5534345, study PRJEB31848) | metagenome | biome: tundra; feature: field; material: soil | place: USA | collected 2013-05 | depth 0.45 m
TCATCCTGCGGCACGCGCTTGAGCATCTCTTCGAGCGCGCGCGGCAGCGGCAGCCCCAGCCGGCTCTGTTCGATAGCGGAGCGGAATTCGGTGGAGATCGGATCGGCGAACTCCGCCACCACGACCTGCAATCCGCGCAGCAGCGTATGGCCGGCTTCGAGTGACGATTTGATCAAATCGAGCGCGTACGGCAGTTGCTTGGCGAATGCCTTGAGGCGCCGCTGCCTGCGCACCCGGATATAAACTATCGGCAGGCTTGCCATCGCCGCGCCCATCGCGATCGACAGGAGTTCTATCCCCCAAATCGCCTCGCCGGCGAACAGGCCGGCCGTAAACATCAGCAGGCTCACGAGCAAGATGTCGGTGATGCGGGCGTAGATTCCGGCCTGCCAGAGGTTTTCCTCGAGTTTTTGGAGCAAATTGAGTTGATAGAGCCGGCTTAGAAATTCGCGTCCGGTCAGGCGGCGACGATCGGTCTTGGTGATATCGCCGGCCAGGGCAACGTCGGGCCGCGCCATCCGCCGCATCACGGTGCGCGTGACTTGGGGCCGATAGCGCCGCATGAACAGCAGCGCGCAGGCAATCAGCACGAAGCCCGCGGCCGCAGCCGGAATCAACAGGTCGTCGAGGTTCATCGCGCGGCCATTTTGATCACCTTCGATTCGGTCTTGTATCCGGCCGTTTCGAGGCGCTGTGCGTACACTGAACGAATGCCGGTCGATTGAAAGGCGCCGTTGATTTTTCCTGCCGGCGTGGTGTCGGCGCGGACAAACTCGAACAAGTCCTGCATCATGATCATCTCGCCTTCCATGCCGCTGATCTCGGAAATCCTCATGACTTTGCGGGAACCGTCGGACAGCCGGCTGACGTGAACGATAATGTTGACGGCAGAGGCAATCTGCTGGCGCATTGCGCGCTGCGGAATCGAGACGCCCGACAGCAGCATCATCATCTCGAGCCGGCCCAGGCATTCGCGAGGACTGTTGGCGTGGATGGTGGCGATCGAACCGTCATGGCCGGTGGACATCGCCTGCAACATGTCGAAGACTTCTGCGCCGCGGACCTCGCCGACGACGATTCTGTCCGGGCGCATGCGCAGACAGTTCTTGACCAAGTCGCGCTGCGTGACCTCGCCGCGGCCTTCAAGATTCGACGGCCGCGTCTCGAGCCGCACGACGTGAGGCTGTTGCAAGGAAAGCTCGGCAGAATCCTCGATCGTAACGATTCGCTCGTCCTCGGGAACGAACGCGGACAGACAATTGAGCATCGTGGTCTTGCCCGAGCCGGTACCGCCGCAAACGATTACGTTCAGGCGCGCTCGAACAACCGCGAGCAGAAGCTCGACCAGGTCCCAAGTGAGAGCCTCCTTTTCGACCAGCGCGCCGATGTCGAAGCGATGCTTGCCGAAACGCCGGATCGATAGCGCCGGCCCGTCGAGCGCCAGCGGCGGAATGATCGCGTTGATACGCGAGCCGTCGGGCAACCGTGCATCGACCATCGGTGACGATTCGTCAACGCGCCGTCCGACGCGAGACACGATCCGATCGATGATCAGCATCAGATGCTGGTCGTCCTGGAACACGACGTCGGTGGCGTGCAGCTTGCCGCGCTTTTCGACGTAAACCTGGTTGGGGCCGTTGACCAGGATGTCGGTGATTTCGTCGTCGCGGAGCAACGGCTCGAGCGGGCCCAAGCCGAGCAGCTCGTTCTTAAGTTCCTCGATGAGCCGGCCGCGGTCGATGTCGGTCAGGAGGCGGCCACCATCTTCATTAAGAATGTCGTTGATAACGGCGGTGACTTTGGCGGAGACCATCGCGGGCTCGAGGGTCTCGAGCTTGGATACGTCGATAGTCTCGAACAGTTTGTTGTGAACTTTGACCTTTAAGCGGAGCGAGCTATCCGCGATCGCATCCTTGCGCCGGCGCACGGTCGCGCCGATAAGCGAGCCACCGCCGGTAGTGACCTCTGGCGGGCGTGCGCCCCTGGGGGCATTCGATAGCCTTTCCGTCAGTCTCATCTTGCATACCTCATCGACTTCAATGCGTGGCGAAGGCGGATTTGAGCCGCGACAAAAGTGTTTCCTGAAGCGGGGCCGGCTCCGTACGCGGCATTACCAGAGCTGCGAGATCGAGCATCGCGCGCGCGACCGGGGACGACGGCGCGAACTGGAAAAGGTCCTGCGCCTTCATCTCGATAGATTCGAAAGTCCGATCGTCGCTTGGAATCTTGGCGTAGATGGACCTGGCGAGAGTTGCTTCGATCGCCTTCTCGGTCAACGGATGCGACGGATTATAGCGATTGAGAATGTAGCGCGGCTCGAGCCTGGTCAGGTCCAGGCGCTCGAACAGATCGATGAATCGCCATGCGCATCGCGCCGCCGCGATCGACTGATTGAGCACGTAAAACAGATGCTCCGAGCGCTCCCACGCCGCGACCCCGTTTTCGTCCACATGGTCTCCGCAATCGACGATCACGTAGTCGAACAACTGGCGAATCAGATCGAGCACCGTGCCGACCGTGGTGTCCGAAACCAGTTCGCCTTCTTCGATTCGTTTGGGCGCGGCCAGCAAATAGACGCCCGATTGATGCTTGGTCAGGGCGGATTCGAGCTGGATCGAATCGAGCTTACGCTCCAGCCGCACCAACGGCATGATGGTCACTTCCGGATCGAGGTTCAGAAAGACCGCCAGGCCTCCGGTCTGAAGATCGAGATCGACCAGCGCTACGCGTTGATGCAACGAGTTGAGCGCCAACGCGAGGTTGGCAGCCAGCGAGGTCACACCGGCGCCGCCGATCAGGCTGGTGACGGAAATGACCACTCCACCCTCGCGGCGCTCGGTGCGCCAGCGCGCCTCGCTTACCTTCAGCAAGGCGCGGGTGGCCTCTCCCGGGTCCAGCGGCATGAAGAGAATCTCGTCGGCGCCCGAGCGCAGCGCTCGCTTCATCAGTCCGGCCGAGCGCGCGTTAAGCACGGCGAGCAGACTTGGGCGCGGCGAATGTTCCGACTGGCTCTGGAGAAAGCTCAGGGCAGCCTCCTCGTTGCCGTTGACTATGACCAAGGTTGCGTCGGGCGGCGCGGCGACATTCTCGGAAAGATTCGCGGCGGTGGCGGTCTCGCCCTCGATGATCTCGAGTTCAGGCTCAGCCAGCGCCGCCAGCACCGCCTTGAGCTGGGTGCGCTGTTCGCCGGGATCGCCGACCAGCATGACCTTCATCGTGCTACGACGACCCTCACTCTTTAATCCGCCGACTGGCACTCGATATTTCTCCTGGGTATGAGTGAGGGACCTAGCAGCGGGGAATGTTCGCGCGTATGTTGCTGCGTACCCTCATGGCTTTCCCCTTATTGCCACCTGCGATCATTGAACTTCATAGGTCTTTGGCGCCGGTACGTACCCCGGATCCCCTGGTCTGATAGGCGCCGCGAATGCGCTCGCGGTCGATCGGGCAAAGCTCGCGGACGAAGCAGGCTTTGCGGCCGAGAGCGGAGATTCCGGTGCGGCGGGCAATCCCGGAGCCGCAGGTAACTGCGGCGCCGAAATGGCAGCCGCGTCCTGGTGCGCTTGAACGGAAGAACGCGCTCTCACGCCGGAATTAACAAAGGAAATCGTTTCCGACGATTTGCCATCGCGCATCACTTCCACTTCGATTGGAAGCGGCGTGGGTCCATGCGCTGGGCGCGCGGCGAGCGCCGGCGCCGACTGCTGTTGCATCACGGGCAGGGTCAGGCCGCCCTCATGCAAAAGCTCGCCGACTGCGATTCCCCTGGTCGCGACAATCTTGCTGTCGCTGTAGTTGCGCATCGCCAGACGCAGCATTCCCTCGTGGCTCGCCAGGGTAAGTTTTTCGGCGTCGGTCGGAGTCACCAGCAGCGTCACGACCTTTACTACTTGCGGCGCGTCCTTGACGTGTTCGATTTCCTGGGCGACAGCCAGAACCTCGATGTTCTGGAGAACCATCCGCGAGAAAGACGTCTCGCTCGGGCCAGTGCCCGAGACAGCGACCAGGATGTCCACGCGCGTGTGTGGCGCGACAAAGCCTGCGATGTCGGCGACTTCGTCCACCGGCACCGACATCGCACGCATCCCGGCTGGAATCAGCAGCGGCATCACGCCGGAGCTCTTTTCGCCCATGAACAGCTTGCTCGCGACAACCGGCTCATTGGCGAGGAACTGGCTCTTTGCGAACGAGCCCGCGACCGCCTGCGGATCGGTGAACGCGCCCTGCGGAACGCCTTCGCGTGCCCAGTGAACCAGTTTGACCGCGTCGGGCTCAAGTTTCGCGCCCAGCGGGATATCCTTTGCCGCGACTACGACTTCGACCATGTGCGCCATCGCGCGCTGCACTTCGGACTCGCGTTTTCTGATCGCGGGAAAGACCACAACCGCGGCCAGCACCGCGCCCATTCCTGCAAGGATTACGAAAACTATAGGTCGTCTCATCTATGCCCCCGTTCTTGCGCGACCCACCGATGCGGACCGCCCCCCACAAGCAGAATTCAATCGCTCACGCTCTCATTGCGACCTCCGTCGCGTCCTGCGCCGAACCGGCCGAAGTCGGAGCTGTCTGAAGTCACTGTTTCTCTCGCATCGACCCGTCACTTCGTCTGCAAAAAAAACCTGAATTTGCGCGGCGGGGCGCTCGGTCCCCGCCGCCTGTCCCGCGCGCCTGGTTTCGACCGCGCGGGCTTGGGGGCTGTTCTTAAGCAGCCGACAGAGTCGCGGTCACGTTGGCAATGATCGAGTTGATTCCGCCTTCGAGGCCCTGGTACGCGATGTAACCTGCCACCGCGATCGCCGCGATAATCAACACGTACTCAGTCATTGTCTGGCCCGTTTGGTTTTCGCGCATCCGGACAATGAATTTGTTGACGTACTTCATTGCCGATATGTCCCTCCTTGTCGTTTGCGTCAGCGCAATCGACCTGTCTGCGAGAACCAGTGGTCTTACGCAGCCTTCAGCGTTGCGGTCACGTTACTGATGATCGTGTTGATTCCGCCTTCGAGGCCCTGGTACGCGATGTAACCGGCCACCGCGATCGCCGCGATAATCAGCACGTACTCAGTCATCGTCTGTCCCTGCTTGCTCTCGCGGACCCTGACCATGAGTTTGTTGATGTAGTTCATTATTGATGTCCTCCTTTGCGCGTTGCGTCAGCGCAATCGATTTCTTTCACGCTCAGCGGTTGTAGGAGGTTCAGGTGCACCACTCATGCCAGCGGGAGCTCCGAGAGAAAGTTGACGTAGCCGCTCAGAGAAAGAGCGAGCGGGCGAATCTGAGACCGCCCTGTCGCATCATGATACATCGAATGATTCAGTCGCCGGCGCAGCATTCCTTCTTCTTGACGGGTAGGCAATCGGCTGCCGCCTTTGCCATAATCAACTCATGCCTCGCTACCCCCGCACTTCTATCCTGCGCTACGCTTTGCCGCGGATTGCCGGCCAAGCAGCCGTCGCGATCGCGCTTGTAGCCGGGCTCTCAGGATGCGCCCCGTCGGCGCTCACCGCGACGCGTAGCCAAATAGCGGCCGGCAATTATCCGGCAGCCCGTCAAGAACTGGCCGCTCTCTCAGCCCACAGCAACGACTTGAGTGCGAGCGAGCGGCGCGAGCTGAAGGACGACGTCTGTCTCTGTGACTTCATGATCGGCCGCCCGGCGTTCACGCTGGCCGAGCAGCGCGGCGTCTGCGCCGACGCGGCGATAGAACCGGGCAGCCAGAGCAGTTCGATTATCGTGCGAATCGACGCGGCGGCGCGGCGCAAAGACGCCGATGAGGTCGAAGCCGCCCTCTCCGACCATGATCTGGCAGACGCCGAGCGCGCCGCAACCGACTATCAGAGTCTGCCCGGCGCCGATCCCGCAACAGTTGCGCGATGGTCGAAGCAAATCTGGACGTTGGCGGACGCGCAGGTGTTCGCCGATTCCACCGCGAAGAAACGCTCGCTCGACGCCGCTATCTCCGAGGTACGCAAGAACCATCGCGACGCCGAGAACATGGATAAGGGCCAATTCACCCGATGGGTCGTCAAGACTGCGACAGTCTCCGGCGCCGCGGTCGCCGCCGGCGTCGAGATGAAAGACTCAATCCTGAAACTTTCCGTCGACGAGGCGAACCTGCAACTCGCCACACTCAGTCTCGACAAACTCGCCGCGATAAACGACGCGATGGCGGCGCGATGCGGTTGCGACGCGCGCACCAACGTCGCCGTCACTGAAACCGGCTTCCCCGCCTACTTCATCAGGCTGGATCCCGAGACCCGAATGTCCGAAGTAATGATCCTGCCGCGCGGCGATCGAGCGATCGTATCCGCCCCCTCGAACTAGGCCTCCGCTGCGTCAAGTAAGGAGGCATCATGCCGGCATCGACGAAAACGAATTCTCTAAGCGAGCGCCCTGCGTGGAAGGCATTGCAGGCGCATTACAACCAGATTCACAGCCGCCACCTGAGGACTCTGTTCGCCGAAGATCCCAAGCGCGGTGAACGCCTCGTCGTCGAGGCCGCCGGCCTGTACTTCGACTATTCCAAGCATCGCGTGACCGACGAGACTCTTCGCTTGCTGCTCGCATTGGCCGAAGCGGTGGGACTGCGCGGGCGGATCGACGCGATGTTCCGCGGCGACAAAATTAACCTGACCGAAGAGCGCGCCGTTCTGCATGTCGCGCTGCGAGCGCCGCGCGGCGTCTCAATCGGCGTCGATGGCGACGACGTGGTGCCCAAGGTCCACGCGGTCCTCGATCAAATGGCGGAATTTTCGGCGCGCATCCGAACCGGCGCCTGGAAAGGCCACACCGGCAAGCGCATCCGCAACATCATCAATATAGGGATCGGCGGTTCCGACCTCGGCCCGGTCATGGCGTACGAGGCGATGCGCCATTACAGCGACCGCGATCTGACCGTGCGCTTCGTCTCCAACGTCGATGGAACCGATTTCGCCGAGGCCACGCGCGATCTCGACCCGGCCGAAACGCTGTTCATCATTTCGTCGAAGACTTTCACCACGCTCGAAACGATGACCAACGCGCAGACCGCGCGGAACTGGAGTCTCGCAGCGCTTGGCAACGACAAGGCGGTGGCGAAGCATTTCGTCGCGGTCTCGACCAACACCGCCGAAGTGGCGAAGTTCGGAATCGACACGAAAAATATGTTCGGCTTTTGGGATTGGGTGGGCGGCCGCTACTCGATGGACTCGGCGATCGGCCTGTCCACGATGATCGCCGTCGGCGCCGACAATTTCCGCGCGATGCTGTCCGGCTTCCACGCCATCGACGAGCATTTTCGCACCGCGCCGTTCGCCCGCAACCTGCCGGTCCTGATGGCCCTGCTCTGTCTCTGGTACAACGATTTCTTCGGCGCGCAAACCGTCGCGGTGCTGCCGTACGAGCAATACCTCAAGCGCTTTCCCGCCTATCTCCAGCAGCTAACGATGGAATCGAACGGCAAGCACGTCACGCTCGAAGGTGCTCCCGTCGATTATCAGACGGGACCGATTTACTGGGGCGAGCCCGGCACCAACGGCCAGCATTCCTTCTACCAGCTCATCCACCAGGGAACGAAGCTTATCCCATGCGACTTCATCGGTTTCTGCCGGCCGCTGAATCCGCTCGGACGCCATCACGACCTGCTGCTCTCGAACATATTCGCGCAGGCCGAGGCGCTCGCATTCGGGAAAACGCCCGAGCAGGTCAAGGCCGAAGGCACTCCGGATTGGCTGGTGCCGCATCGAGTATTCGAAGGCAATCGTCCCTCGACGGTAATCCTGGCCGACGAGCTGACTCCCGAAACGCTAGGCAAGCTGGTAGCGCTGTACGAGCATAGCGTCTTCACCCAAGGCGCCATCTGGAACATAGACTCATTCGATCAATGGGGGGTTGAGCTAGGCAAAGTGCTGGCGCAAAAAATCATCCCAGAACTGGAATCCCACACAGAACCCCCGCTAGTCCACGACAGCTCGACCAACGCACTAATCCGCCGCTACCGCGCCCGCCGCAAGAGCTAATGACGATGCCGACCGCCGCGACTGTGGCGGCGATGGAGCGGGCGACCAGCGACCAGTGGTCAAAGGCGTCGGGGTTCAAGTCCGCCGTCACGCATGGCCTCCACCGGCCCGCCTGCCGTATGATTATCGCTCAATCCGGCGGTCGTTCCGATCGATGCGCCGGCCGCATCCGCGTTTTGGAGGAAGTTAGATGATGCAGCTGGTCGAGATCCGGATGGCGCGAAACGTAGTCACCGTACGACCGGCCGATACGCTCGCTGCCGCAGCATCCAAAATGAAGGCGGGACCATTTCGCCGGCTGCCGGTCGTCGAGGCAGACCAGCTCGTCGGAATCGTGAGCGAATTTGACTTAAAACGCTACGCGGACGCGCTCGACTCGACACTCGTCGAAACCGCGATGACCCGCCATCCGATCACCGTGGTGCCCTCGGACACGCTGGAACGTGCGGTCACCCTCATGCGCCAGCACAAAGTCGGTGCGCTTCCCGTTACGTACCTGGGCAAACTCGTCGGCATCATTGCGGCAAAAGACCTCCTGATGCCCGAGCCGCAGCCGCTGCCCGAATGGGATCCGCGCAACCGGCGGTAGAGCTAGTCTCGGTACCGGTTGTCGCGAGCGGCGTGTCATTTTCGTACCGCGGCTGACATCCAATTGCCTCCGTGCGCACGCTTAGTTCGCTTGCAACAAGCCCATTCATTCACACCGCGCGGCATAAATCTTGAACTGTGCGATGCCAAGGCAGTGAACTGAGAAGGGGCAATCTGTGAGCGAAGACAAGCTTGCGAAACTCGGCACAGGGGAATTGGCTCGCGTCACCGAGCGCAACAGAGCAGAGGACAAGTTCCGCGCGCTGCTCGAGTCGGCCCCGGACGCAATGGTGATTGTGGACAGGGACGGCCGTATCGCCTTGGTCAATGCACAGACCGAAAAGCTCTTCGGATACACGCGCGCCGAGTTACTCGGAAACACGGTCGAGATGCTGGTGCCGGCGCGTTTTCGCGACAACCATTCACAGCAGCGCGGCGGATACTTCGCAGGCCCCACGGTGCGTTCGATGGGTTCCGGCCCGGAGCTCCACGGTCTGCGCAAAGATGGCACCGAGTTTCCGGCTGAGATCAGTTTGAGCCCGCTTGAAACCGAGGAAGGCACGATCGCCGTGAGCACGATCCGCGACATCACCGAGCGCAAGCGCGCCGAGGAAGAGGCCAACCGCACGCGCGGAGTGCGTGACCTTGCCCTCGAAGCGGCCCGTCTGCGATCGGATTTCCTGGCCAGCATGAGCCACGAGATCAGGACGCCACTGGCCGGAATCATCGGCGCAGGAGAGCTGCTGTCGCTTTCCGATTTGACTCCCGAACAGCGCCGCCAAACTGAGATCATTCGGTCAAGCGGCGAACTGCTGCTGACTACCGTCAACGACATACTCGACTTCTCGAAACTCGCAGCCGGCCGGGTCGTGCTCGAGAAGCTCGACTTCGACCTTGTCGAACTGACGGAAAATCTAATCGATTCTTTTGCAGTGGCTGCTCACGCCAAAGGGATCGAGCTTGCCCTGTATGTGGACGTAAACATGCCGACCGGTTTGCGAGGGGATCCGAGCAGGCTGCGCCAGATTCTCAACAACCTGGTGTCGAACGCGATCAAGTTCACCCAGCAAGGCGAGGTGATGGTCCGGGCAAACAGAGTGGAAGATACGGCCGGCGATGTGCTGGTGCGCTTCGAGGTAATCGACACGGGGATTGGAATTCCATTCGAGATGCAGGGGCGCCTGTTTCAGCCGTTTGTTCAGGCGGAAGGATCGACCAGCCGGCGCTTCGGTGGCACCGGACTCGGCCTTGTCATCGCGGCCAGATTGGTCAATCAAATGGGAGGCGAGATCGGATTTGGAAGCGCGCCCGCAAAAGGATCGAACTTTCATTTCACCGTGCGACTCGAGAAGGGATTGGAGATTGTCCGTCCGTGGATGACTGCGACAGCCACCTCATGCTTCAACGGGATACGCGCGCTGATCGTCAACGATAGTCCAGCCAGTCGTCAAGTCATTTCCGAATACCTATCGTCGTGGGGAATTGAGAACGTGGCGGTCGGCAGCGGGGCCGAAGCCCTGGATATCCTGAAGCTGGCGCGGGTCGGCGACGACAAGCAAATCGTTGTGCTCATCGATGAACAGATATCCGGCGTGGGCGCGCTCGGCCTCGCGCGTGCAATCAAGGAGCACTCGGATATCAAGCATGGCAAGGTGATCATGTTTAGCGCGCAAAGCGCTGTGAGGAATGCGACCGAAGTGGTGGATGCGTGGATTACAAAGCCGGTGCGTCCGTCGCACCTGTTCAGCTGTATCCTCGAGCTATGCAGAAATGCCGATGGCGTCAACACCAGGACCATCGCGGCCGCGCCGCCGCGCCCGATTGACAATCAGCCGCCGCAATGGCGTAAGGCAGTGCGGGTACTGTTGGTGGACGACAATCTCGTGAATCGAACTATCGGGGCGCAGCAGCTTTCCGTCCTCGGCTACACGGCGGAAATCGCCGACGGTGCGCAACGGGGGTTGGAGGTCGTATCGAGCAGGCGTCACGATATTGTCTTGATGGACTGCGAGATGCCCGGGATGGACGGCTACCAAGCGGTCGCGGAGATTAGGCGGCGCGAAGGGAATACTCGGCACACTGTGATAATCGCTCTTACTACGCACGCGACCGAAGGCGATCGCGCCCGATGCCTCGACGCCGGGATGGACGATTATCTGAGCAAACCCGTAAAGCTGAATTCGCTTGCAGAAATGCTCGACACCTGGGCACGCGACAACCTCGACCACATCCTCACTTCGCAGCTGTAGATCACCGGAGAATGCCTGCGAGGTGCTCGATAGGCGCGATGGACGGGGCCGGGGCCGCGGGTAGAAGTAGCCGTCATGCCGCTTGAGTCATCTATCGTGGGGATCGCGGGTGCGCCAATGGTCAGTGAGATCGATTCGCGCTGGACGATGGCCTATGCCGCCGCGCTTGGCGACGCGATGGCCTGCTACATGGACACCAATCGCGGAGTGATTGCGCATCCGATGTTCCCGGTCTGCTTCGAATGGCCGGTGCAGGTCGCGATGCGCGCGCAGTTCGAGAAATCCTCCACGCTCACGCGCGACGAGGCGATGCGGGCCGTGCACGCGACGCATGACACTGTCCTATATCGCCCGATTCTGCCCCCCGAGCGGATGACGACGCAGCTCACGGTCGCGGGAGTCGAGCGCCGCAAGCCCGGCGCATACATGGTCACGCGCCTCGATACCGTAGATGGCGCAGGCAAGCCGGTTTGCACGAGCTGGTATGGCGCGCTCTATCGCGGAGTCGAGGTCACGGGGCCTGATATTCCGCCGACACATCCGCCCGCGCCGATGCAACCGATCGTCGAGGAAGGCGAGCCGCGTTCGGAGTGCCAGGTCGATGTGCCGGGATGCATGGCGCACATCTACACGGAGTGCGCGCGAATCTTCAATCCGATACACACGGACGCGTCGGTAGCGCGCGCCGCCGGGCTGCCCTCGATCATCCTGCACGGGACCGCGACGCTGGCGCTTGCGGTGTCACGAATAATCGAGAGCGAAGCGGGCAACGATCCTGCGCGAGTTGAAAGAGTCGCGGGCCGTTTCGGCGCGATGGTGACGATGCCCTCAACCTTGACGGTCCGCGTGCTGGGGCGCGATGACAGCGCGGATAAGGTAGCCGTCTTCTTCGAGACGTTGAGCGGCGAAGGCAGGCTTGCGATCCGCGAGGGCATGGTCGTGTTGCGCGCGTAGTTCACGACGAGTCCGGCTACTCAAATTGTTCGTCGGAGGGTTTGACGGCGCGGAACTGAATCAGCAGTAAGATGTCGTAAATCGTTTTGAGCACGCCCGCGCAAATCAGCGGCCATCCAAACGACGAATGATTCAGCATCGCGCCCGCCGGCAACGGCGCCATCGCCGCCGCCAGGCTGCGCGGCACATTGGTCACTGTCGCCGCGGCCGCGCGCTCCTCGGGCGGCACCACCGCCATCACATACGACTGGCGCGCGGGAACGTCCATCTGCGAGGTCGAGAAGCGCAGCAGCAGAAATGTCATCGCCAGCCCCGGGGTCGGCATCAACGCCGCGACGATCAGCATGGCGTTCGACGGCAGATGGCTGAACACCATCGTGTTGATCCGGCCGAACCGCGACGCAAGCACCGGCGAAATAAACTGTGAAAACGAGCTAAGCAGTCCGGCCGCGAAGAAAAACGTGCCCGCCGCTTGAACCGAGAGGTTGAAGCGGCGAAACAGCCACAGCGCCAGAAGTGACTGAATTACGAATCCGCCACCGAGCGAGTCGAGACTGAACAGCGCCGAAAGCCGCAGCACGATTGCCCGCGACTTCGCCAGCGGCGCGGACTTGGCTGGCTGGCGCTCGACTTCGACAGCCGGGGACAGACGCCGATAAACCGCGAAGGCAATCACCGCGATGATCGAGTATGCGACAAAGCCCGACCGCAGCGCCGGCGCGAGCGCCCATCCATGGCGCGCCGCGAGTATCGCCGGCACGCCGCTGGCGAGCGCGCCAAACGCTCCAGCCGTCGCGCCCGCAACGTTATACAGCGCGAACATCGCGGTCAGATCGCGGGGTTCTGCGGCCTCGGCCAACGCCGCCTGTTCGACGGGAAGAAACAGGCTGACGTCGCCGGCCGATGGATTCAGCGTGCCGACGACCGCCACCACGAACAACAGCCAGAAGCTCGCCGTGATGGTGAATCCGATTCCCGTCGCCAGCATCAGCGCGCACGCCGCAAGCAGGACTCGGCGCCGGCCCAGCCGATCGGTGACCAGTCCCACCCATAGCGTCAGCGCCGCCGAGCCCAGCAGCGTGCCGAACACGATTGCGCCGACGCGGATCGGAGTGAATCCGATCGCCATCAGGTAGCTCGGCAGCAATACGCTGACTGCCCCGTCGGCAAGGCCGCGCAGCGCGCGTGTCGCCAGCAGCAGCTTGGCGTCGCTCGTAGCGCTGCGCGGAAACCATCGATTGATAGGACTCACCATCATGTCGCAATGCGCAGGTCTATAAGGCTCGCGCCGCCGAGGAAAGCCAATACCATAGCGCTCTGTTCGCCGATCCGCTCGTTGTGGCATACTCGTGGCCTCTGCGCGTGTTTCTTGAGGAGCAACGGTCCGCGGCCATTCGAAAGGAAAGCTTGATGCGCGTCGAAATCAGCGATGGCGTCATATGGCGGGATCTCGGCGGCGATGTGGTCATCTTGAACGTCGAAACGGGCGTTTACTTCGGCCTCGACGGCTCGGGTGGCCAGATATGGCGCGAACTCGTCGAACACGGCTCCATTGAAAAAACCTTCCAGTCGCTCAAGCAGCAGTTCGACGTCGAGCCCGATGAACTACGGCGCGACCTCGACGCTCTCGTGGATCAATTTGTCCAAAAGCGACTCGTGCAACTGATCGCCAAACCTAAAGGTCATTTGCGATGAGGCCAAAGCCGGAGGCATCGGGCCGTCACCTCGGCGCTTCGATCTGATGAGCGGCATCGCGGTCCTCTATCAGTGGGACGGGGCTCCGGCGGACCGCTCGATTGTCGAGCGGATGATCGCCTGCGTCCCGTACCGCTCGGTTGACGGCTTCGGCGTATGGGGCAACGGCCCGGTCGCGATTGGGCATGCAAAGCTGCAGACAACGCCCGAAGCTTCGGCTGAGACCAGCCCGTTCGTGGACGAAACCAGCGGCCTCGTTCTATCGATGGACGGGCGGGTGGATAACCGCGACGAACTCACGGCGGAGTTGAATTCTCATGGTCATCGCGTCCGCACGGGCACGGACGCCGAGATCGTGCTTCGCGCCTGGCAGTGTTGGGGCACGGAGTCGCCTGCGAGAGTGATCGGCGATTTCGCATTCGCCTTGTGGGACCCGTCGAAGCGGACACTTTTTTGTGCCCGGGACCCTTTGGGAGTAAAAAGCTTCTATTACTTCAATGGCCCAGGATTCTTTCTGTGCGCCTCGGAGCTTCATCAACTGTTCCAGGATCCAAGGGTCGTACGAAGACCGAACGAGCCTGCTATAGCCGACATGCTGGTGAGGATCCCGGTTGACCGCGAGGAGACGCTCTTCGAAGGTATCCGCCGCCTCGAGCCGGCGCATTGTCTGAACGTGAGCACGCGGGGCGTGGAATGTCGGCGCTATTACGATCTGGACGCCTCGCGGGAGATCGTCTATCGGAGCGACGACGAATACTCCGATCATTTTCTTTCGCTGTTCAAGGAGGCGGTGCGATGCCGACTTCGCAGCGTCAAAGGAGTTGCCTCGGACCTCAGTGGCGGCCTGGATTCCTCGTTTATAGTCTGTCTGACCGAACAATTGCGCCGAGACGGCGAAGTGCAAGTCCCAAGTTTCGAAACCTTTTCAGTTCGCTTCGAGACCGGACCCGGCGCCGAGGCTGAGTACGTCGAGGAGGTCTTGCTTAAGTACCCTCATCGCCATACCTACCTCGCTGCGGGAATGGCCCCGCTCACCGAACTCATCCGGCAGGTTGCGCACTACCGAACCCCTTGTCCCCGTTGGTGATTAGTTGTCAGTAAGTCTCCTAGAATAACTCGTTGTAATTCAATGGGTTACACCAATAGATATTCTACAGTGACTCGATAGTGACTGCGATAGGTCTTCACCCAGGCTCAAAAACTAAGCGTGTATCTTGGGTTAGAGACTGCAAGCCTGTAAGCGCGTTCGGAAGGTAAAGAGCGCATCGGCCCGGCTCCTAGAGCCAATCAATATATACACCGTTCAAATCGCGAGGTGCGCGGCGAAGCCCGGACACCCCGGCGAAACTGCCCGGCGTCTCGGCCCGGCGCTGAAACCATGCGCGACCCATCACGGCAGCTCGGCCGGGAGTTTCCGCGCCGCTGACCCGCGACTACTATGCTCACTCATGGGCGTTCTGCGCTGGCGTGAAGTTTCATAGCGTTCTCGCAAAGGAGTCATTTCGATGAGAACTTTGATTGCTGCATTTTTACTGGCGGTGTTTAGCGCCGCGCAACCGGCGCTGGCGCAGCAATCGCTGGCCTGCCAGCTAGGCGAGGCGATACTAAGAAGGTGCCAAGCGAGCGAGGCCGAAGCGCGCGCGCTGGTAGAGGCGCGAGACAACGGCACATCGAAAGCGACGGCGGTCGCGGTCGTCCGTGGCGGAATGGAAGCTCACCGAAACTCGCAGACCGCTCACGCGGAAGCGGACTTGGCGGCAGATGCTGATTTTGTGTACGGCGGACGGCTAAGCGCCGACGCGGCGGGGAATGAAGTTTTCCGGGCCTGCCTGTCGGGCGACCTGCCCTGACCCCCGCCGCGAGCCCGGCGAGAACCCGGTCGATACGCCCCCGATAGGTTTCAACGTCTTAGAATAAGCCGCGCGCTTACCGGCGTATCGGGTCAGATCGGCACGCCTAAGAAACTTGGCCGATCAGCGGTGCGGCGCTGCTCTCAAGCCTTGGGAACAGCCAACGGCCTTACAGCCCCATCGGAAACCATGCGCGAGTCATCCAGGCAGCTCGGCCGGGAGTTCCGCCGCCACGTCGGCCGCGCCGTGGCTCGCGTATGCTCAAACCAAGCGAAGCATCATTCACACCGCTCGCGCAGATGCCGTCGGCTCGAAGCGGCTGCGCGGCGCCGATGGTTCACGCCGGAGAATCTAAGCATGCGCGCGCAGCAGAAGCGCTCGCGTGGGTGCTCGATGACGCGGGCGGAGTGTTCTCGGTTTCAGAACGTCTGCGAGGTGCTGGGGATCGACAGCGAGGGGCTGCGCGCGCGAGTGCGGGAGCGATTGAAACTGAGAGGCGGGCCTCCTTTTTTCCCGACCGCCCTCGAATACAGCAATTCCGTGCGCCGCCTCGTCCGCTACGACGAAGGCTCTTAGCTGAGATCTCCCCCCGCGAGCGCTGGCGCGTGCGGAAAAATGAATGCGTCCGATCGAAACACAACCATGAATTGACAAAAAGTTGGCGCGAGAGTAACAGAGGCTAACCTAACGCGCGTTAGCCATGAATTGAGGTTTCTCACAGTCTGCTTCAACCAGGGAGGAGGGAGCGATGAGAGATTCCGGGGGAACCCTTCGATTTTGGTCAGGGCAAGCATCTTATTTGGACGGACGATCATTGGCAGTATGTCACAGGTATGCTGACAGGGGGAACATGATTACAAGGCTGGTCGCGATTCTGTTGCTGACCTCGGTGGTTGGGTGCTCGACGCAGCGCGCTTGGGTCTATCGATCAAATGATTATGCTGCGAATGCCGGACGGCCGCAGAAGAGCGTGGTCGTGCTGCCGTTTCACGACAGCCGAGATAATGCTAACGAGAACCGGATAGCCTTCTATTTGATCCCGCTGTTTCCTTATGGATATGCCGATTTCAAAGTCCCGGAGGGCGAACAAATACACATCACTTCCGGACTCTGGACCAATTACAAGCCGACCGAACACTTCCCCAAGGCGTTGGCACAAGAGCTAACCGCGACCGGGCGCTACAAGGAAGCGTCTTTCAGCTTCCGCAGTGACAACGCGGATTACGTGCTGAAAGGCGACATCGTCAACACGGACTACGACGGCATTACCTTATCATACGGATTGAGCGTCGAGGGGCCGCTCTTGTGGCTCATAGGATTACCGGCAGGAACTGTAAATAACGATCTGACCGTGAAACTTTCCTGCGCGGATGGGCATACGGGCACCGTGCTATTCGAGCAGCAATACTCGGCCGACCACTTTCACGATCTCTTCTGGGTTTATGACATGCCGAACGACTTCAATTATCCGGATATGCTTAGGTCCGTGTACGGAAGGTTTGTCAGCGATCTGACTTCCAGCGGAAAATGCGCTTGAAATCCATTTGAGAGGAGGCCCGTGAATTCCTGGGGGCCTTTCTTAATCGTCGCAAGATTCCCACGTGGGAATCCCGAGACGGTGCACCGATTTTGCCCCGCTGGTTAAGGGTGAGAATTTGTCACGCTAAAGAAGAGAATGAGGCTTAGGAATGCCGTTTGAAGCCTTCGGCGGACCTTGATGGTCCTGTGAGTAGGTCCTCAATCTGTGTGCCTGCCATCTCTAAAGTAGCTTTGAGAAAACACTATTTTCATATGAGCGGGTTGACTTTGAAACTGAGCTTGATCACTTTTGCCCTAGTCTTGGTCGGCGGTGGCTGCCAGAAGCAAACCACACCATCCAGCGCCCCACCCGTTGTGAAGGAGAACGCAAACACCGTCGTAATCAACCAACCATTCGAGCAGGTGTGGTCTCATTTCATTCTGAATATCATTAAGAATTTCTTCGAAATCGACCTGGTTGATAAGAATTCCGGAATCTTGAGCATAAGCTATAATGCAGCAGAACCCGAGCAGTACGTGGACTGTGGAACGCTTCATTCAGAATCGCCCTCGGCGCTGTGGACGTTCCCCCAGAGGTCCCCCCGACCCTTGGAGGTTAGTGCGCAGACAATCGATTTTCCCGTAGCTAAGGCCCATCAAGATTGGCGCGTGACCGCGCCGTCAATGATGGTCCAATATTATTCTCAAACCGTCACGCTCAACGGAAAGCTGCATATCGTCTTCGAGCATCTATCCGAGACTTCAACCAAGGTGACGGTTAACATACGCTATATTTTGAATCGTTCCGTAACAGCGCAGTACCGAAACCCTGCGGGTCCCAATCCCTCGTCAGCTCAGGAAACAATTACGTTCGACAGCGGCGGCGACGCCACTTTCGGTTCCAAGTGGCCCAACCCTCGAACGTCCGAGCAAGCATTCGCGGCGCTTGACAGAAAAGATAAATGGTTACGGGCTGAAACTAAACGGATACGGGCTGGGTTGGGTGAAAGCGGAGTCGAGGAAAGAGTCGCGGAGGAGGCCAAGGAAAGCGCCGAGAGAAGGGCCGATCTCCTCGGCGGCGCCGGCGAAGGTATTTTCTTTTCGGCTGGCGGTTGGGTTTGTCGTCCAACTGGAAAATTTGAGCACGCTGTGTTGTCTATGATTCAGTAGGTCATCGGCCCGAGGATCGAAGCGCTGTTTCTGGCTTCAGAATACTTGTCCGCAGACAAAGGCCAGACAGAGAAGCAATAACCCCTTAAAACTACGACCGCTAATTCTCACATTTCATCCCTTTGAAGATTTTGCGCGTATACTCTAGAAGTCGAGCGAAGCTACCTGTACGTATTTGTCACCCTTGCCCGCGATCCTCACTTTGGCGAGTTTTAGTTCCTTTACATGCTCAGGAAGCTTAAGGTCGTAGAGCATCAGGACGTTGACCTTTTGATTCCTGCTGCTATTGGTAATATTGAGAATTGCCTTCTCGCGCAGGCATTCGGCCCCTTTGGCATGAACTGTCACTGCGCCCTGTGCCCTCATGACCTCAGAGAAGCAGCCAGCGAGGGTTGTGAAGGCGCGAATAGATGGAAAGACAGGTTCACCGGCAACCAGTGTCGCGATGATCGGCTTGAATGCACCCTCTGGATTGATTTGAAACGCATCCCCGAATGTTTCATAACCGGCTTGGTCTGGTATTGCTGCTGGCGCTTCGCAACTTTTGGCGACCATCTTTGCCGCGTCGAGCGGAGAAATATTAGGGTGGTCGTAGATTAATTTCGTCTGCCCCAACGCAAGTAGTTTAATCTCGGTATCCAGGGTTTGGTTTCCCTTTAGGGCTGCTATGAGACGTTCGCGCGAAACGCCACGATCACGCAACACCGCCGTCATCAGTGCTTGGTCAGCTAGTTTAAGGCAAAAGTCGTCCTTATCCAGGGCGTGCGCTGTTGTTGCGGCGACCGATTCGCTGTCAGCAATAGGGTTTCGGTGTTGTTCGTATCCAGGGTCAAACATACCCGGCGCGGTCATGCCGTTGGGATAGATGAGCGCCTTTATCACCCAAACGAAGATGATCAGAAGCGCGAGCGCGGCGGCGATTATCGTTCTTGGTCTACGAACTCTCGGGGGTGCCGCCACAGTTGCATTGATGGTGTTCCGCTTGTCGAGGAACTCACCACAGTGTTTACACTTCTTGGCAGATGCTAATATGGCTTCGGAGCAAAACGGGCATCTGATGGTCGCGTCGGGAGCGAGCGGTGGCCCCCCATGGGCGCTTTGAATCTCGTCTGTCAGGAATATCGGTGACGTATTGTCCCCAGGTTTCCGATTCATCGTTGTACCCCCGCCGCAGACTGACAATGCCACGCGCTTGCGAAACCCCTAGACAGACTGCCGCACATCAGCATCTAAAGCAAATTGATATGGCGGCGCTCATCGCGGCTAGCGCGCGCCTTGGCTTCGTCTTGTTAAGTAAACCATTTGTCGGTCGCGTGGCAGTCTGCTAACTCAATGTCGATGAAGCCGCGCCCCGCTGCCGCTTGCGAACACTGTGGAGATGTCGGCAAGCAACGCTGGATAAACGATGGTCTCCAGTTTCGCACGACGAGGATCGGTGTCGTTCTATGCCAAAAATGTTACAAGGCCCTCAGACAAGCGGACGCGCGTGCTTGGGCGTGGTTTCGGGAATATCGAGACCGGCCGGCGAAGTAGCCTGAAAAAAGAACCGGCCGGCGCACCTGAGACGCCCAAGCCCGAGACCGACTGCGGAAGGGTGTTTGCTTAGCGCTGGTCTTTTGGTAAACCGCAAGCATGAACCCCCGCC
>CABEBO010000097.1_pt1 | contig 19592 bp, 19 predicted proteins | sample 3132601 | NCBI WGS metagenome assembly CABEBO01 (sample SAMEA5534345, study PRJEB31848) | metagenome | biome: tundra; feature: field; material: soil | place: USA | collected 2013-05 | depth 0.45 m
ACCTGCTGACGGTCACGGCGCGAAACGACATTTACGTCCGCTATCTGAACGACAACAAGATGGTGATTGCGGAGCTTGCGAGCGAGCATCTCGGCCGCGCGATTCGAGTCGAGCTTTCGACCAACGGGGTGGCGAAGCCTGGCTCTGCCGGCCGCACTGCGATCCCGCTGGGCGGCAACGGCCTGACGCGGGAATTGCCTCGTGCGGCGGCGGCGGATACAAATAATCCGATTGCCACGGAGAACGCGCAAAAAGAGACGCCGCCATCAAAGCCTGTTGAATCAAGCATAGAACTCGCGCCGACGCCGCCGGCGATGAATGCTCGGCTTCGCGCAGCGACACCCGAGGAACGGCAAGCGGTGCTTGCGGATCCCGCGGTGCGAAGAGTGTTCGATACGCTGGATGCGCGGCTGGTGGAACTCAGGATACCGAATCTCGCGCCGGCTTCGGCGAAGGAAAGCGCGGCCCGGAATCAAAGTAGTACGCCGCGCCGGGGAGCCAGCGGCAAGGAGCAATCAGAATGGCAGAAATAGATTTGTCGGCATTGATGCGGCAGGCGCAAGAGCTGCAGTCGCGAATGAAGGAGATGCAGGAAACGGCGTCAGCCAGAACCGTTGAGGCTCAATCGGGCGGCGGGATGGTGCGCGTGGTCGTGGACGGCTCGTTGCGCCTGCGCAAAATAGAAATCGACGCCGCGATCGTCGCGGCCAACGACAAGTCGATGCTCGAAGACCTGATCCTGGTCGCGGTTAACGACGGGATGGCTCGCGCGCAAAGGATGCTCGCCGACGAGATGGGCAAGTTCGGTCCGCTCCAGGCTCTGCAAATTCCCGGCCTCGGCACCGAATGACGGAGCGCGGGATGCCGGAAAACCTGAAGCGGCAGGACGGACTGCCGCCTGCGATGACGCGGCTTGTCAAAGAGCTGTCGCGGCTGCCCGGGATCGGCGAGAAGACCGCGGCGCGGCTGGTGTTCAATCTGCTCAATCGGCCGCGCGACCAGGTGATCGCGCTGGCCGAAGCGCTGCTCGAAATGAAAGAGCGTGTCGGTCTGTGCTCGGGTTGCTTCGGGCTGTCGGACCATCCACGCTGTCAGATATGCGACGACGAGAGACGGGAACGTGAGGTGATTTGCGTAGTGGAAGGACCGGCGGACTTAATGGCTATCGAGCGGGCGCGCAGTTTTGGAGGCGTGTATCACGTGCTCAATGGCGCGCTCGCGCCGTTGGACGGCATCGGCCCCGACGACATCAAGATGAAGGAACTGATTGCCCGCGTAAGTCCGCCTGCGGTCGTTCGCGAGGTGATAATCGCGACCAATGCGACCGTCGAGGGCGAGGCGACCGCGCTTTACATCGCGCGCGCACTGAAACCGCTGGGCGTGAAGACGACGCGGCTGGCGCGCGGATTGCCAGCAGGCGGCGACCTCGAATACAGTGATTCTGCGACTCTGAACAGTGCGCTTAGCGGCCGTCGCGAACTCTAGCTCACGTGCAAACCATCTTCGGCCGCTCCATCAGTTCAGGAACCGCGGCACGTGCGCCACGGCAATCGTGGCTCGGCGCGTGCGCGGCGATATTCGCGATAGCAGTGTCGGCGTGCGGTCCGTCGAAGCCGATGACTCCGGCAGAGAGGGGGCGAATCGCGTACGTGACCACCTGCATGGCTTGCCATAACCGCGATCCCAATCTGGCCGGCACCAAGGGACCGCCGATCGCGGGTTCGTCGCGCGAGTTGGTTGCCGATCGCATTCTGTATCTCAAGTATCCGGCCGGGTACAAACCCAAGCGCACGACGCATAACATGCGTGCGCAGCCTCAGCTTAAGAATAAGATCGACGACTTGGTGGCTTTTCTGGCCGAGGCAGCGAAGAAGACTGAGGCGGCGAAGAACCAGCCGGTGAAGACCGAGGCAGCGAAGAACGAGGCGGCAAAGAGCGACGCAGTGAAGAACGACGCAGCGAAGAAGAAATGAAGCAGCCGCGGTTGGCGCTAACTCCGAATCGGGCGTAAGCTTAACAGCCCAATTTCGGGATCGATCTTTCACCCGCAACCGGGCGGCGGCGCATCGCATTTCGCGTCCGCGCCCGAAAGGATATATCGCCATGGCTTTTGAACTTCCGAACCTCCCATATAGTTTGGACGCGCTGAAACCCCATATCTCCGCCGAGACGCTCGAGTATCATCACGGCAAGCATCACAAGGCCTACGTCACCAAGCTCAACGAACTGATCGCGGGCGCCAAATTCGCGAGCGCTTCGCTCGAAGAGATTGTGAAAACGGCGGAACCGGGGCCGCTCTTCAACAGCGCAGGACAGCATTACAATCATTCCTTTTACTGGAAATCCTTGAGTCCGAAGGGCGGCGGCGAACCGAAGGGACCAGTCGCCGACGCGATCAAGAAAGGCTTCGGTGATTTCGAGGCGTTCAAGAAAAAATTCAGCGAGGCCGCGGTCGGCCACTTCGGCAGCGGATGGGCATGGCTGGTGCGCGCGAAGGACGGCTCGTTGCAAGTCATCGCGACCCATGACGCGGGATGCCCGATACGCCAGGATCAGACGCCGATAATCACCTGCGACGTTTGGGAGCATGCGTACTACATTGACTATCGCAACGCGCGCCCCAAGTACGTCGAGGCGTGGTGGGATCTGGTCAACTGGGATTTCGCTAACGCGAATTTGAAGTAGCCAACAATCGCGTATCGCAACGCCCAAGGCGAAGCACGAAAATTGGGCCAAGCCGGCGGATATCGCCAGAACGATCGCTTATCCGTGCCAGGACGATTGCCGCGTCACGTCGGGCGCGATCCTCGCGGTTTACGCACGCGCGTGAGAGCGCGCGCCGGAGTGAACTCTGCGCGGCAGCGGGCGTGAATTCGCCAAATGGAGCTGCGCCCTGTGCGGCATCGCCAGCCGATCCGCGATCACGCGGTACACATCGGCGTTCAATCCCATTCCGACGTGACTGCCCATCACCTCGACGTTTTCCACCGTCGGCGCGCCGCTCAAATCGACACAGCTTTCCCATTGCACGACACCGTCGGTGCGCGAGTACACGTGCGTGGCCGGAACGTGCGCGGGCGTTTCGTCGCTCAACATCAGTCCGCACTGGCACGCCTCGGTGAGGCATCCGTCAGCCTTGCCGCGAAGTGCGGCGATCGATCGCGCAACCGCCTGCACGGCAAAGTTGGCCGCGCGGCGCGGTTGCCTGATGGGCGATCCAAGCGAGATCACCCGCTCGACCATTTCGGGCTGCTCGCGGGCAATCTCGCGCGCGTAAACGCCGCCGAGACTCTGGCCGATCACAACGATCGGCTGCTCGAATTTCTCATGGGCGAGAGCGAGCCGTGAGTTCAATTTCCGCATCGTTTCGCGCGGGCACTCGGAGTTCGACCAGATTCCCGCATAGACCGCGCGATGGCCGAGCCATCGGCAAAAATTCGCCAACGGCGCAAGCGTCATATCGCCAGCCATGAAGCCCGGAATAAGCATGACGACTTTGCTGTTGAGCGGCTGTACGTGTGGCCAAGGATGGGCGAGTGCATTGAGCCAATAAATGGAGGCCTCAAGCGGAACTCGGAACTCGCCCAAGGCGGCGAGCATCGAGGGGCGTCTTGGTTGGAGGGTGTCTCGCGAAGAAATCTGCGCGCTACCTGGAGTCATTGGTCTCCTTTTTCGGCAGTTCGCGCAGGCAACGTCTCAGACGGCAGGCGCATGCAAGGCGAAACCGCAACCTCGTCATCCCGTTCATCCTGAATTCAATATAACCACTCTTAACGGGCTGTTCAATGCTTTCTAATGCAAGCTCTGATGATTTCGTGGGCAGCTGCGTCCTAAGGCAGCGGGCGCAATTATAAGGCAGCGGGCGCAATTAGATGTTCTTTGGGCTGGCCGATTTGCTAACCTAGCCGACTCAAATGCCGGCTTTTTGAGAGGTACAAATGGAGTTTGGAATTCAGCTGCACAATATGGAGCCCGCCCAGTATCGGGCCAACGCGCAAGTTGCGGAGGCGCTCGGCTACGACCTGATCGTCTTTCCCGATCATCTCGTGGAGGAAGGTCCGGAGCGGCAATACGATCCGAAGGAACCGGCGTATGACCATATCGCGATGGCCGCCGCCGTCATCGAAGCCACGAAGAAGATCCGCGTCGGGCATCTCGTGCTGTGCAATTTGTTTCGTCATCCTGCAATCACGGCGCAGAGCCTGATGACGCTGGACCGGCTGAGCGGCGGCCGGCTGGTCGCCGGTCTCGGCACCGGATGGACCGAGACGGAATTCAAGATGAGCGGGATCGCGTTCCCGCCAATCACCGAGCGGCTGCGGATGCTCGACGAAGCGCTGACCTGCATCCTGTCGCTGTGGACGAACGAGCGCACGAGTTTCGACGGTGAGTTCTACAAGTTCAAAGATGCGATCCTGTGGCCCAAGCCGATACAGCAGCCGCATCCGCCGATAATCGTCGGTGGCGGGGGCAAAGGCCTGCTGCGCCTGGCGGCCAAACACGCGGACTATGTCAACATCATCCCGGATGCGGGCAAGGCCGGATATATCTCGCTGGAAGTTGTGAAGCGCACGACCGACGACTCGTTCCGCAAGAAGGTGAGCTTCGTCCGCGAGGAAGCCAGGCGGCTGGGCCGCAACCCCGACGCTGTCCGCATCAGCAACTTTATTTTCGCTGCGATTATTTCGGACTCGCACGAAGCCACCCGCAAGACCGCCGAGATGATGGCGCCGATGTTCGGTCAGACCCCCGACGGGATACTGGCTTCGCCGATGACGCTGATCGGAACGCCGGAGGAATGCATCGTCGAGCTCAAGCGGCGCGCGAAGGACTGGAGCACGTCGCAGGTAATCTTTACCGGCGCCGTCGCGCAGGACGAAAAGCTGATGCGCAAGCTGCACGAGGAGGTCCTCGCGCACGTCTGAGCAAGCGAGGTTCTAGATGCTGTAGTTGATTGCCTGCTTGCGCTTTTCCGAGAGCGCTTGCAGCGTCACTCCGCGCAGGATGCCGTTGACCGAATCGCGGACCTCGCGCCATACGTCGCGCATCGCGCACGGCTGTCCGTGCGGGCACATCGACGAACTTTTTTCGAGGCATTCAACCGGGGTGTAGTCGCCCTCGATTATTTCCACCACCTCCGCCATCGTGATTCGCGCTGGCGGCTTGGCCAGCATAAATCCGCCGTTGGGCCCTTTCTGGCTGGCGACCAGACCGCCGCGCTTGAGTTCGATCAGCAGCCGGCGCAGGTAGTTTTCGGGGATGCCCTCGGTCGTTGCTATTTCCTCGACTCGAACCGGCAAAGTGGCAGGATCACGCTCCGCCAGTAGCAGAAGCGCCTTAAAGGAGTAGTCAACGCCGACGCCGAACTTCATTTTTTTCCCAGCTTCCCCATTCATTGTTACCATAATGGGGCAGTATATGGAATAGGCGACCGGGTTAGTCATCTAATTAGTTGACTAAGCCAGTAATCTAAGTTATTTTTTATGTCAGCAGGAGATTCGATCAGTGCCAAAGAGACAAGCGCCGGCTTGGGAAATGGTCTTGAAGCGCAATTCAGTCGAGCGCCTCAAGCACGAGTTGTTTCCGACCGAGCTGGCGGGTCAATGGGAGCGGCTGGCGCAGACCTCGTATGAAAAACTTCCCGAAGAAGACATCGTGCGGCTCCAGTGGTTCGGCATGTACCACGACAAGCCGAAGATCGGAACGTTCATGATGCGAGTGAAAATCCCCAGCGGCATCCTCAGCGCCGAGGGGCTGCGGGTAATCGGTGAAATCTCCGAGACCTATGGCCGCGACCAGGGCGAGCTGACGACGCGCCAGAATTTCCAGCTTCATTACATCACGCTCGACAAGTTCCCCGAGATTCTCGAGAATCTCAAGAGCGTCGGGCTGACGACGATGGGCGGATGCGGCGACGTAGTGCGCAACATCACGGGATGCCCAGTCGCAGGCGTGGATCGGGACGAAGTTTTCGACGTGACGCCGCTCGTCGCCGAGGCTGCGGGATTTTTTTTCGGCAATCGCGAGTACTCGGACCTGCCGCGCAAGCACAAGATATCGATCGCCGCATGCCGGCATCAGTGCAACGCTCCCGAGATCAACTGCGTCGCGCTGGTCGGGATGGTCAACGACGGGCGCGAGGGCTTTGCGGTGCGCGTCGGCGGCGGACTATCGTCCACGCCGCGCCTGTCGCGGCATCTGGGCGTGTTCATCAGGCGCGAGGATGCGATGCCGGTGATGCGCGCGATCATCGACGTGTGGCAGGGGACGACCGAGTACCGAATCTCGCGCGTCAAGGCGCGGCTCAAGTTCATGATCGACGATTACGGGCCGGAGGAATTTCGCCGGCTGGTCGAAGCGCGGCTCGGCTTCGCGCTCGAGGATCTCGCCGCGATGCCGATCCCTGAGACCGAGAGCGATCACATGGGCATCCGCGAGCAAAAACAGCCCGGACTCAACTACGTTGGCTTTCCGGTTTACCTGGGCCTGATGAGCGGGCGGCAGATGCGCGAGATTGCGGCGCTCACGGCCTCGTTCGGCGGCGGCATCCGTCTTACGCGCCGCCAGAATTTCATCATCACCGGGATTCCGACCGCGCAACTCGACGACGTGATCGCACAAGTTGGCGCGATCGGTTTCCCGCTGAATGCGAACGGCCTCTACGCGTCGTCGATCGGATGCATCGGCGATCCGCATTGCAACTACGCCGTCACTCCGACCAAGACCAAGCTCGCGACAATCATCGAGCGGCTGGTGAATCAGTTCGGCGAGCAGGTCGGCGGTCTCAAGCTGAATCTCGACGGATGCCCCCATGCGTGCGCGCAGCACTGGACCGGCGATATCGGGTTGCAGGGCACCACCGGCCGCGGACCCGCGGGCGAGCCGCTCGAGGCTTTCGACATTATCCTGCGCGGCGGACTGGGCAAGGACGCGGCGATCGGCAAGCCGCTTATACGCCGCGTGCCGTCCGCGATGGTCGAAGACTACGTGTCGCGGCTGTTCGGGACTTTCCTCGAACGGCGCTACCCCAACGAGACGTTCACGCATTTTTGCGTGCGCACCCCCGACGCTGATCTGATTTCAATCGCAACTGGAGACGCAACCGGCGCCAATGTCGCCGCCGCCTGAACCGGGCAATCGCCCCAAGGACTCCGTCATGGCCGCAGGACCCCAATTTAACCAACCTCTTGAAAACCCCGCGCCGAGTCTTATCATGGACGAACTGGAGGCGGGTGAAGCGGCAGTGGAGTTCGACGACAAGGAACCTCAGGAAGTCCTGGCCTGGGCCATAGATCGGTTCGGCAAGGAGCTGGCGATTTGCTGCAGCTTCCAGGCCGACGGCTGCGCACTGATCGACATGGCGCACAAGATCGATCCCAACATCCGCGTGTTTACGATCGATACGGGCCGGATGCCGCAGGAGACCTACGACCTGATCGACAAGTATCGCCAGCGCTACGGAATCAAGGTTGAAATTTTCACGCCCGATACTGAAGTCGTGCAGCAGATGGTCACCAAGCACGGCAACAATCTTTTCTACAACGACGTCAACCTGCGCCTGCTATGCTGCCAGGTGCGCAAGGTGCTGCCGCTGCGCCGTGCGCTCATGAATTACGGCGCATGGGTGACCGGACTGCGCCGCGATCAGTGGGCAACGCGCTCGAACATCCGCAAAATTGAAATCGATCACGACCACGGCGGTATCGTCAAGCTCGCGCCTTTGGCCGACTGGACTGAAGGCGAGGTCTGGGATTACATCCGCGCCAACGACGTGCCGTACAACGCGCTCTACGACAAAGGCTACCAGTCAATAGGATGCGCGCCATGCACGCGCGCGGTAGGCGAGGGCCAGGATGGTCGCGCGGGCAGGTGGTGGTGGGAAACAGGCGCGCCGAAGGAATGCGGGATGCATTGCTCGATCGAGACGGGCGGCTTCGAGCACGAGCTGGCGGCGTTGCTCGGTCAAGACGACGGCGGACACACCAAGCCCTAGCAGGATGTTGAAAAATTCGGATCAATTGTCGTTTTTGACTCCAAGTGCTTCAACATCCTGCCTAAAAGCTGTCTTCTTACCTACAACATCTCCCCCTTTGGGGGAGACAAGAGAGAGGGAGCAGGCGTTGAAAATTACTTTTTCAACAGCTTGCTAACGGCGATGGCGAGCGACGACCAGCCCAGCGCGGGCGAATCGATAACGCTCGACAGTCTCCAGCGCGACATCCTCATTCCGCAAATTCAGGCGTTCCTCGACGCAACCGGCGATCCGCAGGCGCGCGAGGTCTATCTCTCGCTCAAGTCGGCGATCGAGTCGCTCGAAGTGCCGGCCGATCTCCAGCTTCGTCTCGGCGCGATCGTCGAGGTCGCGCTGACCAGCGGCCGCGTAAGGCGCCTGTTCGGTCCCGGCGCGGAGCTATCGCTCAACGCACTGTTCATGAAAACGCCGCGCGGCCGCGAAGTAGCCCAGTCGCTAGCCGAACTGAACAAGGCGCTGGCAACGCTCAAGGGACAAACCGTCGAGCAGATTACGTCCACGCAGCGAAGCCCCGGCGCATACGCACTGACGCTCAAGACCAGCGGATGCCAGATAGTGATTCGCTTCGAGCAAGCCGGCGTCCGCGTCGAAACCCTGGAAGTGGATCTGGGCCGCTAACTGTCGGCATCCCGAGCGGAGTCTCTCCTTGCGTCATCCCGCCCCCCAGACGAGCGCGTTCGCGAGCGGGCAGTTTCAAAAGCTCGGGAAGAATCCCGCGACGAAACCACCGGGAACGCATTATGTCTCTTGAAGGACCAGGAGCAAAAGACCGTCCGCGGGATTTTGCGATTGATAGTGGGTCAAGGGGTCACCCCTGCCCGCGCGCGACAACGGAGCGCGGCCTTAACACTGGCCAGCCGTGCCAACGGCCGCAGGTGATTTGCTTTTTCATCGATCCCTTACGGCTCCAGGCGTTCCATCAATCTTGGGAATGGCACCGTCTCGCGGATATGATTGATCCCGCACAGCCATCCCGTCATGCGCTCGATGCCCATCCCGAAGCCTGCGTGCGGCACCGAGCCGTAGCGGCGCAGATCGAGGTACCATTCAAACGGCGCAAGCGGCAGCCCGTGCGAGGTGATCCTGGCGCGCAGCGTTTCGTAGTCATCCTCGCGCTGGCCGCCGCCTATTATCTCGCCGTGACCCTCCGGCGCGAGCATATCGACGCATAGCGCGACGTCGGGACGCGCGGGATCCTGCTTCATGTAGAACGCCTTGCACGCGGTGGGGTAGCGATGCACCATCACGGGGCGATCGAATTCCTCGGACAGCGCGGTTTCCTCGTCGCCGCCGAAGTCGTCGCCCCAGTTGACTGCGACGCCCTTCTTTTTCAGCCGCTCGATCGCTTCGTCGTAACTGATACGCGGGTAGGGCAACTGCGCCGCAGACTGCAGCTTGGTCGTATCGCGCTCGAGGGTCTTAAGCTCGGCGCCACGGCGCTCGAGCACGCGGCCGACGATGTAGGACACGAACTGCTCGGCCAATTCCATGTCGCCGTCGAGGTCGCAGTACGCGACTTCGGGCTCGACCATCCAGAATTCCGTCAGATGACGCCGCGTTTTGGATTTTTCGGCGCGAAACGTCGGGCCGAAGCAATAGACCTTGCCGAATGCGAGCGCGCCCGCCTCCGCGTAGAGCTGTCCGCTCTGCGTCAGGTACGCCTTGCGCTCGCCGAAGTAGTCGAGCTCGAACAGGTTGGTGGTCCCCTCGCATGAAGTCGGAGTCAGAATCGGCGCGTCGAACAAGACGAAGCCGCGCTCGTGGAAGAAATCGCGGCACGCCGATTCCACTTCGCTGCGGATGCGCAGGATGGCGTGCTGGCGCGAGGAGCGGATCCACAGATGGCGGTTGTCGAGCAAAAACGCCACGCCGTGATCCTTGGGCGTGATCGGATAGTCGGTCGCCGCAGACACGATCTCGATTGATTTCAGCGTCAGCTCGAATCCGCCCGGCGCGCGCTTGTCCTCGCGCACGACGCCGCTCACTTCGAGCGAGGTTTCCTGGCCCATGTGATCCGCCGCCGCGAAACGGTCGGCGCCGAGATCGGCGAGCGACGCCACGCACTGGCATACCCCGGTGCCGTCGCGCACCTGGAGAAAATGTATCTTGCCGCTCGAGCGCTTGCCCGCAAGCCAGCCCTTGAGCGTGACCCGGTTTCCCGCATGATGCGACAGTTCTTCGATATAAACTCGCGCCATGCGCCCATTTAAGCATATCGCCGCAGAAGTACAGGAGCGCGGACGCGTCGCGCGCTTTACGTTCATCAGCTACGCTCACTGGCAGGGTGTTGAAAAATTGGGATCAATCGTGGCTTTCGATTTCAAGCTCTTCAACACCCTGCGTGAAAACTGTCTTCTTACCTACAACATCTCCCCCAAAAGGGGAGACCGGTGAAAAACCCCAAAGGGGGAGACCAGTGAAAAAACCCTTTGGGGGAGACAAGAGAGAGGGAGCAGGCGTTGAAAGGTTGAAAGTTACTTTTTCAACAGCCTGCTAGCGGGAGAGGCGGCGGATGAACGGACTGAACGGACTCGACTACGTTGGGATCGTGCTGTTCGCGGTCGGGGCAATCTACGGACTGCAAAGGGGCGCACTCAGGATGGTGACGTCGGTGGTGTCGATGGCGGCAGCCGTCTATTTCGCGTCGCTCTATTACACCAAGGCCGGGTCGTTCGCCCAGACGCAGCTCGGATCCTCGCACGCAGTCGGCGCGGTAATCGGCTACGTCGCGATCTTCGCTTTGATCTTCACGGCCGTGGAGATAGTCGGCTCGTCGGCGATCCGGCTGATGCAGATCGTCCACCTGAGCCCGCTGGATCGCCTGGCCGGCGCCCTGCTCGGCGCGGGAATCGCGGCGGCCTTTGCGGGTCTGGCCGTGATGCTGATGGCAGCCGTGTTGCCGCCCGACGCGGCTATCCTGCGCAACTCGCAACTGGTGCCGATGCTGCTGGCCTACAACGAGATGCTGGTGGCATACATCCCCGGCGACGCGCGATTCTCCTACGAGCGCAATCGCGATGACCTGATGAAATATTGGGTCCAGAATGCGATGAAGCGCCCAAACTCCGCGCCGTCACCGGCTGCGTCGCCCTCGCCCGCCACGAAATGATCGGAAAACATTTTTCCGCGCAACTGGTGGCTACTGACCACGATTGATCCTCGATGAAACCGCGCGCTTTTCGCGAATCGTATGCGCTCGATATTCTTCGGTAGCCGTGCGGTTCGTTCATAGCTCGATCATAAGTTTGCGCACCAGTTGAGAGCGACGTGGGCGCTACTCTTCGCGAGCCGCTTGAGTCAGCCCGGTCTCTCCGGGGGACGCAGAAATTGACCAGTGGTACTGTCGCACAACGCACAATCGCCCTGACTGAGAGCGAAGAGAAAGAATGTCTCGGATTTCTTGACTGCGGCGCGAAGCGAAATTGTGCCACGAGCGATAAAAATTCTAATGGCGTTAACCGAAAGTATGTAGCTCGCAACAATCCAAGCGGGGGCTTCGCGGTCCGTGAAGAGCATCCACGCGAAGAACAGAGAAGGCAGCAACGCTCCGACGAACCAACTGGTGAGCACCAGAAGCACTTTTGCCGTTAGTCTGAATGGGAGCGGTATCGAGATGTCGTTTTGCGCAGAGAGCAAAATGGGTCGGAGAAGACTCACAGGAGCCGCTCCCTGAATCATACCGAACGCCGCTGCGGGAATTCCAAGTAACATCCACGCGTTTCTCCAGGCAATCGCGACAACGATTGAAGTGAGCACCACTAGGAAAGGAACCCAAGACAGAAATCCGCCCCACGCTTGTTGAGCGCGACCGCTCGTCAGATTTGTACGACGAAAACCCAGTGATGAAACACTAATGTAGCATCGTCCCGCCGCGATGGCGCTCAGCATCTGAGCGAAGGTTGTGAACGGGAAATTTGGAATCTCCGAAACCGAGTGCCAGCGACTCGCGCTCCGCAGTTTTTCCTCAATGCCTGCGAACTTTCGCGCTTCAAGCCCTGTTAACTCTCGAACGAGGGCTATCATTGTTTGAGATTTATTGCGTGACCGCGCCGTCCATGTCTCGTTCACTACAACCGAATAGGCATTGGCTTGCACTGTCAGGTCATCGGAATAGACTTTCGATGAACGCGCAACATATGCCGCAAGGTCCCGACCTTGCAGACCTTGTTTGACGCCGTCGCTATATGCGAGGCGGTAAGCGAGCCTTGCAAGTTCCGAATGATAGCGCATGACCTTAAAAAACTGGTCGGCCCCCAACACTAGACGTGCAGGGAACGTCATCCCGGCCGAATAAAGACTCGTATCTTTCATGAGCATCCCCCGCCTGACTCAGCGTGTCGCGCGTTCGCTTTCATTGAGAGCAATAGCGAATGACAAACTCGGTGGCAATGAAGCACGCGACGAAATGCCCCGGCGTGCGCGCTGCTGAGTGCAGGTTAGCTCCTCTAAAGGGATTGCGCTATTCTCTCTGAACAAATGGCGCCAACATTTGTTCATCCGGGCTTCGAGAAATATGCCTTCGAGGAGATTCCCACTGACGAAGAAATGTTTCTCATGGATGAGGTGTGGCTGAACGAGTACGAACAGTACTTGGTGAGTCGGTTCGAGGGCGGGGGTTTCAAGAGCATCGGTTACGTCAGCTACGCAGCAAAGCGGTCCTCGACCGAATCCGCAGTTGAGCTATCGTGGTATCCGAACACCAATACCAGATTTCACGAAGTCGTGGTCTCTTTGCCACGAGAGATGTTCGTCGCGTGTGTGAGCTGCGCTCGCTACGACGACACACTACGCGTATTCGTCAGAAGCGGGTGGTTTAAGAATCTCTACCTGCGAGCGCATTCAATTTTTGCACTGGTTGACGCGATTGGCGTCAAAGATGCGCTCAGGCGCAATTCGCTGACGCGAGAAAAGCTCGTTCTACTGCGAGACAGAATCGACGGTGTCGCAAAGGAGTATCCTGCGGTTTCATTCATTTCGTTCGCAGATAGTTTGCTGTTGAAGAGCAATTGGTCGGCGGGGATGCGTGACAGCCACATCAAATACAACTATGCGCCTGAGACATTCATTCGACTGATTTCAGAAATTCAATCGATTTATAGAGACGTGCTTGGACTCGACATCTACGCGGTACTTACGCAAGGCAGCAACGAATATTATGACGACCCGCTGTTGCATGTGTCAGCCACCAAGAATCACATCTGTCTCAACAGTCTGGGCTTGCCTTTCGCTCAACTGAAATCCATCGAAGAGGCCGCACGAGCGGCCATCGCCAGAGGAGAGCACCGTCCGGCAGAGCTTTACATGGACGAAAATCTCTTTCACTCGTTGAATTTCGTACTCGACTTCCAAAAGGATTCGTGTGGCACACATGCTTACCGAGCGCCGCTGAGCGATGTGGACGGCCTCTACTATTTCGCGAACTGCCGAGAAATGTTAGCGGCACTGCAGTCTTGAGAGACGGTTTCCTGGGGTTGGCTTGGTGGGCGTGCGTCAAACGCACTCACACTAGGGCATCACCGAGCGAGCGCGCATCGAGCCACAACCATCGTGCGTCCTCCCTCTTCCCCCTTACCTGTTCTAACAGGCCGTCAGGCCGCATCTCCTCTTAGCGCCGGGTGCAGGGGTCACCCCTGGCCGTGGCGACGGCAGCGCAGTATTAAGCCATTACCTCGGGCCGCGCGCGACAACGGAGCGCGGCCTTTTCACTGCGTGCAGGGGTCACCCCTGCAACCCACGGTGGGTTCCGCATAACATAGTGATCGGGAAATTTCGGGTTGGCTGATCGTGCTTACGCGATAGCGCTGTCCACGGCCTGGACCAGCCTGCCCTTGGGCACCGCGCCGATGATCTGTTCCTTGACCTGGCCGCCCTTGATGATCAGCAAGTTGGGGATGCCCCTGACGCCGTAACGTCCCGGCGTCTGCGGATTGTCGTCAACGTTGATCTTCACGACTTTGAGACGTCCGGAGTACTCGCCCGCAAGATCCTCGAGTATCGGCGCAATCGTGCGGCATGGTCCGCACCACGGCGCCCAGAAATCGATCAAAACAGGAGTGGATGACTTCAGAACTTCCTCGTCGAAGCTCGCGTCGGTAACATGAACGATTTTGTCGCTGGACATCGGAACCTGTCTCCTGCTGCGGTCGGTTGCAGTTTGAAGATAAGTACGGTGGCGCACCTAGTCAAGGCAGCTAAGCCGCGATCGCTGGAGAGTGGCGAGCGCGACAACGGAGCGCGGCATTAATACTGGGTGCAGGGCTCAGCCTTGGCCGTTGGCACGGCTGGCCAGTATTAAGAAAGGAAAACACGGCGCGCCCGCGGCATTGGCTGCGCGCGACAACGGAGCGCGATCTTAACACTGGGTGCAGGGGTCACCCCTGCCGCGTAGTCGCGAAAAGATGCGCTGCGCAGATTTTCGCGTCTTCTCACTGCGGGTGCAGGGGCCGCAGCCCCTGCCGCCCACCGCGCAGGTGATTTGCGCGTTTCACTTCTTTTCATTTTTGTTCACTTGATCCGCGTGCCGAATCCACTACCCTTGGAAACGCCATGGATGCACCGATGATGAACGAGGTATTGCCCGATCTGCTCGAGGAGATGGTTTATATGCTCAAGCAGCAGGGTGCCGATCCGCTGGAATCCAGGTTGCGCGCTCTGAGAATCGAGTCGGTCTGCGACTGTGGCGACGAGAATTGCTCGAGCTTCGCGACCGCCGTCGAAGTCAAAGTCGCCAACTATGTCGAGCTGCAATCGATGGAAGGTCAGGTCATCATCGATCTGAACGCCGACGACGAGATCTGCTTCATCGAGGTGCTCGGCCGTCCCGACGTGAAGTACCTGCTCGAAGAATTTTACGACGCGCAGAGCTGACCCGGCGCGCGCCGCGCGACTCTAGCCCGCCGCGCGCTTTTGCGGCGCGACGCGAAACCGCTCGACGAATTCGATCACCTCGGCGGCGACGCGCTCTTTCTCGCTGTCCACGGTAATCACGTGGTAGCTCTCCTCGAGCTCGACCGCGCGTTTCTCGGGAGCGCCGAGATGTTTCATCACGTAGCCGACATTTTTGCGCATCGGGCACGTGTGATCGCGCCTGGCGTGCATCACCAGCGCCGGCTGCGTGATACGCGCCAGCATCGGCTTCACCAGCGCGCTTAAATCGAGCAGCTTCATCGGCGCCGACAAGGGCATCAGACGGCAGCTGGGATGGATCGACCGCGCAGCCGCATCGTGGATATCCGACTCACCCGGATTGAGCAGGTAGATCCGGTCCACCAACGAACCGAGTATCCCGCGCAGGCCCCGCAGCATGATGGTCGTTGAGGCCGGCAGAAAAAACCCCGGCGCAAGCATCGCGAGCCCCGCGACCGCCTCGCCCTGATCGGCGGCCAGCCGCGCCGCCAGCACAGCTCCCGCCGACAGTCCCACCACCACGTTCGGCTCGCCGAACTGGCGCAGCTCCTCCAGGCCGTTGACGACGCTTTCGTACCAGTTGTCGTAGCCCGCCGCCCCCAACTCCTCGGGGGTTGCGGCGTGACCCGCCAGCTTGACGCCTCGCACGCGTACGCCGCGCGCCGCCAGCCGCTCCCCGAGGTAGCGCATCTCGTATGGAGTCCCGGTCAGACCGTGGATCAGCAGCGCGCTCACACCCGCGCCGGGAAGGAAAAACTCGTGCGTATCGACGCCCGCTGAGTTACGCGACGCAGCCTCGGCGGAATCGGAAGAATCGGAACTCATCCCTGGCATTGCCGCGCGCCCGGCGCGCTCCTTCAGGTTGACGACCCGGCGGATGCGAGCTGGTCGGAGTCGATTTGTATCCTGGCCTGGTCTTTGAGTTGATCGAGGAAGCGCGTCCATGCCTGCGCGCGGCGCTGCTCGACGTATTCCTGCATGAACGATTTCTGCGCGCTCTTCCATTCGTCGTCGGCCGGCTCGGCGCGCGAGGCGACTTCGAGCAGGTAGGAATTGCCGCCATTCTCCATCACGCGATCGATCACGCCCGGAATTGCCGGCACCACCGCGGCGGCGTCGGTCACCTCGGGAAACTCACCGATACCGGGAACTCTATGGTCGGCGCGCAGAAACGGATCGACATTTTTAATCGCGAGCTTGTTGGCGGCTGCTGCTTTGTCAAAGTCGGCCGGGCTCTTGATCGTGGCGAGTATCTTATCCGCCTGCCGGCTCGCTTGGGCTTCGGCCGTCGAGCGAATCAGCGCCTCACGCACCTGCGGTTCGATCTCCTTGAGCGCGGGAATTCGCGACGGTTGTTTCGCCAGCAGTTTGATCACGTATGGCGCGCCCTTCTCCGGCACGATCGCCACCTGCCCCGCTTCGAGCTTGAACGCCGCCTCCATCAGTTCCCGGTCCCGCTCGGCGCCGCCCGCCGGTTCACCCTGCGCGAACAGCGGCGTCTCGACCGCGTCGATCCCCCGCTTCTTCGCAAGGTCCTGCAAACTGGCGCCCGCGAGCGCTGCCGTCAGGTCCTCCTGCGCCGCGGCGCGCCCGAGCTTCGCTCCGGCCTGTGTGCGCAGCTCGTCAATTATCTTTGGCTTCGCCTCGGCAATCGTGTCGGTATGCGCTGGCTTAAACTCCTCGAGCTTGACGACATGAAAGCCGAAGCGCGTCTCGGCCATCGCGATCTGTCCAGGCTTCATCGCGAACACCGCGTCTTCGAACGGTTTGACCATCTGGCCGCGGCCAAACGTCCCGAGGTCGCCGCCTTCGCTCTTGTTGGACGGATCGTCAGAATACTTCGCCGCCAGCTTTGCGAAGTCGCCCCCCGATTGCGCCTGCTTGAGCACGTCGAGCGCCTTGGTCTTCGCCGCGGTCTTCTCGTTGTCGGTCGCGCCCGCCGGCACCGCGATCAGGATGTGCCGGGCGTGAACCTGGTCGGGATGCGTGAAGCGGGTCTTGGCGTTGCGATTGTAGTAGCCCTGGATTTCCTTGTCGGGCGGCGTGTACTTGGCGGCCAGCACCAGCGGCTCATAGTGGACGTAGGTCAGCTTGACGCGCTCGGGCTCGCGGAATTGCTCCGCGTTCTTTTTGTAGTAGTCGGCGATCTGACTTTCGGTAGGCGAGATCTTTGCGGTGAAATCGCTGAAGGATATCTCGGCGTAGCGCAATCCGATCCGTTCGTTGCGAAGATTGTAGGCGTGGCGCGCCTCGTCGTCGCTCACCTGCACGCCGGTGTCGATCATTTTGCGCAGCGTGTCGGCGATCATGCGGTCACGCTCGGCGGTTTCGTACTCACTGGGCTGCAGATTGTTGTTGCGCAGCACGTCCTGGTAAGTATCGAAGTCGAACTGGCCGTCACGCTGAAAAACAGGCTCCTTGGCGATTTTATCCTGCAGGGCCTCGTCGCTGATGGTGATGCCGAGATGGCGCGCCTCCTCGCCGATCAGTTGTTGCTCGATCAACCTGTCCACCGCTTCCTGGCGAATATTGATGGTCTTGAGCATCGTCGGCGCGGCGGCGCCGTACATCTGTTGCACGGCCTGGCGGAGTTGGGTGGCTTCGCGATCGACTTGGTCGCCAAGTATTTGCCGGCCATTGACGGTCGCGATGGGATGGACGGTGTTGAATAATCCACCGCCACCGAAACCCCAAAACGCCATGATAAGCGCCAGGAAGGCGAACGTGATTTGCACTTGCCACGAGTACTGGTAACGGCGGATTCCTTCTAACATTGTCGCGATATCATACTTGACCGCCTTTTCCATGCGCAATTGCGCCCGGTTACTTGCCTGCGCCGCCCGTCCTCTGTTAGCTTGTCGCGCAGGGCAATCGGACGGGACCCAAACGTCTCCGCCAGGCAATTCTTCAACATTTGGGCCGCGTCTTGGGGTGGTTTTCGGGTCGGGTCTTTAGTACCGGCATCCAGGCCTGAACCGGGCAGGCAAGGGGCAAAATTCGTGATTCTCAATTCGATTTTCGGTTGGTTCTCCAACGATCTCGCGATCGATCTTGGCACCGCCAACACGCTCATCTACGTCAAGGGCGAAGGCATCGTTTGCAACGAGCCCTCGGTCGTCGCGGTGCAGAAAGATTCGCGCGGCTCGCGGCGCGTTCTGGCTATAGGCTCCGAGGCGAAAAAAATGCTCGGCCGCACGCCGGGCTCGATCGTCGCCATCCGGCCTCTCAAAGACGGCGTGATTGCCGACTTCGAGATCACCGAGAACATGCTGCGCTACTTCATCCAGAAGATTCACACGGGCAAGACGCTGGTGCGTCCGCGCCCGCGCATCGTCATCTGCGTGCCGTTCGGAATCACCGCAGTCGAGAAACGCGCGGTGCGCGAATCGGCCGAGTCGGCCGGCGCGCGCGAGGTCTATCTGATCGAGGAGCCGATGGCGGCCGCGATTGGCGCCGGCCTTCCCATCACCGAGCCGACCGGCAACATGATCGTCGATATCGGCGGCGGCACCACCGAGGTCGCCGTGATCTCGCTGGCCGGTGTCGTCTTCTCGCGTTCGGTGCGTGTGGCGGGCGACAAGATGGACGAGTCGATCATCCAGCACATCAAGCGCAAGTACAATTTGTTGATCGGCGAGCGCACCGCCGAGTTGATCAAGATAACCATCGGTTCGGCCTACCCCGGCAACGAGATTCAGACCATGGAGATCAAGGGCCGCGACCTGGTCGCCGGCGTGCCCAAGATTATCGAGATCACCGACGAGGAGATTCGCGAGGCGCTGATGGAACCGGTGCGCCAGGTCGTCGAGTCGGTGCGCATCGCGCTCGAGCGCACGCCGCCGGAACTCGCCTCCGACATCGTCGACAAGGGAATAGTGCTGGCGGGAGGAGGCGCCCTGCTGCGCAACCTCGACGTATTGCTGCGCGAGGAGACCGGACTTCCGGTGACGCTGGCCGACGATCCGCTGACCGCGGTCGTGATGGGTGCGGGCAAGGTGTTGGACGAACTGTCGCTGCTGCGCGACGTGACCGTTGACTGATCGACTCGCCGGATATCTCTCGAAACTTGAGCCGGCGCGTCGGGCCGTATTGACGTGAGACGCAGCTTCCTCTGGCGTAACCGCGTGCTGCTGACCAGCGGCGCGCTGCTCATTGTGTCGCTTCATCTGATCTCGACCGGAGTCCATCCCGGCGATCTCGCGGCGCGTCCGGAGTCCGCATTTCTGGAAATCATCAGTCCGATCGACGCTGCGTTTACCCGTTTCAGCGACGGCGCTTCATCGATCGTCAACGACTACCTCAACCTGGTTCACGTGCGCGAGGAAAACGCCCATCTGCGCAACGAGCTGGCGCGGGTCAAGGGCGATCGCGCGCGCCTGGTCGAGCTCGAGGTCGAAAATCGGCACCTCGGCGAAATGCTCGAACTCAAGGACGTGCTCGGCGCCAACGCAGTTGCCGCCAACGTGATCGGCAGCGATGCCACCGGCCTTTCACGCACCCTGATTCTCGCCTCGGGTTCGAGCGACGGACTTCGTCCCGGCATGGCCGTGCTCGCCAACCAGGGCGTGGTCGGCAAGATCATCGCCATCAGTCCGCACGCCTCGCGCGTGCTGTTGATCGACGACCACAACTCCGCGCTCGACGGTTTCGATCA
>CABEBO010000101.1_pt1 | contig 18966 bp, 20 predicted proteins | sample 3132601 | NCBI WGS metagenome assembly CABEBO01 (sample SAMEA5534345, study PRJEB31848) | metagenome | biome: tundra; feature: field; material: soil | place: USA | collected 2013-05 | depth 0.45 m
CGCTGCTCATCGCCACTCATTTCAAGGGCGGCAAGGGCGGAGTCCACGCCAAGCACTGGTGCGAGTTTCACGAGTCGATGCGCGTGGGCCAGGCGGTCGAGAGCGAAGGCAAGATCACCGCGGCGTATCGCAAGCGCGGCAAGTTTTATTTTACGCTGGAATATGAATCGCGCGACGCGGTGACGGATCAGCTGCTGGTAAGGCAGGCGATTACGTCGGTGCTGCTGAACGACAAAGGAGAGATGCGATGAGCGCGTCGCCCGCTGAGATTCGAATCGGGGCGGAACTGGTCTCGCCGCCGTACCTCCTCGATGCGGCCGCGGCGAAGGCCTACCTCGAAGGCATCGAGCAGCCGCCGCTCCGCCGTCCGCGCGGCAACATCCACGACAACAAGGACGCCGCGAAAAAAGCGGGATTCGTGGCGCCGATCGCCGCTGGCGAGCAGACCATCGCGATAGTCGCGCAATTCCTCGCGGACAACTTCGGCATGCGCTTTGTTCGCGGCGGACGTATCGATGTATCGCTGACCAGGCCGGTGTTCTACGGCGACACTTTGACCTCCCACGCGAAAATCGTTTCTGTCGGTCCGCAGCGGGCCGAGCTGCAGATTCACGTCGAGAATCAGCGCGGCGCACAGGTGCTGACGGGAAGCGCCGCGATCAGGCTGAGCGACGCATGAGCGCCGGGCCGATTCCCGACTCGAGCGATGCGCCGCGCGATGAGGTCCCGGCGCCTCGCACGACACCGCTCTGGCGCAAGGCGATTCCGTACCTCGGAACCGTCGCGATCTTTGCGCTGATCTTCTGGCGCATTCCCATCCGGAAAGTTGAGCAAGCGCTGTCGCAGGTGCCGGTGCTCGAGTTCCTGGCGGTGTTCATGCCGTACTCGCTGTTTTACTGCGCGATCGATTCGTCCTGTCTCACCTGGGTTGTGCGGCGCTTCAACGCGCGGATGCGGTACAGCGACATATTACCGATACGCGCGAGCATGTACGTGCTGGCGCTGATCAACACCAGCCTCGCCCAGGGCGGCGTCGCGTATTACCTGCATCGCAAAGCCGGAGTCAGCTTTCTGAGCGCGCTCAGCTCGGTGCTTTTCATCGCGCTGCTCGAGATCTATCAACTTTTTCTTTTCTCGACGCTGGGCGTGATCTTCTATACGCCCGTGGGCGGCGCGCAGGTAAGAATAGTTGCTATTCTTCGCGTCGTGTACATCGCGGCGTGGGCGATGCTGGCGGGAATCATTGCTTTCTTCGCGATTGCTCGGCGCAGCGCACCGATTCGCAACTGGGTCGAGACCGGAAGGGCGGGCGCATTGCTCGCGACTTTTATCCAGGCACGCCCGCTCGACTACCTGGTGGTGCTGGCGATCAAGGCGCCGACCTTCCTCGCCTCGGTCGTCGCGCAATATTACGCACTCGCGCTGTACGGAATCGCGGTCCCGTTCGTGAAGCTGATGCTGTTTCTGCCGCTGGTGTTCCTGGCTGCCGCGCTGCCGATCGCGGTGGCTCATCTCGGCACCAGCCAGGCGGCGTGGCTGTTGTTCTTCTCGGGCAACGCATCGGCGGCGAAGATCGTCGCCTACAGCATCGCGGCGCAACTCACCTTCATGCTTTGCAACGCGCTGATCGGACTGGTGTTCCTGCCGCGCGCCAGCCGCGAACTGACCGCGCTCCGCGCCGAGCCCGCGAGCACGTCAGCAACCGCGTAGGGCTCGTGCTACTCCGGGTGCGGGGAAAGCCAGACGTGCTCGAAGCGCGTCGGGCGCATCGGATTGATCACGTAATCGTGCACCCACGGCTGGCGGATTATGTAAGTCACGGGGTAGTAGAGAAAAACCCACGGCGCGTCGGCGACGACAATCTTCTCGGCCTGGTCGTAAAGTGCGTAGCGCTTTTTCATGTCGGCTACGGGCTCGGCTTCACCAAGCAGTTGCTCGACCTCGGGGTTGGAATAAAAGCTGTCGTTGTTGGAACCCCACTGAGCGCGCGAAAGCAGCGCGCCGAGAAAATTTTCGGGATCGGGAAAGTCAGCCTCCCATCCCTGCATGAACGATTGCACCGTATGCGGCTGGCGAATCGCTTCGAGAAACGGCCCCCACGCGACCGGCTTCAGCCTGGCGCGGATACCGAGCGGCGCGAGATCCTGCTGTATCGATTGCGCGAGCATCAGGATGGTCTGATCGGCGCGCATCCAGATTTCAAACTCGAAGCCGCGTGCGAGATGCGCTTGTTCGAGCAGCGCGCGCGCCTTCGCCGGATCGTAGTCGTAGCCCTTCAGATCGGGGTCGTAGCCAGGCAGGTTCGGGGGCATGACGCCGCGCGCGACGACGCCGCGTCCGTTCAAAATTGCGATCAGCTTGTGGCGGTCGATCGCGTAGCTGAGCGCGCGGCGCACGCGAACGTCGGTAAACGGCCACATCTGGCAGTTCATGCCGAGGTAGCGGGTCGTGACCGTCGTTTTCGCCAGGATCAACTCTCGGAGCCGCGGAGTTTTCATCACGTAGGGAAACTCGGCCGGCGGAATATCGACCACCGCGTCGATTTGGCCCGCGTCGAAGCGCAGCCATTGCAGCTCCTGGTTTACGCCGACCGACTCGACGATCGCGTCGAGATGCGGCAACGGTTTGGCGAAGTAGTAGGGATTTTTCACCAGCACCAGGCGTTGCCCGCCAATCCAATCGCGCAGCATGAAGGCGCCGCTGCCAACGACGTGGCGGGAAAAATCGTCGCCCCATTTCTCCGCAACGTCGCGCGGGATAGCTGACGCAAACGGCATCGCGAGCTTGTGCGCGAAGATCGGGTCTGGCGCACTCAAATGGAAAACGATTGTCGAATTGTCGGGCGTCTCGATTCCACTCACGTGCGGATTGCGATGCGCGGCGAAATCGGCCGAGCCCGCGATACCGCGGTAGTACTCCATCCCTTTCGAGCGCGTGGCTGGCTTCAGCACGCGTTCGATTCCATAGCGGAAGTCCTCGCTGGTTACGCTTCGTCCGTCGGAAAAACGGGCGTCGCCGCGCAGGTGAAATGTAAAAGTCGTCGCGTCGGGCGAGCTTTCCCAGGCGGTTGCGATATCCGGTTCGAGTTCGATATTGCCGTCGCCGTAGCGCACCAGGGTGTCGAAAATTGCCTGCTCGAAAGTCCAGGAAACGGTGTCATATCCTGCCGCCGGGTCGAGTGTCGGCACATCGTCGGCATCCGCCAGCCGGATTACCATGGCGTGCGGCGGCAAGTTGAGCGGGGGTGGTCCGCCGCCGCATCCCACGGCTAGCGCAATCGTGAGCGCATGCAGCAACAGCGCGATAGGCGCCGGCTTGAGTCTTCGACGCATCATTGCGAGCGCCTGCGCAAAAATCCGTAGCCGAGCAGATTGAAGCTGAGCACCGCGTAAAAGATCGCCAGGCCGGGAAACGTCGCCAGCCACGGCGCGGTGCGGAAGTAAATCGTCGCCTCTTCGATCATTCGGCCCCAACTCGGCGTTGGCGGCGGTACGCCCAGGCCGAGAAAGCTGAGCGCCGCGTCGAGCAGCAGGGTGTCGGAGGTTCTGAGCGCCGCCATCACGACGATTATCGGCAAGACGTTGGGGATGATATGCAGGGCGATCAATCGGCGTGACGGCGCGCCCAGTGCCGCAGCGCCGACCACGAAATCCCTTCGGGACATCGCAAGCGTTTCCGCCCGCACCACGCGTGCGATCGACGTCCATGAAACGAGACCGATGACGATGAAGATCGTGCGCAAACTCGGTCCCAGCACCGCAACCAACGCCATCGCGAGCAGCAGCGGCGGCAAGGACAGCATCAGGTCCGTGAAGCGCATCAGAATAAAATCCACTGCGCCACCAAAGAATCCCGAGCACAGGCCGATCGCGACGCCGATGGTCATCGTGACCGCCATCGCGGCGACGCCGACGGTGAGCGATATTCGGGCGCCGAAGATGATGCGCGAGAGCACGTCGCGGCCGAGTTCGTCGGTGCCCATCGGAAATGCGAGTGTGGGCGCGCCGGGATCGCCAAAGGTTGGCGCGACGACGATCGTCGGATCGTGCGGCGCCAGCATGGGCGCAAAGAGCGCGACGATCACGAGCACGGTGACCATCGCAGCGCCAACCGTTTCGAGCGTGACGAGGCGGCGGATATTCATCCGGTCTCCGCCAGCCGAATGCGCGGATCGAGCCACGCGTAAAGCAGGTCCACCAGCAGGTTGACGACCACAATCAGCAATGCGGAGAACAGCACCGTGCCCATGATCACCGGGATGTCGAGATTGAAGATCGCCTCGGCCGCCAGCCGCCCGATTCCCGGCCAGTTGAAGACCGTCTCGGTCAGAACGACGCCCGAAAGCAGCCCCGCCAGATCGAGCCCGGCCAGCGTGACCAGCGGCAGCAGCGCGTTTGCCATCGCGTGTTTGAGCATCACGCGGACCCGCGACAGACCCTTGCCGCGCGCGGTGCGCACGTAATCCTGATCGAACGCATCGCACAAGCTGGTGTGAAGAACGCGCGAATAGTAGCCGGCCGAGCCAAGCGCAAGGGTCAGAGTCGGCAGGACCAGGCTCGTGGCGCCGCTGTAACCGCCAAGCGGAAATGAACGAATGGTGGCTGCCACCGCGATCAGCAGCATCGTGCCCAGCCAGAACACCGGGATCGACACCAGCGCCAGCGATATGACCAGCAGAATGTTGTCGGCCGCGCGGCCGCGATACGCGGCCGCGATCGCGCCCATCGCGATTCCAAGCATCACCGACAACCCCATCGCGGCGCCCGCCAGCACCGCGGTTGCGGGAAAGCGATCGGCTATCAGCCGCGTCACGCTCTCGCGCCGGATATACGAACGGCCAAGGTCGCCGTGAATTGCACGATCGAAGTAGCGTGCGTACTGGACGTAGAGCGGCTGGTCCAGCCCCATCTCGCTCCGGATCGAGGCAAGAGTTTGCGGATCGGCCTTCGCCCCGGCCATCGCGACCGCGGGATCGGCGGGAACGACGAACGCTATAGCGAAAGTGATGACTGATGTTCCGACAAGGACCGCCGCGCCAAATACGATTCGCCGTACGAGGTAAGCGAGCATCGCTCAGCCCGCAACAATTCCGCGTGCGGCAAGCTCGCGGCGGAGTTGGAGCGCGGCGCGATCGCGATGGCGTTTCGCGCGGGCGCTGTCCTCGACGGAATCGAGTGCGGCCCGTGCCTCAGGCGGAAGTGTCGCGATCGCCGCTGACATCCCGGCCAATAGCTGCTCGTCATCAGAGCCGCGCGATGGGTCCGATTTGAGCGCGTGATAGTGGGCCAGAAATGCGGCCAGTGACGAGTACGCAGGAACTTTCATGGCGAGCAACGTCAGCCTGCGGTCGCACCTAGCGGCGAGATCGCGAGTCCGATCAGATAGCCTGCGGCCGCCGCGCTCATCGCGATTGCAAGAAAGCGTATGCCCGACCGCCAGCGATCGTCGCGATGCGCGAGCCATCCCTCGAAGTATCCAACCCCGAACAAGGTGAGCGCGGTTGCGGCGAGCGCGCTGCCAAGGTCGTAGTGAGGAGCTGCAATCAGCATGTACGGCTTGGCGGCCGCCTCGACGCGCACGACCTCGAGCTCGGCGCTCATCACCTCGGCCTCCGCGCGCGTGCCCAAGTAGGCTCCTGCAGCCATCGAGAGCGCACCGGCCGCTGTGGAAGCCAGCGCCGCGAGCACGACCTGCGAATGCTGTGAGACGGCGCCACTGCGTCCGCACAGCACGCCCGCGGTCGTCAGCACGCCGTCCTGCACGCCGAACACAATTTCGCGGACGCTCGAGAGCCGCTCGAAGAGCCGCCTTTTTTCCGCGGGATCGATTGCGGCCAAGCTCGTCCTAGAAGTCCCGGCCGGCCGGACCGAACTCGACGCCTGGCGTCCAATCGGCGGGGCAGAGTTGGCCGGTTCGGAGCGCGCGCACGATGCGAAGCGTCTCACTTACGCTGCGTCCAACGTTGAGCGGGCATGATGCGGAGAACACAACCTTGCGCTTCCGATCGAGGATGAACGTCGCACGCAACGCGACTTTTTGCTGGTCGTCGAAAACGCCGTAGGCGCGCGCGAGATTGCCATCCGGGTCGGCGAGGATCGGGTAGCCGATTCCGCCGAGCTCGCGGGTCCATCGAAGATGGCTGTCCACGTCGTCGATACTGATACCCACGATCGTCGTCTCCTCGGCGGTAAATTCCTTCAGCGCCTTGTTGAAGCCCATGACTTCGGTGGGACAGATGAAAGAAAAGTCGCGCGGATAGAAAAAGATCAGAACCAAATCGGAGGAAATTTTCGCGAGACTACAGCGTGCGATACGCCCATTAACGGCGGATTCAAGATCGAACGACGGTGCGGGATCACCAGGCTTCAGCATCGCGGCCTCAAGTGTACGCTTGGTCGATAGCGCAAAAGCAAAACCTACTCAATCTCGAAGCTGAGAGAAACCGTCGCCGGCACGGTGACCTCGCCGGGTTCGACCGGGGTGGCCACGTTGGCCGACATCGCCATTGCCCTTCCCATCCGTATAGGAATCGGCCGCGCTTGCGATACTGCTGTCAGGCGATGTGCGTGTCTCGCCGATTCCGTCAACTTCGATCGTCCGCACGGCGGGAGTATTCGCACCGCTATTCGCCGACGCCGCGGGAGCGAACACCGGGATGATAATCGCCAGGCCGAGGGCGGCTGCTCGAAGTCTCAGCTTCATGGCTTTCACCTTGGGCGCGCTCCGGAATAAGTTGATTCGAGCTGATTTTATCCGGAGACTGTACCAATTGACGATAATCACAATCGTCACGCAAGACGAATGGCGGAAAAACAGACAAAACAAAACGACAAGAAGGTAACGCCTCGCAGCGAGGACTTCGCCGCGTGGTACAACGACATCTGTCTGCGTGCGGAACTGGCGGACTACTCGCCGGTGCGCGGATGCATCGTGTTTCGTCCCGACGGTTTCGCCATTTGGGAGGCTCTTCGCGACGAGCTCGACAAGCGCATCAAGAAGACCGGCGCTCGCAACGCATACTTCCCGCTGTTCATCCCGCAGAGCTTTCTGCAAAAAGAGGCGCAACACGTCGAGGGATTCGCGCCCGAGCTTGCGGTCGTTACGCACGGCGGAGGCAAGGAGCTCGAAGAGCCGCTAATCGTGCGTCCCACTTCCGAGACGATCATCAACCACATGTTTGCGCAGTGGATCAGATCGCATCGCGACTTGCCGATGATGCTCAATCAATGGTGCAACGTCGTGCGATGGGAGATGAGGACCCGAATGTTCCTGCGCACCACCGAGTTCCTGTGGCAGGAGGGACACACCTCGCACGCCACACGCGAGGAAGCCGAACGCGAGACGCTCACGATGCTCGAAGTGTACCGCCAGTTCGTCGAGGAGTTCCTGGCCATCCCGCTGATAGTCGGGCGCAAGAGCGCGGCCGAGCGATTCCCGGGCGCCGTCGAGACCTACGCGATCGAGGGTTTGATGGGCGACGGGCGCGCGCTGCAATGCGGCACGTCGCATTTTCTCGGCCAGAACTTCGCCAAGCCGTTCGAGATCCGCTACCTCGACGATCAAAATCAGATGCAGTTCGTGTGGCAGACGAGCTGGGGCGTATCGACGCGGCTGCTCGGCGCGATCGTGATGGCGCACGGCGACGACCAGGGACTGCGGCTGCCGCCGGCGGTCGCATCGACGCAAGCGATCGTCGTGCCGATATTCCGCAAACCCGAGGAGGGCGAAACGGTGCTCGCCGCGGCCCGTGCCGCGCTGGAATCGCTGACGCGGGCGGGAATCCGCGCGCGCATCGACGATCGCGAAGGACTGACGCCGGGTTTCAAGTTCAACGATGGGGAGATGCGCGGCGTGCCGGTGAGAATCGAGATCGGGCCACGCGACGTTGCCTCGGGCGAAGCGGTGCTCGCGCGGCGCGACAAGTCGGGACCGGAATCGAAGAGCAAGGCGTCGCTCGGGTCGATCGCGGATGCGGTCGGCGTGCTGCTCGGCGAGATTCAGAAAAATCTCTACGCGCAGGCAAAGGCCGCGATGATCGCGAATACGCGAAAGTTCGACGACTACGCCAATTTTCGCCGGCACATGGAAGGCGAAGGCGGCGGTGGATTCGCCGACGTCTATTGGTGCGGGAATCCAGTGTGCGAGACGCGGATTCGCGAGGAGACCAAAGCGACTTGCCGCGCAATTCCACTCACGAATGACGGCGTCGCGGGCAAATGCCTGGTATGCGGCGAGCCGGCGCCCGAGCGCGCGTATTTCGCCAAGGCGTATTAAGTATCTGTCTCCTCTCCCCGTCCCGCATCTTTATTTCTTAACGCTCGGTGCTGGGAATCACCCCTACCGCGCGGGGACTCTTCCATCGCTTTGTCGCGAAAAGATGCGCTGCGCAGATTTTCGCGTCTTCTCACTGCGGGTGCAGGGGCCGCAGCCCCTGCCGCCCACCGCGCAGGTGATTCTTCCGACAACTAAAATCGGTAGCTGATCTTCATCGCGGTGCGCACTTCGGCCATCGTCTCCTGCGCGACGGCGCGCCCTTTGCGCGTACCCTCGACGATTATCTCGCGGACGTGGCCGGGCTTCGACGCGAAATCCGCGCGGCGCTCGCGAATCGGCTCCAGGAAAACGTTCAGCGCCTTGAACAGCTTCTCCTTGACCTCGACGTCGCCGACCGTGCCCTTGCGGTAGCGCTCTTTCAGGTCTTCGACTTCCGCCTTATCCGGATTGAATACGTCGTGATAGGTGAAAACGGGATTGCCTTCGACGTGGCCGGGATCTGTCGGATGCAGCCGCGTGGGGTCGGTGTACATCGACATCACGCGCTTGCGCACGACGTCGGGCGGATCGCCAAGGTAGATGCAATTGCCGAGCGACTTCGACATCTTCGCCCCGCCGTCCGTCCCCGGCAGCCGCGCCACTTGGCCGACGAGCGCCTTCGGTTCGATTAGAACTTTGTCGTACATGCGATTGAAGCGCCGCACGATCTCGCGCGCCTGCTCGATCATCGGCAGCTGGTCTTCGCCGACCGGGACGAGATGCGCCTTGAAGATCGTGATGTCCGAAGCCTGCGAAATTGGATACGTGTAAAATCCCACCGGCAGACCCTTGGTGAAATTCCTTTGCTTGATTTCGTCCTTGAGAGTCGGATTGCGCTCGAGCGTCGCGGTGGTGACAAGGTTCATGAAGTAAATCGTCAGCTCGGTCAGCTCCGGGACCATCGATTGAACGACGATCTTCACCTTGTCCGGATCGAGGCCTACCGCCAGGTAGTCGAGCGCGACCTGGAAGATATTCGCTTCGAGCTTCTCGGGATGCTCGAAATTGTCGGTCAGCGCCTGGATGTCGGCGATTAGTAAGTAGGTATCGTATTCCTCTTGCAAGCGTACGCGGTTTTGCAGCGATCCTACGTAATGGCCGAGATGCAATGGCCCGGTGGGGCGGTCTCCAGTGAGTATTCGTTTAATCATCAGTCAATAGTCAGTTCTTGAAAAGACTGCGTAAGGTCGCCAGGTTCTCGATATCTTCCTTCATGTCGGGACCCTTGGGTGTCTCCAGGCACATCGGCAGGCCGAAAAACCGCCGATCGTTGAGGATGCGGCGAAACGCGTCGAGTCCGATAAATCCCTTCCCGATATGCTGATGGCGATCGACGCGCGAATGGAAGTCCTTGATCGAGTCGTTGAGATGAAACGCGGCAAGTGTTTTGACTCCGACAAGCTTGTCGAGTTGGCTGAACGTATTTTCATATCCTTCCGGAGTGCGCAGGTCGTAGCCGGCGGCGAATGCATGCTCGGTGTCGAAGCATAGCCGCAGCCGCTCGTTTTCAACGACGGCGTCGAAGATTTGCGCAATCTGCTGAAAAGTGTGGCCGAGCGTACTGCCCTGCCCGGCCGTGATTTCTAGCGCGATCTTCACGTTGAAGCCTTTGCATGCGGCGTGTGCCTCGTCGATCGACTTTGCAATCGTCTTGATTCCATTCTCAACCCCCGAGCCGACATGAGCGCCCGGATGCGCGACCAGCGTGGGCACGCCGAGCGCCTCGCATCGATTCAGCTCGTCGATAAATGCCTTGACCGACTTGACCCGCAGCGCTTCATCCGGCGCGCCGAGATTCACCAGGTAGGAGTCGTGCGCGATCACGATCTCGATGCCGGTTTCGATTTGATTGCGTTTGAAATTCTCGATTTCCTCTTTGCTGTACGGCTTCGACGCCCACTGTCGCGACGATTTGGTAAAAATCTGAATGCATTCGCAGCCGGCCTGCTTGCCCCGGGTCAGCGCCTCGCCGACTCCTCCGGCGATCGACATATGCGCGCCAAGGATTGGACGACTGGATTGGACGGTTTTTGCCATCGTGACATGCAGCCTTTACGCGCCGGGCTTTGCGGACGCGAGCGTATCGCGATTTTATACGAATGAACGCCCAAAGCGAGCAGCAGCAACCCGCGCAACCAACGAACACTCTTGCCCGCGACGCCCATCGGTGGATACTTCATTACTCGTGCGAACTGCGATCATCATAATGGGACTCACGATTGCCGCCGCGGGATGCGCTCACATCATTTCGCTGCCGCCGCAGGTGACGCTTGCGGAAGTGGAGCCGTCGGGCCGCGCCGCCAAGCCGCCCGATTGCAACATGCCGGTTTTGCGCCATGAGCCGCTGAAGGATTTTCGCAAGGTCGCAATCGTGGAAGGATTGGGAAACGTTTATGGGAGCGAGGCCGACGTGCTGCCGGCCGTGCAGCGCAAGGCCTGTGAAACGGGCGCGGATGCGATCGTCATACTCACGAGCAGAGCGCAGACCAGCGAAGCCAGCACGGGCTACTACATCAATTCGGTCGCGATCGTGTACGGCAAAGAAAATCCGGCCGCGGCCGGCACCGCGTATAAAATGCTTCGGTGAGAGTACCAATGGGCATTTATTGCTTTCGCGTTGCCGCCGATTTCAGCGCATGATAAGTGCCTGATTGCGGTGGCGAAGCGGTCCATAAAGACGGTCGGCCTGGTGGTCAAGCACGAGCGGCCCGAAGCGATCACCATCGCGCGAACCCTCACCCGCTTTCTCCGCACCAGGCACAAGACTCCGCTCGCAGACTCTGAGACGGCGAAAAAGATCGGCGCCGAGGTCGTCGAACGGCATCACCTCGCCGATCGTGCCGATCTGATCGTCGTGCTCGGCGGCGACGGCACGCTGCTCGGCGTCGCGCGCCTGGTCGCATCGAAGGGGATTCCGATCCTGGGGGTAAATCTTGGCGGACTTGGCTTCCTGACCGAAGTGACTATCAAGGAGGCGCGAGCCGCCCTGGGACGCATACTCGACGGCGACTACCAAGTCGATCGACGCATCATGCTCGAGGCAATCGTCGAACGCGCATCCAAGGAGTTCACCCAGCCGTTTCTGGCACTTAACGACGTGGTCGTCGGCAAAGGCCCGCTCGGCGGAATGCTTCGGCTCGACGTATTTGCCAATCACAAAGCCTTCTGCTCGTATCGCGCCGACGGATTGATCATCGCAACTCCCACGGGCTCGACCGCATACGCGCTCTCCGCCGGCGGGCCGATCGTTTTTCCCACTGTCAACGCGATCGTGGTCGCGCCAATCTGCCCGCATACTCTGAGCAACCGTCCGGTGGTGCTGCCGGATTCGCACGAAATCGAGATTCACGTGAAGGCGCCGGATCACGACCCGACTTTCACCGTTGACGGCCAGGAGTCGACGCAACTGGGACCCACCGACGTAGTCAGAATCCATCGCGCACGCCACGTCGTTTCGCTAATCCGTTCCGCTCATCCGAATTTCGAAATCTGGCGCGACAAGCTCCACTGGGGATAGGCGCGCGCGTCCCAGATGCTGCTCGAACTGCACATCCGTAATTTCGCGATAATCGAGGAAGCTCATCTTGAGTTCGGCGCAGGCCTCAACGTGCTTTCCGGCGAAACAGGCGCCGGCAAAACGATCATCTTGAGCGCGCTCGGATTGATCCTCGGCTCACGCGCGTCGCCCGATATGATTCGCACCGGCGAAAAGGAGGCAGTCGTCGAGGGACTGTTCGAGCTCGAGGGCGAGGCCGCGATGCCTGAACTGGAGGGGCGCAGGCGCGACGGCGACCGCCGCGAGTTGATCGTGCGCAGAGTGATCGCCGAGGGCGGTGGGCGCTCGCGCGTGACGATCGACGGCGAACTCGCCACCGTGCAAAGCCTTGGCAAAATAGGCGCGTCGTTGGTTCAGGTTTATGGACAGCACGAGCAGCATTCGTTGCTCCGCGCCGAGAGTCATCGCGAGACTCTCGATCGTTACGCGAACCTCGATGACGAACTCGCGTCCTATCGCGAACGCTACGCGCGCGCGCAAGACATCCAGTCCCGCCTTCACGAACTAAACCGCCGCGAACGTGAACGCGCGGATTTGCTGGAACTCGCAAGGTTCCGCGTGACCGAACTCGAGCGCGCCGGCCTCGTCGCCGGCGAAGATGAAGCGCTATCACGCCAGCGAATCGTGCTCTCCAACGCAAGCAAGCTCGCCACCGCCGCGCTCGAGGCCGAGCAGGCGCTCTACGGCGCCGACGGCGCGGCGACGGATACGGTTTCGCGAGCCGAGGCCCGATTAGTCGATGCGGCGGCGCTCGATCCGAAACTTGGCGATGCGCTCGAGATGATCAAGTCGGCCCGCGCGAACCTGGAGGAAGCGGCGCGCACGCTCGGCGCATACGCGTCCAGGATCGAGGCGGATCCCGCGCGTCTGGAGGAAATCGACAACCGACTTCAGGAACTGACGCGGCTCAAGCGCAAATACGGCGGGTCAATCGATAGCGCTACCGAGACGTTGGAGCGATCGCGGGCCGAGATTGGCGAGCTCGAAGGAATCGGCGAGTCGAAAGCTCAAGTCGAAGCTGCGATGGCGGCGGCGCTCGACGAACTCACCGGGCATGCAAATCGACTGTCCTCGATTCGCCATCGCGCTGCCGCCGAGCTCGGCCGTAAGATGGAAGCCGAATTGAGGACGCTTGGGATGCGCTCGCCGGGTTTCGAGCCGCGGCTCGGCGCGCTCGGCACGGACGACGCCGGCTTCGTGCATGGCGGCGTTGCGCTCGGTCCATTCGGTATCGATACGATCGAGTTTCATCTGTCGCCGAATGTCGGCCAGCCTGCGATGCCGCTGCTGAGAATCGCCTCGGGCGGCGAGCTTTCGCGCGTGATGCTCGCGCTCAAGCGCCTCGAGGCGCAGCGCCGCGGTGTTGCCACGATGATTTTCGACGAAGTGGACGCGGGAATCGGCGGCGCAGTTGCCCAGGTGGTTGGCCGCAAACTGAAACAACTCTCGCGCTTTCATCAGATTTTGTGTGTCACGCACCTGGCGCAGATCGCGGCGTTCGCGGACCGTCATCTCACCGTCGAGAAAGAAGAGCGGCGCGGTTCGACTCGCAGCCGTGTGGCGGTTCTGGAACCCGGCGATCGCACCGAGGAGATCGCTCGCATGCTCGGCGGCGAAGCATCCGACAAATTCCGCCGCGCTGCCCGCGAACTGCTCGATCGCGCCCGGGAATGATGCGCGCTTGACGCCGATTCGCCGCCGTGATGAAACCGATCCCCAATGACAAGCGCAGACCCGATCGGTTGACTCCACGGACGGTATCCGGTTAGCTGAAAAATCTCGCCCGCGGTGGGGCTGTAGCTCAGTTTGGGAGAGCGCCTGAATGGCATTCAGGAGGTCGCGCGTTCGATCCGCGTCAGCTCCACCAATTAAATCAAGCAGTTAGCCAATATTCGCCACGATGTCGCCAACGAGGTAGAGGGTCTCCGCAATGTGATGGCGCAGAAAATCAAGTAACGAGCCAGCCTTGCATGCGCGGGTTCCGAGATGAACATCGGATATCCAGATCGTGCGGTAATATTTGGGTTGAATCATTGCCGTCCTTTTCTTCCATTTAGACCCGCGTTGACGGCAACACGAGTGACGCTTCCGCCTACAACCTGCTACCCGCCGACCGGCCTTCACCGATCGTTCCGACATCCCATGTACGGAGTTTATCTTCTGATATGCAATCAGATCGGAACTTCGATAACTACACAATTAGTGAACTGCGGCTGAAGAGTGAGATAACACAGAATGATAAATGTATTAGCCAGTTGCTACTTGCATATTAACGCACGGCTACATTCACGATTAGCTAGTTGACGCCGTGCGGCCTGCTTTCCGAAAAACCCGCGCATCGAGCGCGCAATAGTGAGGCGGTGGATATCGCAGGCACCCTCGTAGATGTCGAAGCGGCGCCGCCAGCTACGCAAGTCAGCTTTACTTCGATATAATCGCGCACAGCTTGGGAGATGACTGATTAATGGCGAACAAGCCGCAAATGCTGGAAGGCTACCGGGTTCTGGATTTCACGCAGTTCGTCGCGGGGCCGACCTGCACGCGAATCCTCGCTGAGATGGGCGCTGAAGTGATCAAGGTCGAACTCGCGCCGGCTGGCGATCGCGTCCGCGCCGACGGGCTCAGGTCGCTCGCGCCGGAATTCAGGAACTCGAGCCATACCACCTACTATCTGCAGCACAACCACTCGAAACTAAGCTTTGCGATCGATCTCAAAAAGCCCGGAGCGCGCGAGATCGTGATGTCGATGATTCCGCAGGTCGACGTGGTAGTTGAAAATTTCGCGCCGCGCGTGATCGACCGGCTCGGATTTGCTTACCAAGACATCAAGGCAGTCAATCCGAAGATCATCATGTGCTCGATTTCGATGGCGGGGCAGACCGGACCGCTGTCGGTCAAGGCCGGCTACGATTTTATCGGACAGGCATATGCGGGGGTTACCGACGGCATCGGGCAGGCCGATGGGCCGCCCGCGCTGACGACGATGGCAATCGGCGATGTTTCAACCGGCGTCGCCGCCGCGATGGCTATCGGCTTCGCGCTGTTGCATCGCGAGCGCACGGGCGAAGGCCAGTATCTCGACGCGTCGCTGCTGGATACCTACTTCCACATGCACGAGAAGACCGTGCCCATCGTGTCACTGCGCGGCGACAAATTTCGTCCGACGCGAACCGGCTCGTTGCATCCCGACGGCGGCGCCACCGGCATTTTTCATTTCCGGGGCGACCAATACATTTTGATTGTATCGACGCCGCATCAATGGCCACAGGTCGTGCGCGCGCTCGGGATGCCTGAATTGGCGGCTGACCCGCGCTTCAAGGATGCGCGCGGGCGTCGCAACAACAAGGAACAACTGAGAGACGTGATCGAGAAGTGGCTCACACGCTTTCCGACCCGCGACGACGCGATCGCCGCGCTGGATGCTGAACGCGTGCCGTGCGCTCCGGTGCTGACGGTCAACGAAGCGATAAAGCATCCGCATCTCAACGAGCGCAAGACGGTTCGCTGGGTCGAGGATCCGATCCTGGGCAAGGTGGCGATTCCGGGTGTGCCGGTGAAGTTTTCGGCATGGCCGGACCGGACAGAGGTGCGTTCGTCGAGGCTGGGCGAGGACAACGAGCGCATACTGCGCGAACTGCTAAAGATGCCGGCGGATCGGATTCGCAAGCTCTACGCGGAAGGGATTTTGGTCCGCGATCCGACGCTCGAAACCAAGGGTCCGTAGCTCAGAAGAATCCCGAGCGGAAAAGGGGGCGCTATAGGCGGGCTTCGAGGAGGGCGCGGACTGAAAAAGTCAGGCAGCCATTCCCGAAGACCGCGACCGTCTGGCCCTTATGGTTTCAAGGTCACGTAAAGCTCGCGGGCCGGGCGAAGCCGGTGTTTCCCGCCCGAGGCGCGCGGTATCCGGTGTTACGCGCCGAGGAGAGCGCTCCGCCATCCCGCAACCGCCCATAGCGCAGCGATGAGTAACCTTGACGAAGAGCGTCAATGCCTTACAATCAAGAGGCCATGAGCTTGGCTACGAGAACAACGAAAGGAGGTGCCCGCGTGCCGCAATATCACTATACGGCCGTTTTTGAGCCCGCCGTCGAAGGTGGCTATATCGTCTCCGTTCCTGCGCTTCCGGGACTCGTTACCGAGGGCGACACCATCGAGGAAGCCCGTGCGATGGTGAAAGACGCCATCCGGGGTTACATCGAGAGTCTGGTGAAGCATGGTGAAGAGATCCCGATTGAATCCGGCACGGCCAATGTGGAGCGCGTCGAAATAACCATCTAGGAACTCATGCCGCGCCTGCCCGCTTGCACGCCCACTGATGTTATTCGGGCGCTGCTGCGGGCGGGTTTTTATTTAGACCACTCGACCGGCTCGCATCGTTTCTTTCGCCATCTAACCAAACCGGGCCTTGTGGTCGTTCCATTCCATCGCCGAGACCTGAAGCGCGGAACCTTGAACGGCATCCTCAAGCAAGCCGACCTCTCGGTCGACGAATTTATCACGCTGCTCTGAGATCCTGCCGAATGTCGGACATCCGACATTCCTCCGAACGCCTCTTTCTGCGGCCTCTCCCGTGCGGCGAAGCGACCTCGTCTCCTGGAGTGCGGGCCCGCATCGTTCTCGAGCCCTCCATGGCGTGGGAGGGCCGGTTCCCGGCGGCGATCGGCAACCCGTGCCTCGTCGAGGGGCGATCGGGCTTCCTCCTCTACTACAGCGCCGCCGCGGTCTTCCTTAGGGATTGCCTGTTCATCGAGCCGCGTTACGTGGGCGTGGCCGAGGGGGACGGGCCGGAGGGGCCGTTTCGCAAGCGCGCGCAGCCGATCCTCTCGCCCTCGCGCGACGATCCGTATCGCAACCTCGGTGCGGGCGCGATCAAGGTCTTCCGCGACGGCGATGGCTTCGTCGGCCTCGAGAACGGAATCTACCGGGACGCGGCGGGCGCAAGCCGCTCGGCGATCCTGCTGCTGGCGTCGACGGACGGCTTCGCATGGACGCAGGTGGATCCTGAGCCGATCATCGGGCCGGAAGGGAGCGGGTGGAAGCGCGCGTTCGTCTATCAGCTCGACGTCGCGCGCAGCGGCCGAGAACTACGCATCTACTACAACGCCCGGAGCGGCTGGTTCCTCGGCGCCGAGAGGATCGGCGTGGCGATCGCGTCGACGTAGTCCCGCGGCCCGGTCGCGGGCCGCACCTGCGATCGGCCCGCACCGCGTCGGCCCGGGCTATGCGCAACGAGTCCTGGTCCGCGATCCGACGCTCGAAAGGCAGGGGTGACCCCTGCACCCAGTGTTAACGCCGCGCTCCGTTGTCGCGCGGGCCACTGCCGCCACCGCGAGCGCTCTCGGCCGCTGCGCGCGACGTCGAGCGGACTTCGACGAGGCCGCGGACGGAATTGCCGAGAAAAATACGATCGGCCGACGCAAGGTCCGCCATCGTCAACACGCATTCACGCGTCGGAATCACCTGACTATCGAGCATCCATTTTCGCAGCGTGCCGTCCAGCAGCCCGCATTCGAGCGGCGGCGTAAGGATAGCCGCGCCGCGCTGGATAAACAGGTTGGTGCGCGAGCCTTCGGTGACTTCGGCGCGTTCGTTGACGAAGATGACGTCGACGCATCCGGTGCGAGCCGACCAGGTCTTAAACTCGGCGTCGTACAAGGCGCGCCGGGTCGTCTTATGGCGGATGATAGGGTCCGCGCTCGAAACCGCGATGGTGGAAATCACCGCGCGTGGGATGGGTTCCTCATGACTGGGGAGTTCGATCGGGGTGGCAGATACGGATAGCGTGCCGTCCGGCGCCATCAACAATCGAATTTTCCAGAACTGCTCGGCGGACAGGTTATCTACGCATCCTTGCAAGGTGCGGGCGATCTCGTCCGGGTCGCATCGAAAGCCCAAGCATTCCGCCGACGCCGCTATGCGCCGGAGATGGTATGGCAGGAGCACATAGCCGGACGACTTCGTCCAGAGGATGGTTTCAATCAGGCTGAATTCCGCCTCAGCAGCCATGTCCTTATTGTATGCGGAACCCACCGTGGGTTCCGCACCTCCCTGAGCAGGGGTGACCCCTGCACCCAGTGAAAGGAAAAAAGAGAAGATGCGGGACTTCGTCCCTGTTAGAAGGGGTTAATCAAGAAAGAACCCGCGCGCCCGTCTTTTGTGTCATCGCTGAGCGGAGGGAAGGATCCGGGGTCCCTCGGCTTCGCTCGGGATGACACAAGGAGGTGACACAAAGAAGGGAGCGGCTCCGGTCGGGATGACGGATTAAGAACGTGATGACAGAATGACACGCGCATCGCCCTTTCAGTCGCGGGTCATCGCGATTGCGCGCAGGGGGGCCTCGGCCTTGAGCATCGCCTCCTCGAGCTCGCGCGCGGGCTGCGAGCCGACCACGATGGCGCCCCCGACGCCGATCGAAATCGCGCCGTCGGCGACAACGATGGTGCGTATAACAATTGAAAAATCCGCCGCGCCGGAAATCGAAAGGAAGCCCAGAGCGCCGGAATAAATTCCCCGCGCCTGGTTCTCAAGGCGATCGATGATCTCCATGGTCCGAAGTTTCGGCGCGCCGGTCATGGAACCACCCGGAAACGCGGCCATCAAACAGTCGATCGCGGTCACTCCTGGCCGCAGGCATCCGCGCACCGTGCTCACCAACTGATGGACCGTGGCGTAGCTCTCGACTTCCATCAGGCGGGGCACCTCGACCGTGCCGATCTTGCAGACGCGGCCGAGATCGTTGCGAATCAAGTCCACGATCATGAGGTTCTCGGCGCGCTCCTTTTCGCTGGATTGCAGGGCGCGGCGGATGCGATCGTCGTCGGCAGGGGTCCGCCCGCGCGGCGCGGTGCCCTTTATCGGCCGCGATTCAACATTGCCGGCGCGATCGATCTTGACAAAGCGTTCGGGCGAAGCGCTCAGGATCGACAGCCCCGGAAAACTGAGAAAGGCCGCGTACGGCGCGGGGTTGATCGCGCGCAGAACGTTGTAAGTGGCTAGCGGCTCGATTCGCGCCTGCGGAAATATTTTATTGGTCAGGCAGATTTCGTAGGATTCGCCGCGCCGCAACTCATGCAGGCATCGTTCGATCAGTTTCAGGT
>CABEBO010000129.1_pt1 | contig 17063 bp, 9 predicted proteins | sample 3132601 | NCBI WGS metagenome assembly CABEBO01 (sample SAMEA5534345, study PRJEB31848) | metagenome | biome: tundra; feature: field; material: soil | place: USA | collected 2013-05 | depth 0.45 m
CCGTCGCGTCGCGCCAACAACTCCAGTCTCGGCGCCCGACGGCGCCGACTTCAGGGCTCCGAGATCGAAAAGCGCCAAAACAAGCTTGCGCCATGCGCACCGGCTCTTTTCATCGGACCATCAGCCCGCTCAGCATCCGCAACGCCCGCCCGCCTGCCCACACCACATCTCAATCCAAGCAGCGGCTCGATGGATATGCGCGCGTCGACTCGGTGGTCAAATCCCCCGACTTGGCCGTTGCGATCTGCGCGACGTTTTCAGGCCATCAAGAGCAACGATCAATACAGACGGCATCTTAACTAGCGCGCGCACAGAGGCCGGGCAACATTGAACGATCGATTAAGATCCGAGTCGAAACTTGACAACCGATGTCTCCCGTGTCCTTTTTCACGCGCGATCCGCACGCGCCCGCAGCCGCAAAATGAGGCGCGCTAATGAGCTTCCATCAGGAAACGAAACCCCTTACGGGTTTCGGGACGGGTTGGTGCCGCGGTTTCGCACCTCCGCTTTGCGGTTTTTTAGTGGCCTGCTTGGGCCGGCAAGTTGCGCGTGTTGCGCTTGAGGAACAGAAACGTCGGCACCAGCACGAGCATCAGCATGCACAGCATTCGGTAGATGTCGTTGAACGACAGCATCATCGCCTGCCGCTGCACCATCCCGTAGAGCATCACCATGCCGTGCTTGTGTCCCATCGCGAATTCATGACCCATGTTGAGGCCGCCGGGCATCTGCATATGCGGGAGCGTGAAGACCGTGATGTGCTCGACGAGGTAGCTCTGATTGACCTGCTCGCGACGTATCAGCAGGGTCGTCAGATACGACGTACCGATCGCGGCGCCCAGGTTGCGCGTGACTGAATAGAGACTCGCCGCGCGTCCTATCTTGAACTTCTCCATCGAGATGAACGCCGCCGCCGACAAGCTCGGGAATATCAACCCGGTGCCCACCCCCTGCACAACAGTGGGCCACACGATTCGCTTCACGTCCGAGGCGAGATTCAGCCCCGACATCTCCCACATCGCGAATGCAACCAGGATAAAGCCGATGCCGACCAGCGGCCGGATGTCGCCGCCGCGGCGCGCGATCGTGCCGAGCAGGATCATCGAGAACATCGTGCCGAAGCCGCGCGGCGCCATCACCAGCCCGGCTCGCGAGGCCGTGAAACCGAGCGTCTCCTGCAGAAACACCGGATTGAGGATCGCGGTGCCGTAGAGCGTGAAGGTCAGAAAAATCACCAGCGTGACCGGCAGCGTGAAGCTCATGTTCTCCAGAATCGAGAGATCGATGACCGGGTCCTCGGTGTGCAGCTCGTGATAGATCAGCACCGCGAGCGAGATGAGCGCGGCGGCCGTGCAGTAAACCACCCAACCGCTCTGGAACCAGTCGGCGCGCTCGCCGCGATCGAGCACGATTTCGCCGAGCCCGAGCGCGACGAACAGGCACGTGATACCGAGGAAATCGATGCGTGCGCGCCGCAGGTTGCGCATGTACGACGGGTCGTCCACGAATCGATACACCATGAACGCTGCCAGCGTGCCGATCGGCACGTTGATGTAGAAGTTCCAGCGCCAGGTCCACGCGTCGGTAATATAGCCGCCGATCGTCGGCCCCATGATCGGCGCGACCATTATCCCGATTCCCCATACCGCCATCGCCATCGCCTGCTCGCGCGGCGGAAACGTCTCCATCAGGATCGCCTGCGACAGCGGCATCATCGCCGCGCCCGCCGCACCCTGCAGCAGGCGGAAGAAAACAATCTGGTTGAGCGATTGCGCCACGCCGCACAGCGCCGACGCGACGATAAACATCGCGATCGACGCGACGAAGTAGCGCTTGCGCCCGAAGCGCTCGGCGATCCACCCGGTCATCGGGATCATGATTCCCGCCGCGACCAGGTACGACGTCACCACCCACGCGATTTCATCGACGCTCGCGGAGAAGCTCCCCTGCATATGCGGCAGCGAAACATTGACGATCGAGCTGTCGAGCACCTCGAGCACGGTGCACAGCATGACGGAGACCGCGATCACCCACTTGCGCGTCGAGGAAAACTCATAGACCTCGTGCGTCGGTAGTACGAGCGGTTTGGGTGTAGCGGCCATTGATGGAAGCCTCGCCTAAGCTACAAAGCGGGCGGGATGGATGCAAAGTACTGCGACAGGCAAAGCAGTCATCGAGGAGGAACGCAATTGAATGTGAAACCCGCGATGGGTTTCACGCTTCCTTCGGCAGGGGTGACCCCTGCACCCGGTGACAAGAGAAGATGCGGGACTTCGTCCCTGTTAGAAGGGTTGGGGGAAAACGGTGGCGTGGTTTTTGTGTCATTCTAGAGCGAAAGTTGCTGTGATTGAGCCGAAGCCCTGAGTGCTGCCGAAGGGGAAGAATCCCCAATGTTTTTGTTTTCCTCTGTTCACTTCGCGCACAATTCTGGATCGTCGGTTGGCCGAGAAAGTAGCAAATTAAGCAACCCCTTGTGGTTTTGGGAGGACCATACCACTAGGGCTAGTTTCGTTCCGTCAAAATTAATATTTCGCATCGGGATAGTGCGCGAGGCGGCTCGACGGCGAGTCGTCGTGCTAGTACGCGAGTGTGCAGCGTCGTGAGTGTTGCTCATACAGTGATCGACTAACATGGAAGGGGACGGCGCGGGCAGGCTGAATAGTTCATCCCTGAAGCGGTCGCGGACGTCGCCCCGATAGGACCACTCAACGAAACCGGGTCAGGCCAGTTTGACCGATAGCAGATGGGTTGGATAAGACACTTTCAGTTTGACTCGCAGTTGTTCCTCGAACCTCTCTCTGGACAGCGGTACTCCGCCGGTTAAGGCTTTCAATTAAAGGAGAGAAGATTATCAGGCGGTAAGGCCGGTGACCCAAAACCCGAAAACTAGGATGGAAAATATCGCGCGGCGATTTTAATCCGGGACGGTTATCTTTCTGCGGCGCGCACAGTTGTGCTCGCGAGCTTGAGAAGCGAGCGGGTGTCCAAGATTGCCGGAAATATCTATGCTCTTCTTTTTTGAAATTCCGGCTCCGAACACTTTTCTAGCTAGTTTTCTGCCCGCAATAATCGGCGCCCTTATCGGTGGTTTCTTCGTGATAGGGGCATTCCTCCTGCAGCAACGTGCTCAGGGAACTGCCGCCGTGAGGGCATTGATTTTGGAAATGCTCCACAATGCTGTGATTCTCTCCAGTTGGACGCGTTCGGCGAGCGAGCAATCATCCGTTCCTCAATTTCCAGTTCTGGGGCGGTCCGTGTTCGATCAGCAGTTGCCGCTGGTTTCCAAGCGGCTTGCCTTTCGAGAGCTAGTGGCGGTACTGCAAGCTTACACAGCAGTGTTCGTCCTCGGACCCGGCATGGAATCGCTTAAGGGTCTCCCAAAACTGTCCGCAGAGAACATCCAGCACTCGAAGGTAGCAGCGGAGAAATGCCTTAACCTCTCTCGTTCCCTTTCGACAAGATTCCTGACTCGAAAAGAGCGAAGGGACGCCGAGCTTTTTTTTGCCAGCGGTGCGAGCAGCTTCTCCGCTCAAGCTCCCGCTCGCACAAACCCGGGGCGGCGTTGACTCATTTGGAGGGTCGAACTTAATGTTAGGCAAGTGGGCAGCGCGCTCCTGAAAACTGGCGGCGGCGCATCACTGCAGGAATCCAGGTGACTTTTTCATGCCTCATGAATCGAAGCTGAACTTCTCCAAAGAAGAAATTCTTGCCAACGTCGCGACTCGCGAGCCGCTTATCGTCAATGGCGTGAAATGCCATGGCGGGTTCGACGCCGACGGGCATTACCGGTCGCCGCGGACTGCGTTCCGCGTGCCTGCTATCAAGGCGTGGCAGGAGCAGCACGTTGCGACTTCGGGGACTGCGCTTTTTGAGATTCCCGCCGACACCGTCTCGCCGCAGGTGCCCAACGTTGCGCAGGTGAAATTTCTCCTGCGCGCGGGCGTGCGCAAGCCGATGGTGCGATGGCTGTCTGAAATCGCGATCGTCGAGGGCTTCGGCGCGATGATTCGCGAGCTGCCCGTGCCTCCTCTCGCCTCCTTCATCCGCGAGGAGACCGCAGGCACGGCGATCACTCATCTCACCGGCGGCCTGTTCGAAGCGCACGCGCGCGACGAAGCGGGATGGACCGAGGAGGGGGGGCATCGCCAGATGTGGGACGCGGCCCGCGACGCGGCGTTCTCCAATCCCGCTATCTCGCCCGAAATCTACACCAGCATCATCTCGCGGCGCGGCGCCGGACAGCCTGCCGCACTTTTCCCCGAGCTCGGCGAGCCGGTCGAGCGATTGATTCGCTTCATGGTGAACGTGCTCGCGATTGAAGTCTTCGCCGCATCGACGTTCGCGTGGGCCGAGGAAATCCTCTCCGATCCCGAAGTTTCCGACTCGCCCGATCACGCCGCCAACCTCGTGCGCTATATCCGCTCCGACGAATCGCCGCACGTCGAGTACCTGCGCACCGCGCTCTCTGAAATTCAGGCGCGCACGCTGCTCACGCTCGACGGCAAGCCCGTCTCCGGCCGCAAGGTCGTGAACGATCTCGCAGAGCGCGGGATTCGCATGATGCTTCGTCAGCGGCTGAACGAGCGCCCCGTGATGGTCCGCGATTTGATCCGCAAGACCGCCAACGTCCGGGACCTCGACGCCTTGATGCGCGAGTTCGACGCGCTCGGCACGCCGTGGACGCCTCCCGCGCGCTACGCAGATCTCGCGCCCGCGCGCGGCACCGCCCCCGTCGGCTAGCAGGGGCGAGCCCGTGCACCCGAGTCAGGATTTCTTCTCTCCTCAGTGGTAGGGTTCTTTTTGGCTCGGCGCGGGCGTGCGCATTCCGGGTCCGGACTAATCGCGATGCGTCCCCACGGTGGTAAAACTTCGATTCCATCAGCCGGCATGCGCCTTCGAATCGCAGGCGTGATCGGGATCGCACTTTCGATCGCGATTGCCGGATTTCCCGGCGCGACTACCGCGCCCGCATTCGCCCAGAGTCCGAAGCCCGCGACCGGCTCGCAAACCGCATCGGCGCCGCCGACCGTCCAGGTAACCGCCGCGCCCCAACCCGCATCCGCGTCGAGTCCCGCATCACGCAACGCATCGGCGGCCGCGTCGCCTCCCGACGCACAGACCGTGATTTCGTATCTGAGCGACGTGATCAAGTGGTACGGACATCTAGGCGTCGAAGCGCAACTGGTGCGCGATCCTGACGAAACACTTATTTTCGCCGATGACCGCCAGGTGGCCGGCGAAGTCCTGCGGCTGGCTTTCGAGTACGCACGCGCGCAAGCCGCGCTCATCGCCAAGACCAACCCGAACGCCGCCGCCGCCGGTTCACCGTCGGTCGCCACCGGCGCGGGCGGCGCCGGGCTGGGCAACATCACGCAAACTTACCAGACGCTCGACGCCGCCGGCGACGCGATCCGCGCGCGCATCAAGGATTTGCAGGCGCGGCTGGCGAAGGCACCGGCGCGCCAGCGCGCGACGATCGCATCCGAAATTCAAGAATCGCAGAGCGAACTCGATCTCAACCAGGCGCGCGTCGAGGCGCTCAAGGCCCTGGCGCAGTTCGAAAGCGGCAGTGCGTCGCCCGATCAAAGCGGCGGACTGGCCGCTCAAATAGACGATCTCGAGCATTCGATTTCCGATAGCAACGCCAAACGGCCGCCTGCCCTCCCGGCCGAGGGCGCTTTCGTGGCGAGAGTCGAGCCCACCGGGATTTTCGGCGTCATCACCGAACTGATCGCGCTCAGCAACAAGCTCGACGCCCTCGATCAGAACAGCGCGCTCGCGCAAGCGCTGACCACGCGCGCCGCCGGTGTCCGCCAGTCGATCATCAGCTTGATCGCCGGCCTCAACGCGCGCGGAAACGCACTCTCGCAGGGAACCGGCGCCGCCGACGTCGCGACACTCAAAGACCGCAAGAAATCATTCGAGAGCCTGCTCGAAGAGCACAAGCTCGCCAGCGCGACCGCGCTGCCGCTCAGCAAGCAGATCGTGCTGCTGGGGATTTACACCAACAATGTCGGCAGGTGGCACGCCGCGATCGAACAGCGCTGGAACAAGGAATTCAGAAGCCTCGTCATCCGCATGATCGGGCTGGGCGCCGCTTTCGTGCTGATCTTTCTCGGTGCGATGGCGTGGCGATGGATCACCAATCGCTACGTGACCGACATTCGCCGCCGCGGGCAAGTGATGGTGGCGCGCCGTCTCGTGCTCGGGCTGATCGTCCTGGTCGTGGTGCTGATCAATTTCTCCGATGAGATCGGATCGGCCGCCACCATAGTGGGCTTTGCCGCCGCCGGTATCGCCATCGCGCTGCAGAATGTGATTTTGTCGATCGCCGGCTACTTCTTTCTAATCGGGCGATTCGGAATCAAGGCCGGCGACCGCGTCCAAATCGGCGGCGTGACCGGCGACGTGATCGATATCGGGCTGGTGAAACTTTCGCTGATGGAGCTCGGCGGCACCGGGACGCATCGCGAGCCCACCGGCCGGGTGGCGGTGTTCTCCAACGCGATCGTGTTCCAGCCGTCGGGCAACTTCTTCAAGCAGGCGCCCGGCACCAGCTTCGTATGGAACGAGGTGCGGCTCACGCTCGCCCCCGACATCGACTACCGGCTGGCCGAGAAACGCCTGCTCGGGGTTGTCGATGAAGTGTTCGCACGCTATCGCGACCGCGTGATGCGCGACTATCGGCATCTGGAGCGCGACCTCAACATCGTGCTCGAGACGCCCAAGCCCCAGAGCCGCCTGCACCTGAGCAAGGCGGGCCTGGAAATAGTCATTCGCTATCCCGCCGAAACTTACTCCGCGCCGCAAATCACCGACGAAATTTCGCGCCGCGTGCTCGACGCGATTAACCGCGAGCCGAGCTTGCGCCTGGCGCCGCAGGGAACCGCGAACATCGAGTCGCAGGCTCCACCGCCTGCGACGGCCGACAACGAAAACGAAAACGAAACCGATCAGGCGCCGGCCGGCACCACGCCCCCGCATAAGTAGATTTCGGAAATTGGCCGCGCGCCAATGAGCGCGATGCTACGCGGTCGGAGTTCCCGTGATGCTATCGACGATGTCGGCCAGCTCGGGAATCCGGTAGCGCTCGCCGTTGTAGGCCTTGTACATGAGGAAAACCCAGAACACCGCGAGTGCGATGTCGATCAGCGTCAGAAGAAAATTAAGCAGCGACCCCAATCCATGGGGCAGCACCGCGATAAATACGCTGAACACGATGCCGATGGCGAACCACGCAACCGAGAAGCCAATCGACTGACGCGCGTGAAAGCGGATGAACTCGTCTTGATTGTACGGTTCGAGATAAAGAAAAATCAGGCCGGTGACGAAGCCCAGCAGGTAAGTCAGCGCCGCAATTATGTTAGCTTGCGGTTTTCGGCTCTCACCGTTCATCGCGAATTCCTCCTTGTCATCTCCAGCGATGATCCTGGAAGCGATCCTTGCCCACTAATTTGTAGTCGAACGCGTCAGGGGATCGCAATGCGCTCGCGTGCAGCCCGCGCACTGCGCCAGGACGGGCTTCTCGAATCGCGGGCCCGGCGCTGCGATCGATCTCGCCAACCAGCCTAATGCTGCGACCGATTCTTCACCGCCTCGAGGCGATCCATCGCCGCAGTCGCATTGCGGGCCGTCTCGACCACTTCGAGCTGTGCACGGACGCGGCCGGCGAGCTGGCGCCGGAATACCGGCTTGGCCAGGAAGTCGCTGACTCCCAGGCGCATTCCCTCGGCCCGCGCATCCAAATCGTCGCGCGCGGTAATCATGATGATTGGGATTTCCGCGGTCTCGGGATTATCCCTAAGCGCCTTCACGACCTCGAAGCCGTCCATTTCAGGCATCATCAGATCGAGCAGAATTACGTCAACTTCGTTTTCATGAACCAGTTTGAGACACTGTGCTCCGGAGTTGGCCTCTATCGGGACAAAGCCTTCGCGCCGCAAATGGTGGGCGAGGATTGCGACGGTGTCTTGATCGTCGTCAACCACCATTATCTGAGGCGTTCTGATTGCTTCATCCATATGATTCCTTGCTCGTCGAGTCTTTCTCACGATCGTCCAAAGACGCCGGAGCTATCACACCGCAACGCCTCAGCTTCGCGGAAAATGTCGTCCGCTTGAGTCCCAGCAACCGCGCCGCGGCCTGTTTGTTCCCTCCGGCTTGCTTGAGCGCATCGTTTATCAATCTACCTTCCAATTCCCGTACCAAGTCGTTCAGGTTCACTGCGCCGTCACTGAGCTTGACCGCAATCGGAGCCGTCGCAGGCCGCGCGCCTGCCACCAGGTTGTCTGGCAGAATCGACGTGTCGATAATCGAGCCCTCGCACAGGATCGCCAGCCGCTCGACCATATTCTCGAGCTCGCGCACATTGCCCGGCCAATCGTACGACCATAGCGCCACCATCGCCTCCCGGCTGATTGCGATTTCGCGTCCGGGGGTGCGATCGCGGATGCGCTCGAGAAAGTGTTCCGTGAGGAGCGGGATATCCGAACGCCGCTCGCGCAACGGCGCAATCACGATCGGTACTACCTGCAGACGATAGAAGAGATCCTCGCGAAACGCGCCCTTCGCCACCGCGGTGCCCAAATCGACGTTGCTCGCCGCGATCACGCGCACATTGACCCGCGTCGCCCGGTCCGCGCCAACCGGCCGCACCACGCCGTCTTCGAGCACACGCAGAAGTTTCGCCTGCAACCCGATTGGCATCTCGCCGATTTCGTCCAGGAAGATCGTGCCGCGATCTGCCGTCGCCAGCAGCCCGTGACGCGATCCTGCGGCGCCCGTGAATGCGCCCCGCTCATGGCCGAACATCTCGGACTCGAGCAGGTCGTGCGGAATCGCCGCGCAGTTCACCGGCACGAACGGCTGAAGGCTGCGCGGCGACAGCCTATGAATCGCCTGCGCAACCACTTCCTTGCCGGTCCCGCTCTCGCCCGTGATCAGCACGGTGACCTCGGTCGGCGCGACGCGTTCGATCAACGCGCGCAGTTTCACGATCGCCGGATGTGCTCCGACCAGTGCCCGCTCGACGCCAAAAGGCGTCTCCGGCTCCGCAAATTTCGCTTGCAACGCTACCCCCTGATTTCGCTCCGTAAGCGGCGATGAAAGACCGCCGCTTACTTGCAAAATGTCTCACGCTGCGCACGCTGTTGACAGGACGATGACTGCAAGTGAGCAGATTAGACGCTATAAATCGCGGAAATTGTTACGGAGAGAACGCGATCAGATGCCGCCCGTCGAGTCGCGATAGTGTGCCGACTGACCCGGTCCCTCGGCCACCGAGATTTCCATCGTCGTCACGAGTTTCAGCGCACCGCGCGCGCCCAGCGCCGCCGCCAACTCCTCCCAAATGTAGCGCGCGAGTTCTTCCGCCGAGCTATGCACGATAGGCACGATACACACGTCGGCCGCCGGCAACACGAACTCGTCGTTCTCGTAGCGGATTCGCACCACCCCGTCCTTGGGTCCTTCAACCGTCAGGCAATCGCTGTTGGCCGGAACGATCGTGCGCTCGTCGAGCCGATCGACGATCTCCTTGGTCAGCTTTTTGATCAGCCCGAAATCGATCACGTAGCCGGTCTTCGCCAGCCGCCCCTCGACGTACACGCCGACCTGGTAGTTATGGCCATGCAGCGGCTCGCGAAACCCCGGGTAGGCGATAAAATGCGCGGCCGAAAATTTCAGACTCTCTTTCGCTACATGGATTGAAAAATTCGCTTTCGTTGCCATCGACTCGTCCCTGTCATTATATAATGCCCGCTAGCTCCAGGATCGCCGTCAAGCTCGACGTGCGCCGCGATAAGAACGAAAACCGCTCGCGGTACCGCGCCACGTCGATCGAGGTCGCCTCAATAAACCTGTCGCGCTCGCCGACGGCGATCGGCCCGAGATGCGCTGCGAGTTCGCGCACCAATCCGGCATCCGGATCGAACCGCGGCGCCAGGTCGCCTACGTCCAGCCCATGCAATCCGCCGAGAATACACTCCGCGTAGTATCCTACCTGTCCCGCGCGATCGAAATCGCAAATTTCAGTTCGCATCGACTCCTCGAGCGACAGCAGCCGGTCCATCCCGAATTCCTGGCGTCGCGAGACAATCCTCGGGTCTCCGCTGCCTTCGAATCCCGAACCGATCGCAATTATCGCGATACGGCCGTCGTCGATTTCGATCGGATGGAAAATATATCCCCGCGACGTGTAGTCAAGCATCGAGCGCAGCGCCATCCGGTATGTGAGCAGGTCGAAATTCATCCCGCTCGCGATCTCCATCAGGTACTCGCCGAGCGGTTTGCCCGCGCGCTCCGCAATTCCGATCAACCGCTCGAACGCATAAGCATCGTATTCCTCGCGCCGCGCGATCGTCGGCGCGCAGTCGCGATCGAACGTCAGCAGCAGCCCGCCGATCCCGCCGTCGTGGTTGTCCGCCGCGGTCGATGCGGTAATTGGCAGGCTGCGATCGACGGGCTCGATATCCATCGCCAGGTACCTGCCATGGCTCGAAGGCTTGGCCAGTCCACGCCGCGCATTTCGAATCGATACCGGAGCCACGTCACGCGCCACCAGCCGGCTCGCGCCACCGCGCCGCTCGGCCAGCAACCCATAGCCGCTAAGCAACGACCCGTATCCGACAACTAGTATTTCGCGATTGTGCAAAATCGTCCGATCCAATCCGTCAGTGCACACCCTTCTCGGCGATTGTCCCCCTTTCACTTATTTGTGTCATTCTAGAGCGGAAGTTGCTGAGATTGAGCCGAAGCCCTGAGCGAAGCCGAAGGGGAAGAATCTCGACGGATGCCCGGCGTGCGGCGTCGGCCAGACACGCGCTGGCGCGCGCGAGATCCTTCGCTGCGCTCAGGATGACACAAAAAAGTTCTAACAGGGACGAAGTCCCGCACTTTTCTTAATACTATGGTGCAGGGGTCACCCCTGCTATAACCACAAAATCGCGCCGCTTGCCGGTCGCCCCGTGCTCTCCCTGACGGCCCGCACATAGAACCTGATCTGCGCGCGATATTCGTCGAGCCGCGACGCTACCTCTACATCAGTCTTGAAATCGACCACCGTCCAAACCGCGCCATCGTTGGTGATCTCGGCGAACGCGAGATCCGCGATACCTTCGACTGCGGTGCCGTCTTCGAGCCGGATCATCAGCGGACATTCGCGCATTACCGTATCGGCAGCTTTCGCACGATTCATCAGCGGAGACTTGAGCGCAGCTTTTACGCAATCCACTGCCGCGGCGACCTCCTCCTGCGGCGCGCCGATCATCTTGGCCGCGCTCGCCGCGATCTTGCCGCTCTCGCGCGCATCCGCGTCGAGCGGCGCACGCAGCATCGTAAGATGCACAAGCGTGCCGAATCGCTTGCCATGCGGCCGACCGCGATCGCGACTCGTCTCTTCGATCGCGATCGCTTCCGCGTGCTCCGGTCCGGCCGCCGGCGCTGCAAGCGCAAGCTCGGTCGCCGTCGCGACGTTTATCCTCGGCACCATTCCCGCCGTCAGCATCGCCGCCCTGTTCGCGCTCCAATCCTCGCGCAGCTTGATCCCGCGATCTGATACGAGTTTATTTTCGTCGGCCTGCAGCAGCTTGTCCTGCCGAAGCCCCATCTTCTCCTCGACGTTGAGGATCAGCAGCCGCGGATCCCACCAAACTATCCGATGCGCTCCCTGCTGCGCTCGATGTAATCCCGGCGCCACCGATTTTATTTTGCCCGGAGCTTTCGCGGGGCGGGTCAGGATACTGTCGTCGCCGAATTCGGGGCATCCCGGCGGATGTTGCGACGCCGGCGCGCGCCGATCTGTCTGCGCCGGATAGATGACGGGATTCAGCCGCGCGAGCCAGCCGTCGCACTCTTCGTCGCCAACCGCCGGCACCACTATTAGATCGCGCGCGCGCGTCGCCGCCACGTACAGCAGGCGGATTGCTTCCTCTTCGTCGCGGTCATGCTCCTTCGCCGCATGCTCCTGCAGTTCGCGCGGTGCGCATCCCGCAAGTTCCATCGCGGCCAGCTTCGACGCGGGTTCGATATATCGCGACGCGTCGGCGCGAGTTTCGTTGCAGGTGATATCGGCCAGGATGACGACCGGAAACTCGAGGCCCTTTGCGCGATGCACCGTCATGATCCGCACGCCCTCGGTGCCTTCCTCGACGATCGGCGTTTCGCTCGCCTCGTCGCGATCGGCGCGCGCTTCGAGCTCATCGACGAACGCCCGAAACGAGGTCGTCCCGCCGCGCGCTTCGTAACGCCGCGCCTGGTCCATGACTCGCATGATATTCGCCAGCGCCTGCTCGCCCGTCGGCCAAATGGCGAATCCCGCATGCGCGCGCGTCTTCGCCAGCAGGGCAGCCAGCGTCTCCGCGATCGGCCTTCGATTCCGCCCGCGATGCAATCCCTTGATCACGTCGAGCGCGCCTTTCACTTCCTTGAGACTGTCCGGCAAGTCGTCGGGCAGCTTGCGAAACGGATGCAGGCTGCCGAGCGTCATGCGAAATTCGAGCAGCGCCGCATCCGAAAGCGCGAACACCGGCCCTCGAAGGGCGGCGAACACCGTCAACTCGTCATCGGGCCGCTCGATTGCGCCCAGGAGGTTGCGCACCGCGATCACTTCTTCGCGCTCGTTGAACGATCCGCCCTTGACCAGGACGTGCGGGAGATGCCGCGCTTCGAGCGCGCGCAAATACGGCCTCGTTACGTCGCGCCCAAATGAATTCATGCGGCGAAACAGGATGCAGATATGGCGGGGACGGATCGGCACGCGCACATCGGGCGCCTCGCGCTCGGTCACCGTCCACCCGCTCTCGTGAACCAGCCATCGCGCGTACGCGGCAATCGCCTCGGGAATCGACTGGTCAATTTTGAAATTGACGACCCGGCCATAGTCGCCGTACGGCTCCGGCACCGGCAGCACGACGATCGAAGGCTGCGTCCCCGGCTCGGCGCGATACGGCGTCAGCGGCGCGTAGGCCGGCTGAGTCCGCGATTCCTCGCTCATCAGCGGCGCGAACGCGGCATTGACCATCGTTTGAATCGCGGGAGTCGCGCGAAAACTCACCGTCAGATACTCGAGCTCGGCGCCATGCATCAGCAGTAACTGTTTGACGCCCTGGTAGAGCGAAACGTCCGCGCGGCGGAAGCGGTAAATCGATTGTTTTGGATCGCCGACGATAAATAGTTTCCCGGCGATCGGCTTGACCTTCAGCCAGTTCGACTCGGCGGGATCGGCGCACGAAAGCAGCAGCAGGATTTCCGCCTGCAGCGGATCGGTGTCCTGGAATTCATCGATGAAAATATGCGTGAAGCGCTTTTGCAGCTCGGCGCGCACCGCCGGATTGTCGCGAACCAGGTTGCGCGCGACCAACAGCAGATCGAGGAAGTCCAGCCGTCCCGCGCGGCGCTTCAGGTCTTCGTAGATACCGACTACAGGCCACAGCTCGTCGCGCAGAAGAGGCGCGAGATTCGCGCCCGCGTCGTCGCGAAACTTCTTCAGCCGCGCGTGCAGGTCGGCGCGCCGCTGAAAAACTTCTTCGCGCTTTGCCTCGCCAAAGCCGCCGCCGTACCCCTTCCAATCCCAGCGCCGCCCGCCGCCAAGCGCGACCAACACCGATTCGAGCGCGTCGTAGTCGCGCCCGCGCACCGCCTCCAGCCGCGTCGCCTCGGCAACCGGCCGCGCGATCGCGCCGACACCCTTCGCCAGCCAGTCGTCCTCCTCGCCGAGTTCGGCAAGTTTGCCGAGCGCTTCGACCTCCGCGATGATCGCGTCGATCTCAGCGTCACGCTCCAGCGGCGAATGGCGCCACGGCGAATCGAAGTCGCGCCAGTCCAGCAGCTCGAGCGCCGCGCGGCGCGCGATCGCGCGCGGTCCCGTGCGCTCCGACAGATCGCGCCGCCGCAGCAGCCGGCGCATCCCGTCGCCCGGATTGTCCAGAACCGTCTCGAACCATCGCTCGAATGCGGCGTCAAACATCTCGCCCGCAACGTCCTCCGGCGCGACTTCGAACATCGGATCGACCCGCGCTTCCACCGGCCGCTCGCGCAGCAGGTCGGCGCAAAACGAATGAATCGTTCCGATTCGTGCCTCTTCCAGTTGCTTGAGCGCCTCGTCGAACCGCAACCGCGCTTCGCTCAAGAGCTCGGTGTTATGGCGCGCGCGTTCGATTTCGGCGCGCAGCCGCAGCTTCAGCTCGCCGGCCGCCTTCTCGGTGAACGTCACCGCGACGATCCGCGCCAGCTCGCCGCGCCCCGACCCGATCACCGACACGATTCGATTCACCAGCGCCGTGGTCTTGCCCGTACCCGCCGCGGCCTCGATCAGGAGCGTGACGCCGAGGTCGTCGCGAATCCGATCGCGCACCGCCTGGTCGGATATGATTGTTGGATTCACGGTGTCAGTGCATCCCGCGCAGCCGATGAAGCCGATTGAGCCGCTCTTTCGGTTTGATTCGTGAGCGCCGCTCCTCGTACGGGCCGCACACCCGCTTGTAGTCGCACCATTCGCATTCGCGATCGTCCGGTGCGGCCGGCAAAAACCCCGCTTCGAGCGACTCCTTGATGATTGAGACGAATTCGCGCGCCGCGCGCCGCGCCTCGTCGTTGATTTCGACCACTCGCTCCTCGTAGCCGCCGGCCGCGGTGCAGTAGTAAAGCCGCCCAGCGTAAATCTTCTCGCCCAGCACGCGTTCTGCGGCAAGCGCGTACAGGACCGGCTGCAGCGTCTTGCCGCCGCCGATTACGAAGTCCTTGGCGGCGCGCACTTTCCCGGTCTTGTGATCGGTCACGCGAATTCGCCCGTCCGGATGGCGCTCGAGCAGGTCGATCGACCCGCGCAGGCTCAGCCCGCCCTCGATTGCGACCGGTGCCGGCGAGCTATGCGGATCCGCCTGCGCGCGATCGCGCAGCCCGAAGCCGAGTTCGAACCATTCGGGCCGCCAGTGTTCCGGATCTTCGGCCGCGCGCCGCATCCATTCGCGCAAGTCGGCGCGGATACCGTCGATTCCGTCGCGCCACACGCGCTCGATCGCCGGCGCGAGATCCTCATGCCATCGCGCGGCAACTTCGTCGAGCCGCTCGTCGAGCAGCGCGGACGCGTCCTCCAGGTCTTCCGGCGTGACCGGCAGCACGTCGAGCTCTCTGAGCGCCGACAGGATTTCGTATTGGACCTCCGCAAACAGACTGCCGCGGGTGAGCGGATCGAGCGTCTCGATCGCCTCGGGTTCCTCGCGCGGCTCCAGGCGATGGATCGCTTGCAGAAAAAAACGATACGGGCATGCCGCGAAATTCTGCAGCGCGGTCGGCGAGTATGAACGCGCGGACAACTGATGCCTGCCCAACGCCGCCAGCGCCGCCGCGTCCGGATCGACCAGCCCGTCCGCCGGCGTCCATCGCTTGAGCCAGCGCCGCGCCCGCGCGCGCAGCGCTCGCCCAAGATGCACATTGGCGCCGAGCAGATAGTTCGCGGCGCCGATCGTCGTCTGGGGATCGGCGTCCACCAGCTTGTCCAGCACCGCCAGATCGAATTCCGCGTCATCGATCGCGTCGGCGGGATTCGCCGGCGCCGGCCATGAGAGCCGCGTCGGCTGCGACGCCGTGCGACTGGCCAGCTCATCGAAGCCGGGCAGGCGGCCCTCCGCGGCGCGCAGAATTTCAAGCGCGTAGAACGACGGCACTCGCGGACGGCCCTGGTCAAGATCGACTCGCGGATAGGAAAACATCGCGCGCTCGCGCGCCGCGCCCGCCGCAATTCTCAATGCGAGCCGCTCCGCGTCGCGCCGCTGCTCATTGCGCGCCAGATGCGGACTCAGCCGCGCACGCGCCGAATCGGAAAGGATCGGATCTTCGGTCAGCTTGCGCGGAAACATGCGCTCGGCAAGACCCGGGACGATGACGACGTCGAACTCCATACCGCGCGCGCGATTGGGCGGCGCGACGAACACCGCGCCGTAGCGGCGAACGCGGCGCGGAGCTTCCAGCCGCCCGAGCCGATCGTTGAGCACCAAACGCACCTCGTCGAGTCCGACCGGACCGACCGGCGCCATCGGTTCAAGCTCCGCCAGCGCGGCGAGAACCGGTTCGCGATCTCGAATCGCCAGGTCAACCAGCCCGCGAAGAAATTTGAGCCAGTCGCCCCACGTCGCATCGCGCGGCGCCGTTTCGTTGTCGAGCATCGAAAGAATCGGCATCGCCACCTCGCCGAGATGCGCGAGGTCGAGAATTCGCCGCTCCAGACCCGCCGCGCGCGCGTCGTCGTCGGCAATTTCCGCGCGCCGCGCTTTCAGCTCGTTGCCCAACCCCGCCAGCCGTTTCTTCCATCTCTGCGCGCTGCCGATCACCGCCGCATCGACGAGCAGCCGTTCCCATCGCCACGGCGCCCGCGCCGTTCCATCGAGGACCGGAACGGGATCGGAGGCGTCGATGTTGTCAACTAAAGTGGCGGTGCCTTCAACTTCAAGATCCGACTCCAGCGAGGCCGGCACGAGTTCCGCGTCCGCGCTGATTGTCGGCTCATCCTCACGCGGGCTGCCAGGGTCGGGCACCTGAGCCAGCGAGAGATATTCCGCGAAGCGGCGCGCCGAAAGATTTTCCGCGGCGCACGCGAGCAGCGCGAGCAGGGCGCGTCCTCCCGGCTCAGGCCGCCGCGTACCTCGCGCGAAGTAAGCCGGGATGCCCGCGCGGGCGAGCGCTTCCTGCAAGTACGGCGCGTAGCGGACCGGGTCATGCAGCAGCACGGCGATTCGATCGAACGGTACACCGCGCCGCGCCTCGGCGGCGATTCGCCGCGCGATCTCGACACACTCGTGCATCTCGCCGGGGGCCGAAACCACCGTCACGGTTTCGTCCACGTCGCGCTCGGGCGGTGCGGTGTCGGCAAACAAATGTGCCTGCAGACGCTCGAGCGAGGGCGCGATGTCTTCGTTCACTGTCGGCGACAATGCAGTTGCGCGCACGCCGAGCGCATCTTCAAGGAGCATTTGAACGGGCGCGTCGCCGGCGGGAGTCGTCGCGAGAATCGACGGCGAACGCGCGGCAAGGGCCGCAATAAAGTCGCGGTCGAGCGCGCTGTCCACAGA
>CABEBO010000132.1_pt1 | contig 16941 bp, 14 predicted proteins | sample 3132601 | NCBI WGS metagenome assembly CABEBO01 (sample SAMEA5534345, study PRJEB31848) | metagenome | biome: tundra; feature: field; material: soil | place: USA | collected 2013-05 | depth 0.45 m
CAAAATCCCGAACGCGCGCACCACCGAACGCGGCATCCGATCGAATCCGATGGCGAAGTGCAGCAGAGATCGCTCGGTCTGCGCCCCCCAGTAGCGGTCGCACGCGACCTCGATCGCCCCCATGCTGTCGGTTTCGACGCGCTTGCCGGTCTGCGGCGCCTTGCCGGCCCCGGCCGGCGTCGCGGTCAATCCGGGCTTGGCGATGCTGGCCTTGCGCATCTTCGATTTCGAATTTGCTGCCATCTTCTATATCTCCTGTTGGATTTCGACGCGCTCGCGGCGACTATTTTAACCCGGCTGGCGCCCGACGACAGTGATTCCTCATCGGGATTCGCCCCCGACGCCCTTTTCAAAGGCTCGGTGCCGATATAGGTTATGACGCGTACTTTGACAATAGCGACTAATTTTCGATCGAGATACTTTTAAGCATTTTTTTAGGAGTGACTGTCAACTATGCCCTGGACGATTACCCGCCTTTGCCGCGACTGCATTGACACCGGATGCGTTAGCGTGTGTCCGGTCGATTGCATTTATGAATACGTCGGCACCGACAAGGAAAAATTCCCCAACCAGCTCTATATCGATCCCGATGAATGCATCGATTGCGGCGCCTGCGAGCCCGAATGCCCGTGGGAGGCAATTTTCGAGGAGCCGGCTGTTCCCGACGTCCTCAAGGACGACATCGCGCTCAACCACGCGATGCTCGAGATCAAGGATCAGTTCAAGGTGATGCCGTTCAAGAAGGTCGAGCACCCGACGCCCGAGCAGATCGCCGAGAACAAGAAAAAATGGGGCGTCGAACCCTGAACGCCCGCCGCATTTCCCTCTAAATGCGATTGCTCCCCTTCCCACATGGGAAGGGGCCAGAGCCGCGCGTCGTTCGGCTCCTCAGGCGTTCGCCGGTTTTGCGACGCCGGCGGGAAATGAGTACCGTCAGTCTTTCTTTGATGACGGTTTCCGGTCGCGGTATTTTCGAAACCACTCCCATGCGCGCGCATCTGCTTGTCTCAGGGCTGCGTAACATTTGTCGCAGAGAAACACGCCAATCTCCGTGATGCGAAACTGGAGAAAATCGTCTATCCAGCGATGCTTGCCGACATTCCCGCAGCGTTCGCAAGCGGCAGCGTGGCATGGCTTCATTGTGCTGGCTACTGCGAGATAACCATTGCCGCGGTGCGGGTGAGCGGGATGGTGACCGACGAAACCAAACTCGTCAGCGGCGGGAAGTTGTAGCTGACGACCACGGTAACCACGCTCCCGGGCTTGTTGTCGGGCGCCCAGGTCGTGGTGACGGTCAACGCACTCGTGTTCAGCACGCCGACGACCAGACCGTCCACGTAAGTCTGAACGCCGGCCGCCGACACCGGCTGCGTCGCGGTGGACCCATGGACCACCGCATAGCGAACGGCCTGCTGTGCGCTGTAACAAACGAAGTCGTAGCAATAGAGCGCCAGTGCGAAGTTGATTATCGCGAAAAACAGGGTCAGGCACGGCGTTAGCACCAGCGCGAACTCGGCCATCGCCTGTCCCGGGTGCGAGCATCGGATCGCGGCGCGCAACCATCGGCGCCATAGCTTGATGCCGCTCGCGTTCATTTGATTATTGGACGACGCGCATAACGGCTTTGCCGGGCACTGTCATAGGCGGCATGATGCCCATGAAATTGACGAGCGGCGCGTACGGGGCGCCGGTGTTGACCTGCGTGTACAGCAACCGATGGCTGCCGGAGCAGTCGGTTGACAGGCACGTCGATGCGGTCCCGTTGGCGCATTGACAGAAATGAGTCGCGGTCGTCGTCATCCCGACAATATTGGGTGCGTCGTTGGCCGCCGCCGCCTGCATCCCGGCGTTATCGGCCGCGGTCGAGAGATTCTGCGAACCGTACTGAACACCGGCCCGCGCCGCGTTTGAAACCGAAATCGCGATGTAGAACGCGCGGCCCGTTTCCACCACCACCAGGAACATCATCATCAGCAGCGGCACACTGAGCGCGAGCTCCACCGCCGCCTGCCCGTGCGTGCGACCGTCATGCAGGCGCTTCCAAGTGGTCGCGCGCATGGATTCAACAGGCTCCGGGAATCGCAGTATCGTACTCATTCGGCCAGTATCGTTCCTTTTATCGGTGAGCCGTTTGTCAGCGACGAATAGTTGTCGCCGATCGTCGAGTTGCCGCTTATCACGAGCTTGCCTGCCACCAGCATGTCGTAGCCGTTGAGGCTGCTGTTTCCGCTGTAGGTAAGCGTCGTCGTCGGGAAGTAGAGTGCGCCGTCGAAGGTCGAACTCGAATTTCCGCTTATCGTGCTGCCCGCGGCGCTGCTCGGAATCGAGCGATCCTGAAAGAACAGGATTCCCGCCAGTGGCCCCGATACCGGCGCGCTGAAATTCGAGGTCGAACCTCCACTCAGCGTAATTGCCTTGTAACCGCCGGTTCCAGTGGTTTTGTAAAACGTTACTGCCGAGCCGTTCATCACCGCATTGCCGCTTGCAGTGAGCCCGCCACCGGCGAGTACGTAAGTCCCCGCGTTGAAATGCACGAACCCATTGCTGATCTTGATGCCGCCGCAATAGGTGCCGGGATAAAGCTGGTAGTAACTGCTGCTGGTTCCGCCGTTGCTCAGCGAAAGCGAATTGTAACCGCACGAGCCGACGCTGGGCGCCTGTACGTAGGCGAGCGGATCGGCGGCCGCAATCACCCCGGTCTTCGGCGTCGGCGTAAAGCTCGAGCTGCCGCTGCCGCTGTAACCGCCCACGACGCCGATGGTCGGCGCAGTGATTATGGCGTTTCCGCTGAGCACCAGAGCATTCGAGGCGCTCGAGTCCACCAGCACACCGCACCCGCTCTGTATGCTCGCACTGCCGCTGACCGTCAACGCGCCCGAGGCCGTCGGATCCACCACGTAAATGCAGTTCGGCCCGGTGCCCTTATACGCGACCGCGCGCGCCGACACGCTGATCGACCTGACTCCGAGCACGCGCAGAAAATAAGTCGGCTCGGGCATGGTGACGATCGCCTCGACGTACGCCGCGTTTGACGTATTCGGTCCCATGCTCGGAGGATTGTTGATAGCCACGGTGATGCCGGTATGGCCGTTGGTGTATCCGTTGGTCGCCGCGTCCGCTTGGCCCGCCGCGACCTGGTCGCTGTAACTCAGTTCCTCCGCGCCGGCCATCGCCGCACTGTCCGCCGCCGTCTGCATCATGTTCTTTTGGTGTTGCATGAAGCCGAAGTCGGCGACGACGGCAATCATGCCCACGATCACCACCAGCGCGACGCAGATCAGCACCATGACCTGGCCACGCGCGCTCGCCGCCATAGTCATCACGTTGTTCGTATCCCGACGCACTGCCTTGCGATCCGCCGCTGGAACCTTGCTTGCCATAATCGCTCCCCTCCGGCGTACAAAGCACCGCCCGTGCCATCGGATTAGTCTTCCGATCGCTACGACATACGCGCCACTATGTCCCAAGCTGACTGCGGACTGTCCGGTTATGACTCTAAGGAAGGAAGGCCGACCGCTCAGCGGTCGCTAGCTGAGGCTGCAGACGCGGAGACGGGCATCCTGGAATTTGGACCCTTGTATGTGTGAGGGCGTGGGCAAAGGGATCTCGCCGACCCGCGCCGCCTCACACGATCCGCTTCTGCCCGTGCTTGAATCCGCCCTGTTCGCCAAGAGCCTCATTGCCACGCTCAGGCTCTATCCGTTCGCGCTCGTGTTGGGGGTCGCGTTCAGGCTCGCGCCGCCGTCCCCGCGGCGGTCCCTCTCCGCGCGGCTCGCGACGACCGCTCTCGGTGGGCAATATCTCGATCGATCGCAACAATCCTTCACCGGCCGAGCGCGTCGTGATCATCGGATCTTCCTTGAGCGCCAGATGCACCACGCGTCGATCGCGCGCCGGCATCGGATCGAGGCGCAGCGGCTTGTGCTCGCGCTTGGCCTTCTCACCCATCGACAGCGCCATCTGATGCAATTGCTGGCGGCGTCGCGCGCGATACGATTCAGTCTCCAGTGAAATCGGCGCCGCATCCTTGATTCGCCGCGCCAGGATCCGATTCACGATGTACTCGAGCGCGTCGAGGGTCTGTCCATGCCGCCCGATGAGGATTCCCGAACCGTCGCCCTTGATTTCGATCTCGACCGTCTCCGCGTCCACTTCTATCTGCCGCACTTCGGTCCGCTCGCCCATCATCTCGAGGATCTGCTTGAGGATTACCGTCGCCTCACGGCGCTGCTCCTCGACATCCGCGCTTTTGCGCCCCGCCGCGCCGCCGTTTTCGATGCGGTCGTTGTCACCGGCGTTCGCCACCGGCGCGGACGCCGCCGGATTCGCGCTCCGCGCGGCTGGCTCGCTGGCGTCGTTGCGGCCGCGCGGTTGATTCTCGCGCCCGCGCGCCCGCCTGTCCGGCGCGTCTTCCTTGCGCGCTGGCGGCAATGGCAACGCTTGCGCAACTTGGGGGACTTGCGGGTTCGATCCCGCATCCCCGCCGCCGCCGCCCGCAGCACCCGCGCTCTTGCGCGTCACTCGCACCCGCGCCTGCCGCGCGCCCAGTCCGAGCACGCCCGCGCGCGGTGTGGCGAGCACTTCGATTGCAACCTCGTCTTCGCGCGCGCCGAGCTGCTCGAGGGCTTCCCTGGTCGCCTCTTCTACCGAGGCGGCCGCTACTTCTATCGAGTCGACTTTGCTCATGTGGCCGGGGCGTATTGTTGGAATTCGCGGTTGAGGAAATACTGCTGGATAACTCCCAGCAGATTCGACGAAAAATAGTACAACGCCAGTCCCGCCGGAAAGTTTATCAGCATGATAGTGAAAATCAGCGGCGTCAGCATCATCATCTTCTGCTGACTCGGATCCGGCGACGTCGGCGTCATGTATTGCTGGAGGAAACTGGTCAGGCCCATCAGCAGCACCAGCACCGGCAGCCCGTGACAATGTACCATCGGCAACTGCGGCAGGCCCGGTATATGCAAGCAGTCGGGCGTCGACAAATCATTGATCCAGCCGACAAACGGCGCGTGACGCAGCTCGACCGAGTTCAGCAGCGCCTCGTACAGCCCGATGAAAATCGGCAACTGCAGCGCCATCGGTGCGCACCCGCCCAGCGGGTTGACGTGGTTGCGCTTGTAGAGATCCACCATCTCCTTCTGCAACTGCTCGTTGTTGTCCTTGTACTTCTCGCGCAGCCGCGTCATCTGCGGCTGCAGGCGCTGCATCTTCATCATCGAGCGCTGGCTTTTGATCGATATCGGCAGGAACGCAATCCGGATCGACACCGTCAACAAAATGATATCGACCCCGTAGTTGGGCGCGATGTAGTGAAATAGCTTCAGCGTGCGCAGAAAAATCAGCGCCAGGATTCCCGCCCAGCCGAAATCGATCGACTTGCGCAGCGTCGGATTTACCGCTTCCAGAGCCTCCAGCAGCTTCGGTCCCATGTAGATTTCGCTGTGGATTCGCGCCGCGCCGTCGAACAGGATGCGCGCGATCGCCTCCTCACCCGCGTACGCCATCGTAAGCATGCCGGTCGTCGGCGCCGTCGGCAAAAATACCGCCAGAAAGTACCGATCGCCGAAGCCCGCGTACGTGATCGCGCCCGCCACCGGCGGCACTCCCGTCTTGAGCTTCTTTTCGTTCTCCGTGTAAACCTTGTCCCCAACGTCGGCCTGCAGTTCCGGGATATCGTAGTACCCCTGATGCGCCGTTAGGGGCTGGCTCATCGAGACCCCCAGTTGATTCAGCGGTGGACCGCCAGACTCGGCCACGTCCATCGAAAACACGTAGCTGCTCGCCCGGAATGTGAAAGTCTTGGTGATAGTAGTGCCATCTGCCGTCTTGGCCACAAAGGTCGCCGTCGCATCCGCACCCGCAGCCGGCTTGATTTGCGCGGGCGCGGTCGTTGCGTAACTCAAATCGCGGTCATCGAAGACCTGCCCGCCACGGGTCATCACCGCGCCGAGCGGCAGATGCCCTCCCGGCGGGGTCTGCACCATCTCGTAGGAAGGACTGTCCTTGGCCGCGTCCTGCCGGTAACGCCGCAGGGCAAAACTCTTGAGCCGCGCGCCGTGAGTCGTGAACACCGCAACGTAAAAATCGGAATCCACCTCGACGGTTTTTTCGGCCGTGACCGCCGCCGCCGGCGCCATCGCGACCGACTGCTGCCCGCTTTGGACCGCGCCGGTGGCGACTGCACCAGGAGCCGCAACCGCGCTGGCGACTGCGCCCGCACCGGTGGCGATCGCGGGCGATGTCCCTTGCCCGTTGCCGAGCGCCTGCCCCTGCGCAGCCTTGGCCGCTTTCGCCTGTTCGGCGGCCTGCTGCTGCTGTTCAGTAGGCGGCGGAAAAAATCGCTTCAGCACCAGCTCCTGGTAGGCGACTACCAGTACTATCGACAAAACTACCGCGACCAGAACTCGGCTCGAATCCAATTAACTAATCCCTATTCAAACTTCTGACCGGCCGTCAGGCCGCATCTTTTCATAACCTTGGGTGCAGAGCCTGTCCTGAGCCTGCCGAAGGAGGTCACCCCTGCCGGCGGCACGGGATCGTACCCATGCCCGCCCATCGGATTGCATCGCGCGATTCGCCAAATCGCCATGACACCGCCCCGAATCGTCCCGTATTGGGCAATCGCGTCGCGCGCGTACGCCGAGCAACTCGGCTCGAAGCGGCACGCCGGCCCGTTGAGCGCATGGATTACCGGTGAGATCGCCGCACGATAAATCGCGACCGCACCGATCGCCACGAGTCGTGGCGACAACGACACCTTTAATCGATCTGCTGTATCTGCACGCGGCATCAGTTGCGCCCAGCGAAAGCGCCTTTGGCTGCCATTCGTCCGCTCAGGTTGCGCGCCGCCATGGTAAGTTCATTGTTGATCGCCGGCGACGCGAGCGTGGCCGCGCCGGCGCGCGCGATTACGACTATCGACGTGCCCGCGGGAAGATTATCGCGAATTACCCGTCTGAAAATCTCGCGGACGCGTCGCTTCACCCGGTTTCGCGCCACCGCGATACCGACCCGGCGCGACACCGTCACGCCCAGCCGCGAGCGCGCCGGCTCGTCATCCGGATTATCCGCCAGATTACCCGCATAGACCACGAAGTGGGGGCTCTGGAATCGCGCGCCGATCCGCTGGAGGCGGATGAATTCCGCGCTTCGATGCAGCCGGTCTGCCGCCGCGAAGCTCAATGGTGCGCGCACGGAGGTTAGCCCGGCTGCTTGGGCGGTATCGAGATTGCCAGGCGTGTGCGGCCTTTCGCGCGGCGGCGCTTGAGTATCTTGCGTCCGCCCGGCGTGGCCATCCGCGCCAGGAATCCATGGGTTCGTTTGCGTCGGCGGTTGTGAGGCTGGTAGGTCCTTTTCATTGCTCGTGGCTCGCGGCCAAAAAAACCTTCACTCGGCTTTGTATTCAGACCGATTCGATCTGTTGCAGGTCGTGGGTCTTTCGTTCCGGCTCGAGTTTTTTGGATGGATTACTGTTTCGATCGACCCCGAACACGCAATCGAACCATACCGCGCGCCTTTGAGCAAGCTCTCAAGTGCGCGCGCCCACTACTTCCCCTGCAGCCGCGGATCGTCGGCCGGCACGCAAATCGAGTACGAATACCGCTCAACGTAAACGTTGCCGCTATCGCTCTTCTCCGCTTCGATCACGATCGACCGGTAATTTTCGCAGCTCTCCTGCGCCGTGAAATTATCGACTTGCTCCCACTCCGACAGCGGCGTCTCGCGCTGCAATCCCTGCCGTGCACAATCCACCGATGGCGCCATCAGGATCCAACCCGCCAACACGATCGCCGCGCTATCTCTGAACCTCATTGAATTGCTTATCGCCGGATTCCATCAACCGCGCAAGAAGCGGACGAACCCCTCTTCCCCTTAACCTGTTCTAACAGGGACGAAGTCCCGCATCTTTTCTTAACATTGGGTGCAGGGGTCACCCCTGCCGGTGGGTTTCACATACAATTAAATTCCTGCGATGTACGCCGCCGACACCATCGTTGCGCCCGCCACTGCGCCGGGAATCGGCGCCGTCGCGATCGTCCGCCTGTCCGGTTCGCGCGCATTCGATATCCTCGACGCGATCTTTCGCCCCGCGCATTGCGCCGAACTCACGCCCCGAATGATGCGCCTGGGCGACGTCGTCGATCCCGCAACCGGCGCCCGCATCGATCGAGCGCTCGCGGTCGTGATGCGCCGTCCGGCCAGCTTCACCGGCGAGGATGTCGCCGAAATCCAATGCCACGGCGGTCCATTCGTTGTCCGCCGCATCGTGGCGCTGGCGCTCGACGCGGGCGCGCGGATAGCCGAGCCGGGCGAATTCACCCGCCGCGCGTTTTTGAACGGCCGATTAGATCTCGCCGAGGCCGAGGCCGTCGCCGACATTGTCGCCGCGCGCAGCGATTCGGGGCTGAGGATTGCGTTGGAACAACTCTCGGGCGCGCTTTCCGCACGCGTCGCCGAGCTTCGCGCCCAGGTCGTCGCCATTCGCGCGCATCTCGAGGTCGAGATCGATTTCTCCGACGAAGACATCCGCCTCCCGTCGCGCCGCGAGGTCGGCGCCGAAATCGAGCGCCTCATCGCCGACGTTGCCGTTTTGCACGACAGCTTTGCGCGCGGCCTCCTGATGCGCGACGGCGTGCGCGCCACCATCGTCGGCAAACCCAACGCCGGCAAGTCGAGCCTTCTAAATCTATTGCTTGGCACTGATCGCGCAATAGTCACAGCGATCGCCGGCACCACTCGCGACGTGATCGAGGACTCCGTCCAGCTTGGCCCCTACGCACTCGTTCTCAATGACACTGCGGGTGTCCGCGATTCGACCGATGACGTCGAACGAATCGGAATCGAGCGCACGATGCGCTCGGCGCGCGACGCGGACCTGCTGATCGCGATGTTCGATTCGTCGCGCCCGCTCGAGCCCGCGGATCTAGACGTGATCCGCCTGACGGCCGGCCGCCCGGGACTGGCGATCCTCAACAAGCGCGATCTGCCCGCCGCGATCGCAGCCGGCGATCTTCGCGAGCACGGCCTGAACATTCCGATCCTGCCGTTCTCCGCGATTCATCTCGACGAAGCCGGCGCTCTGCGCGCCGAGCTGACAAAAGCAATTGCCGCCCTCGTCGCGCCATCCGCAGTTTCATCCAACGCGCAACTGACGATCTCCCGTGAGCGTCATCGCGACGCGCTCTCGATGGCTCTGGAAGCTCTCAAGAACGCCCGCACATCCGCGCTCTCCCTGATGCCGCCGGAGATCGTCGCCGTTGACATAATGGCCGCCGCCGCCGCGCTCGGCTCGATCACTGGCGAAGTCAGCAGCGAAGACGTCCTCGACGCCATCTTCCGCGACTTCTGCATCGGCAAGTAGCAGGGGTGACCCCTGCACCCAACGTTAAGGCCGCGCTCCGTTGTCGCGCGCGGCCCCGCACCCAAGCCAGGAAAAACCCAGTTGTCATTCTAGAGCGGAAGTTGCTGTGATTGAGCCGAAGCCCTGAGTACTCGAAGGGGAAGAATCCCGGCTCCGGGTTCCGGCGCTGGTTATGCAAAGCTCCCTGAAGACACGGCCCTATCTGGGCGTTTTTGGCGAGGCCGAACGGCAAAATTCGAGATTGTCGGGAAGCGGAGGTCCGCTACCAGCCGTCTGTGAGTTCAGCACGCGTAGCCGTATGACAACCGCTAAGCAGCTCACTTGTTCTTCTAAGGGTATCTATGACAGCCGCAACCGGCCCATCATCAAGAAAATACGACTCAACAATTTCCTCATTTTGATCTGCAACAAAGACGGCCTTAACTGGTTTTGAATCAGGCCCCATTTTCGCCATGATGTCCAAATAGTGCGCTTCTTTCATGACGGACTTTTGCGGGTCTTTCGTAGCATCTTTAGTAACGGGATATCGATAAAATGTGCTTGTGGGATCGTGTGACTCTATCTCGCTGATCCAGTCGTCCAACTCTTTCGGAAATGACCAGTCCGTTTTCGTATGGTGCTCCAGGTAACTTCGATGCTGTTCGAAGAGGTGACGCCAATACGAGTACAAATCGGCAATACTATGGACATGGTACATTAGCTTCCAGTTCTGGTTGATCAGAACCTGAGGCGGACCATCATGCGGATTGGTTCCAAAGGCCAGCTTGAATTTGCGGTGGAAAATAATGATTCCAGATTTTAGGTAAAGTTCGATCGCATGCCTATAGAGGAAGCTGACAGGAAGGTGTTGATTCAAGCCCTGCTCTGGCTGCGGAGCCTTTTCTAACAGGTCAGCTGCATCTTTGAAGGAGTCTGCCGTAACGCCAAAACCGTAATCGTAGTGTCTATGCAACGGCGTCATTAGATATTCAAACATTACTTAGAACCCCCGGGACCGGGTCTCGCAGCCTTTTCGCCGGTGCCCAATTTGCTTTCCTCTTGGCTTCTATCCAACCAACTGTGCTAGGGGCGTATCCCTGAACTTTAGCATCCAGAAGGATGCGGCCTCGACATCCGTGCCTATTGATCCGTCTGACTTTCGCTCGACTCTCGGATCTGAAAAGAATGCGATCGAAGCGAGATGGTTTGCATCCTTCCGGCGGCCGATCTTCTCTACTAACCCGGAAATCTTCGTCGATGGTTTTTCAGCACCCCTGAACGATTCGATTCCGGGAAAGTAGCAACCAATCAAAGCGGGTACGGTCCCGCTGAACTGCTTTAACGCGTCCTTGAGATCTTCCTCGACCGCTCGCAAGAGTTTGTCAGGCTTTTTGCAAGCCGCTCTGATGATAATTTGTTTGCCATAAATTCCAAGCTCGAAGGGTCGCATGGCGCTAGCGCGAATCGCGGCCGCTGCTTCGCTGCCTACCAGAGTAAGCGTTACATCACCCCCCGTCGAACCAGCATCGAGCTTTCCACCGCCAGCCTTCACGAGCTCGCGGATGACCGTCATGAGCTGTTCTTGGGATGGAAGGTCTCTCGGAAAATTAGCTTCTGTCGATATTTCTAACCACGTGTAGCGGTTAGGCCCTGGCTGCGCGAGCTGCGGCAGCTTTGTAACCAGACGATCAGCAAACTGATAGAAATCAGAAAGCGCAATTCGCCGGCCGGTATCCACCGACTTGGCTTTGCACTCATATTCGAAAGCAACGCCGGCAATGTTGCCTGAAAGATCCGGCACTCGTCGGCCGGAATTGGCCTTCTCTGGAACCCACTGAACCTCGGCGCCGCGCCGGCGAAGGCTGTGCCAGCAGGTTAGCTCTACCAACACTGGAACATCACCACCGGCCTTATCGAGCAGACGGCTTCTGATCTCATTTCGCTTCCACGTGGGCATCGAGTCTAGGGCGCCAAAAATCAAAAAGGCCATATGCAGAGCGCGAATTAGCTCGTCATCCGCCAGTCTCAAGTCCAAGCGAATCAAATTGGATGATCGTTCGATCGCCCTGCGCAGCCCAAACCAGGGTGATGCTCTTGGGCGCAGGAAGTTCTCGCGATAGATCGGTGCCGCTCTGTTCATCGCGCCGTCGAGATAGCTTAGCTTTCGTCTCAAGCCGTCCGCGCCCAGAAACCTCTCAACTGAATGAATGATCTGCGGCAATTCCAGGTCGAGCACTGGCACGTTTGAAAGTGGCATTCTTGCGTCTTCCCAGAGCGTTGATTCGCGGCATCTTCGGAAGCCGATCGCTAACGAACGTATCGTATCGGTCGGACAGAACGGAAGGCAGATCGAGCGCGAAGACTAAAGCTCACTCGAATTTGCTGTAATGTGCGGCGCATCAGAAAATCGCGCCGCACAAATGTCCCTCACCCGACACTCAAGGTCTCGCGTCGGCCTCTCCCGATACAGGGCGAGGCAAAGAGGGATCCGGGATCCTTCGCTGGGCTCAGGATGACTCAAAAAAAGTTCTAACAGGGCGAAGCCCGCATCTTTGCTTTAACATTGGGTGCAGGGCTCCCCCCTTGCCCGCGCGCGACAACGGAGCGCGGTCTTAACACTGCGCTGCCGTCGCCACGGCCAGGGCTCAGCCCTGCTCGCGTAGTCGCGAAAAGATGCGCTGCGCAGATTTTCGCGTCTTCTCAATGCGGGTGCAGGGGCCGCAGCCCCTGCCGCCCACCGCGCAGGTGATTCTTCCTTGGCGGGGTTCACGTTCAACTAATTGTAGTATTTAGCTACTCCTAGACGTACCATGCGCGCACGCCGCGCTTTGCGCGCCGGCGCCAAGGCGGGCCATAATCGCTGCTCGCCATGAACTACGACGTCATCATCGTCGGCGCCGGCCATGCCGGTATCGAAGCCGCGCTTGCCGCGGCCAAGATGGGTGCGAGCACCCTGATGCTCACGCTTAACCTCGATCACATCGGCCAGATGTCCTGCAACCCGGCGATCGGCGGCATCGGCAAGGGCCACCTGGTCCGCGAGATCGACGCGCTCGGCGGTGAGATGGGTCTGGCGGCCGACGAGACTGGAATCCAGTTTCGCTTCCTCAACACGCGCAAGGGCCCCGCGGTTCGCGCTCGGCGCGTGCAGGCAGACAAGGCCGCCTATCGCGCGCGCAGCAAGCGCGTGCTCGAGCGAACGGCCAATCTGCACGTGCGGCAGGCGAGCGTCGAGCGCTTGATCGTCGAGGACGGGGCGGCGCGCGGCGTCGAATCGCAGATGGGCGAGGTCTTCGAAGGCCGGGCCGTCATTCTCACGACCGGCACGTTTCTAAAGGGCCTCGTCCATATCGGGATGAAGAATTATTCCGCCGGCCGCGCCGGCGATTTCGCCGCGATGGGTCTCAGCGACCATCTCGCGGATTTGGGCTTTCGAATCGGCCGCCTCAAGACCGGCACCTGCCCGCGCCTCGACACGCGCACGATCGATTACTCCGCGTTGGAGGTCCAGCCAGGCGACGAGCCGCCGCCGCCGTTCTCGTTCCGCACCAAGCGGATCGCGCAGGGTCAGCTCCCCTGCCATCTCACGTTCACCAACTCGCGCACCCACGAAATAATCCGCGGCGGCATCGACCGCTCGCCGATGTACTCCGGTGTCATCCAGAGCAAGGGACCGCGCTATTGCCCGTCGGTCGAGGACAAGGTGATGCGCTTCCGCGACAAGGAGCGCCACCAGATTTTCCTCGAGCCCGAGGGCCGCGACACGGTCGAGGTCTATCCCAACGGCCTGTCCACCAGCCTGCCGCTCGACGTGCAGCTCGCGATGGTGCGCTCGATCAGCGGGCTCGAGCGCGCGGAAATAATGCGGCCTGGCTACGCGATCGAGTACGATTTTTCAGACCCCACTCAACTGACGCCTTCGCTGGAGACAAAACTGGTGCGCGGGCTGTTCTTCGCCGGCCAGATCAACGGCACGACCGGCTATGAAGAAGCGGGCGCGCAGGGTTTGCTCGCGGGAATCAACGCCGCGCTCGAGGTCCGCGGCGAGCCGGCGCTCATTCTGCGCCGCGACCAGGCCTATATCGGCGTGATGATCGACGACCTGGTGACGCGCGGGATCGGCGGCGAGCCGTACCGGATGTTCACCTCGCGCGCCGAGTATCGATTGCTGCTGCGCGAGGATAATGCCGACCGCCGGCTGTCGCCTCTTGGCGAGCGCCTCGGATTGCTCGACGCGTCGGCCGGCGCGCGCGTGCGCGCCAAGACCGAAATCGTCCGCAGGGAGATCGAACGTCTAAAATCGGCGCTGATACCTGCCACCGACGAGGTCAACGCGGCGATTGTGGCGTCGGGCTCGACGCCAATCGCGCAGCCGATCCGCGCGATTGAGCTGCTCAGGCGTCCCGAAATCGCCTACGACACCGTGCTGAAGATGGGCGGCGTCGATTCGGGACTGAGCCTCGACGAAGCAGCCGAGTTGGAGACCGAGATCAAATACGAGGGTTACGTTCGCCGGCAGGCGGATGCGGTCGAGCGTTTTTCGCGCCTCGAGGACACTGCCATCCCGGACTGGGTGGATTTCAAGGGCGTGATGGGCCTTTCGACCGAGGCTTCGGAGCGCCTGTCTGCCGTGCGGCCGCGCTCGCTGGGGCAGGCGGCCCGGATGCCTGGGATAACGCCTGCGGCAATCTCGATCCTGGCCGTCCATATCAAGAGTCGGCGCGACCGCAACGCCCGCGCGATCTGAACGGCTTCAGAACGTTTCACGTGAAAGCAGGGGCCAGCCCTGCACCCTAGCCGGGGAAAACGTTTCACGTGAAACATTTTGGGAAATAGTCTAACGAAATCATGGTAAATTTCCGTAAGTGCGAGTGTTTCACGTGAAACGTTTCGCAAAAAAAACTGGAAAGAAAGCAGCTAATCCAGACCAAATTGCCGCGGAGGTGCGCGCTCAGCTCGCCCCCGCAATCTCGGCGATCGGGGTAATCGCAAAGAACTCCGAGTTCCTGGAGCGAATCGAGCGGATGGCCGCGACGCTCGCGCTGTGGGGTCCGAAGATCAATCTGACGGCGCATCCCAGCGACCCCGGCGAGATCGTGTTCCACGTCTTCGACAGTATCATCCCGGTCTCGATTGCGGTCAGCTCGAAGATCCTGCGGCTCAGCGCTCGGCTCGATCGCGAGCGGCGCTTTCTGGATATCGGCAGCGGCGCCGGGTTTCCGGGGCTCGTGATTGCCGCCGCGATTAACGCGCAGGTGACTCTCGTCGAGGCGCGCCGCAAGCGGGCTACATTTCTGAGCGAGGCCGCAGTCGAGATGGGGCTGCGCAACGTTCGGGTCCAATGCGTGCGAGCCGAGTCGCTCGACGTTAGTGACGGGTTCGACCTGGTCACTGCACGCGCGGTCGGAAATCCCGCCGGGATTTTCGAGATTGCCGGCCGCGCCTTGCATCCGGGTGGCGTGCTGATGCTCTATGCCAGCGCCGAGCAGAAGTTCGACGACGACGGCGCCGCGGCGGCGGCCGCCGGACTCGTGAATCCGTCCGTGGCCGGATACGATTTGCGCCACGGCCGCCAGATGGTGAGCCGCGCCGTCGCGACGTGGTCCCGGCGGTAAGCGCGACAGTATTTCACGTGAAACGCTGGCGCGATTTCGCGATGCCGTTACCTCCTGACCAGGGTGCAGGGGCTGGCCCCTGCCGTTTCACGTGAAACGTTCCGTCTAAAAACTCTCTATAAATCAGGTGGTTGCGTGAATGTGATCGCGCGATTTGATTTTACGCGAACGCGGGGATTTAATGATTGGCGAGCTAAACGTTTCACGTGAAACGTTGTGCGGTCCGGATCTAGGTCTTCTTTTTTGCGAGGGTGCAGGGGCAAATCCCTGCGGGGCAGGTCGTGGGGCGGGTAATCGCAATAGCTAATCAGAAAGGCGGCGTCGGCAAGACCACGACTGCGATCAATCTCGCGGTCGCGCTGGCCGATACGGGACGGCGCGTCCTGCTGGTGGACCTCGATCCGCAGGGCAACGCCACTTCGGGTATCAGCACGCCCGAGGATGTGAGCGCCGCGCGCGGCGAGGGCAAGACTATCTACCAGGCGCTGGTCGGCGGCTTGGCGATCGCGGAAATCCTCCGGCAGGTCCGTCCGACGTTGTCGCTGGCGCCGGCGGGCGACGACCTGGTGGGCGCCGAGATCGAGCTGGTGACGATGGAGGGTCGCGAGCGACGCTTACGAGCGCTCTTGGAGCCAGTGCGCCATGAATATAACTATGTTCTAATAGACACGCCGCCCTCGCTTGGTATTCTCACGCTCAACGCATTGGTCGCGGCGGATTCGGTGCTGGTGCCGATGCAATGCGAATACTACGCGCTCGAGGGTTTGAGCGCCTTGCTCGGCACTATCAACAAGGTCAAGGCGGCGCTGAGGCCGGGACTCGAGATCGAGGGCCTGGTACTCACGATGTTCGACACGCGAAATCGCCTCAGTCACGAGATCTCAGCGGAAGTAAGAAAGCATTTTGCCGAGAAAGTTTTTCGCAGCGTGATTCCACGCAGCGTGCGGATGTCGGAAAGCCCCAGCCATGGACTGTCCGTGCTCGAATACGAGTCGAAGTCGGCCGGCGCCGAAGGCTATCGCGCCCTGGCCGCGGAAATTATCGCACACGGAGAGAAGAGTGAGTGAGGAACGTAATTGAATGCGGAACCCACCGGCAGGGGTGACCCCTGCACCCAATGTTAAGGCCGCCCGCCGTTGGCGGGCGCGGCCCCTGCCAATGGGTTAATACTGCGCTGCCGTCGCCACGGTCAGGGGTGACCCCTGCACCCAATGCTAAGAAAAGAAAAGATGCGGGACTTCGTCCCTGTTAGAAAGGGGTGAGAGAAGAGAAACGGCTGCTCTTTATGTCATCCCGAGCGGAGTTTGCGGAGCTGAGGGACCCCGGATCTGGTGCGGGGCGGAATCCAGAGGCGATCACGATCGAAATCAGAAAGGATGACGAGGATGATGCGGAAACCATTGGGACGCGGGCTTGATGCGCTGATCGGCACGGCGGCGGCGGGAATTGAAATTGGCGCGGACATCGACAGCGGCGGCGGCGGGGCGCATTTCAGTATGGCGCCGGTCGCGAGTATCACGGCGGGTCCGTTTCAGCCGCGGATAAATTTCGACAAGGAGCGGCTGGCCGAACTTACGCGCGCGATCCAGAGCCAGGGGATTATCGAGCCGCTGATCGTGCGGCGGATCGCGGGCGCATCGGCAGCCGGGGAAACCGACGGGCCGCGCTACGAGTTGATCGCGGGCGAGCGGCGGCTGCGTGCGGCGCGCGCGGCGGGTCTGGAAGCGGTTCCGGTCGTGGTGCGGGAACTCGACGATCGCGCGGCGCTGGAGATGTCGCTGGTCGAGAATATCGTGCGCGAGGATCTGAACGCGGTCGAAGAAGGGCTCGCGTTTTTTCGGCTGGTCGAGCATTTCGAGCTGACCCAGGACGAAATCGCGGGGCGAGTCGGCAAGAGCCGTTCCTACGTCAGCAACACGATTCGATTGCTGGAACTGCCGCAGCCAATCCTGAATATGATTGCGAAGGGAGAGCTCAGCGCGG
>CABEBO010000140.1_pt1 | contig 16103 bp, 5 predicted proteins | sample 3132601 | NCBI WGS metagenome assembly CABEBO01 (sample SAMEA5534345, study PRJEB31848) | metagenome | biome: tundra; feature: field; material: soil | place: USA | collected 2013-05 | depth 0.45 m
GCGAAGTCATCACGAGTACCGGCTGGCAGCGACCGGCAATTCAGCATCGCAATTGGCGGATGCACTTGAGACTTTTATCCGCGGAGAGGTTTGTCCAACACTGTCTTCGGGCCGCAAGCTTTCCGATCGCGGGAGAAAACTGGTCTTTGTATTTCCCGGGCAGGGTTCCCAATGGCTTGGGATGGGACGAACGCTCTTGCAGCAGGAGGCGGCCTTTGCCGAAGCCCTCGAACGCTGTGACCTCGCGATGCGCCCCCACGGAGACTGGTCCTTGCTTGCGGAACTCTCTGCGACCGATGCGGCCCGCTCCCGGCTGAACGAAGTCGACGTTCTGCAGCCGGCTTTGTTTGCGATTCAGGTGGCGCTTGCGGCCCTGTGGCGTTCCTGGGGTATCGTGCCGCACGCGGTGGTGGGTCACAGCATGGGCGAGGTCGCGGCCGCTCACGTCGCGGGCGCGCTAAGCCTCGAAGATGCGGTGCGGGTTATATGCAGCCGCAGCCGGCTCGTGAAGCCGACGATTGGGCGCGGAGCCATGGCTGCCGTGGAGCTTTCCATCGCGGACGCTCGGCGCGCCATTGCCGGCTGCGAAGATCGCGTATCGATCGCCGCCAGCAACGGTCCCACTTCGACGGTTTTGTCAGGAGATCCCGCGGCGCTCGAAACAATCGTGAGTCGATTGCAGCGCCAGGACATCTTCTGCCGAATGATCAAGGTTGATTTTGCCGCTCATAGTCCGCAGATGGAGCCTCTTCGCGCTGATTTGGAGCGCGCGTTGGAAGGACTGCAGCCCCGATCCGCATCGGTGCCGATCTACTCGACAGTAACCGGCCAGGTTACCGACGGCTTGAGCTTCGACCCGCTCTATTGGAGCAGGAACCTCAGAGAGCCCGTCCTCTTTTCAACTGCGGTTCAGCGGTTGCTGAAAGACGGACATGACATTTTTCTGGAGCTCAGTCCGCATCCCATTCTACTCAGTAGCATTCAGCAGGAATTTCGTCATGCCGGGATAGAAGGCGCGGTAATCCCGTCGCTAAGGCACGAGGAAGAAGCAGGCAAAGTATTAGCCGGGTCGGTGGGGGCGCTTTACACATTGGGATATCCGATCGAGTGGAGTCGCATCTATCCCAAGCGCGGCCGATCCGTTCAGCTTCCGTCCTATCCATGGCAGCGGGAGCGTTGTTGGATGGACCCGCCGGCGGGCGATATCGGCAATCGATCGCAGTACGTCTCGAGCGATGGAGCGGCGAAGCATTCTCTTCTGGGCCGGCATTTCAAATCGGCACAGACGGAAACCCACTTCTGGGAGAGCGCTCTGGACAGGAGCGCGCTGTCTTACCTGGATGACCATCGCGTCGAAGGACTCACGGTGCTCCCCGCCGCGCTCTACGTGGAGATGTCCTTGGCGGCCGCGGCTGAGGCGTCCCCGTCGCAGTCCTTTGTGCTGAAAGATGTGGAATTCAGGAAAGCGCTCTTCATCCCCGACGGCGCAACCCGGACGCTTCAGGTGATCCTCTCTCCCGGCGCCGACGCCGCCGCATCCGTTCATATCTACAGTTGCCCGCGCGATGCGGAGCAAGCCAATCGATCGTGGACGCTGCATGCGACGGCAAAGATTTGTCCCGAGCCAGACCCTGTCATCTCTCCGCTTATCGAGCCGGAAGCGCCCGCTCAAGTCCAGGCTCGATGCTCAGAGCAGATCTCCGGACAAGACTACTATCTAAGGCTTCGCGAAAGTGGCGTCGACTATGGCCCCTCTTTCCAGAGCATCACTCAGTTGTGGCGATGCGACGGTGAAATGCTGGGTGAAGTGAAGGTTCCCGATGGATCGCATCGAGAGTTCGACGCCTGTCAATTCCACCCTGCCCTTCTGGACGCTTGCTTTCAGACCCTTGGAGCGGGTGTAGCCGCTCAAACGACAGGAAACGACGAACAGGGCACCTACATGCCCACTCATATAGATGAGATTCGGGTCCGCGGTGGTCAGGGTTTGCATCTGTGGAGTCACGCCCATCTGCAAGAACCCGGCGCCGACAGCGTCAAGGGAGACGTGCGGCTCCTGGATGAAACTGGCCATGTGGCGGTCGAAATTGTCGGACTGCGCTTCGATAGCATCGGCCGCGATACAAAACGCGCCGCCGATGAAAATATTGACGACTGGCTCTACGAATTCCAGTGGCAGCCAAGAGAGCGTTCGAATGAACCGCCAGCCCCGGAACCGTCCGCGCCAGCCAGCCCGGGCAACTGGCTTATCTTTGTCGACAGCAATGGCGTCGGAGAAAAGCTTGGAGCACTGATCAAGGCACAAGGAGACGGGATCATCCTGGTCACGCGCGGCGAATCGTACGAGCGCACGGACGGTGGGCATTTTCGCATCAATGCCGAACGACCGGAGGACATGCGACAGCTCCTCGATGCGGTGTTAGCGGAGGATCAGCCGATCTGCCGGGCGGTTGTCCATCTCTGGAGTCTTGATGCTGGTCGTCCAGAGGAGACCACTGTCACTTCGCTGAAGGCAGCTCAGACTCTTGGCTGTAACAGTGTCTTAGAGTTAGTTCAGGAGCTGGCTCGGGCGGAACGGAATCACTTGCCCCGTTTGTGGCTGATCACGCGCGGCGCCCAGCCAGCGGGCGAAGAGACCCTGCCCCTGGACACGGCTCAATCGCCTCTTTGGGGATTGGGTCGCGTTGTCGCTCAGGAGCATCCCATGTTCTGGGGAGGACTGATGGACCTGGAACCCAGGCCCTCGGTTCCCGAGGACGCCGCTCGTCAGTTGTGGAAAGAAATCACCGCTCCAGACGGAGAGGATCAGATTGCGTTTCGGCAAGGTCGGCGATACGCAGGCCGTTTGCTCCGTAAACCTCGTTCCGCCACGCAGCCCGCTCCCCTTAGCTGGCGCGCTGACTGCAGCTACTTGATCACCGGCGGACTGGGAGAGCTGGGCCTTTCGGTCGCCCGCTGGATGGTAGAGCAAGGGGCGCGCAGGTTGATCCTGATGGGACGCACCAAGCTCCCACCACGCGCGCGATGGAACTCAGCAGAAGCGGGAAGCCGGCTGGCCGATCAAATTGCCGCGATTCGTGAGCTGGAAGCCCTCGGAGCGTGCGTGCATCTGGCCGCGGTGGATGTAGGGGATGAAGGACAGTTACGCGCCTATTTAGATGAGTTTCGAGCTGAGGGTTGGCCGCCGATCCGAGGCGTAGTGCACGCGGCGGGAGTGCTGCAGGACGGACTGCTGGTCCAACTCGATGCGGCGGCAATGGATTCGGTCTTGCGGCCCAAGATGATCGGCGGCTGGCTGCTGGATCGGCTTCTCAAAGACGACCCTTTGGACTTCTTTGTACTCTTTTCTTCCGCGGGCTCCCTCTTAGGCCAGCCTGGGCAGGGGAACTATGCGGCAGCAAACGCTTTCCTCGATGCACTGGCTCATCATCGAAGAGCACTGGGCAAACCGGCGCTGAGCATCAACTGGGGAGCATGGAGCGGATTGGGCTTCGCGGAAACGGCGGGAGGAAAGCGCCTTGCCGCGCGCCTCGCGCTGGCGGGAATCAGGAGCATCGCACCCGCGCAAGCGCTGGAAGTGATGGAACGCCTGCTTCGTCAAGGCTCGACTCAGGTCGCAGCGGTACCCGTTGACTGGGCATTGTATCGCCAGTTTTATCCGGCGGGAACAGAATCACCGCTACTCTCTGAGCTTGCACGTGAGGAAGCAGACAAGTCACCGCAAGCGGGTCATTCCAACGAGAAGAGGAATACGATCCTTGCCGCAGAACCAGCGGAGCGCCTCCAATTAATCCAGTCCCACCTGACTGAGCTAGTGACTCGTGTGCTTGGGTTGTCCGCATCCATGCTGGACATACAGCAGCCACTCAGCAATCTGGGACTGGACTCCTTGATGGCGGTCGAGTTGAAGAACCGGATCGCAATTGACCTGGGAGTGAACGTGCCGATGGTCACGTTTCTCTCGGGACCCAGCGTCGAACAGGCTGCGTCGCAACTGCTTCATCTGCTTACATCCGAGACTTCCGCCTCGTCAGTGCCTCTTGCATCGGCAAATGGTCACTTTCGAGAACAGCAGGGAAACGGCGGCGTCGATGAACAGCTGTTGGAGAATCTTGACCAGTATTCGGATGAGGAAGTGAATTCGTTGCTCACTGATCTATTGGCTCAAGAGGAAGTCAGTGAAAAGTGAATAGCAACACTTCCAAACGAATTGCCGATCTTTCACCGGACAAAAAGCGGGCGCTTCTTGCCGAGCTTCTTCGCAAGCAGGCGCGCGACTCCAAATCACTTTATCCTCTTTCGTACAACCAGCAGGGCATTTGGTTTCTTTATCAACTGGCGCCAGATAGCGCGGTTTACAACGTCAACTTTGCGGCGCGCATCTCGTCCGACGTAAACGTTCCGGCACTGCGACGCGCGTTGCAGAGGTTGCTCGATCGCCATCCTTCGCTGCGCACTACTTTTCCCGCACACTCCGGCAAACCAGTCCAGCAGGTCCACGAACACCTGAAGGTTTGCTTCGAGGAAGTGGACGGCTCGACCTGGAGCGGCGACGAACTGAAGGCCCGACTGCTCGACGAAGCGTATCGCCCGTTTGATCTGGAACGAGGGCCGTTGCTGCGGGTAAGTCTGATCATGCGGTCGGCGCGGGAACATATCCTTCTGCTGGTCGTGCATCACATAGCGATCGACTTCTGGTCTCTCGCAATACTCCTGGATGAACTCGGCGTTTTATATCCAGCGGAAATCGCCGGCGTAACAGCGCATCTACCGCCTCTTGATTTGCAATACACTGACTATGTCCGTTGGCAGGCCGAGATGCTGGCAGGCCCGGATGGAGAACGGCTGTGGGAATACTGGCGGGAGCAACTGGCCGGGCAGCTGCCCGTCCTGGATCTTCCGACCGACCGGCCGCGTCCCGCGGTTCCTACTTATCAAGGGGCATCGCACGACTTCACTATGGACGCGGAGCTGAGCTCCGGGCTCAGGGCTCTCGCCAAGGCTCATGGAGCGACGCTGTACATGGTGCTTCTGGCAGCGTTCCAGATAGTGTTGTCCTACCATAGCGGCCAGGAAGACCTATTGGTGGCAACTCCTATGGTGGGCAGGAGCCGGGCCGAATTCGAAGGTATCGTCGGCCTTTTTACGAACCCCGTAGTCTTAAGGGCAAATTTCTCCGGGGACCCTGCGTTCGGAGCATTTCTTGGCCAGGTTCGCCGCAATGTACTGGCTGCTCTCGAGCATCAGGATTACCCCACCGTTCTATTGGTTGAGCGCCTGCGGCCGCCCCGCGAGCTCAGCCGTCCACCTCTGTGCCAGGTGATGTTCGTGCTCGACAAGCCCCACCGGATCGCGCAACAAGGCGCGTCTCCATTTCTGGCGGCCGAAACAGGGCTGCGCATGAATCCCGGGGGACTTGTTCTGGAGTCGGTGGCGCTGGAACGCCGCGCCGCCACGCTCGACCTGGTGTTGTTGATAATCGAGACGCCGGAATCGCTTGCCGCTTCGATGCGGTACAACAGCGACCTGTTTGATACCGCGACCATTGCCCGCATGTCGCAGCATTTCGAAATACTTCTGCGGCGCATACTTCAAGAGCCAACCGCCAGACTGGATGCGCTAAAGCTAACGCTCGCCACGGCGGACCGGCAACAACGGGTGAGCGTCCGGAAAGAGCAGAAGGAAGTTAATATTCAAAAGCTGAAACACGTCAAGCGCAAGAACCTCATAACGTCGCAACTGAGCAGTGAAGCCGTCGCGCGAAAGTAGAATTATTCGAATGCAAATGGACGTTATTGAAGGGTTCCGGCTTTCACCTCAGCAGAGGCATCTGTGGTCACTGAAGCAGGCCGGCGACGAACGGCAGTATCGTGCGCAATGCACCGTCCTCATCGAGGGGAGTCTCAACCTGCAGGTTCTAAAGGCTGTCCTGCGGGACGTCTCAGACCGATACGAGATCCTCCGAACCACCTTTCGTTGTCCGCACGGAACAAGCATTCCTCTCCAAGGGGTGAACGAGCAAAGTGCGCCCTGGATAGAGGAATACAACTTGAGCACCTGTGACCCTTCACGCCAAGAGGCGGAAATCGAGTCGCTGTTTCAGGAAGTTGGCCGGATTCCCTTCGACCTTGCGAACGGGCCGGTCCTGCGCATCTCTTTGCTAACCCTTGCGGCCGACCGGCACATGTTGCTCGTCAACGTGCCGTCGCTGTGTGCGGATGCGGCATCGCTCAGGATTCTGGTGCGTGAGATTAGCCGCCGCTATTCAGCTTCCGTACGCTGCCAAGAACCATCGGGCGAACCCAGTCAGTATGCCGATCTCGCCGAGTGGGAAAACAACCTGTTGGAATCGGAAGAAGCGAACGAAGGAAAAAAGCATTGGCGCGAAGCGGAAGCCCCAGCTTTACGCGTTCCGAAGCTCTCTTTCGAAAAGCGACCTTCCGCAAGGGCGGCCTTCGAGCCCCGGCTTCTGGCGTCGCCGGTCAATCCTGAGTTGACCCCGAAGATTAGAAAGCTCGTGGCCAAGTATGACGCTTCGGCCTCTGCGTTCTTCCTTGCTTGTTGGCAAATCCTGCTCTGGCGTCTCACTGGCGAATCAGACTTTGTGGTCGGCTTGGCGTGCGATGGGCGTACTTACGAAGGGCTGCAGGAAGCGCTGGGCCTGTTTGCGAAGACTTTGCCTGTTCAAATCCGGCTCGAAGAGCGGCTTCGGTTCAGTGAAGTTCTGGAACGGACTAATGGATCGGCGCGAGAAGCCGTTGAATGGCAGGAGTATTTCGACTTTGAACAACTTCCTCGATTGGATGCCGAAATCGAGCCATGCCGTTTCTTTCCGGTAGCTTTTGAATTCCAGGATGCGGAGGCGAAGCATACCGAGGGCGACACGATATTTTCCATTCAGAAGCAATACAGCTGTTTTGACCGGTTCAAGTTGAAACTCTCCTGCGTACAACGAGGGGGTCTTCTGGTCGCGGAGCTTAACTACGATTCCAGCTTTTTCTGCGCTGAGGATGTCGACCGCCTGGCGCAAGAGTTCCGGACCCTGCTCGAGAGTGTCTGCGCAAACCCGGAATCGCCAATCGCAGATCTGGATATCGTGAGCCCCAATGAGCAGCGCCGGCTGCTGGTTGAGTTCAACGATAGGCAAACCGACTACCCTGAAAGCAAGTGTATACACCAACTCTTCGCGGAACGGGCCCGGCAACAGCCGGAGAACGTCGCCGTCGTTTTTCAGCACCACCGTTTGACCTACGCTCAGCTCGAGGCTCGCGCCAATCAACTCGCGTATCACCTGCAAGGTCTCGGTGTCGGACCGGAAGTTCCAGTCGCGATCTGCATGGACCGTTCGCTGGAGATGGTCGTGGGGATCCTTGGCATTCTTAAGGCGGGCGGAGCTTACGTGCCGTTGGATCCGGAGTATCCCAAAGAGCGCTTAGCCTACATGATGGAAGATGCTCGCACGCAGGTGGTGCTGACGCAGAACACTCTGCGGGAAAGTATGCCGGAGCTTGGAATCGCGGTGGTGTGCGTGGATTCAGACTGGGAAACCATCGCGAGGCATGGCGAAAGCACCCCGCAAGCTAACGCAACCGCCACAAACCTCGCGTACGTGATTTACACTTCAGGTTCGACCGGACAGCCGAAGGGAGTAATGGTCGAACACGGCGGACTGACTAATACTATTAACTGGACAATGGAGACACTTGAGCTGTCATCCAGCGACCGCTGTATTTTGAAGACTCCCATCACCTTCGATGCCTCTGGACGCGAATTGTTCGCGACGCTGTTGGCGGGAGGAACCCTGATAGTTGCGGAACCTGGCGGCCATCGTGATAGCCGATACCTGGCAGACACCATCCGCGGCGAGCGAATCTCAATTCTCCACTGCGTGCCGTCGCTTCTCCGGCTTCTGGTTGAGGAGCCCGCCTTCGACGAAAGCCTCGCCCTGCGCGCTGTGATGTGCGGCGGCGAGGCGCTGCCGCCCCAGCTCGTCACGCGGTTCCAAAGCCGCATCGGTGCGAAGCTGTACAATGTGTATGGACCGACTGAGACAATCATCGACTCTACATTTTGGCCGTGCGAAGAATGCAATCCTCATTGTGCAGTTCCTATCGGACGACCTATACCGAATGCGCAAGTATATATTTTAGACGACCTACTTCGCCTGCTTCCGATCGGCGTCGCGGGCGACTTGTACATCGGCGGCGTGGGTATGGCGCGAGGCTATGTCAGGCGACCCGATTTGACCGCCGAGAAGTTTATTCCAGATCCCTTCAGCGGCGAGCCGGGAGCGCGGCTGTATAATACCGGGGACATCGCGCGCTACCGGCCGGACGGGAACATCGAGTTCCTGGGTCGCACCGATCACCAGGTCAAGATCCGCGGGTTCCGCATCGAACTTGGCGAAATCGAGGGAACACTCGAACAACACCCGGCCGTGCTGCAGGCAATCGTACAGCCTCAGGAAGTCGCGCCCGGAGAGAAACGGCTGGTGGCCTATGTAGTCGCTGAGCGAGAGTCACGCCCCACCGCCGGCGAGCTGCGCGGTTTTCTGAAGGACAAGCTGCCCGAGCACATGGTGCCAGCGGTCTTCGTGCTACTGGACGCATTCCCATTGACCACTAACGGTAAGGTAAACCGCCGCGCTCTGCCGACGCCTGATGACCGGCGACCCGAGCTGGAGCAGGTATTCGTGGCATGCCGCACGCCTACGGAAGAGCTACTCGCCGCGATCTGGAGCCAAGTCCTTGGCATCGAACGAGTAGGCATCTACGATAATTTTTTTCAGCTAGGCGGGCACTCGCTGTTGGCTACCCAGGTCGTTTCCCGAATCCGCGAAGCCTTCCAGGTGGAGATGCCGCTGCGCCGCCTGTTCGAGGCGCCCACCGTTGCCGGCCTGGCTGAAAGCGTTGATGTAGGCCGCGGAGCAGGACTACAGGCTTCCCCTATTGTGCCTGTTCCTCGGAGCGGAGAACTGCCCCTGTCCTTTGCTCAACAGCGTCTGTGGTTCATCGATCAGCTCGAGCCAGGCAGCTCTGTCTATAATTTCCCCGCCGCCGTCCGTCTCAAGGGACCGCTTAACGTGGCGGCGCTGAAGAAAAGTCTCGACGAAATCGTGAAGCGCCATGAAGCCTTGCGAACGACCTTTGCCATTGTGGACGGTCGCCCGGTTCAGGTTATCGCACCGCGCCTGACGTTGACCCTGCCGATAGTGGATTTGCGAGAACTGCCTCAGCCCGAGCGAGAGCGCGAGGTCCAGCGGCTCGCGACGAACGAGGCGCTGCGCCCCTTCGATTTGGCCGAAGGTCCGCTCGTGCGCACAACCGTGCTACGGCTGGGCGAAAACGAGCACGTCGGGCTGCTGACGATGCACCATATCGTTTCCGACGGTTGGTCAACCGGAATCCTGATCCGCGAAATGGCGGTCCTCTACGATGCCTTTTGTTCCGATAGGCCCGCATCGCTGCCTGAGTTACCCATCCAATATGCAGATTTTGCCCATTGGCAGCGGCATTGGTTGGAGGGTGAGGTTCTGGAGACCCAGCTTACCTATTGGAAGCAGCAACTGCTTGGCGCGCCTCCGCTCCTCGAGCTGCCCGCGGACCACGCCAGGCCGCCTCTACAGACGTTTCGCGGGGCGCACCAATCTATTCTATTGACTCGGACCGTGGGCGACGGGTTGAAGGCGCTAAGCCGCCAGGAAGGGGCTACTCTATTCATGACCCTGCTGGCGGCCTTCACGATTCTCTTGCACGGGTACACGAATCAAGATGACCTCGTCGTAGGAACGCCAACCGCAAACCGTAACCGGCTAGAGATCGAAGGGCTAATAGGATTTTTCGTAAACACGCTTGTCCTGCGCACCGACCTCTCAGACAATCCCAGTTTTCGGGACCTTTTGCGCCGGGTACGGGAAGTGTGTTTGGGAGCGTATGCTCATCAGGACCTGCCCTTTGAGAGGCTGGTCGAGGAATTGCACCCGGCGAGAGATTTAAGCCGCAATCCGCTCTTCCAGGTGATGTTCGTACTGCAGAATGCCTCGCTGCAGGCGGTGGAACTGCCCGGATTGAGCCTGAGCCCTATAGAAGTGGACACCAGCGCGACTCACTTTGACCTAACCCTGCATATCGTGGACACCGAGCAAGGTCTAGTCGGAACATTAGCATATAACACGGACCTGTTTGAGGCTGTCACTATTACACATATGCTTGGCCATTTTAGGACTTTACTGGAGGCCGTGGTCGCTACTCCCGAGCGATGCGTCTCGGACTTGCCATTATTAACCGAAGGAGAGCGGCAACAACTACTGCTGAACTGGAACGATACCACGGTTGATTGTCCGAAAGACCTGTGCATCCATCAACTCTTTGAGGCGCAGGTCGAGCGAACACCTGACGCGATAGCGGTAGTACTTGAAGATCGGCAGTTGACATACGATGAACTGAACCGCCAGGCCAATCAACTGGCGAATCATCTGCGCCTTCTGGGAGTGGGACCTGAGGTACCGGTGGCAATCTGCCTCAAGCACTCGGTGGAGATGGTCGTTGGACTGCTGGGCATTCTAAAGGCGGGCGGTGTCTATGTGCCTTTGGATCCAGCGTATCCGAAAGAACGACTCGCTTTCATGCTGGAAGACGCCGAGGTTCCGGTAATACTGACTCAAGGGGCGTTGCTGGCGGGATTCCCTGAACACCATGCAAAGGTGGTCTGTTTGGATTCAGATTTGGAGGCCATCACCCGAAAGAGTGCGGAGAACCCAATCTGCTTAACCAAGCCTGAGAATCTGGCTTATGTAATCTATACCTCTGGGTCGACCGGCCAGCCAAAAGGAGTTCTCGTTTCGCATGCTTCGACTGCGGAGCACTGCCTGAATGTTCAGAGGCACTACGAGCTAGATTCAAGCGATAGGGTGCTGCAGTTTGCTTCAATGAGTTTCGATCTGTCATTGGAGCAGATCCTTCCTACACTGATCGTCGGGGCCAGGCTGGTTCTGATGAGTACCGACGTATGGCACACGACAGAGCTTCACAAAAGGATTTCGGAATTTGGACTGACTGTGCTCAATATTTCAACCGGCTATTGGCAGGAACTGACGCGAGAATGGGCAGACCTATCGGAGTTGGTCCCAAATATTCAGCCCAGAGTTTTCATCGTGGGCGGGGATACGATGTTGCCCGAGTTCCTCGACCTTTGGCACCGAACACCGATGAGTTCAATCCGTCTAATCAATGCTTACGGGCCGACGGAGACCACCATAACGGCAACTGCCTTTGATATCGCTCCGCGGCTTCGCGAGCCCTCGGCTCTCCAGAGGATTCCCATCGGCCGTCCCCTCGCGAACAGAGCGACCTATATTCTGAACAAGTACGGTGACCCGGTTCCAGTCGGAGTTCCGGGTGAACTGTATATTGGCGGTCACTGCCTGGCTCGAGGTTATCTCAAGCGGCCCGATTTGACTGCGCAGAATTTCGTACCAGACCCCTTCAGCAGCGAGCCCGGAACACGACTGTACAAGACGGGGGATCTCGCCCGTTATCTCTCCGACGGGAATATCGAGTTTCTGGGTCGAATTGATGATCAGGTGAAGGTTCGCGGGTTCCGTATCGAACTTGGGGAAATCGAGGCAGCGCTTCGCCAACACCCTGCCGTGCGCGAGACTGTTGTCTTGGCTCGGGAAAATGCTCCTGGAGAGAAGCACCTAGTGGCCTACGTGGTCGCCCAGGGGGAATCCCCGCCAACGGCTAGTGAGCTGCGTGTCTTTCTGAAGGAGAAGCTGCCCGATTATATGATGCCGGCGGTCTTCGTGCCGCTCGCTGCTTTGCCCTTGATGCCCAACGGGAAGGTAAACCGCAGTGCCCTGCCAGAGCCCGGGCGAACACGCTCCGAACCGGGAAGGGCATTCGTAGCGCCGCGTAATCCTCTGGAACTCCAGATCACTAGTCTGTGGGAAGAGGTTTTGGGTATTCGGCCCATCGGCGTGACGGACAATTTCTTTGAGCTGGGAGGACACTCCCTTGCCGCCGTTCGTTTGTTCGCATTGATAGAAAGGAGACTGGGCAAGAAAGTTCCATTAGCCACTGTGTTTCAGGGAGCAACCGTTGAGCATCTAGCAAAGATTCTCGCCCAGTACGCCCAAGCGCCCTCGCATTCATCTTTGGTCGCTATTCAACCGGGAGGCAACAGACGGCCCTTCTTCTTGATACATCCAGCCGGTGGACATGTCTTTCCCTACGTTCACTTGGCGCACCATTTAGGCTCCAATCAGCCTTCTTATGGCCTACAGGCAAGAGGACTGGAAGAGGGACAGGAACCGCACTCGCGCATCGAAGACATGGCCGCTTACTACATCGAAGCGTTACGAACGGTGCAGCCCTGGGGTCCCTACCTTTTAGGAGGATGGTCCATGGGAGGTGTCGTAGCTCTCGAGATGGCTCAGCAGTTTCGGGCTCAAGGTCAGAGGGTAGCTTTGTTAGCCTTACTGGATACTCGGATTCCGACTGCCGATGAGGAGCTCGCCGATGAGGACTTTGACGCGCGCCTGCTGATCGACTTTGTCCGCTATTTTGGTCTTTCACTGGATCTCCGGGATTCTCTCGCCCGCCTTCCAAAGCACGAGCTGCTGGAGCGCGTCCTCGAGCACGCGAAAAGAGCCGGCCTGATGCCCTCGGATATTGAAGTTTCCCAAGCTCAGCCGTTCATCGAGCTCTGCAAGGCCGATTTTCGAGCTACGCAGAACTATGTACTGCACCACTACCCGGGTCGAATCACGCTCTTCAAGGCTGGCCAGGAGCTTGCGGGCACCTCGTCTGATCCGACCTTGGGCTGGAGCGAGTGGGCTGCTGGAGGAGTGGACGTTCATGTTGTTCCGGGCAATCACGCAACGATGGTTTACAAGCCTCACGTTGAGGTCTTGGCTGAGAAGCTACGGGCTTGCCTCGATCACGCGCAAGCGACTGAGGGATGGTTTGGCGATGGAGTCAATCCATCGATAAGGTCAGTGAAGGATGCAATATGAATAGTGACAACAGGGAAGACTCGGCAACATACAGAGTCGTTGTAAATCATGAAGAGCAGTACTCTATCTGGCTTTCCGAAAGGAAATTCCCTCTTGGCTGGACGGCTACAGGCAAGACCGGTTCCAAGACTGAATGCCTGGCTTATATTAAAGAAGTGTGGACCGACATGAGACCGCTCAGTCTGAGAAGGAAAATGGATCAGCGCGACAAGCAGGTCCATTCATCAAAGAGTTAATTTGGATGTTCTATTTTGTAAGGACAGAGTTTGAATGAGCCGCTCGACAACCGCCGCTGCTTTTGGCCCCTGGATTTCATGCCGCAAACCCGGACCAAAGACCCGTCTTCGCTTGTTTTGTTTCCCTTACGCCGGAGCAGGCGCGTTGATCTTTCGCACCTGGTCCGACAGCTTGCCAGCGGATGTCGAGGTCTGCCCGGTTCAACTCCCGGGACGGGGAACTCGGATGACGGAGCGTCCTTTCACTCAACTCTCAGCTCTTGTCGAAGCCCTCGCCCAAGGCCTGGCTCCACTCCTAGACAGGCCTTTCGCCTTTTTCGGCCACAGCCTCGGAGCATTGGTCAGTTTTGAACTCGCTCGCCGCATCCGCAGACAGTACGGCGTGCATCCTGTTCGCCTATTTGTATCTGCTGGTCGTGCACCTCAAATCCCTCATCGCGGGCCGTCTATCCATACCCTGCCAGATAAAGAGTTTTTAATGGAACTACGGCGGCTGAACGGCACGCCCAGCGAGCTTTTGGGCCACAAGGAATTAATGGAGATTATGCTTCCGCTCTTGCGGGCAGACTTTGCGGTGTACGAAACCTACCTGTACTCGACTGAGCCGCCCCTAAACTGTCCCATCTCCGCGTTTGGCGGCTTGCAGGATAGCAAGGTGAGCGATAGCGATCTTGAAGCTTGGCGTGCTCAGACGAGTGTTTCGTTCTCGCTGCGGACGTTTCCCGGCGACCATTTCTTCTTGAAACAGCCTCTTCTACTTCGGGCGCTTTTTCAGGAACTGCAATAAGGCCGGTAAGAACGGCCACATGAAGACACTACCCATCACCTCACCTCCTACACCGTGGGGCTTTCCACCGGCGACGATAATATTAGGTAATAACGAAGTACATGTCTGGCGAGCCTCTCTGGACGAGCCCCCGCCGCAGCGCGATAGCTTCCTGCATACCCTTGCGGCAGAAGAGCAAACGAGAGCCCAGCGGTTTTATTTTCAGACAGACCGCGAGCGCTTTATCAACGCTCACGGAGTACTCAGGGCTATCCTCGGCCTTTACTTGGATAGAGCACCGAAATGCCTATCCTTCTGCTACAGTTCTTATGGAAAGCCCGCTTTGACCCTGGAATCTGGCGGAGATGCGATCCGCTTTAACATGTCCCACTCTCGCGGAGTGGCGCTCTATGCGGTTACTCGTGGTCGCGAGATCGGCATCGACCTCGAATTCATTCGCTGCGATTTGGAAGTCGAGCAGATCGCCGAGCGTTTTTTCTCGCGAAGCGAGATTGCGACACTCCGTGCGCTCCCAACAGACTTGCAGAAACACGCGTTCTTTCTCTGTTGGACCCGCAAGGAAGCCTACATCAAGGCGAGAGGCGAAGGACTCTCCCTGCCCTTGGATCAGTTCGACGTGTCGCTGATTCCCGGAGAACCTGCAGCGTTGTTGAGCACCCAACCAGATTCAGACGAAGCCGTTCGTTGGTCTCTGAAGGAGTTGACCCTCGCATCCGGCTACGTGGCTGCTCTTGCTGTCGAAGGACGCGGTTGGACTTTGTCCTGCTGGCAATGGCCGCGACCACTTCGAAGTACCGCGTGAGCGCCAGAATGCAAATTCTGTCATTTTCCCCTCTGGTAGTGCCAGCCGGGACCGTCGAGGGCCGGCCGCAGCACGGCCGGCGATAGTGTCGACCCCGTGCCGCGCTCCGAGATTGAACGCTAATCGCGCCCCACTTCCCTACACCAACGGTCTTTGCCTCTCGAGTCCATTGGTGTAAAATATAATCACCTCGTCCGAGAGTTTCCTCACATCTCCATACTTTGCTCGAGGTAGAAGAGTCGCCGCCGGTACGCGGTATGCGTTTTGGGCACTTGCGCCAAAGCAGGCCCCTGAAATGCGTCAAAACGCGTTTCAGGCTGCGGTCCATGCTCGTCGGTCAGGAATGTGGATTTCAAAATGAAGATCCTATCGTTCCGATTCCGGATTCTGATTCCTTCGCTGACCGTACTGGTAGCAGTCTTAACTCTATGGCCTGCTGTGGGCTGCACAGATGTTGTTCCGGCGCCGGGAACAGAGTCGAGTGCAGGTGGCGCAATGGATGCCTGGCTTGTGAGGCGCGGTCTGATCGGTCACGGGATGATCGGCGAACAATCCAGCAGTGACATAATGACGCCGCCGCCGGGCACCGAGGTAGACGAAACCCGGCAGACAGAAACCCGTACGGGCGAGGTCCTGACCCGGGTCAAGTCGTGGAATGAAATGGTCAACGACGACACGATCTATATCGAGGTGACCACCCTATCGACCTATCAGTTCGAAGTCGCTTTCTGGCTGTTTCCCAATCATCGTAACGGTTGCACCATGTATCAATGGACGCTCTACGATCATGGTCGCGCGCTGCAGAGCCAATTCTGGCGTAACGATGCGACGGTGCTGCGGCTGGCCGGGGCCGCAGACCTGCCACATGACTTGTATCCGGACTCGGTTCCGTGGGTCGCGTTTCTACGCGTACTCGACGCGCCGCGCGCCGGTGCCGAAGGTATTCTTCATCAGCAGATCACGCCGTACAGCTATGTTGGTCAGGAGGTTTGGGCCGCGCGCTCCGAGCGGATCAACGTGCCAGCCGGCAGCTTCTCCGCGCTCAAGGTAACCGCGCAAGTCGACATCGCGACGGTAATGCCGAACTGGCCCCGCTTCGTCCTGCACGTCATCAAGCCGGTAGTTCCCAAAAACACGCTCTATTTCGAGGCGACGCCGCCCTACCGGCTGCTCAAGCAGGAAGGCACCACCTTTGTCGGCGGCCCTCAGGTCACCACCGAACTCATTCGCTTCTACATCGCAGGCGCACAGCCGGTCGTAGCT
>CABEBO010000144.1_pt1 | contig 15852 bp, 15 predicted proteins | sample 3132601 | NCBI WGS metagenome assembly CABEBO01 (sample SAMEA5534345, study PRJEB31848) | metagenome | biome: tundra; feature: field; material: soil | place: USA | collected 2013-05 | depth 0.45 m
CTGATTGCTGGCCATCGACTCGGTATGGTTGATCCAGGCATGCAATCCCTCTTCTAGCGGCGCGGGAAACGTCTCGCTGCTCGGGCAGAGAGAGGCTTCGTCGGGGCCCACTGCTAACGGCGGGACGCCTACGATCTTGATTACGCCAGCCTCCAAAGATCCACCGGTGAGCGGGTTCGAGGTCAGGTCATTTATAACGGAAATGGTCCTCAACGAGTTGGCGGATAGATCGCATGAGCAGCATTCCTGCAATTCCTGTACATCGTCGAACACATAAATATTCGCGCAGATGTCACCCATGAGTGCGGGGCTGGTGAAATTGCCTGAGTTCACGATACGGACCAAGGCGTCGCCGGCGCCTCCCGAATGACCAGGCCCGCCGTAATCGCCCTCCGATTTGTCGAAGCTGGTCGATACGTCGTAGTAGCTTAGAAGGTACGAACCATCGGAGTTAGCGATTGCAGTGATTGGATCTCCAGTGATTGTCGCTGGTGCCGCGAACGCTTGCTGCTGCGTTCCTATCCACAGCGAACCAAATGACCAAATCGCAACCGCGCTAAAGGCGGCTGTCAGCAGCGTGCCGAACTGTTTCAGAGGCGGCTTCATTTTCCCCCTGAGTTATTGTCAAATGTTGTGGATTGGCCGGTCATGATCAGGCGGCCTCCCTCGGTTCGTTCTCGGTTGACTGAGTAACGTTTTTCGCTCGATCCTCCTGAACTCCGTCGACGAACTTCGTGCCGGCGCGGACCAGCGGCAACAGGTGGGCGCCATCGAGGCGCCGCCAGCGCTACTGGGCCATGTCGAGTAGCTTGAACGCCATCAGCAGGCCCTTGGTTCTGGAACCCGCGCCTCGGGTCGCCCGCTCGCGCAGCCGCACGGTGGCGAACGGCGACTCAATCACGTTAGTGGTGCGCAGGTGCTTCCAGTGCTCGGCGGGGAAGTCGAAGAAGGTAACCAGCCGCTCCCAGTTGGCAGTAAGCGCGTTTGTTCAGGACGCGCCCTCGCAGATTTGACGATGGTTTAGGATAACCACCGCATCATTCCACTTTTCTTTCTTTGCGTCAAGCAGCTCTATGACCGCCGTTGGCGGCATTAGTATTCGATTTTAGTCGTTAGAAGTCATGGATTAGGCTAAGCGACGTAAATCTCTACAATTTGTTATCCTGCTGCCGACAAGAGGAAAGCCGTTGTCGCCGATCGATACACTTGTAAAGCGCACTTGGTCCCCGCTTGCGCTTCGGGCTAGCGCGCATGCTTGATTAAACGCCCGCCGGTTTTCACCAACCTCTGCTGCAAGCTGGTCAGTGACCACGTGTCGATCCTCATCGGCAGCACCAGCCGCCGCCACAGATTGCCGAGGTTGTAGGCAATCACTTGCCTTCGACAAACCGATCGAAGTCGTCGGCCTCCAGCAGCGCATTCAGCCGCGTGTAGAACGGATGCCCCGGCGACTTTGGCAGCTCCGCGGTCGCGACCCACAACGACGCTTGCTCACTCTGTCGGGTTCCCATCGCCATGCGCCACAGTGTAGTAGAGCCAATCGATTCTGACCATCGATCGAATCGTCACCGACTTTCACCACGGGCTGTTAGGGGCGCACTCGCCGTCGTCAAGGGCACGGGCTGCGAGCTTTCGGGGGTAAAAGCGGGGGTACTGGCCCGCGATCTCCCTAGAAATCCCTTTCGTTCGTTAGTATTTTGGTAGCCGTCGGGACGTCATATCGGAAACCCGCAATGGTATCGCAATTGCGAAGAGAGGGGGCGACTTGATGAACGCGCCCTCGCCACGCCTCTTTCGTAAGGTCGGCGCGGCCTCCCCACCAATTTTCTTTCATTGCACCATCTCCGCGAGCTTGGCGTCCCACTTCGTCAGGGCGTCGCGCTTTTCAGCTTCGTACTCGTGCCTGTCGTAAGTTGCGCCGACGCCCGGGTCGGTGTGATTCAGAATGCGGTCGATCAAGAACCGCGTGGTTTTCATCCCGGCCATTCCCGTGGCGGCCGTGCGCCGCAGGTCGTGAAAGGTGAAATGCTCGGCCTGGCCCCTCGGCTTCGTCATTCCCGTTGCAACGCGGATATCGTCGACCCAAGTTTTGAACTCGGTGATCGGCCCCGGCTTGACGCTGCGGGCGTGGAAGATGAAGGGATGGTCGCCCTTCAGGCCCTCGATCAGGGTCATCGCGGTCGGGCCGAGCGGAACCAGATGCTCGCGCTCGTTTTTGGTTCGCTCGCCCGGGATCGTCCACGTCCCCATCTCGAAATCCACCTCGGCTTTCGCCATCCCGAGAATCTCGCGGGCGCGCTGGCCGGTTAGCAGCGCCAGCTTGAAGAACCCGGCCACGTGGGCAGGCTGGTCGGCGAGCACGCGCCAGAGTTTTTTCACCTCGGCGTCGGTCAGAATGCGCTCGCGCGAGCATTCCTTACCAGGGCGTGGGACCAGATAGGTCGGGCTGACCGAGCCTCGCTCCAGCAAGCCGGTCCCGATGGCAAACCTGTAAATCTTGCTGATCAACGCCAGCGTCCGGTTCGCCTTGATCGGCGCGGGGCGCTTGCGCTTGCCGTTTCCACCCCTGACGATGGTGCTCAGGAGCGCGCTGACGTCGCGGTTGGAAATATCCGCCGCTTTGCGATTTTTCCAAGCCGCCAGATCGCTGTTGATCATGCAGGTGTCGGCGTAGACGCTCGACGGGCGCTTGTGAACCTTGGCGTGGCCTTCGAGGTATTGCTGCGCCAAGTCGCCAAAGGTGGTCGCCTCCCGGTCGGCTTTCTTTTCGGCTGCGGGGTCGCCTCCAAGCTGCGCCTCGTTGAGGATGCGCCCAGCCTCCTTGCGCGCGTCCTTGAGTCCGATTGCGGGGTACGTTCCGATTGTGTATTTCCGTGACCGACGCAGATGCCGGTACGACACCGCCCACGTTTTAGTTCCAGTCGGGGTGACGCGCAAAACAAAACCCTTGAGATTCTCGTCCCAAAACTCGGTCAGCTTTTCGCGTTTGATCGATTCGACGAACGCGGCGGTCAGGTTTTTTTTCACGGCCCTCAATCTCCCTCCGTGGAGCACCCGTGGATCATCTCCGTGATGTTCCGTGCTCCACCGTGAGGACAGTTAGGGCTCAAACCCCGCGAGAAATCAAGGGGAATCGGCTAGACCAGTTTCACGCGGTAGCATCGGAATGAGATTAAAAGTCACATGCTCTACCACCTGAGCTACCGGCTCGCCCGAGAGATTTCAATGCTTACAGGTAATTCGAAGCATTGGAAACAGCCGCGACTTCAGAAGTCGGTTCCGCAACAGTGCCGCGCTCTGATTTCAACTACGCAAGTGCCGCGAAAGCTCTAGTTTTAGAGAGTTAAATTAGCTCAAAGCGCGGCACACCGTTGCCGGAAGAGCGACGGAAATGAGGGCGGTAAAGGCGCGAGGCGATATTATTTTCGATCCAACGAGGTCATGATTGCACCGCGCTCGTCACGGTGAAAAGCGCGATGGCAAAACACAAATGGGCTCACCCTTGCTCAAACGCGGCGAAATCAGCATTCAACAGCTTGACATGCCACCCACTACTCGAATATATCCAAATCCTACAAATTAGTAGAGCAGGTTAAGTAAATAAGAAATAGATTGGAAGAATTAGCGCTTGAGAGGAACCAAAGATGCGCCTACAAGAATACTCAGCGAACGGATCGTCGGTCGCGGCTGCGAGGCAGGATGCTCTGGCCGAGCCGGCGAACGCGACTTGCGAGTGGGTGAGCCTGGCGGATCTTGCGCATGGGTCAGAACGAGTTGGCTCGGCGGTGGTGCGGTCGGCGCACGCGCGCAAGGTACTCAAAACCATTTCACGCTTGAGTCCGTACCGGTCAACCGTCCTGATTCAGGGCGAATCCGGAACCGGCAAGGAGCTGGTGGCGCGAGGGTTGCATACGCTGGGCTCGGTGCCAAGCGGCCCGTTCGTGACCTTCAATTGCTCCAACCTGGTCGAGTCGCTGGCAGAGTCGCAGCTTTTCGGTCATGTGCGCGGCGCTTTCACCGATGCCCGCGAGGATTCGCTCGGCTATTTCCGCTCCGCCAACGGCGGAACTCTATTTCTGGACGAAGTCGCCGAGCTTCCGCTGCGCCTGCAGCCCAAGCTGCTGCGCGTGCTCGATAGCCACGAGGTTCAGCCGGTGGGTTCGTCACGCTCCTACGCGGTTGATATTCGGCTGGTCGCGGCGAGCAATCGCGACCTGCACGCGATGGTGAAGGCGGCGCAATTCCGCGACGACCTCTACTACCGCCTTAACGCGGCGGCAATCCTGGTTGCGCCGCTTCGCGAGCGGCGCGAGGCAATCCCGGCCTTCGTCGCCCATTTTATCGAGCACTTCAACCGCCTGTTCGGCAAGGACGTAAAGCTCATTTCGCGGATCGCCCTGGACGCGCTGTGCGCCAACCAGTGGCCCGGCAACGTCCGCGAGCTCGGCCATGCAATCGAGAGCGCGGTTCTGATGACCGAAAGCGATCGTATCGATCTCGACGACCTGCCTTTGCGCAACGACGATGCGAATCCGGAAGCGCTGGGCGAGCCAGTCGAGGCGGTGCTGCAAAACGGCGGGCTCAATCTCGAGGGCGGGCCCAATGGCGCCGGGATTGACTGCGCGAACGCGTCGAAGCGATCCTTCGAGATGGCGGGCTGGCCCTACTCGCTCGATGCGGTAATCCGCGAGGCCTCGAAGAGCGCGCTGGTTCGCGCGCTGCAAGCGACTGAGGGCAATTGCCATCGCGCGGCCGAGCTGCTGGGCGTATCGCGCTACACGGTTTACCGGATGCTGAACCGGTTTGGCCTGGGCGAAGGGCGCACCTACAGGCCGCGGCGCAAGTCGATCGTCCGCCACGCGTCATGAATGTCGTCTGAGGGCTTCTCCCGGTTTGCGACTGGCGACCCAGTCGCCAGCCGCGGGAGCGGCTATTACTCCGTTACCTCTCTTAGACTTTTCCCCTTACCCGTTTTCTAACCGGGCTCTTCGACTTCGTTCAGGGTAAACTCCGCCCGAGGGCGCGGGCGATCAGGGTGGCCTTATCGGCTCAGGAACTACCCGCGCTGGATGAGGACATTTCTGCCGCATCGGCCGGCCCAGAGTCTTTCGGGTGCCCGATCGCGGCGCGCTCGATCTGGCCGCGCGTATCAGCAATAACTAGATTGGGGTATAGCTTTTCACTGTTCGCTGCTGGAGGCATTTTTGATGCGGGTGATTGTAACTGGTGGGGACGGCTACCTCGGATGGCCGCAGGCGATGTACTTGTCGAAGCGTGGCTACGAAGTATGCGTGGTCGATAACTTCAGCCGGCGTCTATGGGACCTCGAGGGCGGGACCGAAAGCCTGATTCCAATTTGCTCGCTGCAGGACCGGGTGGCGGCGTGGCGCGAAACGAGCGGCAAAACGATACAGACGGCGATCGGCGATTTGACCGACTACCCGTTCATCAGCGCCGTGGTCCGCGACTTCAAGCCCGACGCGATCATCCATTACGGCGAGCAGCGCAGCGCGCCGTTTTCGATGATCGATCGGCGCCATTCGGTGCTCACCCAGGTCAACAATCTTGTCGGCACGCTCAACGCCATTTACGCCATTCGCGAGCATGTGCCGGAGTGCCACCTGGTCAAGCTCGGCACGATGGGCGAATACGGCACGCCCAATATCGATATCGAAGAGGGGTTTATCGAAATTACGCACAACGGGCGCACCGACACGCTGCCATACCCGAAGCAGCCGGGCTCGTTCTATCACCTGTCCAAGGTTCACGACTCGCACAACATCCAGTTCGCGTGCAAAGTCTGGGGAATCCGGGCGACCGACCTCAACCAGGGCGTCGTTTACGGAATCGAAACCGACGAGACGATGCTCGATGAGCGGCTGGCCACGCGTTTCGACTACGACGGAATCTGGGGCACGGTGCTCAACCGGTTCTGTATCGAGGCCGCGATCGGGCATCCGCTCACCGTGCACGGCAAAGGCGGTCAGACGCGCGGCTACCTGAATATTCGCGACACGATGCGATGTATCGAGATCGCGATGGAGAAACCGGCGAAGCCCGGCGAATACCGCGTCTTCAACCAGTTCACCGAGCAGTTCTCGGTCGAGCAACTGGCGGAGCTGATCCAGGCGGCGGCGAAGCACGAGGGCCGCAGCGTCGAGATTCAGCATGTCGCGGACCCGCGCGTCGAGGCCGAAGTCCACTACTACAAAGCCAGGCACACCAAGCTGATCGACCTGGGGCTCAAGCCGCGTCTGCTGTCGGAGGAGTTAATCGATTCGATCTTCCACAAGGTCGAGCATTACAAGCATCGCGTGAAGAAGGATCGCATCGACGCGCTGGTAAACTGGCGGCGGATCAGCAATGCAGTCGGGTATGGGTCGATGTCGTCGCAGGCGGAGGATGCAGGGGTAAAGGCGGAGGCCGAGGGCAAGCCCAAGGCGCGGGTATCCGGCGTACGGTAGAGTTCAGTGATGCCGGGCGCGGGAGCGCCGTCGAGATTCCCGGCTGCAGCAGCTCAGAATGACACGAGCAGTCGCTCGCGTTTTTGTGTCATCCTGAGCGGATCGAAGGAACTTGCGCGCAAGCGCGCTTCCCGCCAACCACGATGCGTGTTTCGACTCTTCTTTGCTCCGGCACGTTCAAGGAATTAGGCGAAGGACCCTCGCCGCGCCGCAGGCGCGGCATCTTCCGCAACAAAGCAGGAGCGGCGGGGCTGATCGGCGGCTAGCGGGCTTCGCGCGAGCGGCCGCTGAGTGCCCGCGCCATCGCGCCCGGCAGCAGGGTCCTGGCGAAGCGCAAGTAATTCCGGATTCGCAATGGATCGACGCGGATTGCGCGCGCGAATGCGCGGCGCGCGAGCGGCCGATCACCCTCTTTGAGCGCGCGAAGCCCGATATAGCCGAGGATGCTGCGCGGCGCGCGACGGCGGGCGACCACATGGTGATGCGCGGCCACGCCGTAGCGCTCGCGCACCATGCGCTCGAAGACTACGCCCGCCTCCTCCTGGCCTCCGCCGGGCTTGAGCGCCTCCGGGAACAGCGCGAAGCGCCATACCGCGAGCGGCTCCGCGAGGTAGTGAAAGTTTCCGTACTCGCGCGCGCGGAGCCAAAGGTAAACGTCCTCGAACGCGGTCAGCTGCTCCGAGAATCCGCCCGCAAGGTCGAACACGCGCCGGCGCATCACGACTCCACTGGGCAGGATCGGCCACAACCGTTCGAGCATCTCGTCGACCGTTGGTGGATGACTGTCGCCGGCCAGCGAGGCCATCAGCTCCCGTCCGGTGCTGTCAACCAGAGCAAGATTTGTATAGACGAGCGCGCAATCGGGATCGCGGTCAAGCGTTTGGACCGTGCGCTCGAGCATCGCGGGCAGCCACCAATCGTCGGCGTCGAGGAACGCCAAGTACTCGCCCGACGATGCGCGCACGCCGGTGTTGCGGGCAGCGGAGGGGCCGCGCTTGGGTTCCTCGAGAATTTTTACGCGGCCGGCGTATCGCGAGAGAAGCTCGCGGCTGGAGTCGATCGATCCATTATCGATCGCGATGATCTCGAAATCGGTGAAGGTCTGCGCGAGCACGCTCTCGATCGCGCCCGCGACCGTAGCGGCGCCATTGTAAACCGGAATGATTACCGAAACACGCGGCATCAGGCAGTCCCGCCGGGCGAGCTACGCACGCGCCCGTCGCGCGCCGCGCGCCGCCCGGCCACCAAGGACGCGCCTGACGCCCGCGGGCATGAAGCTTCGCACGATTCGCAAGTAACTCTTTATGTGAAGTCGATCGTAGCGCAGCACCTGCATGAAGCATCGCCGCGCGCCAACCGTGTTTCCGCGGCTCATCTCGATCACGCCGGCGTTGGCGATCATTCGGACCTGATGGCGAATGAAATCCTTCACCAGCCCGTCGGCGCGCGCACCGTAGCGGGCGCGGATCAGATCGACAATTGATGCGGGGCCGTCGCGGTTCAATACCTTGGGAAACAACTGGCCGTAGGTGAAGCGGACGTGGCGGTCGGGCAGGTAAATGAAATGCCCCTGCTCGCGCATCAGCGGCCAGAAGTGGATGTCCTCGGGACCACGAAGTTGTTCGCAAAATCCACCGGTGCGATCGAAGGTCGCCCGGTGCATCACGACCGTGCTCGGCATGATCGGCCAAATCCGCGCCAGCATCTCGTCCATCGAGGGCGCGTGCGCGGTATCGGGGCGGATGTGCGAGCGGCGGAATTCCTCGCCCGCTTCATTCACGACGATGATGTCGGAGTAAACCAGCGCCGCATCGGGATCGGCAAGCATCGCCGCGACTGTCAATTCGAGCTTTCGCGGGAGCCATTCGTCGTCGGCGTCGAGGAGGGCGAGAAATTCGCCCGATGAGTGGCGGACGCCGTTGTTGCGCGCTGCCGATTGTCCGCGGTTGGGCTGCTCGACCAGCCGCACGCGGTCCCCGTACTGCTTCACGACTGCGTGCGTTCGATCGGTCGAGCCGTCATCGACGACGACGACTTCGTAGTCGGTGAAGGTTTGCTCGAAGACACTCTGGAGCGCGCGGCCGATTGTCCCCGCCCCGTTGTAAACCGGGATTACTACCGAGACGCGCGGCGCGCGAGTCTCGACCTCTGGCCCGCCATCCGCCATCTGCGCCGGCTCAGGCCTTGCCATCGCCCGTACGCGAAGGAACGCGCCTCGGCAGGAAAGTTTTCAAGTATCGACGGTAGGCCTTCGGTGACGCCGGTTGATAGTAGATGACGCGGGCGAGGCATCGGCGCGCCTCCCTGGTTCGTCCCTCCTCGATAAGAAGGCGGGCCATATGTTTCATGACCTTCATCCGCATCCGCCGGAATTCCCGGATGAGGGGGGTGGCCGCGGCGCCATAGCGTTCGCGGACCAGCCGAACGAACACTTCGTACCCTCGCTCGCGTTTGAGCGCCGTGGGATAGAGCGGGCGCGTGCTCTTGCGCACCAGCAATTCGGGAACGGATCGAAAATATCCGTGCTCGCGCGCGAGCAGCAGGAAATAAATATCGTCGGCCCTCACGCAGCGCTCGTCAAATCCTCCGCTTCGCTCCAGCGTCGCCCGGCGCACCATGACCCGGCTCGGCACGACATTCCATGGGCGCTCGAGCATCTGCGCCAACGTCGGCGAATCGAGGCCCCAGGTCTGGCTGTCCTGGTTGGGCATCGGCCGTCCGTTGGAATCGACCTTGTACGCTCCGGCGTAAACCAGCGCGCAATTCGGATCTCGATCGAGGACGGCCGCGCAACGCTCGAGCATCTCGGGCATCCACTCGTCGTCATCGTCGAGGAAAGCGACATACTCGCCGCCCGACGCGCGTATGCCCGCGTTGCGTGCCGTGGAAGCACCGCTGTTGGGCTGGCTGATCGCGTGGATTCGGTCTTTGTAGCCGGCAAGCACAACGGCTGTGTCGTCGGTTGAGCCGTCATCGACGACCACGACCTCGTAGTCGGTGTACGACTGCGCGAACACGCTCGCCAGCGCGCTCGGAACCGTGCGCGCGCCATTATAGACTGGAATTATTACCGACACCTTTGCCATCGCGGGTGGCTAACTCCCCTGAATGGCGGCAGCGCGCAGGACTGTGGGACTGCTCTTGGCTCGCCGACCCTTCCATGCAGAAAGATCGCGGCCGAGCATGCGCTCGAGCCCATCGATTTCGGGGCGCATGAGTTCGCGCAGGCGCGCCTCGATGGCGGCGTCGAGCGGCGGGAACTGAGGCCCGCCGCCGAAAACGAACCGCCAGGCGCCCGCGCGCTCGAGAAAATTGCTGGTGCCGTAGGCTTGTTTCTCCTCAAGCCAGTACATGAAGTGGCGCGCCTTGCGGGCGACGCGCGGAAGCCTTGGCAGATCGTTAATTGAATTGACCAACTCGCCTTGGGCGGCAGACGCCGGCACGGGGTAGCGCTCGATGCCGATAAAATCACAGACCCGGTCGAGGTACGCTTGCGGATCGGCGCGCAGGTCGTCGTTGAGCAAGACCAGCACCCGATCCTGGCCGAAGCGGGCTCGCCAGTCGGGCAGATGTTTGGCGTAGCGAGTCACCTCGATCACCTGCGGAACTTTTACCAGGAACTCATCGAGCGGAAACTTCGTTAGCGTGTAATGTCTCCAGAGTTTGTACTCCGAGTAGATTCGCTCGACCGGGTTGCGGAATGTGCAGATGATTTTGCATCGCGGAATATGCAGCGCGATGCGCTCGGCGGCCTCGGGGAAGCCGAAGTATGGATTGACCTCGCCAATCGGGCGGGCGCCATCGGCGTCGCGGAAGTGATGCGCGTACCACTGGATTCCCTTGTCGTAGTTGGTGGTGAAGAAATCGGTCTCCTTGATTCCAGCCGGCATATCGACGCGGCCCTTGAGGACTTCGTACAGCCATGTAGTCCCGGTCCGGCCGGGACCGACGCCGATGAAGCCGGGCAGTCGCGGCTCGCGCGCGGTGTTGAAAGATTTGGTCATCGATTAACCGGCGATTACTAGCGAACCTGCGCGCGCGGCACAGGTTCCGAGCGCGACACGCCGGGGTTCCCGTCTGCGCGCGCGGCACGCGGCTTCTTCCACGCTGAGAGATCGATCATAAGCAATTCCTCGAGCGCCTCGACTTCGGGGAGATAGTGCTCACGCAGGCGCTCCTCCTGCTCGGGCGTCAGCCGGCCGTACGGCTCGCCGCGTCCGTGGCAGAAATCCCATACGCCGCGGTGGTCCAGAAAATTTATCGCGCCGTAGGCCCGGCGACTCTTGAACCAGTACATCAGGCGCGTCGCGCGGCGCGCGAGTCTGCGATTTTTCGGCGCGCGATCGAACGAATGCACATCGTCGCCGATTTCGGGCCGCTCGGAAAGTGCAATCCGCTCGATGCCCATAAAATCGGTCACCCGATCCAGATACGACTGTGGCTGCGCGCGCAATTCATCATACCTGGTGACAAGCACGTTCTCGCGGCCGAAGGTCTCGAACCATTTGCCGAGATGGAACGCGTAGCGGTTCCCGCCAGCCAGATTGGGCCGGGATTTAAGGACCTCGTCGAACGATCCGCGCGCCCACGCGTAATGAGTGACCATCTTGTAAGCCGAAAATACACTATCGACCGGGTTGCGCAGCGTGGTGATCACCCGGCAGTTCGGAATGTGCGTCTTGATGCGATCGGGGGCGAGCGGCTCGTACAGGTAGGGGCAGATCTCGACAATCTTTCGCTCGCCGGTTGCGTACCAAAAATGATGCGCGTACCAGTCGATGCCCTTGTCGTAGTAGGTGCTGAAAAACTGGGTCTCCTTGACCCCGTAGGGCAGATCGACATGGCCTTCGAGCACGCGATGCAGCCAGGTAGTGCCGGTGCGACCGGGACCGGCTCCGATGATCTCGGGGAGCCGGCGTTTGATGGTTGCGCTCATCCGTTAGCCGAGCGCTCCAATGGGCGCGCCGGGGGAGGCTCGATAACGCGCCGCGCGCGCGGTTTCTTCCACGCGGAGAGATCGATCATCAGCAATTCCTCGAGCGCTTCGACCTCGGGCAGATAGCGCTCACGCAGGCGCTCCTCCTGCTCGGGCGTCAGCCGGCCGTACGGCTCGCCGCGGCCGTGGCAGAAATCCCAAACGCCAGCGCGTTCGAGCAGGTTGACGACACCATAAGCCTGACGGCCGTTGAGCCAGTGGATGACGGTCGTCGCTCTGCGCGCGAGTCTGCGATTTTTCGGCGCGCGATCGAACGAATGCACATCGTCGCCGATTTCAGGCCACGCGGAAAGTGCAATCCGTTCGACGCCCATGAAATCGGTGACCCGATCCAGATACGACTGCGGGTGCGCGCGCAATTCATCATACAAAGTGACCAGGACGTTTTCGCGGCCGAAGCTCTCGAACCATGTCTCGAGAATGGGCGCGTAGCGGTTGCCTCCGGCCAGATTCGTCCACGTTTTCAAGACCTGGTCAAAGGTTCCACTACGCACATTTCCGAAATGACGCAGCATCTTGTAAACCGAATAGACTCGATCGGCCGGATCGCGCAACGTGGTGACGATCCTGCAGTTCGGGATGTGGACCTTGATCCGCTCGAGCGCCTCGGTCTTAAAGAAGTAAGTAGGGCAAATCTCGACGATCGGCCGCCCGCCGGTTGCGTAGCGAAAATGCCGCGCGTACCAGTCGATGCCCCTGTCGTAGTAATTGCTGAAAAACTGGGTCTCCTTGACCCGGTAGGGCAGATCCACGCGCCCTTCGAGCACGCGATGCAACCAGGTCGAACCGGTGCGCGGCGGCCCGATTCCGATAACGTCGGGGAGCTTGGGCGTGCGTGCTCTTGCTGTTGCAACCAAGGTTATTGGATCGATGTCAGCGATCCGCCGCGAAAAAAGTCGAGGACCTGCCGCTTCCAGCTTGCCTTAACTGGTTCAGCAGCCCAGCGTGTCGAATGCGTGGCGAAAAATGCCTCGATTCTGCCGTTTAAGGCATCGATCGCGCGGTCGGGGCTGGGGATGCCGGGCTTGCACAGCTTGAAGGGCGGTTCGACTTGCCGGGAGTAATGCAGGATCTGCGGCGTCACGTCGGGCAGAACGGGCGAATACGTTGGGTAGTTCCATTCGATCGGGAGCTGCCTTCCCAATACGCCCAGTTCCCGGAGCGCGAGGGCGAAGCTCACCTGGTCGGTAGGAACGAGGGGCCTCTTCCCGATTCTAGGAAAGGCGATTGAACCAGTCGCGACACGTCCTGATCGTCGAGGACTCGCCGGACGATGCCGAACCGACCATGCGGGCACTCCGGCATCGTCGCTGCGATCTGACCTGCCAGCGAGTAGATCGCGGGCGAATTCGCCAAACAAATCCAGGCGATCGAGGCACCGAGTGGCCCAGGCGCGCCATACTGGACTCAGCTCGGCGACAAACCGGCCGTCAAGTATGTATAGGCCGCCGTTGAAATTATTCCAGTCGGAATTACGGTGACCATCGTCCTTGGGTATCGATACCTCGACCCAATTCGGTTCTCCCAAACCCGCCGCCTGGAAAATGCCGGCGAGCACATTTTCGGGAGGGCGGCAATTATCTACGATCTTCCCGGCCACCGGCTCGCCACGAGGAAGCGGCGCGTATCCTACCCAAGCGGTGTCGCAATCCATGAGCATGACCTAGTCGAAGCCCGCTCCGGCAAAAGTCTCCAGTTGGCGCAGCTTGTTGCAGTAGGGGTTGCGCGGATCAAAGGGTGCGACCGCGACAACGTTGACACCTCGCGATGTCAGCCAAGGGATGAACTTGGGGTCCCTTATTCCGGCCACGTGGACAAAGACGTTCTTCGGCGGGACCTTCTGGATATCCAGCAGACAACTGACCCAGATGAAGCATTGCGCCATCAGGTATCGCGGCTGATCGACGATGCATGAAATAGCGAGTGAGTTCATCGACAGCCTTGTAGACTACCCCAGCAAAGCAAGCAATATCAATGACGATTCCGACACTTCGCGCGGTTGGCGAGCGGGAATCGCCGCGCAGCATGCGTCGGACAGCGGTGTTGCGATGCTCATAGTTGACTGAGTGACAGTTTCGAACGTGCCGGCAAATCGGTAATAATTGACCTTCACTATCCAGACTGATACTTCGAATGGATCTGGAAAATGCGGGGGAATGCGCCGGCGGCGGCCCTGATGCGGACCTGCGAGACTCCCGGCGCGAAGGTTTCGAGCGGATGAAGAAATATAGATGAGTACGCAGGCCGAAAGTTCAAAGTTCTACCAACCGATCGTACCGTCGGACCAGATTCAGTATCGCGAATACAAGCTGCTGCTGAAGCCGGAGCGGTTTCCCGACGAGAAGGCGTTTCACAAGTTCTGGAAGTTAGCGCATCACGCGGCCAAATCACTCGGTATCAAGCTGGGCAAGATCGACGAATCGGTCAAGCCGCATCAGCGCGAAGTGGTGTTCTACGACACGCCGCACTTCAAGCTCTACAATCACGGCTTTATCCTGAGGAAACGCACCTTCTATCATCATGGTCTGCCCGATGCGAAGCATGAGCTGGTGATCAAGTTTCGGCATCCGGAAAAGAAAATGGCGCTAGCGGTGGATCCGCGCCCACTGCTGCCGTGCGAGTACACGCTGAAGTTCAAGGAGGAAATCCTCCTGCCGAAAGATGGTGCGCTGGGGATGCGGCTGGTGTATTCGCACAACTGCGAGCTCGACACACCCAACATCATATTGACGCAACGATTCGAAACGACCGCGGAAGCATTTCCGGCGCTCAAGAAGATCGACGCGAACCCGAAGGCGGCGCTGAGCGTAGTCAACGGCGTATCGATCCAGGAATACCAGGTCGATCTCGGGATGCTGGACTTCGGGCACAAGCTCGAGGCGAAGGCGACGCTGGCGATATGGCGGGTGCGCACGACCAACACGCCAATCGTGGCGGAGTTCGGCTACCAGTTGAAGTTCGATAGTCCCGAAGCGGTGCGGCGCAAGCAGCGCGAGCTTTCCGAGTTCTTCTACACGGCCCTGCAGTCGCGGGCCTCAGACTGGGTGCAGCGTGGAACAACAAAAACCGCCCTCATCTACGGATACGGAAACACCAGTCTCAAGCACGAGGAATGAACCCGATCTTCATCCGAGTCTGCTAACGCTCTTCAGGATCTTCATCCTCGCGGGCGGACTCAGCTTCGGCGGCGGCGCGGTCGCCTATCTGCGCGAGTACCTGGTCGAGGAAGAAGGATGGCTGGACGACGAGGGATTTCTCGGCGCGATGGAGATCAGTGAGACGCTGCCGGGGCTCAACGCCGTCAACATGGCGATCATCATGGGCGACAATCTGCGCGGGCTGGCCGGCGCGGCGGTGTCGGTCATCGGGATGCTGCTGCCGGGGGGAATCGTCGTGATGATCCTGGGGATACTGTATCAATCGAATCACAGCAATCCCGACGTCAAGCGTTTCCTGCTGGGGATCGCAGCCGCGGCGGTTGGTTTGCTGTCGGCGGTGACGTTGCAGATCGGGCGGCGCCAATTTCGCCAGCTCCCGGACATCGCGATCATCTTCGTGACGTTTCTGGCGGTCAGCTTCGTTAAATTGCCGCTGTTCGTGGTGCTGCTGGGTCTCGGGCCGATATCGGTCTGGCTCTACCGGCCCAAGGTCTCAAAACCGCGCACGCCGGACGAGCATTTGCCATTTCATCGCGGCGCGCGCCATCACTTGTTTCGTCATTAACTATTGAGATCGAAACCCGCATGACGCGATTGATACATCTGTTCCTGGTTTTCGCGCTGCTGTCGGTGTTGGCGGTCGGCGGCGGCACCGCGGTGCTGCCCGAGATGCAGCACATGACCGTGCATACGTTTCACTGGCTGACCGACGCGCAGTTCCGCAACATCTACAGCCTCGGCCAGGTTGCGCCGGGACCGAACATGTTGATGGTGCTTGTGATCGGCTATCAGCTGGCGGGATGGGCCGGGATGGTGGTGGTGGGAATCGGATTTTTCCTGCCCGACTGCGTGATTACGTTGTTCGTCAATCGATGGTGGGTGCATCTGGGCGGGTGGCCGTGGCGCACGGCGATTCAGCGCGGGCTTGCGCCGGTCGCGATTGGCCTGATGACGTCGGGGACGTTTGCGATTGCGAGGCTTTCGATCGTGAACGTGCAGACGCTGGCGATCGCAATAGCGGTGTTCGGGATTTTGCTGTGGCGCCACATCAATCCGGGCGTGCTGGTGCTGGTGGGAGGCGCCGTTTACATATTGTGGAGATAGACCGCGGCAATCGACGCCCGCGCGTGAGAGAAAAGAAAACGCCGGCAGGAGTGAATGCTCCTGCCGGCGTCGTGCAATCCGAATCGTAAGGCGATTCGCCTCGCGGCCGCTTACTACATGTGCCCGGTTT
>CABEBO010000155.1_pt1 | contig 14883 bp, 12 predicted proteins | sample 3132601 | NCBI WGS metagenome assembly CABEBO01 (sample SAMEA5534345, study PRJEB31848) | metagenome | biome: tundra; feature: field; material: soil | place: USA | collected 2013-05 | depth 0.45 m
GTCATGATCACCGACGGCGACAAGGGATGCGCGATCGCCGCGCGCGAGACTTCCATTCGCGTGCCCGCCTTCAAGGTCAAGCAGATCGACTCCACCGGCGCCGGCGACGCATTCCTTGCCGGCGTCTTCGCGGGCCTGCGGTTCGGGATACCGTGGGACAAGATCGGGCGGCTCGCCAATGCCGCCGGAGCGGTCGCGGTCACGCGCCTTGGCGCGTTTCCGTCGGGATTCGAAGTGCGCGAGGAAATTCTCGACTTGTATGGCGAGACGATCGCGCTGCCCACGCCGCACCTCGATAGCGAGCCGCGCGAAGCGGCCATCGGCGATTCGACCGGAGAAGTCGAAAAATTCTTCGACCTCGCGCTTGCCGAACTTGCCAAGATGCGCGCCGGATTGAACCTCGCCGCCATCTCGCGCACCGTCGAGGTTATTCGCACCGCGCTCGGCCGCGGCGGCCGCGTCCACGTCACCGGTGTCGGCAAGCCCGAGCACGTTGCACGTTACGCGGCCAGCCTGTTCTGCTCGGTCGGCACGCCCGCCACTTTTCTGCACGCGACCGAAACCCTCCACGGCAGCCTCGGACAGGTCAATCCGCGCGACATCGTCATCGCGATTTCAAACAGCGGCAACACCGACGAATTGCTCTCCACCGCAAGCGCCATTCGCGAACAGGGCGCGCAGTTGATCGCGATCACCGGCAACAAGGATTCCGCCCTCGCCCAACTCGCCGACCTCGTCATCCACGTCCCCGTCCCCAACGAAGGCGGCGGACTCGGGCTCGTGCCGCGCATCAGCGTGCTCGGCGAAGTCTTCGTGCTCGCGGGATTGTCGGTCGCCCTGGAACTCGCCCACGGCCTCACCGTCGAAGAGTACTCGCGATGGCATCGAGCGGGCACAATCGGCGAAGCCGCCCGCCGCCTGGCCAAGACCCGCGCCTCCCGCCGCCGCGCCTGAGCGCGCGCCAGCCCCCTGCCCTTCTAACAGGGCGAAGCCCGCATCTTTGTTTTAATATTGGGTGCAGGGGTCACCCCTGCTACTTGCCGTGGAACTTTGGCGAGCGTTTTTGCTGAAAGGCCGCGATGCCTTCCTTGTAGTCGGCCGTCCGCTCTGCTGCGCCTTGCGCCTGAGCCTCGCAATTCAGAACCGCGAACAGGCCCATCGCCTCCTCGTCTATCCTGCGTACCAAATGCTTCGATTGCATAAACGCCGCGGTCGGACCGAGCGCCACCTGCGCGGCAACTTTCCTGGTCTCCGCGACGAGAGAATCCTTCGCGATGCTGCGATTGACGAGTCCGAGCTGGGCCGCTTCGGCGCCCGAGAGCAGTCGTCCCGTGTAGATGAGTTCAAGCGCGCGATGGGCTCCCAGGCGCGAGACGAAAAACGAATGGCCGCCCGAGTTCAGTACCGCGCCAATTCGCGCGAACGGCGAACCGATCTTCGTCTCGTTGTCGTCGGCGACATAGACCACGTCGCATGCCAGCGCCAGCCCCAGTCCGACTCCCAGGCACGCGCCGTGAACCGCGGCAAAGGTTGGCGCCGGGAACGCGACGATTCGCTTGATCAGCGGATTGAAGGTGTTCTCGATTATCGCTGCGGCGTCTTCGATGCTCGGGTCGGCATCCGCGAGGTCCCGTCCCATCGAGAATGCCGGCCCTTCACCGCGGATCATCATCGCGCGCGCGCCCTGGGACGCCGCGCGCTCCAGGCACTCGGTCAGCTCGGCCGCCATCGCGTCGTTCAACGCGTTCATCTTCTCAGGCCGGTTTAGGACAATCTCCGCAAGACCGCTTTCGACCGACAAATCGACGCTCATATTCGTCGTCGGCTCACAAGCATCACGATTAGGATGATTAAAATAACGCCGCCGATCCCGATTCCGCCTGCGGGTCCGTAGGCGTAATAACCGCCGCCACCGCCAAACAGCAACAACAGGATTAGTATCAATAGCAATGGTGACATGGGGGGCCTCCTCGCGGGTCGGGGTAATGTCCTCGGCGGTGATATCGCCGACCGTCAACCCCTTCAATATCAAGTTCGGGAATCGCGGGGAACCGGGTGCCCCGTCGCTCGACCGTCGAAGGCGCGCCGTTTGCGCAGAGCGTTTTCCACCGACCCGCTGCGGGCTATGATATTTCTAACTTTTTCACTTTTTCACTGGATGCGTATGCCGGGGACGGCGTGAATTCACCTCTAGCTCTACTCAAAAGCGACTCTCTGAACCGGCGCGAACTGACGTTCAAGGCCCTTGCGGGCCTGGTTGGCGGCGCGATCGGATGGCTCCCCGTCGAGCTGGCCTCACACAACCACACGCTGACCGAGCAGCCCACTTCGTCTGAGGCTTGGGCCGTGACCATTTCGATGTGCCTGTTTTCGGGATTGATAGGCGGATTTATAGTTGCCGCCGAAGGGCAACGGCTCGATTTCAACCGCGATGCGCGACTTCGGTTTGCCCGCGGTTTCGGCATCTGTGCCGTCCTGGCGTACTTCGGCAATGGCTGGTCCAACGATCTCTTCACCGCAATCCTGAACGCCGGCGGTTGGGGTGTGGACCACCAAGGCTCGATGCTCTTCCTCGTTCTGGGTCGAGTGACGAGCTGGACGATCATGGGTGCAGTGCTCGGCGCGGGCGTGGGGATCGCGACGCTTTCCTTGCCCAATATCTTGAAGGGTGGCCTTGGTGGCGTGGTCGGCGGATTCATCGGCGGATTTACCTTCGATCTGATCAACCAGATCACCGGCGGCGGCCTGCTCGCGCGGCTCGTGGGGCTGAGCCTGATAGGTCTTGCGATCGGATTGTTCATCGGGCTGGTGCAAGAGCTGACCAAGGCCGCGTGGGTCACGGTCGAGCAGGGCCGGCTGCGCGGACGCCAGTACCGGATCGAAGGTGCACGCGCGTCGATTGGACGCGCCGAGGAAAATCCGGTCGGCCTGTTCGGCGATCCCGCCGTGCAGCCGCGCCACGCGATCATCGAACGGCGCGGCACCGACTACGTGATCAGGAATCTCGCGGTCCACGACGGCACCTTCGTCAACGGCAGTAGAATCGAAACCGTTGACCTGCACGACGGCGATCGAATCAATGTTGGCGGCTACGAAATGATGTTCCATCTGCGCGGAACGTCGGCGCCGGCCCGCCAGCAGGCGTCGCTCGCCGTCGATACGGTGAATCCCGCGCACGTCGCCACGCGGCTGGCGGGAGCGAACGTCACGGTCGAGGGGCCGAGCCTGGTCGATTCGTCGGGGCAGCCCTACCCCGTCCGCTCCGGCGCGGTCACCCGCATCGGGCGCGCGCTCGACAACGAAATCGTGGTCAGCCATTCCTCGGTCTCACGCCATCACGCGAGTATCGAAAATTCCAACGTCGTGTTCGCGGTCAAAGACCTCAACAGCCAGAACGGAACGTTCGTCGGCAACCGGCGCGTGACCGAGCCGACGCGCGTGAGCGACGGCGACGGCGTAAGGTTCGGCGACGCCCAGTTTACCTTCCGTGGCTGAAGCGGAGTTCGAGAAGCCGAGGTTCTGCTCGCGATGCGGTCAGCCGATCGTCGTCGCCGAAGCGAGCTTCTGCAAATCGTGCGGCGCGCCGGTAACTCGTTTCCCGCTGCTGCGCAGAGATCCGGGGTTCAGCCCGCTGCTCGCGCTCGCGCTAAGCATCATTCCCGGCGTCGGCCAGATTTATCGGGGCAAACCGTTGCGGGGAATCTTGTGGTTTTTCGGCGTATCGTTGGCGTACGGTATGGGACCACCGCTCGGCATCCTGATTCATCTCATATGCGCCGCCAATGCGGCCTTTTCCGGTGCGCTTCGCGAAGACATGCTGGTGCGATAAACATGGAACCCCGCCGGGGCGCCACAAAACTGAAGCGATGGTTAGATTCGAATTGAAGGCATGATTGCGCCCAACACCATCGTCGGCGGCCGTTATCGCGTGATGAAGCCGCTCGGCGGGGGCGGGATGAAACTCGTGTATCTCGCCGAGGACTTGCGGCTCGCCGCGCGGCCGTGTGCGCTGGCCGAGATGGTCGATAGTTTCACCAGCCCGGACACGCAGAAACAGGCGGTGGCGGCTTTTCAGCGCGAGGCCGACATGCTCGCGCAACTCAGCAACGAACATATCCCGCGCGTGTTCGATCGCTTCAGCGACCAGAACCATCATTACCTCGTCATGGAGTTCATCGACGGGATCACGCTGGAACAACAACTCCAAGACGCCGGCGGCAAGCTCCCCGAGGACGCCGTCATCGATGTGGCGCTGCAAGTTCTCGACACGCTCGAGTACCTGCACAACCTGGAACCGCCGGTAATTTATCGCGACTTGAAACCGTCGAACGTGATGCTGACGCCGTCGGGGCAAGCCAAGCTAATCGACTTCGGCATCGCGCGCCTGTTCCAGCCGCTGAGCAACGCGACGATGATTGGTACGCAGGGCTACGCGCCGCCCGAGCAATATCGCGGCAAGGTCGAGTTCCGCTCGGACCTGTACGCGCTGGGCGCCACGATGCATCATGCGCTGTCGGGCCGCGACCCGGCGCTCGAGCCGCCTTTCAGCTTTCCACCGTTGCGCCCGCTATGCCCCGGAATTACTCCCGCGCTTGCCGACCTGGTCGATCAGGCACTCAAGTACGACGTGGTCTTGCGGATGGCCGACGCCGCGGAATTCAAGCAGAGGCTGATGGCGATCAAGTCGGGCGGCGCGCCGGCGACGATGCCGCAGCGCAATTCGTCAACCGGGCCGGCGGCGCGCCCACAACTCAAACTGCCGCTCAGCGGCGTCAAGTCCATAGAGCAGCACGCGTCGGCGCCGACGATGCTGAGCAATCAGATCGATACGGAATGTCCGCGATGCGGCCGAAATATCCCGCTGGATTCGAACTACTGCTCGTTCTGCGCCGCCGACGTAACCGGACGATTGTCGGCGCTGGATCGCGGCGCGCACGAGGCGCGGACGATCGTGCTTGACGACGTTGCTGCGCCGGGAGAGTTTCCGGGTCCAATCTTTCATGAGCGCCGTCGCCGGCGGCATCCCGCGCGAACGCTGGCGCTGGTGGTCGGCGGATTTTTTCTCATCGGGTATCTGATGTTTCATTCGTCGCAACCGCAGCCTTCCGACGGTGACACGGGACCCGACTACGGCGCGGTTCCAGGGGTGCCCAATGGCGGCGCTCCCGGTCCGGCCGAGCCTGCGCATACCGAGCCGCGGGAAATAGCCCTGCGCCATGCGCTCAACGCGCAGGGCTACTCGTCGGTGCATTTCGGGATGGAGGGCAACACGATCATCCTGTGGGGCACGGTGCCGACGGAAGCCGATCGTCTCATGGTGCAGACGCAGGTTTTCCTGGTCGCGCGAATTTTTTCGATCGAGGACCATATCCAGGTGCGCGACACGTTCGCCGCGCCGTAGCATCCATCTGATGATCGCCGATCTGCACGTCCACACCCGGCTTTCGTCCGACTCCAACGTCGCGCCGGAGCAGTATCTCGAATTTGCGAAAAGCTCGGACCGCGAACTCGGCGCGATTTGCTTTACCGAGCATCGTCTGTTTCCGAGCGATCACGAAGTCGGCGAGCTATACGCGGAACTCGCGGAGCAATTTCAAATTGCCATCTTCAAGGGAATCGAAGCCGACACCGACCTCGGTCATCTGATCCTGTTCGGCGTGACCGACGAAGTGATGCGCCGATTCGATCTGACGGCGCGGATGCTCAAGAGCGACAGCCTGATCGAAGTGCTGCATCACGAAGGCGGCGTCGCAATTCCAGCGCATCCGTTTCGCGACTCCGGTTACGGCTCGCGCCTGGACGCATTGGCGAGCCGCCATGGCGCGGCGCTTGGCGCGATCGAAGTGCTCAACGGCCAGAACTCGATCGAGCAGAATCGGCGCGCGCAGGACGCCGCGCTCAAGCTCGGGCTGACGGCGCTTGGCGGCAGCGACGCTCATTTCGCGACTGCAAAATGGTTCATGACGATCGCGACGGAGTTCGAACGCGACGTGCGCACGGTGGAGCAACTGTGCGCCGAAATTCGCGCCGGACGCGCTCGCCCCTATGTCTTTCCGGGTTCGGACTGAGCCGGGGCCCCAGCCGCGCCGGCGGGTTGCGCGGTTTCCAACTCGTGCGTGAATTGCCGGATGTCTTGCGGACGCCCTGCCGCGATCAGCTCGTCGCCTTCTCGAAGCGGGCGATCGGGCGTAACGGGCGCGAATCCGCCATCCGGATTGCCGGCGTCCGCAATGCCCAGAACCGTGACGCTGAATCGCGCGCGGGGATCGAGTTGACGCACCGTTTTTCCCGCGGCGTTGGCCGGAACCGCCAGGCGCGTCACTCGATAACCGGTCGCCCAATAAATATTCGGGTCGCGCGTCGCAAGCGTCGAGAGAGAAACCGTCACGCGGTTGAGGGCTTGTGCGATATGCTGGCTGGTGACCAGCCCGAGAAAGTGCCGGGTGTTGCGCTCGACGACCGGAATCTCGTCGAGGCCGTCGTGCTCCATCAACTGACTCGCCTCGTCGAGGTTCGCATCGAGCGACACGGTCGGACCATGCGCATTGGAGATGTCAAATGCGTTGACCAGCGGACCGAGTTCCTGTCCTCCGCTGATCATGGACAACAAATCGCGGACTACGATTGTCCCCGCGAGCTCGCCTTCGCTGTTGACCACCGGCAGTGTCGATTGCGCCGTCTCACCCGCAGCGCGCAGCACCTCCAACAGCGAAGTGTTCTCGGCCACCGTCGTCACGTCCCTGGTAACGACGGCGCTGACCGGTATGAGCGCCAGCGCGAGGCGCTCGCGGCCTATTTGCAGCGTCTTGCCCGCGCGCGCCAGTCGGAACTCGTCGATCGATTCGGTTTCGATCGCACGCGCCACGACCAGCGCCGTAATCGTCGCGATCATCGCAGGCAATGCGATCGTGTCGCTGTGCGTCATCTCCCAGAGCAGGAACAGCGCCGTCAGCGGCGCGTGCGTGGTACCGGCCAGAAACGCGCCCAGCCCGACCAGCGCGTACGAACCGCGCGGGCCGGTCAGCTCGGGGACCAGCATCGCCGACACGCGCTGGAACAACCCGCCCGCCATCGTGCCGATGAAAAAGGTCGGGCCGAAGCATCCTCCCGGCGTGCCGCATCCGAGCGACACGCTGCTGGCGAAAAACTTCGCGCAGGTCAGGGCCGCCAGCATTCCGATGCCGAACTCGCCCGCCATTGCGCGGTTGATCACCGGATATCCGTCGGACAAGTTTTGCGGAAGCCAAATCGCAATCACGCCGACGACTGCAAGTCCCGCTTCGAGCTTGACCCAAACCGGGAAATTCTGCCTGCGAAACCATGCCTCGGTTGCGTTGAAAAACCGGATGTAACCTGCCGCGAGGACGCCGAGCGCCGCGCCCATAAGCGCATATGTGGCCATCTCCCAGTAGCTGCGCAGCACGAATTCAGGCGCGAGGAAGACGACCGTGTTGCCCACGATCGCTCGCGAGGTGATCACGGCGGTGAAGGTGGCGATGATCAGCAATGTGAGGTTGGCGATTTCGGTGTGGCCGAGCAGGACGATTTCCTGCGCGAACATCAACCCGCCGATCGGCGCGTTGAACGTCGTCGCGATACCGGCGCCCGCTCCAGCCGCGACCAGTACCTTGGCGCGATCGGGCGACAACTTCCGAAGTTGCGCGATAGTCGATCCGATCGCGCCTCCGACCTGGGCTATCGGACCTTCGCGGCCGACCGACGCGCCTGCTCCCAATGAAAGCGCGGCGCCCGCAGCTTTGACGAAGATCCAGCGGCGCTTGAGTCTCGCGGTGCCGAGGTTGACCATCTTCAGGAAATTCGGAAAACCGTAACCGAGCACGTCTTCGGGAAAGATGCGGTCAAGCAGCAGTATTGCGACGCCGCCGCTCAGCAGGATCAACGGGATCGCTGCGCGATGCGGTCCGCCGAGCCCGATTCCGAGCGCGTTCCACTCGAGCACGCGAAACAGCCACGAGAAGAATTCGATCAATTTGCGAAAGCCGAGATTTCCAAGCGCCGCGAGCACGCCCACGGTCACGGCGAGGATAATCAGCTGAACGTATTCGAACTGATCGCTGCGCAGCGAAAGTGAAGGTCGTCGCATCAGCAAAACCGCCGGGTGGACGCGCTATCCGCCACGAGTCACCGCTACACGCCGAGGAAACGGTGCGTGACTGCCAGGAATTCGTCGAGGCGATCGTGATGCACCCAGTGGCCGGCCTTATCGATCGTCACCGATTCCGCATGCTTGAAGGCCTGGATGCGCCCATCCTTGACCCAATCGCCCGCCCACGATTCCGTGCCGCGAATCAGCAGGGTCGGGCAGGTGATGCGGCCCCATATCTCGCGCGCGTCACGGTTGTTGAACATGTAGGGCGACGTGGCGTGAACGTAGTTGTCGAACTTCCAGGAGTAAGTGCCGTTCTCGTTGCGGCGAATTCCCCAAATCGTGAGATGGCGCGCCTGCTCGCGGCTCAGGTGCGGGTTGGCCTCGATCATGCGCGCGAGCGCATCCTCGATCGACGGATACTCGCGCACCTTGCGCCGCGCCAGCGTTTGCATCTGGCCGATCCAGTCATTCATCCGATCGTAGGCCGGCGAGTCCTTGATCATTCCGGGCGGCGGACCCATCCCCTCGATCGAAATCACGCGCTTGACCGCGACGGGATGCGTGCCGGTGTATTGCAAAACGATTCCGCCGCCGAGCGAGTGGCCGATAAGCGTCGCGGGCTCGCCGGCCACCGCGCTCATCAGCTGTGAGAGATCGAGCACGTAGTCGATCATCGAATAGCCGCTACCCACGGCCCAGTCGGAGTCGCCGTGGCCGCGAAGGTCGGGCGCGATAATGTGGTAGTGCTGGCGCAGATCGAGCGCGACCCAATCCCAGTTGCGGCAATGGTCGCGGCCGCCATGCACCAACACCAGCAGCGGCTTGTCGGGATTGCCCCAATCGACGTAGTGCAGTTTCAGGCGTTGCGAATAGAAGTAATGCGAAGTCGGCCCGATGATGCTATCGGCCATGTGCCGGTCTCTCCACGAATCTTGGACGTGTTGCGTCAAACGCTACAGGTTAGGCCGGATCTCGTCGAGCGCCGCGCGCGCCGTGCGAATGATGAACTCGATTTCGGCGTCACCGATGATGAACGGCGGCGTGATCATCATCGCGTCGCCGCCCGCCTTCCCCGCCATCCCGGTCGCCGGATAAAAGAACATCCCTCTTCGAACCGACGCGCCGAGCACGCGATTGGTCACTTTTTTTTCAGGCGCAAAAGGCATGCGAGTCGCCTTGTCCTGCACCAGTTCGATCCCCCAGAACATCCCGGCGCCGCGGATGTCGCCAACCATTGGATGCCCCGACAGTTCTTCCTTCAAGCTGGAACCGAGCCTCGCGCCGACTTCTGCCGAGCGCTCCACGAGCCGCTCGCGCTCCATGATCGCCAGCACCTCGTCGGCGACCGCGCACGCCACGGGATGCGAGCTGTAGGTGTAGAACATGAAGTCGGCCTTGGCGCGCTCGAGTTCCTCGACCAACGGTTCCTTGACCGCGATCATTCCCATCGGCATGTATCCGCCGGTGAGTCCCTTGCCGCCGACCATGATGTCCGGCACCACGTCCCAATGATCGACGCCGAAGCGCCGTCCGGTGCGGCCGAAGCCCGTCATCACTTCATCGGCTATCAGCAGCACGTTGTGGCGCGTGCAGATCTCGCGAATTTTCGGCCAGTATTCCTTGACCGGCGGGACCACGCCGCCGCTCGAGCCCATCATTGGCTCGGCGATAAACGCGGCGATCGAGTCGGCGCCGTTCTTCACGATCTCTTTTTCAAGCGCCGTCGCGCAGTCGATCTCGCATGATGGATAGGTTTTGCCCCACGGGCATCGGTAGCAGTAGCTCGGATCGATCTTCGGCCAGTCCAATAAAATGGCTTCGTAGTCCGCACGCCGCCCGCTCCCGCCTACCGACAACGCTGCGATAGTGTTGCCGTGATAAGAGAAACGCCGCCCGATGATCTTGTTCTTCGATCGTTGGCCGCGAGCGTTGTGGTAGAGAATCGCGAACTTCAGCGCCGCTTCGACCGACTCCGATCCACCACTGGTGAAAAAGAACCGCGTCAGCCCCGCCGGAGTCCACCGCGAGAGCCGCTCGACCAGCCTCTCGCGCTGGGGCGACGTCCAGACCGGCACGATGTAATCAAGGTTGGCGATCGTGCGCGCGGCGACCTCCGCGATTTCGCGGCGCCCTTGTCCGATGTTCACCACCACGGCGCCACCGCCCGCGTCCAGGATCTTGCGGCCGTCGAAGGCGTAGAGCCATGGACCTTCGGCGCGCTCGATACGAAGTGGATCGTGCGTGCCGCGCATGAACATCGGGGCTGGCTGTGGCATAGCGGAATCTTAACCGTGATTCGAGGCCGCGGGCAACGCGGCGAACCTCGCGCCGCCGCCGGATGGCGCGCTACTTGATTGCGCCCGCCTCGCGCCAGCGCTCGAGCTCGTCCTTGCCGTAACCAAGCGCGCCCAGGATTTCGTCGGTATGCTGCCCGAGTTGCGGCGCGAGCGACCTTATCGATCCCGGCGTATCCGAGAACTTCACCGACACGCCCACCTGCTTGATCTTCTGGCCGCCGGGGCCCTCGACCTCGACGATCATTTCGCGCGCGAGCACCTGCGGATCGCTCGGCACCTCGTCGAGCGTGAGCATCCTGCCCGCGCAGATGTCGCTCTTGCTTAGAATCGCGAACCATTCATCGCGCGTTTTGGTTTTGAATTTTTCAGTGAACACGCGTGCTATTTCCGCTCGTTTGCTGGAATCATATTCATGCGGAATAAAATCTTCCCTGCCGAGCGCGCGGCACAGGTTGGCGAAGAACCACGGCTCGATCGCCGCGATCGTAATGTATTTCCCGTCCTTCGTCAGATAGACGTTGTAGTTGGGAATCCCCCCGTCAAATATCGTCTCGCCGCGCTGCGGCACTTTCCCGCCCGCGAAAAATAACGAGAACGACTGCGCCAGCAGCGCGAGGCTGCCGTCCATCATCGAGATATCGACGTACTGTCCCCGTCCGGTTTGATTGCGCGCGACCAGTGCCGCGAGCACTCCGATCGCACCGTGCATCCCGCCACCGGCGTAGTCCGCAACCAGGTTGTGCGGAATTGTCGGCGGCTGCCCGGGCCGTCCCAGCAGCGACAGCACGCCGGCGGTCGCGATGTAGTTGATATCGTGGCCGACCAGATCGCGATACGGCCCGGTCTGTCCGAAGCCGGTGATGGCGCAATAGATCAGCCGCGGGTTGCGCGACGAGAGTTGCTCGTAATCGATCCCGAGCCGCTTGGCGACGCCCGGCCGGTATTCCTCGACGATCACGTCGGCGCGCTGGGCGAGCCGAAAGTAAATTTCCTTGCCCGCGCCGCTCTTGAGATTGATCCCGATCGACTTCTTGTTGCGGCCCAGCGCGTTGTACGGCGAGCTGGCGAAGCTGTTGACCGGTCCCTGCGTGCCGGCGGCCCCCGCTTGCTGCGCGCGTCTTCCGGTGGGAGGTCCCGGCTCCTCGATCTTGATCACTTCAGCGCCAAGGTCCCCCAGCATCATCGTGCACAACGGCCCCGGCGCGAGCTTGGTCAGGTCGAGTACTTTGATTCCGTCCAGTGGTGCAGTCATCGTGACGCCGCGCTATTGAGACGGGTTCACCGGCTGCGCAAATCCATTCATCTGCGGTGCCTGCTGAGCATCGCCCGGGTCGTCGGGTGCGTCGGGGGCCTGTGGCGCAGTCGGCTGATCGTCGCCGGCGCCATTTTGCTGATCCGCCTGATCGCCGCCGGCGTTCTGATTGTTGTCGGCGCTATCGTTCGAATCGCTGTCGTTACCGTTATCGTTATCGTTATCGTTATCGGAAGTGGCGACGTTCGGTTGATCGTCCTGAGCGACGACCAGGCCCAGCGGCGATTCATGCGCTTGGCTGGTCATCGGCGCCGGATTCGTGGCGTCGCGATTCGAAGCGCACGCCATCGGCGGCGCCACTATTAGAAAAAACGCGGCTGTCAGGCTGATTTTCGCGATCATGCCAATCTCCCTTTCATTTTGCTGGACGCACAGCGTCATTTTGATGGACGCGCGGCGTCATTTTGATGGACGCACAGCGTCGTTTTGATGACCGCACAGCGTCGTTTTGGTGAACGCACAGCGTCGTTGCGCACGGCCTGATTATAGAACCGCGGCGCGCACGCGCGCCATTCTCTCCGCCAGCGACTTGAGCCCGCGCACCATGTGAACGCCGTACCAATGCAGGTCGCGGCCGCTGACTGTCAGCAGGCGGCGGCTGAGCGCGGGCGGGAGCAGAGTCTTCAACTCGGCCACGTCGGATTCATCGAATTCATACGGCTCGTCGGGAAGTATCACGATATCGGGGCGGCGTTCGACCGCCTCCTCGAGCGTCGTCATGGGATACCGCTCGCCCGCCGACGCAAAGATGTTGTTGTAGCCGAGCATCCGCAGCACGTCATGCGCATAGGTGTCGGCGTTGAATGACATCCACGGTTTCTTCCATATCGGACAGAAAACACGCAGCCGAAGTTTGCTCCATACTCCGAGCGCCGCCTCGATTCCGCTCACGCTGAGCGTGATCTCCTTGGCCAGCGCGGCTGCCGCCGCCTCGCGGCCCAGCGCCCGGCCCATCCGCATGATCGATTCGACCGCACCCGGCACCGTGCGCGGATAAGTCGTGAACACCGGGATTCCCGCCGCGCGCAACCGCTCCACATCTTCGCGCCGATTCTCCTCGGCGTTGGCGATCACCAGCTCGGGCTCCAGCTTCATGATCGCGCCGATGTCGGGATTCTTGGTCCCGCCGACTTTTGGAATCGACGCAACCGCCGCGGCCGGCTCGACGCAGAATTTCGTGACGCCCACGACTTCGGAATTGAACCCCAGCGCGAACAATGTCTCCGTCCAGCTCGGCACCAACGATACGATTCGCGACGGCGGCCGCTCGAGCTCGACGCGAAAGCCCATGTCGTCCGCTATTTGCATCGAGGCCGCCATCGAATTGTTCGTCACCTGGACTTGCGTTTGATAATCGCGTTCAGCTCTCTGCGATCGCTGGGCGTCAGTTGTTCCGAGCTGGTGAGCGCGTCCGCATTTGATTTCGCGTTCGCCGCCGCCGAGTCACCCGCGTTGCCATTCCCGTGCGCCGCGGCAGGCGGATTTGCTTCTCTCATCGGTTGCGGCTGATCAGCTGATCGATATGCGATGTAATGGACGGCCGACGGGATCATCATTCGTTTCGCCAAAAATCCCAAAATCAGCGCCGCAAGCGCGGCCAGCACGAGGATTCCCGGCCGCCGCATCGTCTTTTTTCTCGCCGGCCGTCTCGCACCTGCGCGCTTTCGCGCGGGCGCCACTGGTAATCGATCCGCCACCTGATTCTCCTCCACTGCGAGCGTCGGCAGAAATGCTATCGCACAGGCTCATCTAATAGAACCGCACGAGCCCATCGAGCCATCAGGCGTCGAGTGGCTACTTCGTCGAGATGCCGCGCGCGAAAGCGCACCGAGGCTCAGCCGCGGTCTGCCAAAAACCGCGCGGCGCATCGAGATGCTCGATGCGCCGCGCTTTGAATGCGTGTGACTTACTTTTCGATCAGCCCTGCGCCGCGCCGGCCGGCTTGATCACCGTGTACAGCGTCGCGCCGCCGCGTTGAACCAGCAGCAGCGCGGGTTTCTTATTGCTCTGCGCTTCTTTTGCCTTGGCGACGAAATCCGCAAGCGCGGCGATCTTGTCGTGATTCACTTCCATCACGACGTCGCCCGGCTGAAGACCTGCCTCCGCCGAAGGGCTGTCCGGCGCCACCTTCTGAATCACCACTCCCTTGGTGCTCTCGAGATGGAACCGCTGCGCGAGCTCGGGCGTGATGTCCCCGACTTGCATCCCCCAGTTGCCGCCCGGCTCCTCGGACTTGGCCGACGCCACCTGCGGTTCCTTGCGCTCGCCAATCGTGACCTCGAGGTTGACGTGCTTGCCGTTGCGCACCACCTCGACCGGCACTTTCTGATTGATGGGTGTCTGCGCGACCAGCGTGGGCAGCTCATGCTCATCGTTGACCGGATGGCCGTTGAAGCTGAGCACGATATCGCCGCGTTCGATTCCAGCCTTGCCCGCAGGCCCATCCTTGTCCGCGCTGGCAACTAGCGCGCCCTCGGGCTTCGGCAATCCGAACGATTGCGCGAGATCCGCCGTCACTTCCTGGATTTCGACGCCCAGCCATCCGCGGACCACGCGCCCGTGCGCCTTCAACTGATCCATCACGTTGCGCGCCATGTCGATTGGGATGGCGAAGCCGATGCCGTTGCTGGCGCCGGTGCGGCTGTAGATTGCGGTGTTGATTCCGATTACCTCGCCGCGCGCATTGATTAACGGGCCGCCTGAGTTGCCGGGATTAATCGACGCGTCGGTTTGAATGAAATCGTCGTAGTCGCCGCCCAGCAATCGTCCCTTGGCGCTGACGATTCCCGCCGTCACTGTCATGCCGACGTTGAACGGGTTGCCGATCGCGATTACCCAGTCGCCCACGTCAGTGGAATTGGAGTCCCCCAGCGTCGCGACCGGCAATGCGTCCTTCGTATCGATCTTGATCAGTCCGAGATCGGTCTTCGCGTCCTTGCCGATTACCTTCGCCGTAAACTCGCGCTTGTCCTCCAGCGTAACGTGGATTTCTTCGGCGTTACCGACCACGTGATTGTTGGTCAGGATGTAGCCGTCGGCCGACACGATCACGCCCGATCCCAGCCCGTGCTGCTTGTATTCGCGTTGACCGCCCTGGCCGAAGTAGCGGCGCAGTTGGTCGAACGGATCGCCAGGCGCCGTTTCGCCACCGCCCCCTCCACCGC
>CABEBO010000157.1_pt1 | contig 14781 bp, 15 predicted proteins | sample 3132601 | NCBI WGS metagenome assembly CABEBO01 (sample SAMEA5534345, study PRJEB31848) | metagenome | biome: tundra; feature: field; material: soil | place: USA | collected 2013-05 | depth 0.45 m
CGTCGTGATTGCCACCTGCCAGCCCTGGTTCTTCTCGCCGACCAGATTTTTCTTCGGCACCCGCACGTCTTCGAAAAAAACCTCGTTGAAACCCCTGTTGCCCGTGATTTGCACCAGCGGCCGGGCGGTCACCCCGGGACTGTGCATATCGACCATCAGGTAGCTGATTCCCTTATGCTTGGGCGCGTCGGGATCCGTGCGCACCAGCAGGAAGATCCAGTCGGCGTACTGCGCGATCGTCGTCCACACTTTCTGCCCGTTGACGACGAAGTAGTCGCCGTCCTCGACCGCGCGTGTCTGCAGCGAGGCCAGGTCGGAGCCCGAACCCGGCTCGGAATATCCCTGGCACCAGACTTCTTCGGCCTTCATTATCGGCGGGATAAAGCGCTGCTTCTGCTCCTCGGTCCCCCAATGCAACAGCGTCGGCCCGAACATGGTGGTGCCCATCCCGATCATCGGCGCGGCGACGCCGGCCCGCGCGAGTTCCTCGTTATAGACGATCGTCTGCAGGATACCGGCGCCGCGCCCTCCATACTGAACCGGCCAGTTCGGCGCGAGCCATCTGCCTTCGGCCATCTTCTTCGCCCAGCGCTTCTGCTCCTCGAACGCGTTCTTGCCCTCGGCCATCAACATCTCGCGCGAGCGCGGCGCAAACTGCTTGTTGGCGTCCAGCCACGCGCGAAACTCCATCCGGAACGCTTCGTCTTCGGGATTGAAATTGAAATCCATCGCGCATTTCTCCTGCCACGGCTCGATGGCCTGCACCGGCTATGACGATCTCCCCACTGACCGCAGGGCGCACTTCGCGCTTGAACTTAAAACATTCTATCCGCGCTCTGCAAAGGCACGGGGTCGTTTGACAATACTTTCGCGATTGCGGAAAATCGGACTCCGGGAACGATTGGATAACCGCATGCGCCTTCTGCACACGATGCTCCGGGTCAACAACCTCGACGAGTCGCTCAAGTTCTACTGCGACAAGCTCGGGATGAAACTCATCCGCAAGCACGACTTCCCCGGCGGCGAGTTCACCCTCGCCTTCGTCGGCTACGGCGCCGAGAACGAAACCGCGGTGCTCGAGTTGACCTGGAATTGGGGAACCTCGAAGTACGAGATCGGCACCGCCTACGGACACATCGCGCTCGGCGTCGACGACATCTACAAAACCTGCGCCGACTTGAAGGACAAGGGCGTCAACGTCGTGCGCGAGCCCGGCCCGATGAAGCACGGCACCACTCCCATCGCGTTCATCGAGGATCCCAACCGCTACAAGATCGAACTGATACAGCAAAAGTAGGCGCCGGTCCCTTCCCGCATTAGCAAAGAGCCACCTGAGCCATCGTACAGCCTCCCCCCTTGTAACAACGCCCTTCGAGTACTCAGGTGAAACTCCGCCCGCATCCCGCGGCGGGGCCGATTTGTTTTAACACTGGGTGCAGGGGCAGGGCTGAGCCCTGCACCCAGTATTAAGGCCGCCCGCCGTTGGCGGGCGCGGCCCCTGCCAACGGCTTAATACTGCGCTGCCGTCGCCACGGCCAGGGGTCACCCCTGCAGCCCGAAAAATTCCTTGATCGCCCCGATCGCCTCGACCTCCGTCAGCGACGGCGCATGCCCTACTCCCGGCACCTCGACGGCTTTCGCCCGCTTGTGCACCGTGCACATCCGGCTCGCCGTCGCACCCTCCAGGATATCGCTGTCCGCTCCGCGTACGATCAGAATCGGGCACGCGATCCGCGCGTACGGCACCCACAAATCGAGGCGATTCTGCGCGGTCCCGCCGCGAAGCGGCCGCCGCACGTTGGCATCCATCTTCCAGACCAGGCCGCCTTCGGCCCCCGGCTTGACCGACCATTTCACTTGTTCGGCGACAACACTGTCCGCCAGCTTCGCCATCGGCGGATAATTCTCCTTGTAGTACTTCACCACTTCACCGAGATCTTTGAAGCGCTCCGGCGCCGCGCCGACGTAGCTCGCGATTCGCGCCGCTCCCGCCGGATCGATTTCGGGGCCGATGTCGTTCAGTACCAGCCGCTCGACTCGCTCCGGCCATCCTCCCCCGTACATCATCGAGATTATCCCGCCCATCGAGGTGCCAATCAGGCTCGCGCGCGCGCAACCTAACTGCTCGAGCATCCGCGCCAGGTCGGTCACGTAATTTTGCGGAATATATTCGGTCGACGGCCCCCAATCGCTGTCGCCGCGGCCGCGCACGTCAACCGAAATCACGTGATACCTCGGCGTCAGATGAGGCGCGAGCGCGTCGAAGTTGTGCGCGTTGCCGGTCAGCCCATGCACGCATACGATCCACGGCGCGCCGTCGTTGCCGTAGTCGATGTAATGAAGCCGAAGACTGTTCGCGCTGACGAATTTGTCCGATGCCATCTTTGCACGAGTCGCGCAGTCCGAGCTTTTCCGCGAGCCTCAACCTGCGCCCCTGCCTTCTCGTACCACAAACGCTCTAATTGTCGCGAATCTGGCAACCAGCCCGATTTTTTCCGATTTGCGGCTTTCCTCACCCCCTGCGATAAACTTAACTATATCTAATCCTTGACGTACCTATTTTATTAGTATAGCTTACAGAAGTAAGAATGACGTACCGTCACCGAACCAAGGGTATGTGCGATGGCTCATCGCAACGGCAGCACAGGGATCGACCTGAATTCCAACGACTCTTCTTTTTCCGACGAGATACTCACGCTCGCCCAATGCCTGATGCCTGAGCCGCCAACCGCCAAGGTCAAGCGCGTCATTGCGGAAAGCTGGATCGATCGCCAAGTTCATGAAATCGCATGGACGACGTACGACACCGTCGTCGGCGCCACCAACGACGTAACCAATCGGCTCTTTACCAGTCCCGCCGTCGGCAATGTGCTCGGCGACGCAATCGACGTCGTGCTTCGATGGCAGCGGTTCAACGCGGTCGTCGCGGGCGCCTTCTTCGCCGCCCTGTGGCCCGCAGCCGGCCTGCCGGCCGCGACCGAACAAGCGTAAAACCGCCCGTTTCGTCCCGGAGGCGACAAAAAACACGGGCAAAATCAGATTCGATAGTGTTAACCTTGGTAAACCAACCGGCGGGCTAGCGTCGCGCCGAAAATCAGGAGAAAAAGAAATGTCAGATCACAAAAAAGAAATGTCAAATCACAAAGGGACACACTCAGCACACAAACAGCCAGCACACAAACAGCATGATACGGGAGCGTTCGAGAGTATCAGCAATTTGCGCAGCGACCTGTTGAGCGTCAAGGGCGCCAAGAAGTTCGCCGCCTGGTACATCGACACCAGCGAGAAAGTCGCCAACCAGGCGATCGATTTCGAGGCCTCCGCCACGAAGTGGGCCAAGCAAACTCCGCTCGCTCCTATCTTCGAGGCGCAGATGAAATATGGCAAGAAGTTCGTCGAGCGCTCCGCCAACGCCGCGCGTTCGCTCTGGCGCCTCGAATAACCGGTCTTTGCTCCCCTTCCCTGCGAAGGAAGGACAGGGTCACAGTTCGGGATACCGCGCAGTTGATTCCGCAGAGCAGACAGTTTGTTGTCAGTGAGTTGACGGACTGTTAGGTTGCGGTGCCGGCTAGTCCCGCGCAATCTGCAATTCGCTAGCCGGTTCGTATCGGGTCAGCGGGATCAGCAGCACGAAAGAGGCAATCGCCGCTGCGAATGCGGCGGCGATCGCGATGCGGTAGCTGCCGGTGCGATCGATGATCAATCCCGCCAGCGGAGGACCGGCCATCGCGCCAAATCCTCCACTGGTGTAAAGCGCGCCGAGCATCGTTCCCATCCGCTCCGTGCCGAACAGATGAGCAATCACGGCGGGTGAGAGCGCGACATATCCGCCGTATCCCGCGCCCATCACCAGCGCAAACACTACCATTACTGGATAAGAAGGCGCGGCCAGCCAGATGCCGTAGCTGAGCGCGAGAACCAGAAAGCTTGCCTGGTAGAGCCGCACCACGCCGGCGCGGTCGGCCAGACTGCCCAGGCCCATCCGGCCCGCAACGCTCGCCCCGCCGATGATGCCGACCAGTGCGGCGCTGGCGAAATCGCTTGCGCCGTGCTCGTGAGCGAACGACGGCAGATAGACGAACGGCACGAACAGCGCCATCGCGACCATCACCGATGACGCGTACAGGAGGCGGAAGGCTGGACTGCGAATCGCGTCGCCAAGCTGGATTCGCGACGGCGTCACGTGGACGGGAGGCCGCTCGACGATCCAGGCGCATCCGAGCAAAATCGCGGTGCTGGCAATGGCAAACGCGACGTACGTCGCGCGCCATCCGAGATGAGAGATCGATGCCGCGGCGACCGGCGCGCCGCATACTGTTCCAAATCCGATCCCCGCCACTGCTATTCCAAGCGCGGTGTTGCGCCGCCGGATGAACCATCCGCCGACGACTGCGACCATCGGAACATAAGCGCATGCGACTCCGGCGCCGACCCCGAGTCCGTAAGTCAGGTAGCCGAGCCAGAGACGATCGATCATCGACGTGAGCGCGAGACCCGCGCCCATGACTAGCGCGCCGGTCGCGACCACGGCTCGTGGGCCGAAGCGGTCCGAGAGATGGCCCGTGACGGGGCCGAGACTCGCCCAGACCAATACTGTGATCGAGAACATCGCCGAGGTCGCGCCGCGGCGCGCGCCGAACTCCGCCAGCATCGGTTTGAAGAACGCGCCGAAGCTGTAGGCAACGCCGTACGCCGCGCACATCGCAACGAATGCGGCCGCGACCATCCACCACGCGCGCGGAGAATCGAACAGCTCGAGAGGCGGGATCGGCTCGCGCGATTCTCCCGCGCCGGGTGCGCAAGGGTCAGCGATGGCCTTCGTGCTCGAGGGCGACGCGCGCGGCTTGCAGTTCCTTGTGTTTGGCGGCGCTGACGACCGGATAGTGGAGATTGAGGTCTTCCAGAGTGCTGATGATCGCGTCGGCCACCACCAGGCGCGAATACCATTTCTTATCCGCGGGAACGACGTACCAGGGCGCGTGCGGAGTGGCGGTACGCTGGATCAGTTCCTCGTAGGCCGCCATGTACTCGTGCCATCGTTCTCTTTCCGTGACGTCGGAGGCCGAAAACTTCCAGTTCTTGACGGGCTCTTCGAGACGGCTCAGGAAACGCTTCCTCTGTTCCTCCTTCGATACATTGAGAAAGAACTTCCGGGTGACGACGCCATTGCGCCACAGGTAATGCTCGTGCGCGTTGATATCGGCGAAGCGCTCGTTCCAGATGTTTTTGGTGACGAGCGCCGGCGGCATTCGTTCGCCCTCGAGCAACTCCTTGTGCACGCGGACGACGAGAACCTCTTCGTAGTAGGAGCGGTTGAAGATCCCGATTCGGCCACGCTCGGGAACGCACTTGGAGGTCCGCCATAGGAAGTCGTGATTGAGTTCCTCGGCGGAAGGCTGCTTGAACGAATAAACCTGGCATCCCTGCGGATTGACGCCGGACAACACGTGCTTGATGACGCCATCCTTGCCGGCGGCGTCCATCGCCTGAAAGATCAGCAGAATTGCCCATCGATCCTGCGCGTATAGCTTGTCCTGCAAATCGCTTAGCCGCCCGATCCCGCGCGGCAATTCCTTTTCGGCATGCTTTTTCGATTTCAGACCGCTGCTGTCCCCAGGGTCGAAGTCCTTCAAGCGAAACTTGCTGCCGTCATTGACGCGGTATGGTTTTGAGAACTCGCGCGCAGCTGACATAAGGATGTGCTCCTCCCGTTAGGTCTCGAATTGGCTATCCCTGTTTGGCGGACCCGCACGATTGTTACACCACGCGCCGCTCAACAGTCGAGCGCAACCCAGCCGGCGCAATCTTCACTTTGAGGGATAGATGGTGCGCCATGAGGGACTTGAACCCCTCCACGCGGGATTCAAATCAGCTTGTCATAGCCGGCGTGCGAGCCGATCCAGAACCGGACTATTTCACCGGCATGCGGCTTGATGCCCACTGCCCGATAGTGAATCCCAATGCGGACCGACCAAATCGGTCGCGTCGGATGTATTTGTTTGAAGTGCAAACTCGGGTGAAGGGGGTCTTGAACGAACTGTTTGTACGCTTCATTCGCGAGCGACCGGATCTGCCCTGGAAGACTCTGATAGCAGGTCCAGAACGCTTCTGTCGTTCGAGAAGTCAGAGTTTCGATACGTCAAGAATTTCAGTGCACCCTTCCAAATACTCTGCAAGGGCTTGATCGGCGAGCTTTTCAAGCTTCGCTGCGGAACCTGCAAACTGGACTTCCCACTCACGCTCATCGGACTCAATCAGTTTCAGAAGCCATTGCGCAAAGGCGTCCTGCTCGCACTCGGGCAATTCCGAGACCACCTTTTCGAAAGCTTGCTTGAGAAGTTCGCTCATCACAACTCGAACTATACCTCAACCCCGGTCGAGGAAAATGAATCAATCGCGATTTTCGACGGTCGCGCGTGCGCCAAGCGCCTCGCGCGTATCGGCGATGAAATTACTGGGAGAAGATGGTGCGCCATGAGGGACTTGAACCCCCGACCTGATGATCCGTAGTCATCCGCTCTAATCCACTGAGCTAATGGCGCATTGGAACCTTAGAAATTTTCATATCGCAGCCCCGCGAGCAAGCCGGTGTCTCCGCGTCCGCGCGCGACAACGGAGCGCGGCCTTAATACTGGGTGCAGGGCTCAGCCCTGCTCACCCCTGCTGGGCGGCGGGAATCCAGACCGATACCGTCGTGCCTTCATGCACCTTGCTCTCGATCCGCAGCACGCCATGATGCAACTGGACGATGTGCTTGACGATCGCCAAGCCCAGCCCCGTGCCGCCGAGCTCGCGCGAGCGGGCACGATCGACGCGATAGAACCGTTCCGTCAGGCGCGGGATATCTGCCGCTGGAATTCCCTCGCCCGTATCCGCGACGACCAGCGCGACGCCTGGCTTTGCGTTTGCTCCGTTGGCGCTGGCGGCTTCGCGAGCCTCGACCGTGACGCGGCCCTCGCGCGGAGTGTACTTGATCGCGTTGTCGATCAGATTGAGCATCACCTGATGCAAGCGGTCGCGATCGCCGGCCAGCTTCGGCAATCCCGGCGGGCATTTCACTTCCAGGCGCAGGCCGCGCCGTCCCGCCTGCTCCTGCATCAACTCCGCCGCCTCGGACAGCACGCGCATTGGCTCGAGTTGTTCGATCTTGAGCGGAGTCAGCCCGCGCTCCAAATCCGAAAGCGAGACCAGATCGTCAATCAGCCGCGCCAGCCGGTGCGCCTGCCGCTCGATGATGCCGAGAAAGCGCATCGAGGTTTCATGATCGTCCACGCCTCGAATGAGGGTTTCGGCGTAGCCGTACAGCGCGCTTAGCGGAGTGCGCAGCTCGTGGGTGAGATTCGAGATTAAGTCGGCGCGCAAAGTCTCGTACGACTTGAGCTGCGTGATGTCGTGGAAGACGAACACCCACGCCGCGCCGCGCGAGGTGCGAATCTGCGCGGCACTGGCGCTCACGTAAAGCGGCGCGGGATTCTGGATCATGATCTCCGCGCTCATGACCTGATGGTCCGTGGAGCGCATCGAGCGACCGGCAAACTCCTGCAATCGCGGGTCGCGGCATAGCTCGACGAACGGCCGATCGCGATAGTCGGTGTCGGCTCCCAGAGCGAAGATGCGCCGGGCCGAGCCGTTGAGCAGAACCACCTCCCCGCGCGCGCCGGTCACCACCACCGCCTCGGTCATGCTGCGCAGGATCGCCTCGAACTCGTCGCGCTGCTCGGCCAGCGAGTCCACCTCGGCGACGATCGCGTCGGCAGCGTCGAGCAAGTGACGCTCCGCACGGCCCATCGCGTCGCTCCCGTTGGGCAGCAGATGCGGTGGCGGACGCCTGTCCTGCAGCGCGGCGGCAACGGCCTCCAGTCTTTCTGCGCGGCGCGACAGCGTGCGTCCGATCGCGGTGGCGGAAATCGCGCCGAGCGCAAGCCCGAGCACGATTACGACGACGACCCACGCACCCGGCGCCGCTCCGGTGGCGGCAAGCACCACCAGGAATATAGCTGCCGGCGCGAGGCCGATTCCTATCGCTGCGATCAGGCTGGCGGTCGGTGATCTATCCAAGCGCTTCGGGGTTGAAGCGATAACCGACGCTTCGCACCGTGAGGATCAATTCCGGGTTGGCGTCGTCGCGCTCGATATGCTGGCGCAGGCGGCGCACGTGCACGTCGACGGTTCGCGGTTCGACGAACGTGTCGCGGCCCCACACCATGTCGAGCAGTTGTTCGCGCGTGTACACCCGCATCGGATGCTGCACGAAGAATTTCAGCAGTTCGAACTCGCGCAGAGCAAGCTCCCTGCGCTTGCCGTCCACGAACACCTGGTAGGTGCCGAAGTCCATTCGCAGGCGCCCCTTCTCATACGCGCCGCCGCCGGAGTCCGGCTCCGAGAGCGGATTGGCGCGCCGCAGCAGCGCCTTCACGCGCGCCACCAGCTCGCGCGGGCTGAACGGCTTGACCACGTAATCATCGGCGCCCATCTCCAGTCCGAGCACCTTGTCAACTTCTGTACCCTTCGCCGTGACGATCAGTATCGGAAGATGCGCGGTCTCGCGCTCGGCGCGCATCTGGCGGCAGACCTGCAGCCCCGGCATCCCCGGCAGCATCAGATCGAGCACCATCAGGTCGGGCACCCGGCGCTTGACGCGCTCGAGCGCCTGCGCACCGTCGGCCGCCTCCTCGACGATGAAACCCTCCTGGGCGAGGTTGTAGCGGATCAGTTCGCGAATGTCGGCATCGTCTTCAACGATCAGCACCCGGTAGCGAATTCCGCGCTGCGCCTCGGAGACCGCGTTCGCAGCCTGGCTGGTTTGATTCATCGCTTCATCCCCTCCACCTTGCCAATCAAGTAGCCCGCTTCTTGGTTTCGTCGTGGCGGATCATTTTGCCCTTGACCATGAACGTCACCATTTCGGCGATGTTGGTCGCGTGATCGGCGATACGCTCGAGATACTTGGAAATGAAAAGCAACCGGGTCGCGGACCCGATGGTATGCGGATCCTCGGCCATGTAGCTGAGCAGCTCGCGATAGACCTGGTAGTTGAGCAGATCGACTTCGTCGTCGCGCGCGATCACCTGGTCGGCGAGGTCGGTGTCGTCGCGCATGAACGCATCGATACTGTCCCTGACCATCGACTGCGCGATCTCCGCCATCCGCGGCAAGTCTATGTAGGGCTTGAGCTGCGGAACTTCGTTCAGTTCGAGCGTGCGCTCGCAGATGTTGACCGCGTTGTCGCCGATTCGTTCGAGGTCGGTCGTGATCTTCAGTCCCGTGGTGATAAAGCGCAGATCGCTGGCGGTCGGCTGATGCAGCGCGAGCAGCCGGATACACTGCTCGTCGTTGCCGTTGTCCATCCGATTTACTTGTTCGTCGCGCGCGATGACCTCGCGGGCATGCTCGCTGTCGCGATTAACCAGCGCATCGACCGCCTCGGCGATTTGACGCTCGACCAATCCGCCCATCTTGAGCAGACCGGCGCGTAAGCCGCGCAGATCCTCTTCGTACTGCTTATTGGTATGCTGCGGCTGGGTGCTATCCATTTTACTCTTTACCGATATCAGCCGAACCGCCCGGTGATATAGTCTTCAGTCTCGCGCCGGGTCGGGTTCGTGAATATCTGCTTGGTCTCGCCGTATTCGACCAAATCGCCGGTGTACATGAAGGCGGTCATATCGGAGCAGCGTGCGGCCTGCTGCATGTTATGGGTCACGATAACGATAGTGTACGCCGACTTAAGTTCCAGCAATAGTTCTTCGATGCGCGCGGTCGAGATCGGATCGAGTGCGGAGCATGGCTCGTCCATCAACAGCACCTCGGGCTGAACCGCGAGCGCGCGCGCCACGCACAGCCGCTGCTGCTGTCCGCCCGACAAGCTGCCGCCGGGCCGCCGCAGGCGATCTTTAACCTCTTCCCAAAGCGCCGCCTGGCGCAGGCTTCGCTCGACTACTTGATTGCGCTCGGCGCGGCTTATCTGCACCCCGTTGAGGGTCAGCCCCGCCGCGACGTTGTCCTCGATCGACATGGTTGGAAAGGGCGTCGGCTTCTGGAAGACCATCCCTATTCGCCGCCGCACCTGCACCGGATCGACGCCGTCGTCGTAGATGTTGTTCCCGTCGAGCAGCACCTCGCCGCTCGCGGTCGCGCCGGGCACCACCTCGTGCATCCGGTTGAGGCATCGCACCAGCGTCGATTTGCCGCATCCCGACGGTCCGATGATCGCGGCGATGCGGTCTTGCTCGAAGGAGAGGCTGACATCGTGCAGCGCGCGATTCTTGTGGAAGTACGCGTTGAGATTTTTGACGACCAGCTTTTCAGCCATGGCTACCTTGGCGCTTTCGCCGCCCCGCCCGTCACCCATCGCACGCCCAACTCGAGCGCGAGAATTATCCCCGTCAGCACCAGCGCGCCCGCCCACGCCTGCCGCTGCCAATCGGCGAAGGGCGAAATGGCATAGGTGTAAACCTGAACCGTCAGCGTGTTGATCGGATGAAACAGCGAGGTTGACCAGAACCGGTTGCCGAACGCCGTAAACAGCAGTGGCGCCGTCTCGCCCGAGACTCGCGCCACCGCCAGGATTACGCCGGTCGCTATTCCCGACAGCGCCGTGCGCGCGACCACCGACAGCGTCGTGCGCCAATGCGGCACGCCCAGCGCCAGCGACGCCTCGCGCAGTTCCGGCGGCACCAGCAGCACCATCTCTTCGGTGGTGCGCGTGATCAGCGTAATCATGATCGCCGCCAGCGCGACGGAACCGGCAATCGTCGAGAACCCGCCGAACGGTCGCACGATCACTGCATAGGCAAAGATTCCGACCACGATCGACGGCACACCCATCAGCACGTCCGCCGAGAAACGCACCCAGTTGGTGAACTGGCTCGCGCGATTGGCCGCCAGATAAAGACCCGCGCCGACTCCCATCGGCACTCCAATCAGGCACGCGATCCCCACCACTTCGAGCGTGCCGACGATCGCGTTGGCCATCCCGCCGCCCGGTTCGCCGACCGGCGCGGGCATGTGCGTGAAGAACGCCCAGTTCAGACTCGCGACGCCCTTGGTGAGCAGATAGCCAAGCACCAGGAACAGCGGGATCAGCGTCACGATGGTCGCGCCGACCGTGATCGCCATCATCGAATCGCTCTTGAACTTGCGATAGCGATAGCTGGTCTCGCCGTGAAGAGTGCTGACGCCGGCAGCCATTACTTGCCCGTCTCCCGATAGCGGCGCTGCTGCACTGCCAGCACCAGCGTGCGCGCCACGACGTTGAGCACGATTCCGAGAATCAGCAGCACCAGTCCCAGTTCGATTAGCGCCGCGACATAGAGGTCGGAGGTGGCTTCGGCAAATTCGTTGGCGATTACGCTGGCCAGCGTCGCCGCCGGCTTGAACAGCGACGTGGAAATCTGTGCCGAGTTGCCGACTACCATCGCCACCGCGATCGTCTCGCCGAGCGCGCGGCCCAGCCCCAGGATGATCGCGCCAATCACGCCGGTCATGCCGTACGGGATAACCGCCGTCTTGACCATCTCCCACTTGGTCGCGCCGAGCGCGAGCGCGGCCTCGCGCTGCGTATGCGGAACGACGCGAAAGACGTCGGTGCAAACCGACGAAATGTACGGGATGATCATGATGGCGAGAATTACTCCCGCCGAAAGCATCCCGACCGCCACCTTGGGCCCCTGGAAGAACGGCATCCAGCCGAACCAATGCGCCAGCGGCGGCTCGACATAGTCGCGAATCCACGGACCCATCACGAACACGGCCCACAGGCCGTACACGACGCTGGGAATTGCGGCCAGAAGATCGACCAGGAAGCCCAGCCGATGGCTCAGCCAGTCGGGCGCCATCTCGCTCAGGCACAGCGCGACGCCCAGGCTTAGCGGCACCGCGACCGCCAACGCGATGAACGATGAAACGAAGGTCCCATAGATAAACGGCAGCGCGCCGTATTGTTCGTTAACAGGATCCCATTCTGTGCTGATGAAAAAATGCAGACCGAACGCGCGAATCGCTGGAAAGCTGTCGGCAATCAGTGCCACCGCAAGTCCGAACAGCAATGCGAGAATCGACAGCGCAAGAATAAATGTGCCGGTATTGAAAATTCGATCGCCGAACAAACGCACTTGCACGGGCGCTCTCGCGCGCTTGTGCCGGACCATCGGAATGCTGTCGGCCATCGAACCTTCTAATTCGGACAAGCGAACTCTTCCTTGAGAATTTGCTGACTCGTTCACCTCGAAGCCGATCACTGCGTCGCGATCGGACTGTCCGTCGTCACAATCATACGCATCAAATGTTGCGGCAATGTTACGGAGGCTGAAAATCGCAGTGAACCCGCGAATCTTCGGCGAAATTGGCAGGGATGACCCCTGCACCCAACGTTAAGGGAGCGGACCGCTACGCGCGGGGCGGTCGCGGCGGCGACGGCGCAGTGAGAATCGCGAGATACGCGGCAACCGCGTCTCTCGCTCTCGCGCGAGAAACCGAGAGAAAAGGGCGCTTCGGCGCACTTTTCGATTGATACTGCGGGTGCAGGGGCCGCAGCCCCTGGCCGTTGGCACGGCTGGCCAGTATTAAGACCCGTTGGCACGGGAGGCCAGTATTAAGAAACCGTTCGCCCGCCGGCTCTTCTATCGCGTAGTCGTGAAAAGATGCGCTGCGCAGATTTTCACGTCTTCTTACTGCGGGTGCAGGGGCCGCAGCCCTTGCCCAGGGAGGTGCGGAACCCAGGCGGGTTCCGCATTTACTGTTTCCCGATCCGTTCCACCCCTCCCATGTAAGGGCGCAAAACCTCGGGAATCGTCACGCTGCCGTCCTCGTTCTGGTAGTTTTCCAGCACCGCGATCAGTGTCCGCGGCAACGCCAGCCCTGAACCATTTAATGTGTGGACCAACTCGGGCTTGCCGCCTTTGGTTTTGAAACGAATCTTCGCGCGGCGAGCCTGAAAATCCGTGCAGTTGGAAATCGAACTGACTTCGAGCCATTCGGCGCATCCCGGCGCCCACAGTTCCAGATCGTAAGTGACAGCGCTGGCGAAACTCAGGTCCGCCGTGCATAGCTCGACAACGCGAAACGGAATTTTCAGCCGCCGGCATATTTCCGAGGCATCGTTCACCATCTTGTGAAATTCATCGTCCGACGTTTCCGGGCGCACCAGCTTGACCATCTCGACCTTGTCGAACTGATGGCCGCGCTTGATGCCGCGGACGTCGCGCCCGGCCGACATCTTCTCGCGCCGAAAGCACGGCGTATATGCGGTCATGTAAATCGGCAGGACGCTTTCGTCGAGAGTCTCATCGCGATGGAGGCTGGTAAGGGGAACCTCGGCGGTCGGGATAAACCAGAAGTCATCCTCTATATCGCGGTACATCGTGTCCGCATTCTTCGGGTAATGCCCCGTGCTCGTGACCGTTTCGGTATTCACCATCAGCGGCGGGATTATTTCGAGATAGCCCTGCTCCCGCTTGACGTCGAGCATCCACGCGATCAGCGCGCGTTGAAGCCTCGCGCCCGCGCCGCTCAAGACGTAGAAGCGCGTCCCTGAAAGTTTTACCCCGCGATCGAAATCTATTATTCCGAGATTCTCGCCGAGCTCCCAATGCGGGAGCGGCTTGAACGCGGTGAACTCAATCGGCGTTCCCTCGGTTTTGATTACGCGGTTGTCGGCCTCGCTCGTGCCGACGACGACGTACGGCCGCGGGATGTTGGGCAGGTCCAGCATCCGCGATTGCAATTCACGCTCTGCGAGACCGAGTTGCGCGCCCAAGCGGATCAATGGGTTGCTGGTACTTACGAGTGCATCAGCCGATGCGACCTTCGCGAAGAACTCAATAGCCTTCTCTTCATCCGCTTCCTCCGCGCGAATCTTGGCGATCTCGGCCGCGCGTTCCTCCGGCGGGAGCTTGCCGACTTCCCTCGCGCGCCGCTTGCGTTCGGCTCGGATTTGATCGACTTCGCCCTGAAGCTTGCGCCGCTTCTGGTCAACCTCGAGGATTCGATCGACTTCAGCCGGGTCGATTTGTCGCTTGGCGAGTTCGCCCTTTACGAAATCGGGGCGCTCACGAATCAGCTTGATATCCAGCATTCAGAATACGTTCCTCAACAGTTCAATTTCCAGCCGCTTGCCCGACGCGTCAACCGCGATAATGTCGAAGCGCATCTCGATTTCGTCCGCGCGATAGCGCCTCGCAAACACTTCCGCCGCGCGCCGCATCCTCGTCTGCTTGCGCTCATCGACCGCCTCTTCGGGCGCACCCGCCGCACGGCTCCGCCGCGTCTTCACCTCGACGAACACCAGAATCTCGCCGTCCATCGCGACCAGATCGATTTCCGCTCCGGCGGCGCGAAAATTTCGCGCGACGATCCGGTAGCCGATGCGCCGCAGATGCCGTTCGGCGGCGCGCTCGCCCCGCCGCCCCAGCGCAATCCGTCCCCCAAGAGCGGCCAACCACGCCACCGTTCTGGCATGATATTGAAAAATCGCGTCAATTGTCGGTTTCGATTTCAAGCGCGTCAATACCCTGCGTGAGAACTGTCTTCTCTGACCGACCGGCGACATGGGTAACACATTATCGCAGTTTGGCGGAAAGGAGAGTGACGGGGAACGGACCGCTACGCGCGGGGTTTTTCACTGGTCGCGGCGGCGACGGCGCAGTATTAAGCCGTTGGCAGGGGGGCCGCGCGCGACAACGGCAAGATACAAGGATCGGGAAACAGTAAATGCGGAACCCGCCTGGGTTCCGCACCTCCCTGGGCAGGGGCTGCGGCCCCTGCACCCGCAGTGAGAAGACG
>CABEBO010000196.1_pt1 | contig 12671 bp, 17 predicted proteins | sample 3132601 | NCBI WGS metagenome assembly CABEBO01 (sample SAMEA5534345, study PRJEB31848) | metagenome | biome: tundra; feature: field; material: soil | place: USA | collected 2013-05 | depth 0.45 m
CCATTCGCGCTGACAATCTTCACGTTATGCGCCAGCATCGAGAGCGAATGATCTTTGACCACCGCTCTGCGTATCTTGCGGGTGAGTGCCACGTCACCTTTCGCGTTCGATTGTTCGCCGGCCGTAATTGCGTCCGGAGCGCGATCTCTGACGTTGACGGCGGTGTTATTGGGTGCGACAGGCGCCGAGTCTTGCGCCATTGTGACGGTGCATAGTCCTAACAGTGCCCAAGACGCCACTAGTGTTAATGCAATTCGTTTCAACGATTGTTACCTCCTGCTATTCCATTTCAAAGAACATGACTAACCACGAACCAGATCACGAGGACTAATACGGGAACTCCCAATAGCCAAGCGATGCCATAACGCATTTATCTTACCTCCAGTTTTCTGAACAGTTATTTCGACATATCGCTGCTAAGACGCGATTAAATCAGTTTCCCGAAGACCCCTCTTGAGAGTGCTGCACATAGCCGCGTTGTGTCCGGCATTCATTGCGATGTACCATGGCGCGCTTACGTCAACGCGGGCAGCGCTTGCCGCCGGGTCCACTCCGGCCTTGGCGTGCGCGCCATCCGCCGACTGGATTCCCAGAGATAAGCCCACGATCAATCCGGCTACAACAGGAAGGTGCATATCGACTCCTCGGGCCTTGCTGGTCGGACTGTCGTTGGTCTAGCGAAACGCGGTCAAAGGCGAGTGGAAGGACCGACGTTTGGGCTGGATCAATTCGGGCTCGATTCTTATGTCAATCCCGATTTGTTCATATTTATACCGGGTGCGATGAAATAGCCATCGCCAGACGCTCAGGTTGGTTATCCCAAGAACCAAGATGGACGACCCTGAGATGTATAGCGGCCGCATAAGCCTGCTATCGTTTAATAGGTTCGATAAGAAGGTAGCCATAGAAGCAGAATGATGGTCAGTCTCAAAACAATCTGGCTTTCCCTGCAAGGCCTCCGGGTGAGGTGACGGTACTGTGACATCGGAAATCGTACAATTCGACCTTGAGGATCCACGCAATCGGCGCGTAGCGTCCGAGATCATCGATCTGTTGTTCTTTTATAAAACCGGAGTAGGCCGGCCGCGGGACATTGTCAAGAAAATGCGGTTCGTTATGGAGACCTACTGCACCTGTACCTATCCTGGTTTCTTCGATTCGGATGATTCGCTATCGAGCATTGTCGAGAAAATCCGCAATACTGGCGAGCAGCATCCCGCGTGTGCGCTCCTCGATGAGCTCGACGATATCCACGATTACTCGCGGAATCTCTACTCCGACGATGATCCTGTCGGCGACACCGCGGACCCGCTCGATGTGACAGAGCTGACTGGCTACGTTCGGCGCACCTTGAGGATCGTTAAGGCGATACCGAACCCTGCATGAGTCGATAATCGATGAATTCCGACAGCGGTGGAACCAAATCGGTAGGGATGAAAACTGTCCAGATGCTATCCTATCCCTCACTTCAGGGTTCAACGAGTCGTGACGTGTTGCGTGATCGGTGCGGAGATTGCGGGTCTCATACCTGCCTACCTGCTTTCGCGAGAAGGAAATACCGGCGTGCGTCCTATCGGTTGCCGAACACGCGCTATCTGAATTGAGCCGTTCACCCTCTAAAAAAGAGAACGGCCCAGCGCGGAGGAAACCGCGCCAGCCCGAACGCCGGCAGGTCAAAGGTGGGCAAAAACCTGTCGGCGCCCACTTTTATCAAAGCTGCACGCGGGCGTCTAATTCCATATTCCAAAAAGGGAACTAAGAGCGAATATTCCCCAGCGGTTCCTTTTGTAACATTACATATACATTGATTAAAAAAGAAACGAGCCAGTGCGTTATGCGCCAGCCCGACTCCGACTAGCAACGAGCATCTAAACTAGCCGATGTTTTTCCCCAATAATAAACCGCCGCGCGAGTGTCTAACCGAGGAGAACGCATGATATCCTGGAATTGAGATCGTCAGAGAGATTTGAGGTACTCAACAAGGTCTCGCTTCTCCGGCTCCGTCAGTCTCAGTCCAAAATGGCTGTCGTAGTGCTCGATCACATCCCGCAACGTCGCGAAGCGACCGTCATGGTAGAAACCGCCTTTCTGGTGGGTCCAGAGACCCGCCAGCGGTGCGGTTCGATACATGTGGGTCGGCGATCGATCCGCCTGAAAAGAGTCCACACCGATCTCGGCTGGCGAATGAAGGTTGTTTCCCGGCTCGGTGAATAGGGGCGGGACATGGCAACTCGCACAGTTCGCCTTGTTGTCGAAGAGTACTTTGCCCTGCGCTGCATTTTCCTTGTCAAAAGTGCCCGACGGCGGTGTCGGTGCCGGGACTGCAAGTTGATAAAAATGCAAAGCCGCCAGCTTTGCTGTTATCAGATCTGGCTTGCCTCGCGCGTTGTAAGCGCCGCTCCTGGCGGCCACTGGATACTGCTCTTTGTTACTCAACCTCGCGTCGAAAAAAGTGCCTGAGCCGTTCAACTCGGTGGCCGCGACATAGGAGTTCCAGTACGGCACCGACCCGAAGCCCGTCCAGGTATGCAGGTTGACACCCGCGAGGCCGAACGCAGGCGGAATCAGCGTGCCTGCCTGCTTCCCGTCCGGTCGCATCGCTTTGCCGTCCTTGTCGAGCTCGGCGTCGAAGCGACCAGGGCCCCAGCTATTAAGCACCTTCTTCACGGTGTCTGCATCGACTCCGAGGAGGTCCGTCAATGGCTTCAGGTTAGGAGCGAGTGAAACGATGAGGCCTACATTCAGGTCGCGGTTGGCCCAGCCGTCGAGGCGCTTCCCTATTCTGGGAGCAAATGAGTCGCCCACCGTGGAGTGGCAAAAAGCGCACTGAAGGCCCACCGAGCGTAGTTTCCCGTCTTGGTCGAAGAAACCAGTAACTCCGACGACTGCATTAAGCTTTAGAAGCGCCACGGTGTCGGCAGGATCGTTCAAGTCGAGTTTGCCTGCCTTGAGTTGTTGCTTTATCGAGTCGGGCAAAGAGTCGGAGTCCACCTTGAGTCCCGCTGACAGCGCTGCCTTAGGACCTACCCCGGCTCCGACTCCGCCGTTCTTCTCGCCGGCCAGCGCCTTGTGCAGCTGTAGCGAGGCGCCCCAGTAGTGCTCACTGCCGAATGTGTCGTAGCGGAAAATCTGCCGGCCCTCCCCGAGCAGCTTCTCGGCATTGTCGTGAATACCGCGTCAATTTCCCAAGGTGCCGGCTGTTGCGAATTGTGCGTGCTCGCCGGAACAGCGGAAGACTCCTGAGCCGTCGCGCTTAAGGGCGATACCAGCGGTGAGCAAAGCAAAGCGACCAAGATTACTATTCGCATAATCACGTATGCGATTCGCTCATTATATGGCATCAAACCTCGCCTTTGGCTCGACACTTCGTAGAGGCGATCGCGTGACGGTCTTTTACTAAGTCCCCGTAGTCTTCGGATTCCTGACGCTCACACCGTGCGATAATATCAGTCTAGCAAAACTCCTCCGGACGGCAGAGTTTCCGGTTCGACGCGCTTGGTTCTCCATGTAACTAACTCGCATCCCGGCGCGATGGCTCTAAAGCTCATATCCAGCCAGAGTGGGGATTCGACAGATGCCATCGAGGTGACCGAGAGAGAACCCATTTCCCGTGACGAGATTCGATGTAGTTGTGACCATCCTTCCGCCTGCCGAGCGGCGTTAATCGCACGGCAACTGGTAAGCAGGCGGGCATTCGGGAGGCTCCCGCCTCCTTGGATGCCCGCCGATTCCTTCGCGACGCTCAATTGAAGTTAGTCGAAGGGAAGGACGCGACGACCGGTCAACATGCTGATCAAGGTCGCCAGTTAGGTTTACTCGGTTCGACGGAAACAATGACTATCGTTGGGTAACACTATGGTGCTATGGAACCAAGACCCAAATCGTCGTCATGACAGAGAATTTCCGGACCGCTAAAGGCGGCTAATCCTGCTCAATCTTCACGGCCGCGAGGAGTAACAATGGCAGAGAAAAAAGACCTGACCGGCCCTGACCTCGCGCGAGGAATCCCTCTCACTGCGCTCACTGACGGAAGCATGCTGCAGGGCCACGCCAAGGGGGAGCCGATTCTCGTGGCTCGACGCGGCGGCGACTACTTCGCCATAGGCGCAGTCTGTACACACTACGGAGCCCCGCTGGTCGAAGGCATCATCGTCGACGATACCGTGCGTTGCCCCTGGCATCACGCCTGCTTCAGTCTCCGAACGGGCGAGGCGCTGCGCGCGCCAGCGCTTGATCCGGTGACCTGCTGGAAGGTGGAAACACGCGACGGCAAGCTCTTCGTGCGCGACAAGGAGCCCCAAAAGAAACCGAGGGCGGCCGACTCTGCGAGAATGCCGGACCGTATCGTAATTGTGGGCGGCGGTGCGGCAGGGAACGCCGCGGCCGAAATGTTGCGGCGCGAAGGATATAGCGCCCGTCTCACCATGATCAGTGCAGACCAGAGCGTTCCCTATGATCGTCCAGCTCTGTCGAAGGAATTTCTTAGCGGGAGCGCGACCAGAAAAATGGTTCCGCTCCGCTCCAAGGACTTCTACAAAAAGCACAAGATCGAACTGTTATTGAAGACGCGGGTCGAGGCGATCGATCCGCGGAACAAGATTGTTCTACTCGCCGATGGCAAGCAACGCAAATTCGATGTGCTGCTGCTCGCGACTGGCGCCGAACCGGTGAAGCTTAAGATTCCCGGCGCGGATCTGCCACATGTTTGCTATCTGCGCTCGCGGAGTGATTGCCGCTCGATTATTGCCAAGGCCAGCAAGGCCAAACACGTCGTTCTCATAGGCGCGAGCTTCATTGCAATGGAGGTTGCGTCTTCTCTAGTTCAACGAAAGCTCAAGGTCCATGTCGTTGCGCCAGAGGCGGTACCGATGGAGAGAGTTCTCGGACCACAGGTGGGCGCATACCTGCACCGCCTGCACGAACGCAAAGGCGTGGTGTTCCATCTCCAACAGAGCGTTGTAGCGATCGACGAACGCAAAGTGACGCTCCAGGACGGCCACACAGTTAGCGCCGACCTGGTTGTGATCGGGATCGGCGTCAAGCCGCTCATCGAACTCGCCGAACGCGCCGGAATCCAGACGGATCGTGGCGTGTCGGTGAACGAACATCTCGAAACCAGCGTTCCGGGTATCTTCGCCGCCGGCGACATCGCGCGCTGGCCCGACCCGCTGACCGGGGACAATATTCGCGTCGAGCACTGGGTCGTGGCCGAGCGCCAGGGACAGACGGCGGCGCGGAACATACTCGGCCGACGCGAGCGCTTCGACGCCGTGCCGTTCTTCTGGACGAGCCAGTTCGATCTTACCCTCAATTACATCGGTCACGCCGAAAAGTGGGACAAGCTCGATTTGGAGGGTAGTATCGAAGATCATGACTGCAAGCTCTCATTTCAGCGAGCCGGAAAGACGTTGGCCGTGGCCACCATTGGACGCGACCGCGAGAGCCTCAAGAACGAAGTTGCGATGGAGCGATTCGGCCGACGCGTCTAAAATGAGTTGCAGCGGGATGCCGGCCAGCGGAACCGACGCCGCCAGTGGCGGCGGCGTCGCACAGCCCATGGGCGGGGACGCGATACGTATTCTTCCAGACATACCGGACAACCTCCCCCTCGATCTATTCGCGGTCTAGCGGTTCCTCGGTAAGGAGGCTTCAAAAATGCCCATACATAAGAAGGAACAGAACCGCATAGGACGCATCGGCTGGCTACGAGCGGCGGTATTGGGCGCGAACGACGGCATTCTCTCAACAGCGAGTCTGGTACTCGGTGTCGCAGCTGCGCATACGACCCACGCCAACGTATTGGTCGCGGGGATCGCCGGCCTGGTCGCTGGGTCTATGTCGATGGCTGCCGGTGAGTACGTGTCCGTGCACTCACAGGCAGACACCGAACAGGCCGAACTCAAGCAAGAGCGCGCGGAGCTCAAAGCAGACGACAAGGGCGAGCACAAGGAACTGGCAGCGATCTACGTCGCTCGCGGGCTCGACCCTTCGCTCGCGAAACAAGTCGCCGAGCAACTCATGGCCCATGACGCGATAGGCGCGCATGCCCGTGACGAACTCGGCATCATCAAGACTCTTCGTGCGCGTCCGATTCAGGCTGCACTGGCCTCGGCTGGCAGCTTCTCCGTTGGATCAGCCATGCCTCTCTTGGTCACGGCGGTAGCCCCGGAGGCGGGTCTAATCCCTCTTGTTTTTGGAACTTCACTCGTATTCCTCGCGCTTCTAGGCGGGTTGGCAGCACGCGCGGGCGGCGCAGGCATGACGGTGGGCGCAATACGCGTCACGTTCTGGGGTGCACTGGCCATGGCGGTGACCGCAGGCGTCGGAGCGTTGTTCGGAACAGTTGTGTGAGCGGGAAAGTTACCCGCGTGCGGGCCTGCCGTGAAGTCAGCGTATTGTTTCTTTGGGGATTGACCTACGGGCCGTCGTCGCTCTTCTCGGAATCGTGGCTGAATCAAGATTTCTGAAGGGTATGCTTCCTCAAAACTCCGACCGCGCCGGAAAGCAGTGATTTCGGACCATGGCGCTGACAAGATTCGTTTCCCTGCTTCGCCCTGAAAATTCCCTGATCCGCTGAAATAATTCCCTGTTCGCGTTTCAAAATTCCCTGTTCCGTTGATTAGGGAATTTGCTCAAAAACCCGAGAGAAGATAAAGCTTATTCGGCTGCAAGGCGGCCCCAGGATGCCCCAAATGACGAAAATTCCCTGTATTTTCCCCGCTTCCGTTCGCCAATTTCGCGTGTTCCATTCGCTCTAAATCTCCTGAGCCGTAAGGGCTCGCCGGGATGTTCGCTCTGTTCCGTGCATGAAGCGAGTGATTCGGAGCGATTGGAAGGCGAATGGGACCGGCGAAGTCGCAGCAGAGAAAACGAGGCCCGAATTCGGCCCGAGGGCGTAAAATCCCTAAATATTTCGCTGGTTTAGCCTATTCAAAACGACTGGACTTCCTGCGCGGTCTGAGCGCACATGGATACGAAAAGGAGGTCTCCATGATGCAGACCAGTTCGACAGGCCGCGGCACAAGGCGGCACACCTACGGCGGCAATCCGGAGGATCTGGCTGTCGTTACTAAAAATTCCATATGTACCGGAATTCGAACGGCTGCGAGAATTGCTATCGAATTGATGGGCTTAAGTGAGACGGGTTGCGATCTGAACCACAAGCGGCTCACCTTGATCGAGATCGAAAGACCTCCGAATACAGGGATCTTCAGACGACGGAGTACCGGCCGCCGCGCAGCCATTGGTGAGCCGGAATCCGGGACGAATCAGGCGGCGAGGCGTTCGTAGCGATGATGCAGGCCGCCGACCTGCGGGAGCGCGACGGCTCTTCCTACCCCGCGTGGCTGGATCGGGCGCGGGTCCGGACAATCCTTGTCAAGCGAAAGATGCGTGCGGGTGCGTTGGTAATAGTCGACGTACGAGTGGAGAACTCGGCGCAGATGGCGCTCATTGAAGATCAGGATGTGATCCAAGCACTCGCGGCGAATCGAACCGATCGCGCGCTCGACGTAAGCGTTCTGCCAAGGTGAGCGTGGTGCCGTAACGACTTCCGTGATGCCCATCGCTTCCACTCGGTTGCAGAAGTACGAGCCATACGACGTGTCGCGATCGCGCAGCAGGTAGCGCGGAGCCGTGTCCCAAGGGAACGCTTCGGTTACCTGGCGCGAGAGCCACGCTGCGGTCGGATGCTCGGTGACCGCTGCGCGCATGATCGTCCTTCGATCGTGGGCCAGAATGATCATCACGTAAAGCAGCCGAAACGACGCGGAAGCCACAACGAACATGTCGATGGCGGCGATGCCTTCGGCGTGATTGCGCAAGAAGGTCCGCCAGTTCTGAGAAGGTGTTCCGCGTCTTCGCACCATGTACTTCGCGACTGTAGCTTGGCTCACCTCGATGCCGACCTTGAGCAGCTCGCCGTGGATCCGGGGCGCACCCCAGAGCGGGTTGGCGCTGCTCATCTGCCGAATCAGATCGCGGATCTCGCGCTCCACTGAAGGCCGCCCGGACCTGGAGCGCCAACGCCAAAACAGGCGGAAGCCCTGACGGTGCCACTTGATCACCGTTGTCGGCTTGACCAACACCATCGCCTCCAGACAACGCGGCCACAATCTGTAAAGCCAGACCCAGAGCAAGCGGTCGATCGCGAGCAGCCGGAGCCGACCCGGCCGCTGGCGGCGAAGAACGTGCAGCTGATGACGGAGGGCGAGGTTCTCCAGCTCCACAACCGCCCGACTACGGAATCGGCATACAAGCCGAGAAACGATCGATCGCTTGAGCTTATCCATGCCGGCGAGACTAAGGCGGCCAATGCCAAAACTCTAGACTTTCCGCCGCTTTCCGAATTTTTAGTAGCCACAGGTGCTTCAGTTTCGTAGAGAAGCTTCCACCGGGCTCTCAGCTGACTGAGATCGAGCGACTCAAGACCCGCGATTTCTGCGGAGAGCCTTTCGCGCTCCTTGTACGATACGTTTCGCATGACTGCCCGCCTCCCCGGCAGGTGGACAGACACATTGCTCTGTGGCCGCACACAGTCCAGTCGGGAACGCAGATTGTTCTTCCGATTACGACGCCACCTACGAGAAGGAGAACCAAGGAATACTGCCGTTAACACCTACGAATCCGAGTCATTCTCCCGCAATGTGCTGGGAAAGCCCGGACCCGGACAGCTATACTCAACAGGAGACAGTAGGGCTTTCATAAGGTTGCGAACTTGGGCTGCCACGGACATTATCCAAGGCAGCAAACCGTCCGGGAATCACTTCGGAATTCGCCAGTTAAGGCGGTCGGCAAAACGAAAGGAGCGTACCTTGGACCTACAGAAAATCTTGTCAGAATTGAAGGCAGAAAGGGACCGGCTTGTCCGGGCTATCGAAGCTCTGCTCGGAATAGCGTCGTCATCGGTTGCTACGAAGCGCAGTGCGGGCGGCGCGCGAAGGCCTGGTCGGCGTCGGAGCGGAATCACGCCGGAGGGCAGACGGCGCTTGTCGGAAGCCATGAAAAAGCGCTGGGCGGAGCGAAGGAAGAAACGCTCCTAGCGGCAGAAGAAACGATCGTTTTTCAGCTAGACGGTTTGCAGAGTACCGGCGCCAGATACCTGCGCTAGGCGAGCGATCTCCCTCTTCAATGGAACGCAAGGCTCCGGTGATAGCACGATCGCTTCGTCCTTTTTTGGACCAACGCGATGGCTTACCACGCAGCTGCTCCTCGGTCGAGCTCGCCTGAGCAGTGCGGGCAATCGGGATACCAAATCCCGCCCCATTCCTCCAACGTGCCTCGAACGCCATCGAGCTTCTTGAAGCCGCGCTGAAGATCAGCCTGCTCGCCCGCCGCCAAGCTGTGACGCGAGAGGCTTGTGCCTGCGAATCCGGTGAGGATTTGGAGAACCTCGTTGACCGCCTGGCTCGCCAGCACTCCGTTAAGACTCACGACCTGCGCTAGTCTACAATCAGGAGGATAATAGATAGAGCAGACGCCAGATCCTGAGTTTTCCAAGCGAGGAGACATGCCGACCACTTCGAGTTCCGATGTCGCTGCGTTGTTGATCTCGACATTGCGCGGATGCGCCCGCGGTGGCGCATTTCTTTTTCGTTCCGGAAGACGCATCGATGAAGCGATGGGGAGGATTCTCGAGGCGCGCAACCTCAGTACTCAGGGCAGAAGCCAGGCCCTGTCGCTGATCGGATCTGGCGCGATTTTGATCGCCGCTTTCGCCCCGCTCATGAATGTACCCGTGGTTGGCGCGGTGACCTACTTCAATGGCGATAGCCCATTTGCGAACGCGACCGGCGTGCTGCTAATCGTCCTCGGAATGGCATCGCTCGCATTCGCTCTAATCGAGAAGTATTCGTGGCTCTATCCACTAGGATTCTGCTCCATGCTGATCGCGATCGGCACGCTGGTCAGTTGGAAGTGGTACCTCGCTCACGTGAACAACTCGCCCAGCGCTCCGGCGACTGGGCTGCTTGATTACTTCACCCGATCCGCCTCGAAAGGACTCGTTGGACGTTCGAGCCTCTCCTTTGGACTGCCGCTGCTGATCTATGGTGCCATGCTGGTGATGCTGGCGGCCCTGGTGCGGCCGCGAGGAGTTGCTACGGTCAATTCCGAACCGCAACCACATTGATCAACGTTTCCTCACGATCCGCGGCGGGTGCGATACCAAACCATCGTTCCATGATCGCCAAGTCGGCGCGACTCCACCACAGGTACGGATAAGAAACCGATTTAGGGCGAATTTCGAAACCCGTGACGGGAATCATAGCGAGATATTCAGCCGCTGTTCGTTGCACATCCATCGGATGCCGAAAGAGCATGCGAATGATCCATGAATGGATGTACTTGCGAGTCGATTCGGCAAACAGCAACACTCCATTGGGCTTCAGAACACGGTGAAATTCGCGCAGCGCGTCATGCTGATAGATCAGGTGATGGAATGTCTGGTGGCAGAACACCATATCGACGGACTCGCCGGGAAGCGGCAAAGATGAACTCGATGCCTGTTTGAGCTCGACCGCAAGCCCGTGCTTAGCCGCCTCCCGGCTCGAGGTCGCGAGGTGCAGCTGGTGACGGAGAATTAGCTTCTCTAGTTCCAGAACCGCCCGACCGCAGAATCGGCATACAAGCCGAGAGACGACCGATCGCACGAGCATGAGCATGTCGGCGATACTGCGTCGGTGAATCCCAAACCTCCAGACTTTTTGGCGCATTGGGAGTTTTTAGTAGCCTTCGCCGCACACCGACGGCGCATGAGATGCATTTATCAAACATTTGATTCTATTACGATTCATTTTCCCTCAGCCTATGAAAAGAACGAAACCGCACGAGATGTTTAAACACTCCTGCTGTTACAACTACTGAGCCAGACGTAACAATAAGTTCTGGCCTACACTATTGTCCCAATTGAAGCTGTTTTGCAAAACCACAACAGCGGTCCTCTTGTCAACATCAAGTCCGATATAGCTAGAATATCCCGCTACAAAGCCGATTTGAAAAGTGATTGTCTGGCTTCCAAAATCGTCGACAAGCCATGCTACTGCCGCAGAGTTCTTCGGGAGAGGCAGTCTTATGCGTAAGTTACTGGCCAGAACCTTATTAAACCGCGACTCTTTTCCTTTCAGGTGAGCTGAAGCGAACATCAAGAGTTCTTTTGCATTGGACCACAGGCCCGCAGACCCCCGCATGAGCGGGGTAAAGTGCCAGTCCGGGGTGGGGTGCCCACGCACAATGAATTTAGGTTGGTCCCCAGCGTAACCATAAGCCCTCCCCGGATAACAAGGTAAGAGTTCTGGACTGTATCCGGTGCAAGACAACCCCATCGGCTCGACTAGTTTGTGCTTCAGCAACATATCGACTGTTTGCCCTGTCTTGAGCTCAAGGATGTAGCCCAAAATGCCGTAGCCAATATTCGAGTATTGTTGCCGCCCCTTTGTGTCTGAGCTGAAAGTAGCTAGGTAATTCAAAGTATAAGCGAGGTCAAAGTGGCGATAGAAATTGTTTCCATCGAACAGGTATTCCACAAAATATGCCAACGTCTGCATTGTAGTAGGCTGCCTAGGCAGCCCCGATGTATGCGTGGCTAATTGCAACAGCGTAATGGTTCGGGCATCCATACTCAAAGAGGTTCCCGGGGGCAAGAGGGTCTCCAGAGTATCGTCCCAGGAGAGCTTCCCTTCATCCACGAGCAGTGCCGTAACCGCAGCCAGATACCCTTTGCTCAACGAACCAACTGCAAAAAGCGTATCGCCGTCGGGCTTTCGATGGTTGATCTGATTGGCGACACCATAACCATAAAAATGCGTGCTACCGTCGGCTAATAGTACGCCTACCACAACACCCGGCGTATGTCCCGTCTCGACCAGCGGTCGAACCAATGAATCCACTTTAGATTGAAGAGTGGCGTCACGAGTCTGTCGCGCGGCAGCGATATCCTCTGCGCTCAGATCCGTTGTTGACAATGCTCCGCAGCCAGTTACGAGTAAGCAGACACAACACCCCAGGATTATCAGCAATGCTTGGCAACGCCGGTTGCGATGCCATTGAGTTAAGCGCACGAACAAATCCTTCACCCCTGTCGGTTGGTTTAATGATGGGTAGGTATTCAACTGTCGGGTTTATTTCCAGTTCGCACCCGTCCAGCCCAAGGTGCTAAAAAAAGGATAAAGGAATTCCCGCTGCCGTGGTACCGGCGAAGGATCGAATGTCGGCAGCATCGCGATCCTTTGCAGTACGACCCCGCCGGTCCTCAGGACCAATGCCGTCAACAAGAGCGACGCAGAAGCGTGCCAATGGGTGGCCCTCTCCGCGCTGAAGGAGTTTCGGAGACGCGCGATAAACGAAGGCGGAAACGCCGTCATCAATATCCACAGTTATTACAAGAGAAATGATCTTTCGGATCCAACTCGGTACGATTGTGATGCCGGCTTCGTGGTCGGCGGGGTCGCGTTCAAGGGAACCGTCGCCAAGCTGGCCAAATGAGACGCGATCGCTCCGAGCCCAATCTGATCTATTGACTCTTGCATAATATAGATACATATGATAGCCTGCTGGCATGGGTAATCCAGCAGGTGTGCGGCGGGACTTCGGCGCGCTGGAGCGGCGTCGGATGGAGGCAGCGGAACTGCTTAAGCAGTGTGTGAGTCAGAGTGAGGTGGCGCGGCGCCTGGGGG
>CABEBO010000203.1_pt1 | contig 12557 bp, 9 predicted proteins | sample 3132601 | NCBI WGS metagenome assembly CABEBO01 (sample SAMEA5534345, study PRJEB31848) | metagenome | biome: tundra; feature: field; material: soil | place: USA | collected 2013-05 | depth 0.45 m
ACCTTCTGGACCTTGTCCAGCGGCATCTCCATCTGCTCCGCGATTTCTTCGGGGCCGGGTTCGCGGCCGAGCCGTTGCACGAGTAAGCGCGTGACCCGGAGCAGCTTGTTGATGGTCTCGACCATGTGGACCGGGATGCGGATGGTGCGGCCCTGGTCGGCGATCGCACGCGACATCGACTGTCTAATCCACCAGGTCGCGTAGGTCGAAAACTTGTAGCCGCGTTGATACTCAAACTTGTCCACCGCGCGCATCAGGCCGATGTTGCCTTCCTGGATAAGGTCGAGAAAGCCAAGACCGCGATTGGTGTAGCGCTTGGCCAGGCTGACGACGAGGCGCAAGTTGGCCTCGGTCAGTTCCTTTTTCGCGCGGCGGCTCTTGTCCTGTCCGGCGGCGATCGTCTCGAGCTTGCGCGCGTAATCCTCGCCGTCGTCCTTGGCCTTTTTTTCGACTTCGCGAATAGTCTTTTGTGCCAGGCGAATTCTGGCCGCGATGTCGAGCAGGTTCTCGCGGACATCGTTTATTTTCAGGACGTGGCGGCGGTCTTCGGCTTCGGCGGCTTCCTTGAGCAGGTGAGTGCGCGAGCGGCCGGTCGCTTCCTCGTATTTCGCAATCGTGTGCTGCGCGATGCGGTACTGTTGAAGGAAGTCGCGCATCTCGCCGATCACCGCTTCCATCAGGCGTCGCGACAACGCCATCGCGCGCAATTCCTTTTTCACGCGCTCGTTCAGACGCGTCAGGTTCTTGTCGAGCTTGGGCTTGCGGCGCGGACCGGGCTTGTTGCGGAGTGTTTCCTCGATTGCCTCGATTTTGGTGCGCAGGTCGGTGAGCTTCTTGGTCGCGAGCATCAACTTCTTGAGCTGGCGCTCGTCGGCTTCGGGTCCGCGCTCTTCGTCGGGATCTTCAGGCGTCTCGGCGGCGTCCTCGAACACATCGCGCAGATCGGCTTCGCCTGCCTCTACGCGCTCGCCCACTCGAATCACGAAATCGAGCGTGATCGGCGAGCCCAACACTTCCTCTTCGACTTCGTTTTCACCGGCTTCGATGCGCTTGGCGATTTCGACTTCCTGCTCCCTCGAGAGAAGCTGGAAGTTGCCCATCTCCTTGAGATAGAGCCGGACCGGGTCCGACGACTCGCCAAGCGAATCTGCAGCCGCCGGCGCGGCCTCGGGCGCTTCTTCGGGCTCTTCCTTGCCTTCGACCTCGACGTCGTCGGCGCCCTCGGTCGGGACTTCCTCGAGCACCTTGATGTCAAGGTCCTCGAAGCTGTCCAGCGCGGCGCGCAGATCGGTTGGTGAAGCGACATCCTGCGGCAGATAGTCGTTGACCTGCTCGAAGGTCAGGTAGCCCTGCTCACGGCCGAGATCGACAAGACCCTGTAGGTCTTTACCTTCGTACTTCTGCTTCATTCGTTTTGCTTCCGTTTTGCGCGGGCGTTGGCCGCCGATGCGATGCGTGAAAATCGGCGCGCAATGCGGCCGTCATTGCGACCGCGAGCCGGGAATCAAGTAGCCTCATTTATACAGACGAGAATACAAAGGCAAGTGAGCCACACCAAAGAATCAAGTCTAAGGATCGCTTCGCTGAGAGTCAACTTACGCACCATCGCCCGCGCGATCATTGGGCGAATCACGCTCCGCCGCGCGGCCTTATCGCGAATTCGCCCTCGCCAGTGACCGCTAGAGATATTATACGCATCGTTTGCCCGTTTGGCTGCATTGCGGCCGATCTTTTCCTCTGACTCGAACCGAAGTGCTGGAAAGTGGGTGCGCGCTGGAAATAGCGAGCGGACCTCTCTATTCTCGACGCTGCTGCGCCGCCCTTTGAGCACAATTTTGGCAATACACGCGATAATCCTGACGCTCAGCTTCGCGATAATCCTCGCAGGCTCGGAACTTTTTACCAATGGGGTCGAATGGGCGGGGCATCGATTGCATATTGCCGAGGCCGCGGTCGGAAGCATTCTCGCCGCGGTCGGAACGGCGCTGCCGGAGACGTTCATCCCGGCGGTCGCGCTGTTGACCGGCCGCGATTCCGCGGCTGCCCACACCGCGGTCGGACTTGGAGCGATTGTCGGCGCACCGCTGATGCTGTCCACGGTGGCGCTGTTCGTGATGGGCATTGCGGCGCTCGCATTTCGCAGGCGCCACGGACGGATTGCGCTGAAAGTGATACGCGAGGACGCGCGCCGGGACCTCGCATTCTTCTTTCCGGTTTTTTTGTGCGTGGTTATCGCGGGCACAATCGAGATGGGCCCTGTGCTTCGCCACGTCATGGCAGCCGCATTGTTGATAGTGTACGCGAGCTACACGGTTGTGATGCTGCGGCTCAAGCGCGTGGCCGGCGCGGAGGTCGAGCACGGACTCTATTTCGAGTCGATCTTGCGCGGAAGTCCGCTCGATCCGCGCGCATCGGCGATAGCGGCGCAAGTATTCGTCGGCGTACTCGCGATTCTGATCGGCGCAGTCGAGTTCGTCGATCAGATCGTCGTGTTCTCAGCGCATGCGCATCTGAATCCCGGCGTGCTGTCGCTCATCTTGAGCCCGCTCGCGACCGAACTGCCCGAGAAATACAACTCCGTTGTCTGGATTCGGAATGGCAAGGACCATCTCGCGCTCGCCAACATCACAGGCGCGATGGTTTTCCAGTCGTGCATCCCCGTTGCACTGGGGCTCGCGTTTTCGCCGTGGCATCTGACGAATCCCGATCTGCTCGCGGGATCGATCGCGCTCGCTTCGGTAGCGATTCTTTACATCAACTTGCGCGACTCGGAACTCGGAACTCCGACGCTGATGATCGGCGCAGCCGCATACGCGATCTTTCTGATTGGCCTCTGGTACCTCGGCACGCTCTGAATCTACGCGCGGGGGCGCGTTGTCTGACGCGAGCTTGCGGGTGCACAATCGAGGGACGCGGGGCACGATGACTACTTACCAGGAGATTTCGGCGCAGTTTTACGGTAACCGCCTGCTGTTCGGCGATCCCGCCGACCCGGGCGTGGTCGCGGTCGAGATCGCATCGAAGACCGAGATCGACGTTTACCGGCGCCTGTCGGGCAGGCTTACGCGCGAGCGCCGTCCAATTCTTCCATTTCTGCTCGTCGAGGATATTGCCTTACTCGAAGGTTTCAGGCCCGTGCATGAGACGCGCGCGCTCGAGGGCGATTTCCGTTACCGGGTGCTCGTCACCTTCGGCTCGCTCGACGCTCTGGAAGCCGCCAAGCGCCATCTCAGGAACCTAACCGGCAAGGCTCCTAACGCGCCCGACGCGCCGTATCTGGTGCTGGCCGATCCGGTCGAGCAGCATCTGATGCTGAGCGGGACCACGTTTTTCATCGGGATGGATTTCAGCGAGCTGCGCCGCCTCCAGCTCGATATCGAGACCTATATCTCGCCGGGGTTTGAATTTCCGTCGGCGGCACGCGAAGGCGATCGCGTTATCGCGATCTCGCTCACCGACTCGGCCGGTTTCGAGCGCTTGCTCAGGGGCACCGAGATGGACGAGCGCGCGATGCTCGAGGAGATGGTGCGAATTATCCAGGAGCGCGATCCCGACGTCGTCGAGGGCCACAATCTGTTTCGGTTCGATCTCGCATACCTGGAGACGCGGGCGCGACGCCACGGGGTGAAGCTCAAGCTTGGGCGCGACGGCGGCGAGCTTCGTGGCCGCCCGTCGCGCATGCAAATTGCCGAACGATCGATCGCCTACCGCCGCTACGACATCCCGGGCCGCAGCATCATAGATACGTGGATCCTCGCGCAGCACTACGATATTTCGAGTCGCGAACTGGAGAGCCTGGGGCTGAAGCAGCTTGCGCAACATTTCGGGCTGGCGCGCAAGGATCGCGTATATATCGACGCGTCGAAAATCAGCCACTACTTCGAACACGAACCGGAAAAGCTCTACGAGTACGCGCTCGACGACGCCCGCGAGACGCGCGCGCTGGCCGAGACCCTCTCTCCCAGTTACTTCGTGCAAGCGCAGATATTCCCGTACTCGTACCAGAGCGCGGTGTTGCGCGGGAATGCGACCAAGATTGACGCGCTCATGATGCGCGCTTATCTGGCGGCGGGGCATTCCATTCCCGAGTCGTCGCAGCCCACGCCGGTCGCGGGCGGCTACACGGAGGTGCGCCGATGCGGTGTCGCCCACGGCGTCCTACACTGCGACGTGACGTCGCTGTATCCGTCGTTGATGCTGCAATATGGGCATGCGCCGGCCGCGGACCGCCTCGGCGTGTTCCTCAAGATGCTTGGCGATCTGCGCAGCTTCCGGGTGCAGGCCAAGGCGCTCGCGCGCGAACTCAAGGGCGCCGAGCGGCGCAACGCCGACGCTCTGCAGCAGACGTTCAAGATTCTCATCAATTCATTTTACGGCTACCTGGGTTTTTCGCTCGGCCATTTCAATGACTTCGGCGCGGCCAACGCTGTAACCAAGCGCGGGCGCGATCTGATTCAGCGCGCGGTGGCGGAACTCGAGCAGCGCGGCGCGCAGGTTATCGAGGTCGATACCGACGGAATCTATTTCACCCCGCCGCCCGATGCCGGAAGCCGGGAAGGCGCGGACAGGCTCCTGGAGCAGGTCGGATCGATTATGCCCGAGGGAATCCGGCTGGAGATCGACGGCCGTTACCGCGCGATGTTCTCCTACAAAATGAAAAATTACGTCCTGCAGGATGAGACGGGAAAGATGACCATTCGCGGCTCGGGGCTGCGCTCGCGGGGACTCGAACGCTTCCAGCGCCGCTTCATGGAGGAGATGTTCCGCATGCTGCTCGAGGATCGACGCGGCGAAATTGAGAAACTCCACGGCGACTATCGCGCGCGTCTGGCCCGCCACGAAATAGGAATCGCCGATCTGATGAAGACCGAGACGATTCAGGATTCGCTCGACACTTATCGCAACAAGATCGGTGACAACAGCCGCAATCCCGCGGCGGCCTACGAGCTTGCGCTCAAGGCCGAGAGGCAGTACCTGGCCGGCGATCAAATTTCATACTACGTCACCGGGCGCGGTGCGCGTGCGGCGGTGAACGAATTCGCGAAGATGGCGACGGAGTACGATCCGGACAATCCCGACGAAAACGTCGAGTACTACCAGGCCAAGCTTGCCGACCTTTTTGAAAAATTCCGGGTATTTGTCGAGCGGCCCGGTCTGTTCGCACCAGCCGCGCAAGACGAGGGCAAGCCGGTTCAGCTCTCGATGTTCGCCGCCCCGCAAACGAAGTCCGAAGAACAGAGCGCGGAGCCCGAAAAGTAGGGAAAGTGTGTCGGAGATCGATTTTCGGCACAACGCGCGTAAGATCGAAGATGGTGGGCGCACGGCGCTTGCGATCCGCAACGCCGACGGGAAGCGTTTGACCTATGCCAATCAAATCGGGAAAACAGCGGAAGCCAAAAGCGCATAAGCCAACCGGACCGAAACCGGAGACTCTCCGGATTGAGGGCAATTGGAAGGAGGCCATGAAGAAGGCGCTCGGCAAGAAGCGCCCTGCTCAGGGATGGCCGCAAAAAGAGCCGCGATCCGAACCGAAAAGCCAATAAAAAAGCCTGCGGAAAGCAGGCTTTTTTGTCCGATCATTTTAAATCTAGGGCTCCTAGTAATCTAGCTCCTTAACCATCATGTCTTAAATGTTCCTCCATTGGACCTAGCGAGTCTAGCGGTCTTCCCAGCGTTTGTACAGACCCTCCAATTCTATCCACATCTTTTGACGTTTTGTGTTGCTCCGATGTTCAGCAATCCATGACTGATACGTTCTGAAGCATCTTAGCACCAGACCCGCAAAGGCATCTGCGAGAATCGTCTCGTCGGCATAACCGACCCTAATTGCTATGGCCACTTCCTCCAAAAAATTCAGGACATGGCGGACGTTTGCAGCAACAAGCTCGTCTTTGTCCAGCAATTCGCGCACCGCTTTATCGCCGCTTTGGTCATAGAGCTGGAGAGCCTTAAAGCTGGCCGACCTGGCGTGGAATAAATCTGGGCTATTCCATCTAGCGATCAGTCCAAACGCTTCACGTTTTATCTGCTCGTCCTGACCCCGTCTCAGCGACTCTCCAACGTAAAAACTGCCCCCAAGTGTCCCCGCCGCAGTTACGGCGAGCGCAAAAAACTCTATACCGTTTCGTTCCGAAGGCAGCCAGATAAAACCGGCAGTAAACAAAAGAACAAGCAGCAGAAGAACGCCAAAGATTCCAATGCTGATCGTTATAGTGAAGCCGAGAAACTCGCCAAGTTTTCGAGATCCCAAGGTGTTGTAGATTCTAGCTATCTGTTTGCGTCAAGTACACACTCCCAAAAAGGAGCAGCGTCAAAGCCCCAGGTCTGGAAAGGGTGGCGGCGGAGGCCTGAATTGATCGATACTGCGCGTTTGCGGAGGAAAACTATGGCCGGGGAAAAGCAGCAGCTCGATTGGGACAAGATCAAGCAATTCTCGATGCAGGTATCGATTGATATCGGCGCCGCGATGCTCGGTGCGCTGACCTATATCGGCGACCGGCTGGGAATTTTCAGCACGCTGGCCGGAGCGGGCGCCGTCACGAGCGCCGCTCTGGCGGAGCGGACGGGACTCAGCGAGCGGTATCTGCGCGAATGGCTCAGCGCGATGACTGCCGCCGGGTACGTGATCTACGACGCCTCGGCGAAGACCTACGCGATGCCGGCCGAGCATGCGATGGTGCTGGCGCGCGACGACTCACCGTTCTTCGCCGGCGGCTTCATCGAAATGATCGTCCCTCAGGTGTCGATTGCGCCGAAAGTGATGGAGTCGTTCAAGAACGGGCGCGGCGTCTCGCAGAGCGAATATCCGCCCGAGACGTGGGAGGCGATGGAACGCTCGTCAGCCTGGATGTTCCGGAATCAGTTGGTCCCCAAATGGTTGCCGGTGATGCCGCAAGTGGTCGCGAAGCTGACCGAAGGCGGCTCGTCGCTGGACGTTGGCTGTGGCAGTGGCCGCGCGGCGATCGCGATCGCGTCCGCATTTCCCAGGGCCAAAGTTTTCGGCTTCGACGCGCATCTCGGCTCGGTGGATCGCGCGCGAGCAAACGCGAAAGCCGCCGGTCTGGGGGACAGAATCAAGTTTGACCTCGTTGATTGCACCAGGCTCCCCGCCGCGCAGTTCGATTTCATCTCGACGTTCGACGTGGTGCATGATTCCGTCGATCCGGACGCGCTGCTGAAATCGATTCGAGCAGCGCTCAAACCCGACGGTACTTACCTGATGGTCGAAGTAAACGTGTCATCCAATCTCGAAGACAACATCAATCCGATGGGGCGGCTGATGTACTCGATAAGCACGCTGTACTGCATGACGACGTCGCTCGCGCACGGCGGTGCGGGAATCGGCACGTGCATGGGCGAGGCAAAGGCGCGCGAGCTGGTCGGATCGGCGGGGTTCAAGCACTTTCGCCGCCTTCCGATCGAGGATATGTTTTCGGCGCTCTACGAAATCCGGGTGTAGTTGCAGTCGGGCGCAGCCAACAAAGCGCGAGGTTGCGCTTACCGGCGCCGGTACGATCAGGTAGTTTCGCGATGTGGGTTTGTATCGACTCGCGGCCGCCGCCGCACTGTGTGTGTATGCTGTTGCGCTCGCGCCGCCGGCAAACGCGGCCGCTCGGATGCGGATCGTATCGCTGGCGCCGTCGGTAACGGAGACACTGTTCGCGCTGGGCGCGGGTCCCGACGTCGTCGGCGTCTCGCAGTATTGCGACTACCCTCCGCAGGTGCGCGATCTGCCGCGGGTCGGTTCCTTTCTGAGTCCGAATCTCGAAGCGATCATCGCGCTGCGCCCCACGCTGGTCGTCGGACTTGCACTGTCGTCGGACGTGCGCCAGATTCGCGCGTTGAATTCGATGGGTTATCCGGTGCTGCTGGTCAGCGACGATTCTTTGCAACAAATCGAAACCAGTATCGAAACGGTGGGTGGGCGAATCAATCGCCAGCCGCAAGCGCATCGGCTCGTCGCGGAGATTCAGGCGCAGATCGCCGCAGTCCAAAATCGCCTGGCAAACGTGAAGCCGGAGCGTGCGTTGATGCTCGTCGGTCATCAGCCGATGGTCGCGGTGGGGGCCGGCACTTATCTCGACGAGCTCATGCGCATCGCGCGCGCCGACAATATCGCTGCGGACGCCGGCGAGCAGTGGCCGCACCTGAGCATGGAGTACATCATCGCGATGCGTCCCGAGGTCGTGCTCGACGGTTCGATGGGCACCGATCCATCGTCGTCGAGCGGCTTCTGGGAAAAATATCCGGCGATTCCCGCGGTGCGCGACCATCGCGTCTTCGGCTATGCGCAGGATCCCATTGTCCATCCCGGCCCGCGGGTGGGACAGTCGCTCGAGATAATCGCGCGGATGATTCATCCCGAGGCATGGCAAAATGTGTCCGCCGGTGCAGAGCAGTGAACGCGGACGCCGGCAATCCTGCACCGCAGCGCAACTCCGCCGCGCACCTCACGCGCTCGCGGCTGCTCTCGATACTGGCCGCGCTGGCAATTCTGCTGATCGTTTGCGCGGCCGCAGGCGCGTTGTTCGGCAGCGCGCATATCAGCCTGGTGCGCGCATTTTCCGATCCCACCAGTCCCGATCACGCGATTTTCTTCGGCGCCCGATTGCCGCGCGTGCTGATGGGCGTGATCGTCGGCGCGATGCTGGCCGCGGTCGGAACGGCTCTGCAAGCGCTGGTGAGGAATCCGCTGGCAGAGGGCGGCATCCTGGGAATCTCCGGCGGCGGCGCGCTCGGCGCGATACTCGCGCTGGTGATGTCGGCGAAACTCGGCGGCGGCGAGGCGGCCGTGCCACTGTGCGCATTCGGCGCGGCGCTGCTCTCGACGGTGGCGGTTTACCGGCTCGCGATGGTTGACGGCCAGCTTGAACCATTCACGCTGTTGCTGGTCGGCGTGATCTTCAACGCGTTCTGGGGCGCGGCAATCATGCTGGTGAACAGCGTCGTCAACTTCTACTACGCGCATAGCATTCTGTTCTGGCTGATGGGCAGTCTCGAGGCGCCAACCTATCGCGAAGCGGCGATGGTGGCGGGTTTGGGACTGGCCGGTTTCGCCGTGCTGATGTTTCAAGCTCGCGATCTGAACCTGCTCAGTCTCGGCGACGAGTCGGCTGCCGAACTTGGCGTTGACGTGGACCGGCTTCGGCGCACGATCTTCGTCGCGACCTCGGTCATGATCGGCGCCGCGGTCTCCGTCAGCGGAATCATTTCGTTCGTCGGACTGATCGTTCCGCATACTTTGAGATTGGTGTTCGGCGCGGATCATCGGCTGCTGCTGCCCGCGTCGCTGATAGGCGGCGCCGCATTCATGGTGGCGGCAGACCTGGTCGCGCGCGTCGCAATCGCCCCGGCCGAAATTCCCGTCGGCGCGATCACGGCGCTGTGCGGCGGCCCGTTCTTTATCTACATGCTGCGCCGCGAAGGCAGGAGACCGCTTTCGCTATGACGACGACATCGCGCGACACGGTGACCGCCATGCGTGCGCGCGCGATTCACGCGGGATATCCGGGAGTGCCCGTGCTGCATGGCGTCTCGATCGAAGTGGCGGCCGGCGAAATGCTCGCCGTCGTCGGTCCGAACGGGGCCGGCAAGTCCACACTGCTCAAGGTGCTCGGCGGCTCGATGAAGGCGGGTGCGGGAAGCGTCGAACTCTTCGGCCGGCCGCTCGATTCGATCGAGCGCCGCGAACTCGCACGCATCGTTGCGTCGGTTGGCCAGGAAAACGCGGTTGCATTCCGCTTCACGGTGCTGGAAATCGTGCTGATGGGACGCGCGCCGCATCTCGGCGCGTTGCGCTTCGAGAGCCCGCACGATTTGGAAATCGCATCCGCCGCGCTCGACCGCTTCGACCTGCTCGATCTCGCCGCGCGCCACGTTCAGGAACTGTCCGGCGGCGAACGCAAGCGCGTGTTCCTGGCGCGCGCGCTCGCACAGGAGCCGAAGATTGCACTGCTCGACGAGCCGACCGCATTTCTCGACTTGAAGCACGTCGCCGAAATTTTCGCGCGCTTTCGCGAGCTGTGCACCGAGCGCGGCATGGCCGTAGTTGCGACGCTTCACGATCTCAATGCGGCAGCGCTCTATGCCGATCGCGTGCTGCTGCTCGCCGAGGGCGCCGCGGTCGCGTGCGGAACTCCCGCGGAGGTTCTGACCGCGGAGAATCTGCGGCGGGTTTACGATACCGACGTGTACGTCGGGCGCAATCCCTTGACGGGTGCGCTCATAATTCTGCCCGCCGCACTTCCCAACGCTCGCGCATAGTCCGCGCGCCAGGGAGTCAGAGGGTAAGCGCACATCCTTTTTTTATCACTGGGTGCAGGGGTCACCGCTGCCCATTTGCCCGCTCAAGCGCGCGCCGGTACCCTGTATGTAGATGCCCTCTTCTGCGACTGAGTCTTTGAACCTCGTATTCGACGCCGACGACACGCTCTGGGATTCCAATATCCATTTTCTCGAGGCGTTCGATTTCTTCGCTGCGGCCGTTGGCGACGCGGTCCTCGGCGTCTCTCGCGTCGAGATTCACGCCGCGGTGCGCCGCGCCGAAATGCGGCTTATCAAAACGCATGGCTACGGCCGCCGTCCTTACGTGATGGCGCTGCATCGGGCGGCTGCTGAACTCGCGCCCGCGGGTCACGACGGGTTGCGCGACGAGATCGAGCGAATCGGCGCGCATCTGCTCGAGCGCGACTGCGCATTGCTGCCCGGCGTCGAACCCACGCTTGCGGAGCTTTCGCAGCGTCACCGCCTCCTGATTTTCACCAAGGGCCAGCGCGACGAACAGTTGCACAAGCTCGCGCGTTCCGGTCTCGGTCCGCTCTTCAATCGCGTCGAGACCCCGCGCGAGAAGGACGTCGACGCCTATCGCCGCCTGATGCGCGACGCGGACCTCGATCCGTCGCTGACTTTTATGATTGGGAACAGTCCGCGCTCGGACATCAATCCCGCGGTCGCAGCCGGTCTGCGCGCCGTTTTCATACCGCATCCGCATACCTGGGACCTCGAGCACGAAGAAATCAAGGATGCCGGCGACAGGATTATCGAACTAAGCTCCTTCCGCCGCCTGGTCGAAGTATTCTAGTATCGAAGATCGGATGTCCACCGCCGAACTAATCGACGACTTGCGCCCGCACCAGCCGCCTCTTCACGCTGTGGGCCACGCAAAGTCCAAGCCTCCCCTGGCGCTGCGCCCGCTGCATCGAATGTGGCGGCGCACGATCGACGCGATTCAGGTTTCCGAGGTTGACTTGCCGGTGCGCGGATTGCCCAGCGCGTTGCGCGGAGTCGTCGCGTGCCAGATAAGCGACTTTCATGTCGATCGCGACGAGGATCTCGAACGTCTGGCAGCCGCGGTCGAAGCCATCAATCGGCAAAACCCCGACTTGATCTTTCTCACCGGCGATTATTTTTCGGGCCCCGACACGATGCATCGTTATCTCGGCCCGTTTCGCGACGCGTTGAAAAATCTGCGCCCGCGCGCCGGCCTGTTCGCGATCCTGGGCAATCATGACCACTGGTCGTCGGCCGAGCGGATCACCGATGCACTCAAGCGCGCCGGCGCCGACGTGCTCGCCAACGACAGCCGCCGGCTCTTGCTGCGCAACGAGAAACTCGTAGTCGTCGGCATTGACGATCTGTGGTCGCGGCGCGCGGAGCCTGCGCGCGCGTTTGGCGACGTCAAGCGCGATGACTGCACGATCGTCCTCGCGCACAATCCCGACACTGCGCTGTACACGCGCCATCTGAAGCCGGGCGTGATGCTCTCCGGCCACACGCATGGCGGCGTCGTGCGAATTCCGTTTTATGGATCGCCGCTCAAATCGATCCTGCGCATCGGCAAAGAGTTCTACTCGGGCCTGAACCGCTACGAAGACTTTTACATCTACACCAATCGCGGTCTGGGCACGTTTTGGCTCAGGATCCGCATCAACTGCCCGCCGGAAGTCTCGCGCTTCTCGCTGACGCCGCTCATCGACGCAGTCCCCGCGGAGAAACCGACTGCCAAACTGCATCCGTTGAAGCGGATCCGCCGCCGCCGGACGCCGCGCCCCGTCACTCGTCGAACCCATCTAAAGCAACACTAGTCCAGGGTCGAACAAATGGACGCAAAAACCGTCACTCTGGCGGGCGGCTCGGGATTCATCGGTCGCGCGATCGCGCGGCGCCTGCTCGCTTCGGGCGAAATCAGGCTTCGCGTGCTCACGCGAAATCCCGAGGCGGCGCGCGCGCGGCTCGATATACCCGGCGTCGAGTTTGTCCGCGCAGATATCGGACAGCCTGCATCGCTCAAGGACGCGCTCCAAGGCGCGGACACGATTGTCGATGCGATCCAGTTCGATGGCTATCCGGTCGAAAATCCGCGCCGCGGCCTCACCTTTGAGCGAATCGACTACGCCGGCACGGTTGCGCTAATCGACGCGGCGAAGCAGGCCGGTGTGCAGCAATTCATCTACATCAGCGGCGCCGCTGCCGACGAGAACAGCACCCATCCCGGCTTTCGCGCCAAAGGCCGCGCCGAGCGCGCGATCCGCGAGTCGGGCCTGGCCTACACCATCTTC
>CABEBO010000215.1_pt1 | contig 11860 bp, 10 predicted proteins | sample 3132601 | NCBI WGS metagenome assembly CABEBO01 (sample SAMEA5534345, study PRJEB31848) | metagenome | biome: tundra; feature: field; material: soil | place: USA | collected 2013-05 | depth 0.45 m
GTTGAAGGGGTGATGATACGGGATGCTGACGACGCCGGAGCCGAGCATGATCCGCCGGGTGCGCGTCGCGGCGACCGCCATGAAGATTTCGGGCGACGGGATTATTTCCCATCCCGACGAATGATGCTCGCCGATAAACGCCTCTTCGTAGCCGAGCGCGTCGAGCCACTCGATCAGCTGCATGTCGCGTTCGAAGCAGAGCGTCGGGTTTTCGCCGACGCGGTGGAACGGGGCGATGAAAATTCCGAACTTCATCATTCCTCCTTGGTCGGGCAGGGTCTAAGCGGGCCGCCCTGGCCCACGGCAGACTTGTCAGGTTACGACGAAATCAGAACGCGAAATAGGGCTGGTACGGGCTGGATTGCGCGGCCGCCCTGAAACTTTGCCTGCGCAAATTCGTCCAAGATGTGAGAGCATCGGGAATCAACAGCCCCGAAAAACTGACCGGCTTGCCCAACGCAGGAGCAAATAGGATCATTACATACGAACGCACGCCGCTTCGGCCGAGCGCTTGCATCGCGATGACAACGACAACAATTCCGGGTACAGGACGCAGCTTGATTTCCGCGCTTACGGCGGCGGTGATTGGACTCGCGATTGCGATCGGCGCAGTCGTGCCCGCCGCGGCGCAGCAGCAGGGCTCGTCGATTCCTGCGCCGCTCGTGATGCCCGGCGGTCAGGGCAAGGGAACCTCGACGCTCGAGCTGCCGTCGATGCCGGCGAAACAGGGCGGCGGCTCGCTCAACATCCCGCCGCAGGTTCCGCAAGCCGGCCAGGAGCTGGTGCTGCCGATGCGCGAGTTGCGCCAGCAGCCGGGTTACGAACAGGTCACGGTGACAGTGACCGAACCGAGCGGCACCTACGTCACCGGGCTGCAAAAGGAAGATTTCAAACTCTACATGGACGGGAAGCAGCGCCCGATAGAATTCTTTCGTCAGGACCTGAACACTCCCGTCTCGGTCGGCATCCTGGTGGACACTTCGGGCAGCATGACGCCCAAAATTCCGCAGGCGCGCGCCGCGATCGCACAGTTCCTGCGCAATTTGAATGACAAGGACGACGTGTTTCTGTTCGCGTTTTCCAGCCATCCGTTCCTGCTCCAGCCGTTCACGATCAATCACGATCTCGTGATGCGCCGGCTCGAATTGCTGCACGCATACGGGCAGACCGCTTTGTTCGACGCGATCATGCAGGGTCTGGAGATGGTGCAACGAGGCCGCTACGACAAAAAAGCGCTGCTCGTCGTCACCGACGGAATGGACAACACCAGCGCCTCGACGGTGAATAACGTCGTCGCCCAGGCGCGGCGAATGGGCGTGCTGGTGTACTCGATCGGAATCGGCGATCCTAACGGGTCCGGCTCCGGAATTGGCATCTCGATCGGACCATTCGTGGTAGGCGGCGACGATAGTGAACACGTTGACGCCGAGACCCTGCACACTCTTTCGACCGAAACCGGCGCCAGGACCTACATCATCCGCCAGGCCGGGGACGGAGAGGCTCTGCGGCGCGCGTGCGAGAACATCAGCCTCGAGTTGCGTGAGCAATACACAATCGGATTTCTCGCGCCCGATCCCAGCGCGGGCGGATACCGCAGCCTGAGAGTGGACGTTCCCGGCAAATCAGGAGCGGACGTTCGCGTCCGCAAGGGAATCGAAGTCGGCGGGCGCTCGGCGCCGACCGGCCTCGCTCCGTCGGTCGCCGGCGGACCCTGATCCATCCGGGTCGCCGCTCAGGGCGACGCGCGCTTACTCGATACAAATGGCGCGACAAATGCGCGATTCGGATCCGGCAACAGGTTCAGGAATTTCACTTCGGCGAAGTCGCCGATTAGCTGGAAACCCGAGAAGGCCGCGTTGTCCACGCGGATCCGCCGGAAGTGCGCGAGTTCGAGTCGCAAGAAGTGGCACAAAATGGTGCGGATGATGTCGCCGTGCGAGACGAACAGGATCCGCCGGCCGCTGTTCGCTCCGACCGCACGGCGCACTGCCTCGACGCCTCGCGATTGCACCTGCGCGATCGTCTCGCCACCGGGAGTCGGCGCATCCAGCGGATGCTCGCGATACTCCAGGTAATCGGCATCCTCGGCCAAATCGTCGAACACCATCCCTTCCCATCGTCCGTATTGGACTTCGGACAGTTGTGGGTCCTCGGTAACCGGGATGTCGCCGACGCCGGCAGCGATTATCTCCGCCGACTGCCGCGCGCGCGCCAGCGGACTCGTGACGATCAAATCGGGCTTTATAATCCGCGCGAACGGAATCGAGGCTTGTACCTGCGCGCGTCCGCGCTCATCGAGTTCGATTGGATTTCGGCCCATCACGCGGCCTTCGCGGTTCCATGCGGTCTCGCCATGGCGCATCAAGAGCGCGATTCCTCTCATCCCGGTTGCACCCTTCAGTTTATCCGCGACGTAAAACGGTCCCAGCGCCATCGAAATCGCCTCGGTGATGAAATTCAGCCCCCCAAAAAAAGCGGCGGGACCTCGCTCATGAGCGCCCGCCGCAATCAAACCAGATTTTCGACTGTGCTGACAGCCGCGTGATCGTTACCGCGCCGACGTTGCCGCGCCCGCATGCGCTGTCTGTTCCGCATGCGCGGCTCCGTTGGCGGACGCACCCAGGCCGCAGAACGCTTCGTAATCGATAAGCGTGGTTTGGCTGGGATGCTCGCTGCAGACGGGGCACTTCGGATCTTTGCGGATCTTCAGAACTCGCACGTAGTCCTTGTCCGACAGCGTGTCGAAGTAAACCATCTTGCCGATTAGCGGAGACCCCGCGCCAATTATCAACTTGATCGCCTCGAGCGCTTCGATCGATCCGATCAATCCCGGAAGCGCGCCGAGCACGCCGGCTTGCGCGCACGACGGCGCCATTTCCGGCGGCGCCGGCTCGGGATACAGGCATCGGTAACACGGTCCGCCTTTGGCCGGGTAAAAAACCGTCGTGTTGCCCTCGAAGCGGAAAATCGCGCCGTCCACCAGCGGCTTCTTTGAGAATACGCACGCGTCGTTGATCAAATATCGAGTCGGGAAATTGTCGCCGCAGTTCACGATCACGTCGTAGTCCTTGATGATGTCCATCGCGTTGTCGGAGGTAAGCCGCACGTCGTGACGAATCACCTTGACGCCCGGATTCAGCGCGTTGATTTGCTTTTGCGCCGACTCGGTCTTGGGCATCCCGACCCGATCGGTCGTGTGGATGATCTGCCGCTGAAGATTGGACAGATCGACCACGTCGAAATCCACCAGGCCTATCGTGCCGACTCCCGCCGCCGCGAGGTACAGTGCCGACGGCGAGCCGAGCGCGCCCGCGCCAAGCAGTAGCACCTTGGCGTCGAGCAGTTTTGCCTGTCCCTTCTCGCCGACCTCGGGAATTACGAAATGGCGCGAATAGCGGGTCAGCTCCCCGGCCGTAAACGCGCGATCCGCCACCCACGGCAAGCCGCGATCCTTCCACGCGCTGAAGCCGCCCATCATGCTGTACACGTTTTCGTAACCGAGCTCGCGGATCGTTCGCGCCGCCAGCAGCGAGCGCGTGCCCGACTCGCACTGCACAATGACCGGCGTCTTGCGGTCGGGGATGCGCTCCTCGATTCTGAGTTCCAGGAAACCGCGGGGAATCGCGACCGCTTGCGCAATATGCCCCTGCCGCCACTCGTCGCTTTCGCGTACGTCAACCAGCACGGTGCCGGGCTGTTCGATCATCCGGCGCGCTTCGTCGATATCGATCTGCTTAATCGTCGAGCGTGCTTCGTCGAGGATGTTCTTCGAAGTTTTCGCCATAAATTCAGCCGGCGGCATGCGACGGAGCCTCGGCCAGCGAGCGCCGCTTGGTGAATTTAATCGCCGCATTGTCGATGTTGATCGAGCACAGCGAGCCGCACATCGTGCAGACGTTGGAACCCGCCGCCTCGCTTTCTTCCTTGTAGCGGCGCGCCTTGTCGGGGTCCATCGCCATCGCGTACATCCCTTCCCAGTTGAGCGCCTTGCGATATCGCGACATCTGATCGTTCCAGACTTTCGCCCCGCGCACTCCCTTGACCAGGTCGCCCGAGTGAGCCGCGATTCGCGTCGCGATCACTCCTTCGCGCACGTCGTCGATATCGGGCAGCCGCAAATGCTCGGCGGGCGTCACGTAGCACAGAAAATCGGTTCCGGCCGCCGACGCGATCGCTCCGCCAATCGCACCGGTGATGTGATCGTAGCCCGGCGCGACGTCGCAGGTGAGCGGCCCGAGCACATAAAACGGCGCGCCCCCGCAGACTCGCTTCTCGAGCTTCACGTTGGCTTCGATTTGATCGAGCGGCACGTGGCCGGGACCCTCGATCATCACCTGCACGCCCATCGCCCGCGCGCGCTCGGTCAATTCCCCCATCACCAGCAGCTCCGAAATTTGCCCGCGATCGGTCGCGTCGCCGGTGGCGCCCGGCCGCAGCCCGTCGCCGATCGATATCGTCACGTCATGCTCGCGCAGCACAGCGCAGACTTCGTCGAAGTGCTCGTAGAGCGGATTCTCGTTGCCGGTCCGATCGATCCATGCCGCCAGCATCGCTCCGCCGCGCGACACGATGCCTTCGATTCGCCGATGCCCGCGCAGCCGCTTCACGCTCTCGCGCGTGACCCCGCAATGCAGCGTCATGTAATCGACGCCCTGGCGCGCCTGCCGCTCGATTACGTCCAGAAAGAACTCGGCCTCCATCTCCATGATCGTGCGCTCGGAGCCGAGCTGGTAGATAGGCACGGTGCCCAGAATCACCGTGCATCGCGACAGAATCTCCGCGCGTATTTTGTCGAGGTCGGTGCCCGTCGAAAGATCCATCACCGAGTCGGCGCCGTAGCGGATCGCGGTGTAAAGTTTTTCGACTTCCTCTTCGATCAGCTGATGGAAGTTCGACGCGCCGATGTTGGCGTTGACCTTGGTGCGCAGGCCTTTGCCGATTCCGATTGCTCTGAAATCGTGATGGATGTTGTGCGGGATCACGACCTCGCCGGTCGCGACCAGCGCGCGAATGTCTTCGGCGGTGAAACCTTCGTCCTCGGCGACTTCGGTCATCTGCCGGGTGATTATTTGCTTGCGGGCGGATTCAATCTGCGTCATCGCGTTACCTCCGCGGCCGGCACGATGTTCCGGCCTTGAATCTTTAAGTATAGCTCAATCCTCGCCGTACTCGATGCCGTTCTTCTCGCACGGCGCGTGCAGTTCCCGGATCATCCGCTCTGAGCGCGCCAGGTACGCCACCGCGATAAAGTCGGCCGGCGCCACCGGCGTCAGCGCTCCGGTTTCTCCATCGGGCTACTTGCCGGCGCGCGCCGGATGCCGGTCGATCGCCGTAAGATCGTCGATATGGTCCGGCGTTTCCGCGTAATGCTTGGGCGCGTCGCGATTGGTGTAGGTCTTCATCTCCGGCCGCTGCGGATCGTAAACCGCGGCGTCCTGTTCGCGGTACCACGCCAACATCTCGTCCATGTTGCCGTCGCGGCCTTTTTCGGCCAGCACGCGCGAGCGATGCATCAGCAGTTCCTTGGGCTCGACGAAATCCCTGCGGTCGAAACCCCAGATGCGCGGATGAACGTAGGTGTCCATCCGAATCGCGTCGCACGGGCATGCCTCGACGCACAGCCCGCAGTAAATGCATCGGAGCGTGTCGATCTCGTAGCGCACCGGGAATTTTTCGACCTGCGGATCGGGCGACTCGCCCGCTTCTATATAGATGCATTGCGCCGGGCACGCGGTCGCGCACAAAAAACACGCGGTACATCGCACCGAGGAATCTTCGCGCAGCGTCAGCCGATGGCTGCCGCGAAAATTGTCGGAATAACGCTTGCGCTCCTCCGGATATTGAGTCGTCGAGGTCGCGTTAACGCCGCGCTTCATGCCGAACAGATGGGCGGTATGCAGCCCGAGGTTGCGGAAAAAGTGGTAGTTGGTGATCGCAAGACCTCTCAGGATTTCGGGGATATAAATCCGCTCCCAGAAGGTCATTTGTTCGCTTCTCTGCATCTCTAAACCAGCGCCGAATCCATTGTCTGAACGGGGGTTTCTGCGTTGCCGCAGGACTCGCCGTACTCCGAACCTAAACTATAGGGAGTCCCCGGAATTGCAGTCAAGTTAGATGGATCCGGATGGCTCTCCTTTCGCCATCGCGCCAGTTCGATTAATCATTGCACGCCATGCATTCTCCCGGCGCCTCCCCCGAGCCCGTCCGCGCGATCACCTCCGCCGAGGCCGCGCACACCATGCTCGCGAGCTTTCTCGGCTGGGCGCTTGACGCCTTCGACTTCTTCATCCTGATTTTCGTGATGCCCGCCGTCGCCAGGGAGTTCCATCGCCCCATCTCGCACATCGCGTTTACGATCACCGCGACGCTGGCACTGCGCCCGCTCGGCGCGCTCGTGTTCGGCTGGATCGCCGACCGCTACGGGCGCCGCGTCCCGTTGATGGTCGATGTCGTCTTCTATTCCATCGTCGAAGTGGCCAGCGGCCTTGCCCCGAGCTACCGATGGTTCCTGGCGATGCGCGCGCTGTACGGAATCGGGATGGGCGGCGAATGGGGCGTGGGCGCGTCGCTGGCGATGGAAGCGGTGTCGCCCCGGTTGCGCGGACTTTTTTCCGGCCTGCTGCAGGAGGGTTACGCGGTCGGCTACCTGCTCGCGGCCGCCGCGTTCTTCTTCGTCTTCCCGCACTACGGATGGCGCGCGATGTTCTTTCTCGGCGGCGCGCCCGCCCTGCTGACGATCTACATCCGCTCCCACGTGCCCGAATCGGAGGCATGGCAACGCACGCGCCCCGACATGTCGCAGATTCGCAATGCAATTCGCGCCAATTGGAAGTTGTTCCTCTACCTGTGCGTGCTGATGACGATGATGAATTTCGCGTCGCACGGCACCCAGGACATGTATCCGACCTTCCTCGAAAAGGAGCGCGGCTTCGACACCCGCACGGTGGCGACGATCGCGGTCATCTATAATGTGGGCGCGCTGCTCGGCGGCCTGATCTTCGGCTACTTGTCCGATCACGTGGGGCGGCGCCGCGCGATGGCGATCGCGGTGATATGCGCCGGGCTGGCCATACCGCTGTGGATCTATCCGGGCACGCTCGCGTTCCTGACGCTTGGCGCGTTTCTGATGCAGTTCATGGTGCAGGGCGCATGGGGCGTGATCCCGGCGCATCTGACCGAGCTCTCGCCGCCGGAAGTTCGCGGTCTGTTCTCGGGCCTCGCGTATCAAACCGGAGTGTTGGTCGCGTCGGGCGTCGCCGTCAGTCAAGCCTTGCTCGCCGAACGATTCGGCTACGCCGCGACGCTGGCGGGCGTCGCCGCAATCGTGATGGTCTGCGCGGCCGTTGTCATCCTGCTCGGCCGCGAGCGCCTGGGCCGCGACCTTCATTCCGGCGCCGCCGGGACCGGATGAGTCACCCCTGCCACCCACCGCGCAGGTGATTCTTCCTCCATGCCGTCGCCACGGCCCGACTTTACACCGCTTTGCGCCGCGCTTATCTTTATTTCAGAATCGAAACGCCCCGGACGCCGCCTTTCTCACGGATCCCGGTCAAAATTCCGGATGGTCGTCTGTATAGGAGCTTCCCGGCAAATTCAGAAGGAGGGCCTTTTATGCCCACTAAATTGTATGTAGGCAACCTCGCCTACGCGGTTACGCAGGAAGACCTGGCAGAACTCTTTGCGCAGGCGGGAAAGGTCGAGAGCGCGGTCGTCGTGAGCGACAAATTCTCGGGGCAGTCGCGCGGCTTCGGTTTCGTCGAGATGGCCGAGGCGGCCGACGCGACCAAGGCAATCCAGACACTCAATGACACCGACCTGAAGGGCCGAAAGATTAAGATTGACGAGGCTCGCGCCAGCACCGGTGGCCCGCACGGCGGTGGCGGCGGAGATCGCCGGCGTGGCGGCGGCGGAGAAGGCGGCGGCGGTGGTGGCGGCAGAGAGGGCGGTGGCGGCGGCGGAAATCGCAATCGATGGTAGAATTTCGCGTCGCGTATCGCGATTCGACTTGTAGCCAGTGAGATAGTGAGAAAGTGAAATAACGAAAAAGTGAAATAGTGAAAAAGTTGACTCGGCGGCGTGGTTGGAGCAAATAGCTCCCGCCGCGCCGCTCGGTTTTTTCTTCCACTCACTGACGCATCGAACTGGCCGCGAGCCCCTTCCACACGATTGCTCTTCTGCTATCGTTATGCGCCGACAACGGAGCCGGAGCCGAACCCGGAAGAAAAAAACAAGAAACTCTGGATGAATCTGATCGAATGAGAAAAGCAATACTCTCGATTGCGGCGGCCGCCGTCGCGCTCGCGTCCATCCTCGCTATCCCGCCGAGCGCGTCGTATGCCGACACCGACACCGTCCCTTCCGGAACGCTGCGTAACGTCGCCGGCATCGTGACCCATCGCGACGGGCGCGTCGTGCAGGTCGGCACCGCATTTTTTGTCGCCGTGCCGAGCGCGGTGTTCCCCGGCCGCTCGTTCGTTTACCTGGTGACCGCACACCACAATCTGCTCGACGACGCCGGCAAACCACGTGCCGGTCTCTTGCTCACGCTCGAGGACGCCAAGACCGGTGCGATGCGCGAGGAGCCGCTGCCGCCTGAAAACCGCTGGGTGCTCGATCCGAATGAAGAAAAGGCCGACGTCGCCGCGGTTCCGTTCACCCCCCAAAACGCGAGCATCGCGCCTATCCCGCTTGGCTCTATGCTTGGCAGCGACGATCCGCTCGCCCGCCCCGAAACCGGCGCGCAGGTGTACTACCTGACCGCCGCGACCGTAGGCGTCAAGCAGCATCGCTTCGAGGCGCTTGCTCGTTTCGGCCACGTCTCCGTTGCGGCGCCCGCCGACACCGAAGTCATCGGCGCGGGCTTGCAGCAGCTCAGCTATCTTGACGGCGGTGGAGCGCCCGGATTTTCCAGCGGCGCCCCGGTCTTCGTCAGCGCCGGCCTTCGCTTTGCGCTATGGGGAATTCTCGAGGCCAACACTTCTCTCAACACCGATCCGGTTTTTTCCGGTCTGGCCGGCGTTCTCCCCGCCAGGTACGTTGCCGATACTGTCAAGGCGATGGGTGCGGTACAGGACAAGGCGCTGCGCGGCGCCAAGCTACCCGAGTGATTTGGGTCGCGCGATGCGGATTTGATTTGATTCGTACGGCCGATCTCCAGCTATAATGTCGGGCGCGGTCAGTTGAATAGTTGAATGCTTGATTTCGCATCGATACGCGGATATCGAAAGTAGTTCCGGCTCGGTGCAAGACAGAACCAGTAAAATACTCCCCGGTAGCTCAGTCGGTAGAGCGGACGGCTGTTAACCGTCATGTCGCTGGTTCGAATCCGGCCCGGGGAGCCATTCCTTTCGTACGACTCCGAGCCGAAGTCCGCTAACCGTCTGTTGCGCCGCAGCAACAACTCAGCTTGCTCTTTGGTGGGATTCGGAATACTCCAGCGAGCGGGGTTCCATCAAAATGTCGAAAAGTTCACTTGTTGTTAGGCTGCTCGCAGTCCTCGCGGTCCTGTTCGCGCCCAGTTGCGCGTATCTGTTTCACGGCACTTCCGATGAAATCCACATCCAAAGCGGCGATCCGAAGGCCGAGCTTTATCTCAACGACGAAGCGGTAGGCATCGCCTCGGCCACGGCTACCGTTGACCGCGACAGAACCTATACGATTCAAGCCAAAGAGGCGGGGTGTCAGACGCGTACCGTGCAGACGGGCGACAAGTTTGATCCAATCTCACTCTTGGGGATTTTTCTCGATGCGGGAATTGTTTCGATTCTGATAATCGACATGGGGATCAGCGGCGCAGCTTGGAAGACTTATCCGCTGACTTATACGGTCAATCCGATCTGTTCCCAGAATTCACAAACCTCGCAAACTCCCCAGACGTAAAAATCAAAGCCGCCCGCTGTGCCGCTCCAGCCATCTTTCTGCGATGCGCCGGACGACTTGCGCCTCGGTTTCAACTATTTTCCCCACCACATGGCTCAAGCGCTGATGAGAACCGCATCGTGAACGCCCCAGCCCCGATTCTCCGATTCCTTGGCGCTGCCGGCACGGTCACGGGCAGCAAGTTTCTGCTGACCGCCGGCGATCGCCGTGTGCTTGTCGATTGCGGCCTCTTCCAGGGGCTCAAGCAGCTCCGCTTGATGAACTGGCAGCCGTTGCCCCTCGATGTGCACGGCATCGACGCCGTTGTGCTGACGCACGCGCATCTGGATCACAGCGGTTATGTGCCCGCGCTCGTGCGCGACGGCTTCAGCGCAAAGGTGATTTCGACGCCCGGTACGCACTCCTTGTGCCGCATCCTTCTTCCGGACAGCGGTCATCTTCAGGAAGAAGAGGCTGACTACGCCAACGCAAAAGGATATTCCAGGCACTCGCCTGCGCTCCCGCTTTACACCGAAAGAGACGCATGGAATTCGCTTGATTGCTTTTCGCCGGTGGAATTCGACACCAAGGTCGAACTCGGTCCAATAACTGCGCAGTTTCTGCCCGCCGGGCACATTGTCGGAGCGTCCCTGGTAAGTATCGAGATAAACTCTCCCCGCCGTAAGAGAATCCTCTTCAGCGGCGACCTGGGACGTCCAACTCACCCAATCCTGCGCCCTCCCGCGCCGCCGCCCGCCGCCGACGTGATCGTGATCGAGTCCACCTACGGCGATCGGATTCATGACGATGCGGCGTCGCTTCAGCGTTTCGAAGCTGCGATTTCAAAGACGCTCGAGCGCGGCGGTGTCGTCATCATTCCCTCTTTTGCCGTCGATCGAACCGAGGTCATCCTGCACCATCTGGCGCGCCTGCGCGACGCCGGCGCAATCCCGAGCGTCCCAATCTTCGTGGACAGCCCGATGGCGCTGGCCGCGCTGAAGATTTACGAAGAATCCATCGCGCGAGGCAGCTCTGAAATCCGCGCCGATATCGCGCAGGCAAAAAGTTTCTTCAATGACCAGGACCTGACCGAGATTAAAACCCTGGCGGCATCGATCGAGCTGAACTCGATGTCGGGGCCGATGATCATCATCTCCGCGTCGGGAATGGCGTCGGGCGGCCGCGTCCTCCATCATCTCAAAAGACGGCTCCCCGACCGCCGCAACACTGTTATTCTGGTGGGCTATCAGGCCGCGGGAACTCGCGGCAGGTCGCTGCTCGACGGCGCTCCGATGGTGAAGATGCTGGGAGACTACGTCCCGGTCGCCGCGGAAATTGTCGATGTCCCCGGCTTCTCCTCGCACGCCGATCAGCGGGAAATCCTCGACTGGCTGAAGCTCGCTACGGTTCGGCCGCAGATCGTTTATATCGTTCACGGTGAGCCGCCCGCATCCGAAGCTCTGCGCGCGCGCATAACCCATGAGCTCGGATGGAACGCCGTGGTGCCGCGCAATCTCGAGCAGGTGCGCATAGACTAACGACCTGTGAACTTTCGGCTGAAACATCTGCCGCTCGACACTCTACGCGAGCACGTGATCGTCATTCACGAGCGCGCCGTCCGAACTGGACACCTCGGATTGCACCCCCTCGACCGTGCACGCGTCTTCGGCGTCAACGGCCAAACCGGTAAACAGCGCGAAATCACCGGCGTCCTGAACGTCTGCAGCGATCTCTTGCTCGAAGCCGACGAGATCGGACTCTCGGAGGAAGCATTTTGCGATCTCGGCTTGCCCGATGGCGCCGCAGTGGGCGCAAGTCTCGCGGTCGCTCCGCTGAGCGTGGATTTGGTCAGGGCCAAGCTGAGGGGAAGACACCTTGGACGCCAGGATTTCGACGCGATCCTGACCGACGTCGCCGCACGACGCTATTCGCGCGTCGAGCTTTCGATGTTCGTGCTGGGGTGCGCCTTTCAGAAGTTCGATTTGTCGGAACTGACTGAGTT
>CABEBO010000218.1_pt1 | contig 11787 bp, 8 predicted proteins | sample 3132601 | NCBI WGS metagenome assembly CABEBO01 (sample SAMEA5534345, study PRJEB31848) | metagenome | biome: tundra; feature: field; material: soil | place: USA | collected 2013-05 | depth 0.45 m
CCTCGAGCGTACGCGGAATGCCGTCGATCACCGCGACGATCTCCTCGCCCGCCGGCATCGCCGCGTTCGCTGCGTTGCGCCAAGCGGAAGCACTCGCGCCGTCATCCGCCGACTTGAGGTCGCCTCCCGCAGTCGCATCGCCCTCACGCTTGACCTTGGGTAAAAAGTCAGCATAGCGGACGTTGGTGGCCGGGGCGGTCTCTTCCTTTGCGTCTGCGCCAGCTTGACCCCTCTTGCGCGCGAACTGCCTGAGCGCTTCTTCGAGCGTCAAGATGGTGTCAGCTGCCTTGCCCCCGTTCTTGCCCATCGGAGCACTGCCGTCCTCATGGATTAGGCACCCCTGAACTTCATCGAAGTGCCTTTACCAGCCATAGCAAGGAATTACGGCTAAGGCCAACCATGGATCAAACAATTGCCAACAGCAGCCGCGCGACGCTTTTGAAATCATCTAACTAACGTTAGATTGCTTCGCTAACCGCATCCTCGTGCACCGTCGGCTTGGGCCGCGATTGTATCGGGGTGTAGTGGCGCGTCGGTTCGCCGATATAGACCTGGCGCGGCCGCGCGATTTTCTGTTCGGTATCGCGCACCATCTCGGCCCATTGCGCCATCCATCCGGACATGCGCGGGATCGCGAACAACACCGGGAACATCGTCATCGGGAAGCCCATCGCCTGATAAATTATTCCCGAATAGAAATCGACGTTGGGATACAACTTGTGCGAGATGAAATAGTCGTCCTGGAGCGCGATTCGTTCGAGCTCTACGGCTATATCGATCAGCGGATTGCGGCCGGTCACCTCGAACACCTGCTCCGCAAAATGCTTGAGAATTTTCGCGCGCGGATCGTAGTTTTTGTACACTCGATGCCCAAAGCCCATCAGCCGGCGCTCGCCCTCCTTGACCTTCTTGATCAGCGCGGGAATGGCCGACACGGAACCGATTTCCATAAGCATCCGGATAGCAGCTTCGTTCGCGCCGCCATGGAGGGGGCCGTAAAGCGCTGAGATAGCCGCGGAGGCGCAGGCATAGGGATCGGGCTGCGAGCTGCCCACCGCGCGCATCGCATTGGTGGAGCAGTTCTGCTCGTGATCCGCGTGCAGGATGAAGAGCACGTCGAGCGCGCGCTCGAGCACCGGGTTCGGCTTGTATGTGATCTCGGTCATTTTGAACAGCATCGCAAGCAGATTGCCGGTGTAGCTGAGGTCGTTGTCGGGATAGACGTAAGGAAGTCCACGGGTATGCCGAAAGGCGAACGCCGCCAGGGTCGGGATCTTGCCGATGATACGGCGGGTCTGCAGCCGGCGCGATTCGAGGTCGTGAATAGCGCTGGCGTCGGGATAAAAGGTCGAGAGCGCGCCGACCGTACTGAGCAGCATTCCCATCGGATGCGAGTCGTAGCGGAAGCCCTCCATGAACATCTTGATATTCTCGTGCACCATCGTGTGAATCGTGATGTTGTGCTTCCAGCGCTCGTAGTGCGCCTGGTCCGGCAGCTCGCCCTTGACGATCAGGTACGCGGTCTCGAGGTAATTGCTTTTCTCGGCGAGTTCTTCGATCGGATAACCGCGATAGCGCAGTATCCCCTTGTCGCCGTCGATGAACGTGACGCGGCTGCGGCAGGAGGCCGTGTTGCCGAACGACGGATCGTAGGTCATCAGGCCAAAGTCGTCGGCGCCGGTCTTGATTTGACGCAAGTCCATCGCGCGAATGACTTCGCCCTCCTCGATCGGTATCTCGTATTTCTTGCCGGTCCGATTGTCGGTAATTGTCAACGTATTATTTGCCATTGGTCTTGCCTCAACTGGTTTGTGGCGTTCCGGTTCGTGACATTCCCGTTTAAGATATTTAATATATACAAGTATGCAGTATTAGTTGTCCAAGGCCGCCGCATGCCGTTTTGAGCCGCCCTTCGTCTCGCAACCGCCGCCCCGTCATGCCACTGTGTGCGCTTGCGCTTTCGCGATAGAGCGCATGGGGAAAATGCTCGATAAAATAATTTCCGGGCTCTCCGCCTTCATCATCACGACGATTTCTGCGCTCGGCTACGGCGGGGTCGTCCTGATGATGGCGATCGAAAGCGCATGCATCCCGCTGCCGTCCGAAATCATCATGCCGTTCTCGGGCTACCTGGTCGCCAGCGGCCGCTTCGGTCTGAACATGGTCGCGATAGCGGGCGCGGTCGGATGCCTGCTCGGCTCGTACGTCGCGTATTTCGTCGGCTCCTGGGGCGGCCGCCGTTTCATCGAGCGCTACGGCCGTTACGTCCTGATCGCGGAGCACGAACTCGAAATCGCCGACCACTTTTTCGCGCGATGGGGTTCGCACACCGTCTTCTGGAGCCGCATGCTGCCGGTAGTGCGCACCTTTATCGCATTTCCCGCGGGCGTGTCGCGGATGAAACTCGTCCCGTTCACCATCTACACGCTGCTCGGATCATACATATGGTGCTTGGCGCTGGCGTACGGCGGGATGAAACTCGGGCAACACTGGAAGGATCTCGCGCCGTATTTTCATCGCTTCGACGCATTGATCGCGATACTGTTGATAGTTGGCGGCGCCGCCCTCATCTACAATCGGGTGAAGGGAATGAAGTCCGCATCGATCTCCGCCAATTGAGTGCATCGCGGCCAGGAAAGGAACCAAATGCCCGGAATAGAACCACCCGATCCATCCGAACTCGAAGAAATATTTGCCAGCATCGATCCGACACCGGTCCGGATGGCTCACGATTACCTTAACGAAGCCGGCATCGAATCATTCGTCTTCGACGCAGGATCGTCGCGGCTGCTCGGTACTACGGCCGCTGTACCGACGCGCCTGATGGTTCATCGCGATGCGGTGAAAGACGCGCGCAGCCGCCTCGACGAGCTCGGCTTCACGGAGAAATGACCGTACAAAATCCGAAGCCGGAGTGGTGGCAGCGCGGCGTCTTTTATCAGATCTATCCGCGCTCGTTTGCGGATTCCAATGGCGACGGCATCGGCGACCTTGACGGCGTGACCGCGCATTTGGACTATCTCAACTCGCTCGGCATCGACGCCATCTGGCTGAACCCCATCAACCCGTCGCCGCTGGACGACTGGGGCTACGACGTCAGCGACTACTGCGGCATCCACCCGGAGCTCGGTGATCTCGCCGCCTTCGATCGCCTCGTCGCGCAGGCGCATCGCCGCGGCATCCGCGTGATCGTCGATCTGGTGCCCAACCACACCTCGAATCAGCATCCATGGTTCGTCGAGTCGCGCTCGTCGCGCGCCAATCCCAAACGCGACTGGTACATCTGGATTCCCGGGACGCCGGATCTCCCGCCGAACAACTGGCAGAGCTACTTCGGCGGCGATGCGTGGAAGTACGACCCTGCCACCGCGTCTTGGTATTTGCACACGTTCCTGGAGCAGCAGCCCGACCTGAATTATCGAAATCCCGAAGCGGTCGAGGCGATTCACGGCGTCATCCGCTTCTGGCTCGATCGCGGCGCCGACGGTTTTCGCATCGACGTGATCCAGGGTTTGATCAAGGACGACCAGCTTCGCGACAATCCTGTGCGCCTCCAGCGCGACCCCGACATTCCGTGGTACGCGGAAGGCACGCAGGATCCGCTCTTCAGCTCGGACCGGCCCGAGGTTCACGAAATCATTCGCAGGTTCCGCCGCGTCACCGACAGTTACGAAGATCGGATGATGGTCGGCGAGACGTGGCCGCGCGAGCAGGAACGGCTGGCCGACTATCTGCGGCCCGACGAACTCCAGCTCGGGTTCAACTTCCGCTTTCTGCTTGCACGCTACGACGCGCGCCGCTTCCGCGCGGCGATCGAGCTGACAGAAAGGTCCTTCGGACCCGGCGCGTGGCCCACGTGGACGCTGTCGAATCACGATTTCCCGCGCCATATCTCGCGCTACTCGTACGGCGGCGACGGCGACGCGCGCGCCCGCGTCGCCGCGGTGATGATTCTGGCATTGCGCGGCACGCCCTTCATTTACTACGGCGAAGAAATCGGGATGCGCGATGCGGAAATTCCCGCCGATCGCAAACTCGATCCGGTCGGACGCGACGGCTGCCGCTCACCGATGCAATGGTCCGACGCCCGCAATGGCGGATTCTCCACGAGCACGCGCACCTGGCTGCCGTGCGGAGACTTCAAGGCCGTCAACGTCACGCGCCAGATGAACGACCCGCACTCGATGCTCTCGCTGTATCGCAGGCTGATCCAACTCCGCAAATCGGCGCCCGCGCTGGTCGAAGGCAGCTATCGCCCGGTGGACAGTGCGCCCGAAGATTGTCTGGTGTTCCATCGCGATACGCCCGCGCAGCACATTGTCGTCGCGCTGAATTTCAGCGCCGAGCCGCGCGAGATCGATTTGCCCGCCGGAAAAATCCTGCTCAGCACGATCGCCGCTCGTCCGGCCGGGTCCACGAAATCTCCGCTGACGCTCGCCCCGGACGAAGCCGTCATCATGGAAACCTCCGCAAAAGGCGCACCACCTTCGGGAAGATCGATCGCGCGTCGTGGTTCAAACGGAGCCCGTTCTGTTTACCTGGCGCGTGGATTCGGAGAGCGAGGGATTCCTTTTAGCTAAAAGAAGGTGCAGAGCAACCCTAGCTTGATTGATCGTGTCGCCCTTCGGACTATGAACCCCATACCACCGGCTGTTGACTTTGAGTCGCTGGGTATGGTGATTGGAGCCGTGGAGGAGGGGCTGGAAGCTAGGATCTCCAGCTGTGGCCGGCCAGGCGGGGCTAATCGTGTGAGACCTCGGCGCACGCGACCGAGTAGTTTGTTGCGCTCATATCCGTGAAGCTTGGAAAGCACTCCGCCTCGATGAGCGATATGATCGAACGCGATCTCGGCGCAGCGTTCGATATCGTTACAAACTTCGCCAACCGGGAGGGAGTCGCTGGGAAATGGGCGCCAACGTGACGCAAATTGCTGCCGCCCGTCCGCGACGGCGACTTCGCCGTGTCGGACGAGGGCAGCCGCGACGTGATTGAGCTCTTTGAACTCTTAGGCGGGTCTGTTTTCGATTGAATTGAATTTTCCACATTCGCTCGGTGACGAAAATATGGAACAGCGGTCCGGACGGCAGACAGAATCTCATCCCGTGGGTTTCAAAGGCCACATAGCGACGGAGCGGCTGAGCGTGGACCTCAGCAACTTTCGAATCGGAGAAATGGATACCCCGCGCGAAGCCTACCGCGCGATGATCGAAGAAGAGAAAGAATATCTGACTAATCTCGCGGGCGACATTATCGAACACGGATTAAGCCCAGCCGAGCGCTTCATCGTTGCGCCAAATCCCGAAGAACCAGGCACTTTTATCGTGCATGAAGGCAATCGGCGCGTAGTGGCACTCACGCTTCTGGAAAATCCGGCCCTGGCTGTTGATACGCAGGTCGAGAGAGCATTTGCGCGACTCGCCGCGAAATACGCTCTGCAACCTCGAATCGCGGAACTCGACTGCGTTGTGATGAAAGATAAAGCGGACGCGCTCATATGGATGGAGCGAAAGCACCAAGTGTTGGAAGGACGTGGGACTTCCTTCTGGGCCGCACCAGCGCAGGCGCTTGCTGAGGCCTACCGCGGCTCTATTCGCCCTTCGAAAGCGATCCTAGACCGTTTGCTCGGAGAGGGCGTCTTGAGTTCGGACATACAAACGCGGCTCAGGCGCCAGACGACCAACATCGACCGGGTCTTCCAGATGCCTTATCTGCGAAAGCGCCTCGGGATCGCGATCGAGCGGAATGGCTCAATCGCTTTTGACAACGGGGACAATAAAACCGGAAGTGCGCTGCTGCTCGAGATGTTGCGAGCGATGGCGCAACCAAAGTTCAACGTTAACGAGATCCGCAGCCGGTCGCAGCGACAGGACTTCATCGATCGATTTGCCGACCATGCAGTGACCGGCGAGAGCCATCCAGATGCCGCTGGCTCGAAATCGCATCCGTCGAAGCCGCCCAAAGGGAAGGGGCATCAACGGCCGATCTTGGATAGGAAATATCTCGCACTTCCTCGCAATCGATTCCCGGTGGACATCGACGAGCCGCGCCTGGAAATTCTCTACGAGGAAGCATCAAATCTCGATCCTAAGTACCTGGCAAATTGCGGGATGATATTGCTGCGTGTCTTCCTCGAATTGAGTACAGAGCACTACTTGAAAACATTCAAGGTTCCCCTCACTCACAAGCTCCTCAAGGACGGTAAGACGCAGTGGTCTGAAATCCAAGTCACGCTGAAAGATAAGATCGAGAGCGCTATTCGGCATCTCGACCCCGCTGGCGATGACAGAGACCTGCTCAATGCTCGGCGCGGACTGTCCGGCGACAAATACCTATATTCAATCAATACGCTGCATCAATACGTTCACGACTTAAAGATCGATGTTGACGGGAAAGAGGCTAAGCGGGCATGGGGGCGCTGGCATCCATTCTGGAAGCGCATGTTCGATGCGATCAATTCAACGAAAGCCTAAAGCTGTCCAAGTCCAGAGTGCTGTGCTAAAGGCTTCAGAACCAAACACAGAAAATTAATTTGCAGTTCAATTCACCGCTTCGATATCCCGGGGGCAAAGGAAGACTCGCCCAATTTGTCGCTGACCTTGTCGATGCCAACCGACTTGGTGGATCGCATTATATCGAGCCGTTTGCCGGCGGCGCCGGTGCCGCCATTACATTGCTCTCGCTGGAGTACGTGTCTCATATCCACATCAACGACCTAAACCGATCGATTCACGCATTTTGGCACGCTGTCCTAAATGACAGCGAAGAGCTTTGCGCGCGCATCAGGGATACGCGCGTTACGATGGCTGAATGGCGCCGCCAGCGCGCGTTGCAGGACAATTCGAACGCGACTCTGATCGACTTGGCCTTTTCAACGTTTTTCCTGAACCGTACCAACCGATCAGGCATCATTCGCGGCGGCGTGATTGGTGGACAAGCTCAGGACGGCGAGTGGAAACTCAATGCCCGTTTCAATAGAGATGATTTAATTCTTCGAATCGAAAAGATCGCTCGGCTTCGCCATCGCATCACGTTGTATAGGCACGACGCCGCCAAATTCATATCCCGGGTTCTCCCCGGGCTGCCCCGTCGCGCACTCGTCTATTTGGACCCGCCGTATTACGTGCGAGGAAAAGGTCTCTACGAGGACCACTACAATCATGACGATCATGTCGAGATCGAATCTCTCGTCAAATCGATTAAGCAGCATTGGATCGTCTCTTACGACGACACGTCTACAATTCGGTCTTTATATTCCGATTTTCGGCAGAAGACGTTCGATTTGCATTACACCGCCCAAAGCAGGTATCGCGGTTCCGAGGTCATGATCTTCGACAACGACCTCTTGATTCCAAGAGGAGCTATCCAGCCATCGCGCAGGCGCGCGGCATAGAGAGCCGCGCTACAGCGACATGCCCTGCGTTTTGGCGCTCCGCGAACGCCCTGTGGCAAACCTGCGCGATTTGGCAGAAAAAGCGGCTGAACTCTCCGGGTTACGCGCCGCCACTTCCGTTCATCGCATCACCGCCAATCCAGCGCGCGCAAAAAAAAGCGGCGGACCATCGGCCCGCCGCCTTCGATCTGACGATTGACTGTACCTGCTTACGCGTCGTAGTAGAGCGCGAATTCGTACGGATGCGGCCGCAGACGAATCGCGCTGACCTCGTTCGCCATCTTGTACTCGATCCAGGTCTCGATCAGGTCCTCCGTAAAAACGTCGCCCTTGAGCAGGAACTCGTGATCCTTCTTCAGGTTGCCCAGCGATTCCTCGAGCGACGCGGGCATGCTCGGCACCTCGGCCAGCTCGGCCGGCGTCAGTGCATAGATGTCCTTGTCGAGCGGCTGGCCCGGATCGAGCCGCCGCTGAATTCCGTCGAGCCCCGCCATCAGCATCGCGGAGAACGCGATATACGGATTGCAGGTCGGGTCGGGGAACCGTACTTCGATTCGCTTGGCCTTCGGCGACGGCGAGTACATCGGGATTCGCACCGAGGCCGAGCGGTTGCGCGACGAATACGCCAGGTTGATCGGCGCCTCGAAGCCCGGCACCAGACGCCGATACGAGTTCGTCCCCGGATTGGTGAAGGCCGCGAGCGTCGGCGCGTGATGCAGGATGCCCGCGATGTAGTGCATCGCAAGTTCCGACATCCCCGCGTAGCCATTGCCCGCGAACAGCGGCGTGTCGCCCTTCCAGATGCTCTGATGGGTGTGCATGCCGGTGCCGTTGTCGCCGAAGATCGGCTTGGGCATGAAGGTGGCGGTCATCCCATGGCGCACCGCGACGTTCTTGACGATGTATTTGAACCAGGTCAGCCAGTCGGCCATTTTGGTCAGCGTCTGAAAGCGCATGTCGATTTCAGCCTGGCCGGCGGTGGCGACTTCGTGATGCTGTTTCTCGACGCGGATGCCGACCCGCTCCATCTCGAGCACCATCTCGGTGCGGATGTCCTGCAGGGTGTCCACCGGCGGGACCGGGAAGTAGCCGGCTTTGTTCTTGACCTTGAAGCCGAGGTTCGCGCCTTCCTTGACCGCGCCCTCGCGCCCGCTGTTCCAGTTACCCTCGTTCGAGTCGATGTAGTAGTAGCTCGAATTCTGCGTCGTGTCGTAGCGCAGCGAGTCGAAGATGAAAAACTCCGGCTCGGGTCCGAAGTACGCCGCTTCGCCGATGCCGGTGCTCTTCAGATAAGCTTCGGCCTTGCGCGAGATATTGCGCGGGTCGCGCGTGTAGTCGGCGCGGGTGATGGGATCGGAGATGTTGGCGATGATGCTCAGCGTCGGATCCTTGGTGAAAGGATCCATCACTGCCGTGTCCGGATCGGGAATCACCAGCATGTCGCTGCTGTCGATCGTCTGCCAGCCGCGAATCGACGACCCGTCGAAGCCCAGCCCTTCATCGAAGGCCACTTCATCCTTGAACTCGGAGATAGGGGCAGTGAAATGCTGCCACGTGCCGAGCAGATCGATGAATTTCACATCGACCATCACCACGCCCTTGTCTTTGATCATTTGCAGAACTTGTTTAGGCGTCATCGAACCCGTAACCCTCCTGGCCGCTTAACGGTGCGGCATACCCATACTTGTTGATTGATCGATCTATAGAAACCTTGCGCATCGTCCGCACCTGCGCACGATGGCATAAGACGTATCAGGAATTACACCGGCCGTCACACCAGACTCATTCGAACGTTACGACCGACAACGCTTTCTGTCACGAAAACTCCCTTAACGCAACGCCCATCGAACGGGCATCTGCCGCACATTCGAGCAGCATCGCACGCCCACTGACTTGCGTGTCGGTGGGGGATCCAGCATCGGAGCCTCTATTTTTCCGCCCATCAGCCCAACAATTTGATCAGAGCAAAATAGATGCCTAGCATGACCAGCCCCATCGGCAGCCCAATCTTCGCCCACGCGGCGCTCCCGATTCTGAGCGCCCCCGCGCTAACGATGTTGGGGATATTGCCCGGTATCAGCATCCCACCCGAAACCAGCAGCGCCAGAATCGCCTCGCGCGCACGCGCAATGGTCATGCGGTGGACTTCGAGCGCGACCAGGGTCGCATTGTCGAGCGCGGCGGACACGGTATTGGCCCAGAACAGAAGATCGTTGCTCATTTTGCTGACGTACTCATTGGCAATCGGGCCGTAAGCGCTGCTGATCAGCACCAGGCCCGCGATGAACGCAAACACCTTGGCCGCTTGAACGAAAATCGCGGTGTAGGATTGGCGCACGTGCGCGCCCGCGGGCGCCTCGTCGTATTCACCGCGGGCAAACGCGCCCGCGACGATCGAACTCACAAGCACGCCCGGAAATACCCACGGCGCCAGCAAATGGAACAGCCCGAAGAAACCCAGATTGAGCGCTCGCGCGGCAAGCGTCGAGAGCGGCTCGCCCAGCGGCGTCAGCGATGCGCCCAGGCCGATCGCGAAGCATCCCGCAACCGTCACGCGCACCCGCTTGTCGCGTGCGAAATGAAGCAGGCCCATCACCTCGACCAGCACCAGGGCGGCGACGATCGCGGTGATGACGCTGGAGATGGATGCGATCGCGAAAACCGACGCGGCGGTCAGTACCGGTCGCGATACTCGCTTGCGCAGCCGGTTGAAGACCCGGTCGAGCCTGCGCCGCGTCCATCCGAACAGGAGCGCGGCGACCATCACGGCGACGCTGATAGCGACCGGCTCGTGCAACGCCTCTGAAATCAACTCCCGCGTGAAGCCGGTCCCGAGGATGGTCGCAAGCACGCCGAGCGCGAGGCAGTAGAGCTCGATATCGTGCTCGATCTTCGCGATAGCGAGCGGTCCGAACAGGAGCAGGACGAGGATTACGGCGGCAGAGGCGTGATTCATGAGGTGCGCGCGAGAAAAACTACTATCACGCATCGATCGCATGCTTCCAGCAGAACAAAAGAGAAGCGGCGGGTCCGCTTCATCGGACCCGCCGCTTGGCGCATCGACGCGCGCCTGATTCGCTCCTCTCTTAGAAGGCGTAAATGACGTTGGCGCCCAGGGTGTCCTGGCCGTGCCATAGATGCTGCGTGCCGGTCACCGGGTTGACGAAATTATTGTTCGAGAAATAGTTCTGGCTGGAATTGTCATGACGGTACTCGAGCCTCGCCAGCAGTCCCGTCACGTTGGGTACCTTGTAGCTCAGCGTCTGGGTAATTTCCCACAGTGTCTGAGCAGTCCCGGTACGCGACCCATCCTTGTCCTGGAAGAATTCGCCACGCGTCGCCGACTCGAGCGAAGGGGTGAAGTCGTACACCAGGTACTGCGCCAGTCCCTGCCACGTCGCGCTGTGACCGTTGACTACCGGACCGGTCTCGCTTGCGTACAGATACTCGGTCTGAAGCGTGAGATTGGGCACGAATGACGGCTTCCAGGTCGCGACCGCATCGATCGCGCCCAGATTGGAGTTGGAATGACCGGTGCCGCCGGCGGGCGATACGGTGAATGAGTTCGGTCCCCACATGGGGTTGAGTACGAAGCTCAGCGACTTGTCCTTGTTGTTGAGTGTCAACTCGCCCTCATAGTTGGGACCGCCATTGTTGAATGCGGCGGGATCATCCCATCCGTTGTTCAGGCCGACGCTGGCGGAGACGTAATCGTTGAAGGTATAGCTCGCACGGATTCCGGTATGCGTAAATGGAATCCCGAAGCCGAAGATGATGCTCTTCGATTCGTTGTAGCCCAGATTGTTGTACGTGTTGATCGTTTCCGCGCCCATCATCGTCACGAAACGGCCCGCCTGCAGGCTGATGCCCGATCCGATCGGCGCCGTATAGGTCAGGTAGTATTGCGTCGGATCGAACCATTGCGGACCAACGTGCGAGGTGTTCGAGTAGTGCGTGGCGGTCGAAATCGAGTTCGCGACCTGGCCGAAGTTGAGGTCGGTCACGAATCCAACGGTTCCATCGCGTTCGATGTGCAGGTTGCCCTGCGTGAGCTGGAATCCGTCCTCGTCGAAGACTCGGATGTTATTGACGTTGCCGTTGGGCTGATTGAAGTTGTGCTCGTAGCCCGCATCGACCAGCGCGTGGACGCTGATACCGAGGTTGTCCGACAGGTTTTTCTTGATGTCGCTGACATCCTTTTCGACCAAGCCCACGTGCTCGCCGATCGTGGCCGGCTTCGCGTCGGCGACAGCCGGCGGCGCGACGGTAATCGCCTGCTCTATCTTCTTGACCTCGCTGGTTGTGTCGTCGGCCTGCTTTTGCAGATTGCTCATCTGGCCGGACAGCGCGTCGAGCCGCTGCTGCTCGCTGGTGCTGGCGACGACGGTGGTTGTGGT
>CABEBO010000001.1_pt1 | contig 10589 bp, 14 predicted proteins | sample 3132601 | NCBI WGS metagenome assembly CABEBO01 (sample SAMEA5534345, study PRJEB31848) | metagenome | biome: tundra; feature: field; material: soil | place: USA | collected 2013-05 | depth 0.45 m
CGCAAGCTCATGCGCTATATCCGCCACTACAACCGCACTCCCAAACCCATCAAGTGGTCCTATCGCGACCCCAACCATCGCATTACCACTAATACCACTTCATCTGTTACAGGCCACTAGTTATGGGGCTCGTGGTACAATCCTTGCTTATCATGGTGACAGTTAGGGTCTTATTTCTTCTCAGGGCTCTAATAAGAGGCGAGCGCAAATCCGCGGAAAGACGAGTGTCAATCCTTTTGTTCCCTTTTCCGCCTTCACCAGACGCGCCTGAGTCTTCGCGCATATTGGCACTCTTCCTTGCGATAGGTACATCAATCGCCTTTGGGCTGGTGGGGTTCTTCGTTTATACCTTATTCGTATTTTCCCAAATCCCCCGAGAATGGGGCGGCGGTACAAAACAAGTAGTCGAGCTATTTCTGACGGAAAAGCTTCCGGTGTTCGCCGACCGTAAAGACATACCGTCGACTACAGATGGAAAGAGAATCGGCCCAGTAATTTGTATTCTGGAAACCGAACGCGTGCTGATAATCGCGTCCTTGAATTACCCTTACTGGTCAGAGAAGGACGCTAAAACGTTTGCAGTGGATCGAAAAGTTGTGACCGCAGTAGAATACGAAGGAGGCTATCGGCCTTCGTCAACTTTTCCACTGCCCTTAGTTGCCTCACCAAATCCGGCATCTTCGCCTTCCGTCAACCATCAGCTACGCACCGACGGCTCCACCAAATTGCACGAATAAGTCTTGATCACCAGCCACACCTTCTTCCCGGCTTCAATTCGCAACGCATCTATCGCTCCCGGCGTCAGATGCACCTCGAACGTCGCACCCTCCGCATCGATCATGACTACTACCCTCACGCCCTCGCGCCGCATCGATTCGACTCGTCCCGGAAAAGAGTTGCGCGCACTCAGGCCATGCGGTCGCTCACCCGCAACGATGATATCGCCGGCGCGAATCGCGATTCGCACCCGCGCCCCCGTTTCCGCGTGGCCGAGCGGCACTTCCAGTCGAGTCGTGCTCCCGTCCAACTGACAGAGCATCGTGCCCTGAGTCTCCGCGATCGATCTCACCGTCGCGTCGAAAACATTTTCGAAGCCGACTACCTGCGCGATCGTTTCATGGCGCGGTGTTGCGAGCACCTCCTGCGCCGTCCCCTGGGCGAGAATGCGCCCCCCGTCGAGCACTAACACCCGCTCTCCGAGTGCGAATGCCTCCGCGGGCGAATGCGTGACGTACAGGATTGGAATTTCGTGGGCCGCATTCCAGGCGCGCAGGTCGTCGAGAATTTTCGACCGGGTCGCGTTGTCGAGCGCGATCAGCGGCTCGTCGAGCAGGATCGCCGCCGGATTCGTCACAATCGATCGCGCCAGCGCCACGCGCTGGCGCTCGCCGCCGGAAATCTCACCGGGCTTGCGCGCGATCAGATGCGCGATTCGAAACGACTCGAGCATCGTCATCATTCGCGCGCGCCGCTCCTCGGCCGGCACCTTCGCGATCCCGTATTGGACGTTTTGCGCGACCGTCAGATGGGGAAACAGCGCGAGATTTTGAAACACGTATCCCAATCGACGCTCCGCCACCGGCATCTCGATGCGCGCCGCCGAATCGAACAGCACGCGCGCGCCGAGAGCTATCCGCCCGGCATCCGGCCGCGCCAATCCCGCAATGCAATTCAGGATGGTCGTCTTTCCGCCGCCCGACGGCCCCAGGATCATCGTGAAGCCGGCCGACGCCTCGAACTCGGCCTCGAGCGCGAAGCTGTTCGAGGTCCGATACGCGATGCGGACCGACAGACGCCCGTCGCTTTCGCCACTGTTGCCGGATGCCATCGTTTCGCAACCGCCTGCTAGCGATGCATCGGCCAGACCGCCCAGACTCGGCGGTTGAGCGCATACGTGATCGACAGCGTGACGAACGAAAACGCCATCAGCAGAATCGCCATCCGATTGGCGCCGGCATAGTCGAGCGCCTGCACATGATCGTAAATCGCGATCGAGACCGTGCGCGTCACGCCCGGGATGTTGCCGCCCACCATCAGCACCACGCCGAACTCGCCGAGCGTGTGCGCGAAGCTCAGCACGAACCCGGTGACCACGCCGCCGACCGAAAGCGGGAGCACGACGCGAAGAAAAGTGCGAATCCGCGACGCGCCGAGTATCGACGACGCGTTGATCAGGTTGCGATCCACATTCGAGAACGCCGCCGCCATCGGCTGCACCGCAAAGGGCAGGCTGTAGATGACCGACGCGATCGCCAGGCCTTCGAATGTGAACGGCAATCCGTGGCCCGTTAAAGATTGATACCAGCGGCCGATAGGGCTGTTCGAACCCATCGCGATCAGCACATAAAAACCGAGCACGGTCGGCGGAAGCACGATCGGCAGCGCAACGATGGACTCGACGAAAAATTTCCATCGCCAGCGGGTGAAGCTGAGCCACCATGCGATCGGCGTCCCGACCACGAGCAAGATCGCGCAAACGACCAACGCGAGCCGGATAGTCAGGAAAATCGCGCTCCAATCCATCGCAGCTCAGTGCGGCGCGGGCATTGCGCTTCCGTTGTGCTCCGCGGCGGCGTCCTTGGGAATCGAGAAACCGTATCGCGCCATCAGCGCTACAGTATCGGGCTGCTGGATGAATTTCATGAACTGATTCGCAAGCCCCTTGTTACTCGACGATTTCAAAATCACCGCGGCCTGGACGATCGGCGGATAATCCGCGGCCGGGATTTCGACGTATCGTCCCTTGTCCTTCATCGCCGGCGCGATTGCCAGCGACAGCGCGAGGATGCCGGCGTCGGCGTTCCCGGACTGGACGAACTGCGCGGTCTGCGAGATATTTTCGCCGAGCACGAGCTTGCTTTCGATCTTGTCGTAAACCGCTGCGTGGCGCATCGCCGCAACCGCCGCGACCCCGTACGGCGCATGATCCGGATTGGCGATCGCAATCTTTCTGATGCCGGGATCGAGCAGCGTCGCAAGACCGCGGCTCAAGTCGAGCTTCGACGCGTTGGGTACCCACATCACGAGTTTTCCGCTCGCATATTCGTAAATAGTGCCGGGTTCAATCAAGCCCGCGGCCTCGAGCCTTTTCGGATAGTCAACGTCGGCCGAAAAGAACAAGTCGAACGGCGCGCCATTTTGAATCTGCGCGAAAAAATTCCCCGATGAACCATACGTGAGCTTAATCTTGCTCCCGGTTTGCTTCTCAAATTGGGTGGCAACGTCCTTGAATGCGAACGTCAAATCCGACCCCGCAGCGACTTTGATTTCCGCGCCGCCTGCCTCGGCAGGGAGCCACATACAAAGAATAGTTGCGAGAGCGAAAACCGCCCGCAGAAGAATCTTGCCGCTGATTTTCGAAGCTTGGCCGTCCGCCATAATACTTGTCATAGCGCTTGAATAATGGCACACCTCTGGACGCTCGCACAGTGCCTGCGGCGGGTTCGCCGGGGCCGCGCGAGCATTGATTCGCGCTGGTCTTCATCGTTAAGTGGAAGAAATGGCAAACAAGTACAAAATCGCAACATTTGCCGCCGGATGCTTCTGGGGTGTCGAATCAGCTTTTCGCGCGGCCGAAGGCGTGGTCGATGTGACCGTGGGATACGCGGGCGGCGCGGTTCCAAAGCCCAGCTATCGAGCGGTTTGCAGCGGCAAGACGGGGCACGCCGAAGTCGTGCAGGTCGAGTACGACCCCGCGCGGGTATCGTTCGAGCAACTGGTGGAAGTCTTTTGGCAGATTCACGACCCGACGACGCTCAACCGGCAAGGCCCCGACGTCGGCACTCAATACCGCTCGATAATTTTTTATTCCGATGACCACGAGCGGAGTGCCGCCGAGGAATCGAAACGGCGGCTCGATGAATCCGGCAATCTGGGGCGTCCGATCGTAACGCAGATCGTGCCCGCCGCGGAGTTCTACCGCGCCGAGGAGAATCACCAGCGCTATTTCGAGCGGATGGGTATCGCGCCGAGTTGCGGAATACGCGCAAGGAGCGACTGAGGCTGTGATTCCGAAGGATTAGCGGACGCCGCGCGCGGCCTGAGCCTCTCGGCATTGCTATGCGGATGCGCTCGGGCGCGACGAGACCGCCTGATGCGATCGCTCAAATCATCGTCGTGCTGGCCGGTTCCTCGATCACCTTGTTTTCGAGCTTGCCGATTTTCTCGATCTCGATTCGGACCACGTCGCCCGTTTTTGTTTTTCGAGTCCGCGCCTGGCGCGAGCTAACGTGTTAAGCCCCAAATAATAGCGCGAAGAGACGGAGGCTGGGCAGCTACAGCAAGTCTTCTTTTGGCCAACGCTCCTGCAGTTCGCGGTCGATCGAACGGCGCGGCTTCTGGAGACCGTAGTTTCCATTCCAGAGTGGGCGAAATTTAAGGAGGAAGCGGCTCAGTTTTCCAGGGGGCGAGGATCTTGCCTGACTTATCTCATGTTCCGAATGGCGGATTCGATTTGACGTCGTTGGCAGCATCTTCGCGCCCTCCCCAAGTGCGTTGATACTTTCATCACGCCCATCCGAACCGCCCCCTCCCCAAGGCAAGCAATCAATGTGCCACGAACGATTGATCAATAACGCCCGGAACAGGCGGTGCGCTCCCACTATCAGTCAACCGGTAGCTACACATTGTAGAATGGATGCAACAATCTGCTTAGATTAAATCGGTGCTGGCCGGTTCCTCGATCACATGGTTTTCGAGCTTGCCGATTTTCTCGATCTCGATTCGGACCACGTCGCCCGCCCTGAGCCATTTGGGAGGATTCATCGCGGCGGCCACTCCGCCGGGCGTGCCGGTCGAGACGATCATCCCCGGCATCAAGGTGAAAACCGTCGATAGCGTCTCGATCTGTGCGAAGCAATCGAAGATCAGATTCCGGGTGTTCGAATGCTGGCGCTGTTCGCCGTTAACGAACGTGCGCAGGTCCAGCTTGTGCGGATCGCCAATCTCGTCCGGCGTTACGATCCATGGGCCAACCGGCCCGTGCGTATCGAACGACTTGCCCAGCGTCATCGTCGGCGACCGGCGCTGCCAATCGCGCACGCTAACGTCGTTTACGATCACGTAACCCGCGATTACCTCGTGCGCGCGATCGCGCGGCACGTGACGGCATCGCCTGCCGATCACGAACCCGAGTTCGCCTTCGTAATCCAGCGCCGATGACGCGCGCGGCAGATGAATCGGATCGTACGGTCCGGTCACGCAGCTCGATTGTTTGTTGAAGAAGATCGGAAACTCGGGCGGCTTCATCTTCGTTTCTTCGACGTGGTCCGCGTAGTTGAGCCCGATGGCGAGGAACTCCGGGGGACGCGCGATCGGCGCCTCGAGCCTGACGCTCTTAAGCGTAATCCGGTGGGCTGAATTCTTCGCCGCGCCCGTCGCGCGCTCGAGCGCGCGCGGCCCCGCCACGAGCAAGGCGGTCATGTCGCGCGGCAACTCGGGCGCCGCGGCCGCAAGGTCAACGATCGAGTCATCGACGACGACGCCGATCCGCGTCGCGCCGCCATGGGTGAATGTCGCAAGTTTCATTCGACTACAGCCGTTATTGCAATGATTAACCCGTCAGACAATGGCCGCCCAGGGTTTGGTAGTGTCCTAATTTGAAATCAAACACTGACTTCGTCTCTTCGCGGTTTTCGAGGTGCGAGGGGTTTGGTTTCGCCAGCTGCCGAGGTGACGCTGATTAAGCCGCGCTGACGAAAACCGGTCACGTCTATCTGGCTCGCATTACGGGCTGCATTCAGAAGGTTGGTCGCAAGCGCAATCGCCTGGCTTGCGCTAAGCACAAACGCCACAGTTTTGAGATCGGAAAGTTCCTTCACCGAGCCCTCGACAGGGTAAATTTTGAGGCAATTCGTATTCCCGTATGATCTGCGTCCCATGACAGTTGCCCTCCCTCAATGCCAAGTTGCGGCCTCGATCAGTTCCTCGACCGACCATAGCCGATTCGTCACGCCAGCCGCCATCGCGGGCGTACAGCGCAGCGTCCGATGCACGCGCACGAAATTGTAATGCGCGTAGTGAAGTGCGACCGACGCTTTGAGGTTCGCCAGCTTTTTGCTGAAAGCGTTGGTCAATCGTGTAAATCGACGGCATTCCATTCGGACTGATAGATTCTGACGCTCGACAAAACTTGTCGAAACATGCTCCGGATCGGGGCTGCCTATAAGTACCTCCTTCTCGCTCCTGACCATTTCAGGAGGCGAGTAGCGACCGCGACCGGTATTCGTCTCTGACGCAAATACCTTGAAGATTTGAGCGTAATCGACGTGACCATCAAATGCGCGCCGGATTGAGCCGTAATAAGCCGCAAACGCATCGGTCGTGATTTGTGGGCGGTTCACTATGCGCGAGCGCAGGTCGTCAATGAAGATCGAGGTGTCGTTCCAAGTCCGCCGTCCGACATGAAAGCAGGGAACGAGTTTCGTATCGGCATCCAGTGCCACGAATGTATAAGCGTCGCCAAACTCTCCGCGCTCTGCAAGCCGAGAGGCGCGTTTTTGCTTCATCCCAACGAACGCCCACAATTCGTCCAATTGAAGCCGCTGGCAGTTGAGGTTCCGCATTTCACGATCCATCAAAATCGGCGCAACCGTTCCCGACGCGAACCATGAGCCGCATGATTGTATCGCGATGGATTCCAGTTATCCGCTCGATGCTGCGAAAACTGTTACCCTCTACCAGAGCGGCGATTACTCGCGTCCGTTCATCTGTGCTCAGAATGTTCGTAACCGATACCGTACGTGACCGGTCACGCATAGTCAAGAGGCGAAATATCCAAGTCCGAACCGAAGCGACTAGGGTGCAATCCTAGACTGTGGACAATCGAATAGGGCTGGTTGGCGCTGATCGCCAGCCGTGCTAGTATTTTATCTGTGGTTCGGGAAGCAGGCGGGGCCGCGCTCCTTTAGCTTGGAGGCAGAGGACGCGGTTCCCGCCCTTAACTGGACCGAAAGGAGGCGACCATGGCGAGCTTAATAGCGTCTGCCCCGCGCGCGTTTAGAGACGGCAACGAGACAATAACGGCTTAGCCCGTCGCGGGGCATTCACCTTTCATCAATCGAACAGAATAGCACGAACGGAGCAACAAATGAACGAGACCGAAGAACAAATCCGACAGACGCTGGATCGCCTCGTGGCGCGGCAATCGGAAGTGGCGGCAGAGTATGGGATGATCACGAAGGCGATTAATTCATTGGAGCAACTTCTGGGCGGTCAGCCATATCAAGTTGAAATCGACGTATCGAAAATTGAAACGCCGACTGCTCAACATAAGGCAACCGAAACTCGACTCCCGAAGTTTGATTCGACTGCATTCTTCGGAATGAGTCAGAGGGATGCAGTAGTCAAGATTCTAAAGGCTATGGGAAAACCATTGTCTCTGCTTCAGATTTTGGAGGTTTTGAAAGAGGCGAATTACCCATTCAAAACCAAATTTCCGTATCAATCATTGTATCCGCTGATGAAAAAAGACCCAGAGATCGTCAAGCACGGGAACCTTTGGGGATTGAAAAAGAACGCTTCTACCAGAGGCCCCGCTGCCAATGGGACAGGGAACAAGATCGACGAAGGGGCCGAGAATGACGCAGAGCACGCAGCAGACTAGCGTGGCTTCTCCCAGCGAGCGATTGCTGCCTTGCTGGCGCTTGCGCTGCGTTGTTCTGGTGTCATCTTTGCTGCCCTGGCAGGGCCGCCCTTAAGGCCGCCGAGCCGCCCTAACGCCCGTGCGAGCGCTTTGCGAGTATCCTCGTCGCTCATGACCTGATCGGCTTCCGTCGATTCGATGAGATGCCGCGTCATCCGCGCCGCTATCTGGTTAACGTCCTCTGCCTCTGGTTTCCGTGACCGGTTACGCATACAGGCATGATCGCAGATTCACGGCGTTCTGGCGAGTAGCGGGAAATTCAAATTAGGACACTACCCAGGGTTTGGTAGTGTCCAAATTCGGACACTGCTGCGCCCAAAAATGGACGTTGCCCCGCGTGCTGGACTCCCCGAGGCTGGGCATCATTTGGCCCGGCGGATTGAGTCAAGCACATACTCCGGGATTCTTCGCTGCGCGCAGAATGACATGGGCGGGTGGCCGATGCGGCGGGAGGGCGTGACTGCGAGCGTCATGATCGATGCGGGGGGCGCGTCGTTCGAGGTGCATCTGACGCCGGGGGCGATCGATGCGTTGCGAATTGAAGAGGGGAAGGAGGTGTGGCTGGTGATCAAGACTTATTCGTACAATTTGGTGGAGCCTTCAGCGCGGTAACCGGCGGGATTCAAAACCACGACCCCAGGCTTAGGATGAACTTTCGACACGCAGCATTTGCGAGAAGAGTCTCGTGTGCCTACGCATCCGAAGTGCGGTTCGCCTTGAAGCGTTTTCTTAATTCCGTGAAGGGTCCGATACCGATTCGCCGTTCGATGATTGAATGCAAAAGCGTGACGAGGTTCAAAGTAAGTGTGAGGACGTGTTTGTAGTGTTGGACTGCCATATCAATCTCGGTCTGTCCGATTCGGAACGTGTCCACGTCGCTGTAGTTAGATCTGAGGCGATACCGATAGAGAAAATCAAATACGGATGTGGGGGGAATCCTTCCGGCCAACTGTTGCTTTTTGGCGCGATTAAGCCTGCTTTTTCGCCTTTGCTTTCGATGATGATCAAAGGAGGCTTCGAATGCATGGTCACGAGTGGTGGCGATCGCCTTAGCAACAAAAGTTTCGGCGTTAGACTGTGTAAGCGCGGACAGCGCGTTGATGGCCTTTGTGTCTGCCCGAGTTGCGCCCGTTCCGGAAAACGAGGCCGGAGTCGCTCCGCCCGGAAAGATGTCCCCTGTGCAGGTGATGCTAAAGGGACGCGGAAGAAGGGTTCTCGCCAAACTAGCGGACGCTTCCCGCAAGAAGTATTCGAACACCGCGCTGCGGGCCTCGGCGCGTGTGCTCCAACGAGTTTGGTAGACAAGTTCAAGTTTGAGCGTGGCGAAGAAGCTTTCCGCCACCGCGTTGTCCTAGCAGTTTCCACTGCGGCTCATGCTGCTCAGGATTCCGTATCGGGCCAGCAGCTGCTGATATTCGTGGCTGGCGTATTGGCTGCCGCGGTCTGAGTGGTGCAACAGTCCGCTCGACGGCTGTCGCTGCTTAAGCGCCATCGCAAGTGCATCCAGTGCGAGCCCGCGTTCCAGCCGTTCGCTGAGCGCCCAACCGATGACCCGGCGCGAGAACAGATCCAGGATTACCGCCAGGTACAACCAGCCTTCCAGGGTCCAGAGATAGGTAATGTCGGTGACCCAGCCGGTATTGGGCGCCGCCACTGCAAAGCGCCGCGCCAACAGATTACCTTTTATTGCCATTTTGTGTTTGGAATCGGTGGTGCAGCGAAAGCGGCGGCGCTCACGCCCGCGCAATCCCGCCGCGCGCATCAGCCGCGCCACTCGCTTGCGCGCGATACGCTGTCCGCGTTCACGCAACTCCGCATGCACCCGCGGACTGCCATAGCGGCCGCGGCTCTGCGCGTGGATCGCCGCCACCTCCAGCGCCAGGCTCTGGTCCTGACGGGTACGTGTCGCCGCCGGTCGCTTATGCCAGGCGTAGTATCCCGAGCGCGAGACTTTAAGCACCCGGCACAGCAGCGCCACCGGGTAGCAGGCCTTCTCCGTCGCGATGAACGAGAACCTCACTGGTTCTCCTTGGCGAAGAAGGCCGTCGCTTTTTTTAGGATTTCGCGCTCCATCCGCAGCCGCTGGTTCTCGCGCCGAAGCTCTGCCAGCTCTTCGCGCTCGCTGCGCTTGAGCGCGCCGGCGGGTCCTCGGCCGGCCTCGATCTCAGCTTGCTCCACCCACCGCCGCAGGGCCGTCTCTCCGATCCCCAGCTCCAGCGCCATCTGCCCGATGCTCTTGCCGCTGCGCTGGATCAGCCGCACCGTCTCGGCCTTGTACTCCTCCGAGAACTTCCTCCGCTTGCGCTCCTTCTCCATCGTCCACTCCTATCGCGCGTACTTTCGCGCTTTTCGGAGTGTCCATCAAACCGGGGCAAGTCCACACAAAGACAGAGTGGAAAAAAAAGCGCACGCGGAAGAGACCGGACACCTCTGCCCTGACTCGTTCTAACAGGGACGAAGTCCCGCATCTTTTCTTCTAATACCGGGTGCAGGGGTCACCCCTGCGGTCACCCCCGCTTTTGTAACCGCCCCTTCAAGCCTGCTAATGTTCTCCTCGAAAACCGCCTAGCCATCGGTACCGGAAAGGAGACCGCGACCATGACCATCAAAGAGCGAATCGGGTTTGTAACGCTAACTCTCGCCGCCGCGCTCGTCGGAGGTGCCGTGTCTGGCCATATCTTTGCCGCTCGCGCCGTTGACGCCGCCGCAGCCCCCAAGATGATCACCGCGCAGAAGTTCATGCTCGTCGACACCAAGGGCAATACTCGCGGCGAGTTCAACGTCACCAGCAGAGGCGTCGCACAGCTCGGCGTCTTCGATGGCACCGGCACCTTGCGCGCCGGGCTCGGCGTCGGCGCCGATGGGGCCCCGGCTCTCGGCATCTTCGGCCACGACGGCAAGCCGCGAATCGAAGTCGGACTCGCCAGCAGCGTCGCGCGCATCGTCC
>CABEBO010000012.1_pt1 | contig 10332 bp, 8 predicted proteins | sample 3132601 | NCBI WGS metagenome assembly CABEBO01 (sample SAMEA5534345, study PRJEB31848) | metagenome | biome: tundra; feature: field; material: soil | place: USA | collected 2013-05 | depth 0.45 m
TGGGTTCAACGTTACGGTCCCGAACTGGAACAGCGGCTGCGCCGTCATCTCAAGCCGACCAACAAATCCTGGCGGGTCGATGAGACCTATATTCGAGTGCAGGGCCGTTGGTGTTACCTGTATCGGGCCATCGATTCCACCGGTGCCACCATCGACTTCCTGTTATCGGCGTTGCGCGATGCCGCAGCGGCCACACGCCTCTTCCGCAAGGCTCTCAGCGATCCATCGCACCCCCCAGCCCCGCGTCATCAATACTGATCAGGCCCGCCTCTACGGCGCGGCGATTGCCGCGGTGAAAGAGGAAGGAACCCTGCGCCGCCGCTGCCGACATCGACTGGGTGGGATTGTCGTTCTCGTCGACGTATTGACCTTTGACCGGCACCGTCATTGTTCCGGGTTTGGGCTGGTCATCGGTAACACCGTAGAACTGCAGGAAATCCGCGGTGTGCAGGAAGTATACGACCATCGCCCGATTGCCGGTGAAATTCATCGGAAAGAAATCCCATCCGCCGGGCCCGGCCGGGGCCAGGTTTCCGGCCGCGCGCAGCACTTCCAGTTTCGGGTTGCCGGAAGTACCCCACTGATGGTCGAGCCAGAAGGTACCACTCTTAAGTTTGATCTTCTTGCCATTGATCGCGATGCTGCTGCGCTTCGGATCAACCGTCATACGCGGGATCGAGTAGTAGAGCGTTCCTATTCCGCCGCAGCACGGCAGACATCCCAGGTTGCCTTCGAGCAGAACTTTGGAGCCCGATGAAACCACGATGTCCACTTTCATTTGAGTCGGAGTGGGGTCGAGAAATCCCAGCCCAGCGCCTGCATTCGCATCGGAAAGAATTGCCCCTTCTTGAGCGATTTCATCCGGTTTTTCCCCATCACCGAGAAGAAAGCGTCGGGTTTGAACTGGAGCAGTCCGGTAGTTCCCGCGACGTGGGTCGGTCTAGCCTCGTAGTGAAAGCCACCGCCCTGATTGATCTCAAGCTGGAGCTGAGTGGATTCATTCTCGGTGTCGCTGATTCCCAAGGCCGTCGCGCTGGTCGGCGGTAGCATCGGCGTCGACACCAGCATCAGCATTATGCCGTATTGCTTGCCGTCGTCCCCGACGACATTGCCGGCCGCGTAGTACCATCCGAACTGAGCCTGCAGGTCGACCGCGTCGGATTGCGGGAACGGCAACACGTCGGGACCGGGAGCCGGGATATCACGGAATCCAGTGCTTCGGTCCTCCCCGAGGTAGGCATTCCTGGTCTGCGCCTGATGAACATTAACGGAGGAATTGTACAGCGCCAGGTTCGCGTAGTTCTGCGAGTAATCGGGTGTGAAACTGATCGGGTTGTTGATGCGATCATTCAGATAAAATGTCAATCTGCTGCCGATACTTGAATTGCTGTTGCGTGGATCCTTGAGCTTGTTGCGAATCCTGGGCGGAATCTCACCCGGCTTGTAGGTCAGCTTCCACAGAGCATTCGCAACGTCGGTTTGTGTCTGAGTGTCGACGTCGGCCGCAGTGGCAGAGGTCGAAGAAAAAAGTGGGAGCATTGCGCTCCACAGCAGCAGGCCGCAGCCCACGGTCAAAAGCCGCCGAGCAATCGAACGGCCCATTAGTTCCCCCATCTCGCGATAGCGCGTCCTATAATCAATATGATGTTTTTAGCCGGGATTTCCGTATATCTAGCAATTTGCCGCGCGAGCGTCCAATCCGACTTCCTTGCCGCACGTGTGTGTGGCGAATTACTGATTTCCCCAGAATCAGCAATTCGCCACACACAGGATAATCTGGTACGGGCGGTCGCTACCAACAGCTAGTACCGTCATACCTGACCGCGCGTCTCTCGCCACACACAGGAGAAAGACCCGCTGACCGAGAATTAAATCGGGATTCACGTTGGGCTCTACGATTCCAGTAGGCACAGCAGCATGTTGCTAACCAAGGCAATTTGTTGGCGGCGGTTGAACGTCTCTATCAGAACTTCGGGATCATGAACGCGAGCACGATGGCCGCGATTCTTCGCGATCGAGAGCGACGTTTGTAAGCGTGGAAGAAGCGAGACTGTGGCGCGGTGGGATCGGGCCTCACCTCGAAGCGCCCGCTCCGATTAGCAGAGGCCGCCGACGCCGGCCCCAGTTGCCCGGCGGGTCGTCGAAGACGCCGGTGCAAGCGGTGCCGCAGCTCTTGCAGCGGCCGTCGCGGGTAAGGTTCCAGGACGTGATCTCATACCTGTGTGTGGCGAATTACTGATTTCCCCAGAATCAGCAATTCGCCACACACAAGATCCAAAACAGCCGATCCCAAAGGCGAAAGCACGGGCGACGAGTTCGCTACGCTCGAGCAATGCAATTTGATGGCGCAGGGTGATCGATTCCAACAGCAGCGCGGTGCGGGTTCGGGGGTCGCCGCTTCGGGCCACCAGGAATGATTCACTTGTCGGCATCCCCATGCACCGCAAGCTATCGCCAGCCCGTCGAAACCACCAACGATTTCGCCCGGATCAAGTTTTGAGGAACCACAGTAGATGCAGCCATAGATGCAGCCATTATCATTCTGCTTTTTCTATTCCGGGCACGGGCCGATCGACTCGACCAGATCCGCCGGATCAGACTGCCAATCGAGATAGCTCAAATAGTAAAGCGAGATATTTCTAAATCCGGCGTCGATCAGCGCGCCGGCGGCGAGCGACGACTTCGCTCCGTCCATGCAGTAGACGATTATCCGATCATTGATGCGAAGGCCGAAGCGGCGAAAAATCGAATTCAACTTCGCGGGCCGGTCGAGAAATCCCAGCAGGTCGTTGTCCGCCTGTGGCGTTAGGAGCTGTTCGACGGGCAAATTCCTTGCCCCGGGAATATGGCCGCCACGAGTGATTCCCGGCAGCAGCAGGCATCCGGCGAACTCCGCAGGCGTGCGGACATCAACCAGAGTGGCGGATGTATTTCCCACGACTGCGGCTACGGTATCGCGATCCACCAGATGAATCGGGCGGTCCTGAATGCTGATATCAAACGAAGCTTCGATCGGGACACCCGGCGGCGTGATCGACAGCCGTCCGTCCGCAATCAGGGCAGCCAACGCATTGAAGCCACCATTGAGCAGGTAGGCGCGGCGAACTCCGAAATAGTTGAGCAGGAATCGCACCCGCGAAGCAAACTTCAACTCACCATCGTCATAGACAATCACGATACTCCGATTGTCGATTCCGAAGCTGCCAATATATTGCGACCACGCCGTGAAGTCGGTGAAGATTCCCGGCTCCTCGCTCATCGTAGTCAAATCGTCAACGTCGATCGGGATCGCATCATTCACGAAGCCGGATTCCGCCACCTCGCCCTTCGATTGCGCCGACAGCAGGATCACCCCGCCCTTCTTCAGCATCGCGGGCAATCGATTCGGCGCGATCAGAAAGCGGGGGCTCGGTGGCGGCGGCGCATCGCCAGCCGACAACACGGGCGCGGAGAACAAAAGCACCGCCAGCGAGATCAGTGGAAAAGTCCACACACGGCGTACGAGTTGTATTTTCACCGGGATTTCCATTTTACTCTCCGATTCCAACTCGTATAGACCGAACGTCATTCCTCGGGTGAGGAAGTCGAACCTGCGGTGCAGGGGATGCCGACAAGCGAATCATTCCTGGTAGCCCGAAGCGGCGAACCCCGAACCCGCACCACACCAACCAGCGCGCGATGTTCAAGCGCAATCTTGCGGCCAAGCTTCGCATGCTGGAATTCGGCACCTTTATCGGCAGTCGCGCCCGCTACGTCCACTCCTTAGGCACCGCTTGCGCCCGCTGATGAGTAAGCAGCTTGGAGCGCCGCGCCTGCTCCTCGGGCGCGATCGTCACGGGGTCTTCGCGATACTCGGGGCCCGCCGCCATCGCCTTTTTTACCGCCAGCCGCTCGCCGATCTCATCAAGCCAGCGCTTGACGTTAGGAAATTCGTTGAGGTCGATATTGCGGTTCTGCCAGGTTGTCGCCCACGGATAGCAAATCATGTCGGCGATCGTGTACTGGCTCGCCGCCAGGTAACGCTTCTTATGCAGGCCCAGATTCATCACTCCATAGATTCGATGGACTTCATTATCGAAGCGCAGCAGTGCATACGCCTGATCGCCGTTTTTTGGATTTTGCGAGGCGCGTCGAAAGTGCCCCTGTTCGCCCATCTTGGGCCCTTGGTTGGCCATCTGCCAATAGAGCCATTGTGTGACTTCGTATTTCTGATGCGGTTCCTGCGGCCAGAACTTCCCGCTCTTCTCAGCCAGGTATTCCATGATGGCGCCTGACTCGAAGATGGCGATGGGCGCACCGCCGCCTTTCGGCTCGTGATCCACAATAGCCGGCATCCGGCCGTTGGGTGAGATCTTCAGGAAGTCGGGAGCCAGCTGATCGCCGCGTCCGATATTGATTGCCTTGATGTTATAAGGGATGCCGGCTTCCTCCAGCAGGATCGTAATTTTTTTCCCGTTAGGAGTTGGCCAGAAGTACAGATCAATCATGTTGTTCCTCCTTTGTGGCTTCGTGACGGTACCAAGTTTTCATAAATGTTCCTAATTGGCCGGCATCTTGTAGGCGGCCAGCTCAGCGCGAACCTCCGCGGTCGTGGCCGGCTCGCTGCCGGCCTTCTGAATCGCGTTGACCGCGGCATCGACCAACTCGACGTTGGAACGCTGCGTTCGGTACGGCGCGTCTTCCAAGCCGACCCGCACGCCTCCGCCGAGGGTAAACCACTGTCGCAGCTAGAAATTCCATTTGAACCGGACTTTGACCAGCTGCAAAAAATTGCTCTGCAATTGATGCGCTCAGGTGAACCGGTGTGCGAGGCGGACATCAAACGTTAGCCCCGAAAAAGCAGGAGCGATGATCGCCGATGAATTGCCGCAAGCAGTGAAACGGGCCGCGATCTAGTCAGCAAATGGTCGGTCACAATATCGAGATCGAATACCCCAACGATACAGAGAGCGTGAGACGACGCGCGCGACCAGTAATTTGCTGATAGCTGGTGAGTCAGGCGGCGAGGCGAAAAGTCGAAAATATTCCGCATGTTTGCGGATTTTCTTCTACCTGAGGCGACCGGAGAAGCTCGGATTCGGCCGTCAACCGCTCATTTACACTCGTTTCTCTCTGTCGAGAACCGAGGCGGTGCCCTTCGCGTTCGATGAAACGACTCGTCACTTTCCCGCCGAATGATGGCGACGCTCCAATGACGCCACATTTTGATGATGCGCGGCTGAGGCAGATGCGGGAAGAATATCCACCCGCTGCATCATCCCGATGTCCTCGTGCTGCAGCACGTGGCAATGCGTGACAAACGAGCCGACCGTGATCGGATTGAAGTGGGTGATAAAAGTGATCGAGCCGAAGGTCACGTTGGGACTGGTTATCGGCACGCCGCCCGTTGCCGCCGGGACGACGATCGAATCGTGCCACTCAGGGATCGGCAGTGCGATACCGTTAATCTGGGTCACCAGAAAAGGATTCTGATGGATATGAAACACGTGGTCGGAGAATGACTTGTTGACGACCGTCCATTGCTCGTAATTGTTAACGATCATGTCGTCGAACAGGGGGACGTTATCATCGAAGAGTCCTTCTTTCTGAAAGCTTATCAGCGGCTCATTCGGATTCGGCGGATTACTCGGAACTCCAGTGTCATCCGCATCGCGAATCATATTGAGACTGCTAAATGGAATACCGCCCCAATAGTTAGTGTCGTACTTAGCCGCATACCATCCGCACGATGGCAGCCGAGCGCTCGGCTGGGTCATACCAGCATGTTCGCCGCACAGTTCGAAGGCAATATCGCGAATAGCATTCGGAGAAGTAGTGGTCATCGTCGCTATACTTGGAAGTCCGGTCGGCGGCGGCAGGTCTTCCATGGGCAGCGGCATGTCCTCGGGTCTGCCATCGATGACGATGGTAGCGAGGGTGATGGGATAGGTCGGCATCGGGAAGTCGCCACTGATGTGCGAGCTGCGCGGCGCGGGAGCGATTCCCTGCGGCGAAACCGATGCGCTGGTGCTGGGATTCAGACACTGCAACAGATAGGTCCCCGGCGTTTGACTAGCCTTGACCATCATATCGACGCGCTGGCCGGCGCCCATGACATAGGGAGTGCCAGGCGCGAGAGTCAGCAAATTCGGCATGTTGATGCCGTCGTTCATCAATACATTGAGCGCGTGACCTTGGAGTGCGAGAAGCAGAGTCTCTCCCGAACCCGCATTAAGCATCCGCCAGCGCTGCACTTCGCCGGGCCGCATATGCAAAGTCGGATTGAGCACTCCATTAGTAGTGAAGTAGGTATTGCTGGGTGCGAGATATGCACTCCATACTCCGTCGGCAGCCGTCGGAGTAAGAGAACCCAACTGGGTAGCAGTAGGATTGACGTATGCCACCTGGTTGGCGCTCGTCGTGTGCAGGACTTGGAAGTCCATAACTATCTGCTTGGCGGCTTTGACCTCCGGGACGTCGTCGACGGTGCCGGCGCCGCCTCGCACGATCAGCATCCCCGCCATTCCTCCCATCATCTGGAAGGTGACCGCACCGTGGACATGCGGGTGAAACCAGAAAGTTCCCGCGTGATGGTAAGAGGGAATCTTGATCTCGACCAGATTGGTGGTCCCTGGATACATCATCCGCAGCACGTTGTCCGAGTTGCCTTCCGGCGAAACCTCGAGCCCGTGGCTATGAAAGTTGGTGGTGTAAGGCTCATGCGGATACATCCCGGTTCGGCTGACCGGCGGATTTGCGGGAAGGTCATTGATCAGCTTGATCTTCAGGGTGTCCCCAGGATCAAGGATCAGCGTTGGACCGGTCAGCTTGCCGTCGTAGGTCGGGCCCGTAATCGTCCCGACCACAACTGTATTGGAGGCATCGGCTATCGGCACCGCTGCGGGTCCGAGAATGTTGTTGGTCGCGACTTTCGCGCGCAGAGTCAAGGAGAGGACGCCATGCGAGGAGCGTAGCACTTGCGGCTGTGGGAACGAGGACGCGGTTGTGGTTTGACTTGGCGAGGCTCCACCGCCGCATCCCATCATCGTTCGCGACAGCGCGACTGCCCCTACTACGATGGCGAGGACCACAAGCATTCTGCTGATTCTTGCGATCGTCGATAGCCGATGCTGATTGGACGCAGCCATGACCCCTCCGCGAATGGGGCCGATGCCCCAACATTTTGTGATACCGGAATACTAACCCGGGATTTCCCTTTAACTCTCCGATTTGAACTCGCCTTGTAGACCAAACGGTCTCCCTGAGCAAGCTTTAGCCGGGATTTCCATTTTGGATCTTGATTCAGCATCGCACCAAGACCAAGCGGTCCACAAACGCAAGTTCGAGCCCGACCTGGAGAGGAACGCCCGGGTCAGCCGGAGATACGACCGCCGATGCGGTCCTGGGACACGGCAACTTTAATCACTCAATCGCCAACTTTATCGACGGGAGCGGGATTGGAAATACCGGCTGCTGCGGTACCAATGGCTTCAACGGCGGAGGTGTGTGTGGCGAATTGCTGATTCTGGGAAAATCAGTAATTCGCCACACACATGGCGGGAGTGGACAGCGGCGCGACCACAGAGCGGAATCGTGATAGAGACGAGACGATGCTCGAGCCTGATTTCGATCCCGTCCCGACGGCCGTTCAGATCGGGCGATGCGCTTACCCGGCGCCGTGCCGAGCGCCACGATGCGCGGCGACCCACGCGACGATAGTTCTCCGGAAGATCGACGCAGCGGGCCGGCCAGTTCGTCAAATCGAGCTGTGCGATCGCCATGCCGAGGCCGTGATTGCTCGCGAACGCAGGCGCGGCTTCGAGATATTCGACCGCCGCGATTGGCGCTAACCACGTCGGCCAGCGGCGTGGGAAAGGCCGCGCGGCTAAAAGAAAAAGGGGCATCTCCGGGCGTTGGGCGCCGCGCGAGCCAGAACTGGCCCCTCCCGGGGCCGCTGGAAACACCGTGGACCAAAACCGGCTAAAACCTTGCAGAGAGAGGTCGTCCGGGCTATACGGGAGTTGGAATCGGGGAGTCAAAATGGAAATCCCCGCTTAGTATATGTTACGGATCACGCCAACAGCCTAACGCTCCTCTGTCATCGATTGAGCGATCTCGAGACCGACCAGCCGCGCGATCAGAATAGCCATATACAACTGGCCGAACACCGCCTCCATCACCGAGAGGCTGCGGGCGCCCTCGGAGACAGGCAGGACATCTCCGAAACCCGTCGTCGTCAGACACACAAAGCTGTAGTAGATGAAGGTGTGAAGCGAGGCGAGAAGAGGCGCGATGTTTCCCGCGGTACTGTGGAGAAGCGCGGTGCTGAACGAACCGGGATGCCGCAGTTCGACGAGTGCGAAGGCATAGGCCCACGCGACGCCCATCAGCAGGTAGGCGCAAATTGCGGCGCTTATAGTGTCGAGGGTAACGCTCTTTACGGTGAACAGCCTGGATACCAGGGCAAAGACCGTCACGGTCAGGAACAGACACGAAGAGATCGCGCCAACCATCTCGAGCGTTGGGTTTGACGTGAATTGCAGCGCCAATCGGCTTCCGATCGAAGGTACCATCAGTATTAGCGCAATCGTGAAGTAGGTCTTGGTCGTGCGAAATGCATAAAGAGCGGACAGCAGCACAAGAGCTATCGACGCGGACGCAAAATTCTGCGCGAAGGCGTGGCCCGAGAAAATCGGCTGAGCGACGAGCAGAAGCAGAATCGTCGCGAGCAGGATGGTAAATCTGCCCGGCCAGTTGTGGCGCGCCAAGCCCAGCCGTCGCCATAGCGCGGCAGGGCTCAGGAGGCTGGTTTTCTCGCTCATGATGCATCCGTTTCGCGCAACGGGACCGGCAGTGTCAAGGCCGGCATTCCGGCCACCAGAGCACGGATCAGTCCAGAGGACTAATCATCGAGGCTGTCCGCACTTTCGTTGACATGAACCGGAGCGTCTCATCATGTCCCAAAGCGCGACATGGCTGTCTCCGCTTCGGTCGACTGTTGAATCTAACACCTTGTACGGCAAGCTCAGCGACCTAGTCTGGCCACGGCTCTGCGCTATCTGAGCCTTTGCTTGTCGTCGCCGCAAGGCACGCACATTGCGTATCAGCGCAGGGTATTTGGGCAAAGCCGCACTTACGTTATCTTTTCAATGATCCATTGACTGTGCCCGAAAAAAGTCCCGTGGCTAGGGGCTTTTTCCGTCCCTGTGCGGGAATTGCCCGGGTCGCGAGGCGTCCCGCAAGGGCCAAGCCGCGTGGCGGCGCTCTTCGGTTGAGTTTAGACGTGCTGTCAGCGCCGCGCCAGGCGCTTCGTACGCGCACTCGGCTGGCCGCGCGGGCGTACCGAGGCGGAAACCCGCGGGCGGCTGCTCTGAGAGCCTCAGGCCCGCGGGCGCTCGAAGAACAGCGCGTACATCTGGCCCGCGCCCATTCTCCGGTTCACCTCTTGCATCACGAAGAAGACCGCGAACAGCATCGCGACGCAGAGCACCACGGCGAAGAAGCGGGCCGCGTCGAAGCGCTGATGAAACAGTGCGAGCCCGCCGCCGAGCGATCCGCTCTCGCGGTAGCCTTCGATCAGATGCTCCGTGATGCCGAGGATAATCACGCTGGCCGTGTAGAGGACGACCTTGCCGCCCACCACCACGGCGCGCGGATAGCCGTGCGACCGCGCCCAGTCCCGCTGGTCGAGAATCAGCGAAACCTTGGCGGCGAACAGCGCGCCCAAGATTGCGTTCGATATCACGCGCAACTCAATTGAATACTCGGCGACGAACAGCTTGACCATCAGCAGGATCAGCGCGAAGCCGACCAGGAAAAAGAGCGCCGCGGGCGCCATCGCTTCGAGCTCATGCGCGACCCATCGCGCGAGTTTTCGCGGCCCGGCCGCGATGGCGGTGATTGTGGATTGCGGCGCCATTGATGCGGAACTCGCGACTGAGCCAGTTTACCCGGTCGCGTTAGTTTCGCAAACGGCCAAAGCAGATGCGGCGGGCGGTCACGAGTCAATGCGGCTCTTAACCCGCGGGCTCTTTGCCAATGAGGTCTGCCATCTCGAAAAACCGGTTTTCAAATCTGTCTAAGAACTTGAATGCTTCCCGACTTGCAAGCCTCACTCCCGCTTTGGAAGCCTCCTTGACAAAGGCACGGCGGAGCTCTTTCTTTTCTGTCGAGAAGAGGTCAGCAAGCGACGCCAAAGCAGAATTCAGAGTATGACAGTCGAGCGATCCCACTACAACTTCAACCCCACCTATAGCGTCTCGGCGGGGATTACCTACATGCACATCTCGAACGCGTATCTGTCGGAGCCCAAGTACTATAACCACGGCGTCAACGTGATCGGTCCGAGTATCG
>CABEBO010000034.1_pt1 | contig 8940 bp, 9 predicted proteins | sample 3132601 | NCBI WGS metagenome assembly CABEBO01 (sample SAMEA5534345, study PRJEB31848) | metagenome | biome: tundra; feature: field; material: soil | place: USA | collected 2013-05 | depth 0.45 m
GCGACGCCTGAGGGCCCGCGAATTCATTTTGTGATTGATCCCGCGCCGACGACGGCCCCGAATCACGAGCAGCTCGATGCCGCCGCTGAGTCCGCCCGGCGCGAGCGGGTGACCGTTATCGCGCTGGTCGCGATGCTCTTCTACCAGGGCTTCGCGGCCTCGATTGTCTCGGTCGCGTCGCCGTGGATCGGATCGAGCTTCCACCTCGACGGCGCCGGAATTGCCCGCCTGTTCACCTGGATCTCGCTGTCTGCCCTGGGCGCGCTCGCGCTCTCGCGGATGATCGATCGCTACGGACGCCGCCGCATGATCCTGTGGTGCGTCGCCACGATCCCCATTTGCAGCATCGGCACGGCGCTCTCGACCAGCTTTGCCGCGTTCACCGCATTTCAGATCGCGCTCTACGCGGTCATCGGCGCCGCCGGCGCCGGCTGTATCGTGATGCTGTCCGAGGAGCTCCCCATCGCACGTCGCGCGCGCGGCCAAAGCTTCGGCGGTGTGGCAGCCTCGGTGGGCGCCGGATTCTGCGTTTTCCTCATGCCGATCTTCGTGGCGTACGGATGGTCGTGGCGATGGATGTTTGTGATTTCGGCGGCTGGCATCGCGATGCTGCCCGCGATGGCGCGGCTGTTGCCCGAGAGCGAGCGATGGGAGCTTTCCGACGCGTCGGGAATCACCGCCAGAACGCATTTTTACGACGTCTTTCAGCCGCTTTACCGGGTACGCTCGATCACGATGATCGTATGCGCGCTGGCCGCTGCAATCTCGACGACGGCCGCCAACGCGTTCGGCTACTACCACGCGGTCTCGGTGGTCGGATTGTCGGCGGCATCCACTAGCGCGATGACGATCGTCGCCGGCGGAATAGGATTGCTCGGCTTCCCGCTCGCCGCGTGGACGTCCGAGCGATTCGGCCGCGTGCCGACTGTTGTCGGCTTCGGAATTTTCATCACCGTCGGACATATATGGTTTTACTGGGGACCGCCGGCGCATTTCGCGTGGCCGTTGATATGGCTGGCGACCGGCTACTTCTGGTTCAACGTATGCGACAACGGGGCCTCCGTCGCGACCAACGCCGCGGGGACAGAACTGTTTCCCACCCCGCTGCGCGGCACGATGATCGGCTGGTTCGCGCTGGTAGGCGCCATCGGCGCCGTAATTTCCAATGCCGCGGTAGCGATACTGGCGAACGCGATGGGCGGGATGTCGATCGTTGTCGGCGCGCTGTCGATTGTCGGAATCCCCGCGGCGATCCTGTTCGGCCTGATGATCGACGAAACCCGCGGGATGTCGCTCGAGATGGCCGCCAAGGAAGATGAATTCATCGCGTCGGAGAACTGACCCCCCGCCCGCCGCCCCTACTCGCCTCGCCCTTTATCGGGAGAGGCCGACACTCGTCTTCGAGCGTCGGGTGAGGGACCAAATTCCAAATTCCTCTCGCGTCCCTCCTCTCCGTCATCCCGAGCGAAGCCGAGGGACCCCGGATCTTTTTTCTTTGCCGCGTGCCCGTGGCACCGCCCTGACAGGAGAGCTTTGCATAACCGGATGTTGGTGCTGGAGCTACACGCGCTGGCACCCTCTTTTTTTGTGTCATTCTAGAGCGCTTCCGGATGACTTCCTTCCACCAGCCGAAGCCCTGAGCGCAGCCGAAGGACCCTGTTAGAGCTTTTTTTTGTGTCATCCCGACCGAAGCGGAGGGACCCCGGATCTTTTTCCTTTGCCTCGCCCGCTCAGTTGCGGGAGAGGCCGCGCCAACGGTGCGGGTGAGGGCGCTCTATTTCGCGCGCGATTCAGGGTTCCGCCTCTGCCAACGGGTGAATATTCATATCCTGCCGTCCGACCTGGCCCGCCCCCGCCCCCGCACTTGGTGGCATTTGATCGAATCGGACGCACTCGCGACACAATATCGGGCTACTGCTCGCCCCTTACGGCATTCGTTCTCGGCGAGAGATCATACTCGGGTGGGAAATGGTTCGCATCGTGCGCATACCTAATAGTCATGACTCGGTGCAAAGCGGTAGTGGGCTGCGACACACTCATATGCCCGGTTGACGGCTACCTCTATGTCGGAGAGCGCTGAGTTTAGTTCCGTATCGAAGAACTTCAAATTCGTCCGACCTGTGTGAACGAACTTATTGCGATCCTCGATCAGCGCTTCGATAGAATCAAATAGCGACGTCCTTCGCCTTCGGTACGGCTTTCGCATCGCGGCAGCCAAATCAAGCTTACGGTCGAGTAAACGGAAGGCCTCTGCAATAGAACTCGGGCGCTGAAAAGAAAAACTGTCTGCTACAACTCGTGCAATTAGTTGGGACTCAAGTATAACTTGCTCCAGATGTTCGTGACTTAGACGGGCACGCCTGAGAACGGCTTCTCTATCTTTCGTATATGTCAAAGCAGCGGCAAACGTTGACCTGAAATATTCCTCCCATATTGCAACCACGTAGGGCAGCAAGAAATTGTTGGAGAGAAGGCGAGGATTCAACTCGTCCATGAAATCCAAGCCAGAAGAGGCTTCCAGCGCAATAGTACCCTGGAACTTTCGGCTCGTTAGATAAACCCGAGCCCTACCGAGGGCATTGTGAAATCGCCATCGAGCGATGAAACAACCGGAAGACAAAGGCGGGGGGGGCGGCGCATCGGGACGCCAGTAACGGTTGCGGCCGGCATCCGTGGTGAAGTCCCCGCCGAGCAAGTCTCGGATGAGCTTGAGCGTCTTGTTCTGTTGCGTGAGGTCCCAGTAGCTTCTGCCCGCCCTTGATCTGGTGGTTAGCGTAATTCTGCCACTCGACACTCGATAAATATCTAATTCGACTCCTACGTAAGAGTGGTAGTCCTTTTCCTCGTACCAGAAGTAGCTTCCGATTCTGCCAGGTACATCGAGGCTGTCATTGATGTTCTTGTAGCCCAGCAATCCGACGATATCTCGAATCTGGACCAGTGCAACCGCCTTTGGAAGCACGCTCTCGGAGTTGTAGCTCATGCGACGAAGGCCGCGAAGCGCATCCCGCGCCCGCGATGAGCAGACCCATATGCCCAAAGTATCACTGATGCAATGCTTCTTTCTGCCAACGTCTCACGCCACCTTTATACAGCGCGACATCTCCATCTGGTTTTTAACACTGGCTACCCGTGCCAACGGGCGCGCCGCCTTAACAGGGTGTTGATAAAGTACCGAGATCCGCAAATTGGTCGGATTCAGCGAAGAGTAAACGCGTCATGGGATCACCAAAGATCAATAAGAGCGTAGCAAAATCCGCCTGTCGGTATTTTTCAACATCCTGTTAGAGGTCCGCCAGATCGACGAAGCCCTCTTTTTTCCCGCGCGCGATCGCGTCGTCGATGAGTCTCCAGAAGCGCTTGTTCTGGGACAGCGCCAAGGCTTCGAGGTCGGTGTCCTCGGTGACCGGCACCAGTGCCGCGCACGGCCGGCCGTTCTTGGTGATCAGGACCGAGCCGCTTTTGGGCAGCTCCTTGACGTAGCGGCTGAACCGCGTTTTCACCTCGCGAATGTTCTCGATTCTCATAGAGTCACCCTCCTGCCGCCGATGAAAAGCTGGTTGCCACGCTTGCGTCCGATTGCGTCGACGAAGCGCAGTTCGACCCGCTTGTTCAACATACAGCGTGCCATCTCCATCTGGCTTTTAACACTGGCCCGTCGTGCCAACGACCGCTGCCGTCGCAACGGCAATCGAAAAATCTGTGCAACGCATCCTCTTCTCACTCATGCGGCCGAGAGCGAAAGACCGTCTGCGGGATTTCGCGATTCACACCGCGCCGTCGCCGCAGCGACCGCACCGCGCGTAGCGGTCCTTTCACTGGGTGCAGAGCCTGTCCTGAGCGAAGCCGAAGGAGGTCACCCCTGCCGTGGCAACGAGCGCGCGATCAGACGCACCTGTGGGCGCCGAAAAAACTACGCCGTGAATATGCTGCGCGCCTTGTTTTCTGGAGCATCCCGGATGATCCCCGCTTTTTTCCCAACGTATCGCTTTACCGAGACCCCGCGCTCTGCTTTGCGCGCCTGAGCCAAATCGAAAGCAAGCTGCATTCGCATCAGGTGCTCCATCTTCGGCCCAAACGCCTTCTCGACCCGCAGGCCCATCTCACTCGTAAGCGCCGCTTTCCCGTTCAGCAGGCTCGAAAGTGCCTGCCGCCCGACCCCGAGGACCTTCGCGGCCTCGGTCACTGTCAGTCCGAGCGGCTCGATCACCTCTCGGCGGATTAAACCGCCGACATGCGGCGGATTATTCATCGGCATGATTCCCAATGCCTCCTTCAATGATAGTCAACAAAATCAAGATCGAATGCGTCACCTTCCTCAAACCGAAAGATCACGCGCCAGTTTCCGCTCACGGTCACGCTCCAAAACCCCTTCAATTCCCCCTTCAGCGGATGCAGTCGCCAGCCCGGGAATAATCCAACTTCGTCCGGGCGTGCCGCCTCGTCGATCGCCAGGATAATGTCGGAGATTTTCTCTACCAGGGCCGCTGGAAGATCCCGGCCGTCCCCGCTTCCGTACAGCCGCCTCAAACCTCTGTGCCGAATCGAACGGATGCCCATCCGGAACGATTATCGCCTGTCGCGCGACAGGCGTCAAGTTATCGCCATTCGTGTTTCGTTCTCCTGAACTAAAAACGTTTCACGTGAAACGTTTTTGTCAAAACCCCAGCAGGGCAGCACCATTTCTGACCACTTCTTAAAAATTTGACTGCCATTGCGCAACGCCGGATCCGGGATTCTTCCCCTTCGGCTGCGCTCAGGGCTTCGGCTGGTGGAAGCGGAGTTATCCAGAAGCGCTCTAGAATGACACGAGGAGAGTTCTAGCAGGGACCCTACGAGTACCCAGGGTAAACTCCGCCCGCATCCTTTTCTTAGGATCGGGTGCAGGGGTCACTCTTGCCATCGCGTAGTCGCGAAAAGATGCGCTGCGCAGATTTTCGCGTCTTCTCACTGCGGGTGCAGGGGCCGCAGCCCCTGCCCAAGGAGGTGCAGAACCCACGGTGGGTTCCGCATCTAGCGGCCACGCACCGCTCATTCGACGGTCAGCTTCGTCTCCGCGAATTCCTTCGTTTCGAAATCCCAGGCGAACGCCGCGGCGCGCGCGAATTTGCCGGCCCGAATCGACATCACGATGTAAACGATACCGGGATAGTCGGGCTCGGGTGGATCGAATGAGCACGCCTGCGCGCGATCGGTCGCCGAAAAGTACGCGTCGTGATCGGGATGCGAATGGTAAACGGCGCGGATCGCGAGCTTGCGGCGATCGGCCTCGAGCATCACCGCCAGATGCTCCTTCGGCTCCATCAGGAAAGCCATGCGCGCATCGCGCGGGAAGGCAGCCGGGTCTTCGGCGTGCATGCGGTTCTGGATGTTGGCGACCGGGCGGACTTCCTCGACCGAGTTTTCGTTGTCGCCGATGATGAAGCCGCAGCATTCGAAGGGAAACTCGTGCTCAGCCTGTGCGACGATCGCGTCCATGCTCGCGCGGCGTATCGATGCTGCCTTCATCGTTGCTTCTTTTTTTGAGTGACGCGTTCCGCAGCTCGGACGAGCCGAGTGAGTATCCGATTCGTCTCCGCGTTGAGGCCGAGGCGATCGGCAAGCTCGACGATCTTGCCGTTGAGCGCGTCGATCTCGGTGCGCCCGCGAACGTGAAGATCGTGCAGCATCGTCGGCCGATGGCTGAACGTCGGCGGAATCATCTGCTCGTAAAAAACTTTTCGATATTCCGCCGGACTCGAAAAGGGCAGGGCGATGCCGAGAGCGCGCGCGACCGCGAATGCCTCCTCGATCGCGCAATCCATTATAGGCTTCACGTCCGGATCCTCGGCGAGCGCTCCATAATGCTGCTGCAAGATTGCGCCGAGCGGATTCAGCGCCACGTTATACAGAACCTTGGTCCACAGCACGGGCATGATGTCGTCAACACCGACCGCGGGAACGCCGGCGGCGTCGATCATTGCGGCGATCGCGCGAGCGCGCGTCGCCAGTGCCGGCGAGTCCTCGCGATGAATCGCGGGCGCGGGTCCGATTGCGACCGGCTGCGCGAAAACCGTCACGTGCGCGCTGCCCGGCGTGGGTATTTCCGCGCCGAAGATCACGCGCGCGCCCAATACCCGCCGCCGTCCGAAGCTTTCGATCAACAACTCGATATTGCCCAGGCCATTTTGCATCGAGACGACCGCGCCGTCGTCGCTCAAATGGTCGGCCAGCCCAGCCGCCATCGATTCGGTGTCATAACTCTTGACCGCGCAGAGGATTACTCCGAACCGCCTGCCAAGTTTCGCGGCATCGTCGGCGAGCCGCATGCCGGCGACGGTTCGATCGCCAAGCAGTCCCGAAATTTTTAAGCCTCCGCGTGCAATCGCCTCGAGATGCGCTCGCCGGCCAAGCAGCGTGACGTCGTGCCCTGCATCATGCAGCATCCCGCCGAGAATCGAGCCAATCGCGCCGGCGCCCGCGACCAAGATGGAAGAATTGGACATCGTGTCGAAATTATCGGTATCCGATTCGCCAGACAACGCCACCGCTGGCGGTTGTTCGACCGCTGGCCGCGATGACTTGCTCCCCTTCTTGCGGCTCTGATAGTTTTGGCTGTCTGGCGCGCGCATAGCGCGCGTTCGTATTTTCGGGCTTCGATCCTAACGTCCCCGTCGTCTAGCTCGGCCTAGGACACCGGCCTTTCACGTCGGTAACATGGGTTCAAATCCCATCGGGGACATTCAATTTTTTCGACTCACGTTCCTGCGAAACGACAGGGTGCTCCCGACACGATGCGGTCATTTGTACCGCAGCGCTTCAATCGGATCGAGCAGCGAGGCTTTGCGTGCGGGATACCAGCCGAAGAACACACCGACCGCCGCCGCCTCGTCCACCTTGGCCTGGAAGGGACGCGGGTCGATTTTGGCGATGAGTTGGCCAGCCTTAACCGGAGTGTTGAAATCAGCGTAGATCGCGATGATCGGCCCTGAATCGTAGCTGCCGATCTGCACTGTCGTAACCGGATTGACGGTACCGGTCGCGGTGACCGAGCGAACGACAGTACCGCGGTCAATCGCGGCAGTCGTGTATCGCGGCTGGGGCGTATTGCGGAGAAGGTAATAAAACGAAACTGCTCCCACGGCCAGGACCGCGACGGCGATCAGCCAGAAACGCTTCGCAGCCAGTGGATTTATGGTCACCTGGAGGACAGAGCCTCCGCTGTGCCAGACCGAAACGGGCGATTCGCGATTGAATCCAAATCAGGTGTAGCTAACGGCGCCATTGGTGAAACGTTTCGTTGGATGCTCTCGAGTCACAATCAACCAAATTCCTTCCCGACTGTGGCGCTGCGCAAAATGCTGAGGCGCGATAAGGGCATCTATCGCCGCAGCCCGGAATCGGAGTGGCGGACTGTAGGCAATTAGGCGGATTGACTTCCGCACGCTTGCGTTTTAATAGCGGTTCGTGGAAAGCTCAGTCTGGCTGGTATTTTTAATCGAGCCAGGGGTAAAACGTTTTAAGGCTCTTACGGAGGTTCGAATGCAATTGGGGATAGTGGGGTTTCGCAAAACGGTCGTCACCGGGGGTATTGCATTGTTGGCCCTCGCGGCCTTGAGCTTGCCGGGGGAGGCAGGCGTCAAGCCGGGCGACTTCATCACTCCGGACAACGCGTCGCAGGTGAAGGATCTTGTTTCGCCGGGCGTATTCTACAAAGTGCGGCGCGGGATGACGATGAAAATAGTCCCCACCGAGCGCATCGATTGGCCGCCTCCGTACAAGGACGCTACCGAGAAATATTCGTCGCAGGTGCAGCTCTCGAAGGATCGTCGCACCGTCATCGGCTATGTCGCCGGCCAGCCCTTCCCGCTGATCGACGCGAACGATCCCGACGTGGCCACCAAGGTCGTCTGGAACGCCATGTGGCGTCCGATCAGCAATGACGACTACGACCTGCGATATTACGATTGCGAGACGGTTTACACCGGCCTCAACAAGCCCTACTTTGCAGTCGATTACCTACAGCTGGGGCACTACGCCGGTTATGACCTCGTCGGCCGAACCGAGGTCGAGCCGATTCCCGTCGATCCCGACTTCAAGAATACCAACCGCCTGTGGTTGTTCCTGAACGGTCCCGAACTCGCGCCCCAGAACGAACGTGGCACCACTCTGCTGCGTTACCGGTACGCCGAACCGACTCATGGCGACGACACCTGGGCCTGGTCGCCCGGCTCGCGGCGCCTGCGCCGTCTGAACGAGGCGCTAAATTCGAGCGCGACCGGCGTGAACCCCTGGTCCCCCGATCACTATTCGGGTTTCAATCCCAAGATCGAACAGTACGACTATAAGTTCGTTGGCGAGAAGGAGATGCTCGGGTCGGTTGACGCCGAGCATTCACCGGAAGTGCGATGCCCCACCGACGGCGGCGGCAGTGCATGCCCCGAGCGTTGGCAGATGCGCCACATGTACATCGTGAGCGCCGCGCCGCGGCGCAGCGTTAACAACGGCGAGGCGATCGATTCCAAGACGATCGTCTACATGGATTCAGAAATGTGGTTCGAGCCGTACGTCGATACCTACGATCGCCGCGGTGAGCTGTTCCGCAACCACATCTACTGGCTCACGTATCGCGATCGTCCAGTGCCCGACGCGAAAATCGCTATCTATCCTTTCAAGCGCGAATTCGTCGTCGGCGCCTGCTCCACCGATGTGCAGAGCGGCCAGGCATCGATGTGCTACCTGCCCGGCCACGATACGCCCGAGCGCGAATGCTGGTACATCAACATGGGTGCGGTGGATCGAGCGTTCTTCACCACCGAAGCAGTGGTGAAGATGTCCGAAACCGGGCACATGTAGTAAGCGGCCGCGAGGCGAATCGCCTTACGATTCGGATTGCACGACGCCGGCAGGAGCATTCACTCCTGCCGGCGTTTTCTTTTCTCTCACGCGCGGGCGTCGATT
>CABEBO010000039.1_pt1 | contig 8613 bp, 9 predicted proteins | sample 3132601 | NCBI WGS metagenome assembly CABEBO01 (sample SAMEA5534345, study PRJEB31848) | metagenome | biome: tundra; feature: field; material: soil | place: USA | collected 2013-05 | depth 0.45 m
TTTTCCGCGTTCCTGTGCTCGGCCGACCAAGTGTAATTGAAGCTGCCGGTGATGACGGTCGCACCGTCGACGATCATGACCTTGTTGTGCATCAGACCCGGCACGGTATCCACGAGGACAGGTACGCCGGCGGAAACAAGGCGCCCCACGGCGTAAGTCTCGCTTCGATCTTCCTTAAGCTGGCTGCGATCCACGATGGCGCGCACGTCAATGCCCCGGTGCTTCGCGTTGCCCAAGGCGCTCACGATCTCTCGCGACGTGAGCGCGTACATCTGGACGAGAACCGTCTTGCGTGCCTCGTCGATCGCTTGAACGACAGTGGCCAGCGGGTCGCAGCCGCCAGGAAGCGGCGGCGAGAAGCAGACCTCAATTTGCCCGGCCGATGCCGGGGCCGAGGCAAGCTGAGCGGCCAAAATAGCGGCGAGAAGCAGCCGCAAACTCCTTGTGAGAAAACGGTCTCGCATGTCCCGCTCTTTCAAATCAGCTTTCTAACCAGTCCGTCTATCTCAGCCATCAAGTCTCCCAGTTGTTCCCTAACCCATGCGCGCCGCTGGGCCAGGTGCTTTGGAAACTCGCCCGCCGCTAGGAACGTTTCTTCCTGCGCTCCGCCCAGCGCTTTTTCATGGCTTCCGACAAACGCCTTCTGCCTTCTGGCGTGATCCCTCCACGCCGCCGACCAGGCCCTCGCGCGCCGCCCGCCCGCTTCTTCGTAATAGCCGATGACGACGCTATTCCGCCCAGAGCTTCGATAGCCCGGACAATCCGATCTCTTTCTGCTTTCAGCTCTGACAAGATCTTCTGTAAATCCAAGGTGTGCTCCTTTCGTTTAGCTGATCGCCTTAAGTTGCCCAATTCGGAAGTGATTTCCGAAATAGTTTACGCGTTGGATAATGTCAGTGGCGGTCCAAGTTCGCAACCCGGTCTTATGAAGGTCCTTGGTATGTTTTCCGAGTCCTCGCTTTAGTAGCCCGCTTCGACGGAATAGCTCGGATTCTAAGGCGTAACTGGCCGCATTCCTAGGTTCTGCACTCCAAAGGCAAGGTTCTGGATAGGAAAAACTGCGCGTTCACGACTGGACTGTGCGCGGCGACAGAGCAATGTGTCTGTCCACCTGCCGGGAGGCGGGCAGTCATGCGAAACGTATCGGACAAGGAGCGCGAAAAGCTCTCCGCAGAAATCGCCGGGCTTGAATCTCTCGATCTCACCCAGCTGAGATCCCGGTGGAAGCTTCTCTACGAAATCGAAGCACCCCCGCATCTGAGCCGGGACCTGCTCATGCGAGCGGTTGCGTACCGTATGCAGGAGAATGTGTTGGGTGGCCTCAAACCGGCGACCCGCCGATTGCTTGAGCGCGTCGCTGAAGGCGCCCGGACACGCAAGGCGACCAAGGTCGTGCCGATGCGGAAAGTCGGCCCAGACACAATCCTGATCCGGGAATGGGGCGGTACGCGACATGAGGTCATGGTGGTCGAGAACGGAGCGATGTTCCGCGGCAAGCGTTACCGTTCACTCTCTCAGGTGGCTCGTGTAATCACCGGCAGCCACTGGTCGGGACCTCTGTTCTTTGGGCTCAAGGCACCGGCAAAGGAGGCAGGCAATGGAGCACGCTAATAACGCTATCCGCCGCTGCTCCGTCTACACGCGGAAGTCCTCCGAAGAGGGCCTCGAGCAGGACTTCAATTCGCTGCATGCACAGCGCGAGGCCTGCGAGGCATTCATCAAGAGCCAGCAGGGCGAAGGCTGGAGACTCGTCAAGACGGCCTACGATGACGGCGGCGTCTCCGGCGGCACTATGGAGCGACCGGCATTGCAGCGGCTCCTCGAGGACATTCGCCATGGCCTGATCGATGCCGTGGTCGTTTACAAGGTCGACCGGCTGACCCGATCGCTGGCCGATTTCGCAAAGATGGTCGAGGTCTTCGACGCGCAGGGCGTCTCGTTTGTGGCGGTCACGCAGCAGTTCAACACCACCACCTCGATGGGCCGGCTGACCCTCAATGTGCTGCTGTCATTCGCACAGTTCGAACGCGAGGTTACGGGAGAGCGGATCCGGGACAAGATCGCAGCCTCGAAGCGAAAAGGAATCTGGATGGGTGGTTGTCCGTCGATCGGGTACGACGTCCGCGATCGCCGTCTGGTCGTCAATCAGGCGGAAGCCACCACCGTACGACAGATCTACCACCGTTATCTGGAAGTTGGGTCTGTCCCGAAGCTGAAGAAGGATCTCGACCGGGACGGTGTCGTGTCAAAGATCCGAGTCTCCAGGAAGGGAATCAGATCGGGCGGGCGGAGCTTTTCGCGCGGCGCGCTCTACGAACTGCTGTCTGTGGCGAATCTCAATTCAGGCGGCAATCGGGGTCTCAAACAAGCCATGGCAGTGCCGCTGCCAGGAATATGACTCAACTTTTGCGATCGCATGAGGAGGTGCACCGCTGCGTTGAGCAGGCGTAGCTCCCGCCAACCCGGTGTGACACCGATATTGGTTGTAATAGGTTTTGTAATCGTCGAGCTTCCGCTCGAGATCGCTTCGGTTCCAAAATAAGGTACGATCGAGGTACTCTCGTCGGAGCGTCCCGATCAATCTCTCAACGAAAGGATGGGAAGTAGGCGTACAGGGAATGGTTTTGATTTCTTCAACTTCAAGTATACGAAGGTTCGCACGCCACCGATGAAAGCGAAACAGTGGATCGTTATCTGAGGAAAGGTATTTCGGCGGTGTCCGCTTCTCAATCGCGCGATTGAACATGCGGCAGACGACCGGACCGTCGAGATGAGCCGGCGCGACGCCAGAGCCGATGATGCGGCGGGTGAATACGTCCATCACGATCATGATCCAGTAGCTCTTGAGCAGGATTGATTCACAGCGAAAGAAATCGACGCTCCATAGGCTGTCCTTCGCGTGCCCAATGACAGTGAGCCAAGAAGGGCCATCACCACCCGGTACCGGTCTGCAATACCGGATGAGGATGCGCCGGACGACATCCTTATTGGTTTCGATACCGAATGCACTCGATATTTGCTCAGCAATCTTCCGGCAGCCAAAGCGGGGGTTTCGCCGCTTCATCTCGACGATCGCATCGATCAGTTCTTTTGAGGGACCTTTGGGTCCAGGGCGATGACGTTTTCTCGAGTTATAAAGGAGGTAATACTTGCGCTTCACCAGGGCTTGGTGAAAGTAAAGAAGCGTGGAAGGCTTCAGTATCACGGCTATCTTGTTCAAGCGTTCGCGTGACACTAAGAGCGCACAAAATCCTAGCGTCAGCCGATCCCATGACGTCAGATTCGGAGCACGTTGCCGCGAACGCTTCATGATAAGCAACTGGTGTTTGACCGCGAGTGATTCTGCCGCCACTGTCCGGAGACCGCCCGGCCTGGCAAGCTTCGCCAGCGTCACCAGCAGATGGGCGGTCAATATGAATATTTCTCGCATCAAAGCGAACTTTACCGGTAAGTGAAGGATTCACAAGTCTGCGCTACAGAAATGGTTTCTGTCAGAATCAACAATTCGCCACAGACAGGGTAATGCCTCGGCGTTTCTTCCCTGTCGATGCGCGCTGGCGGATGGCGTCCCCGTCTTCTCGGCAGCGAATGGCGAGTAAGCCTCCACCAGCGCTGTTTCGCGGGGCAGTTCATCAGCTTGGTAGGTTGATTGTCGGCGTAGCTTGACGGGGAGCGAACCGCGATGTTAGTATTCGAGGTGGCCACTCGTGCCGAATGATCTGACCGATCGCCCAGACCGGGCAAGCAACGTCTGACCGAATCATAGCCCTGATCGGAGGAGCCCATAACGGGTTCAATCGAAGCTCATCAGATTGACTGAGGGCCAAGGGTTTCGCTCAAGCGCTAACTGAGCCGCTAGCTACTGTGCGGACGCGTGGAATCATCACACAGTAATGAGAGCGCGACGCGAAGGGCGCGTCGCAGGTGAGAATTATAAAGAATGACTGACAAAAATGAGCGCGTCGGTGTCCATGATCCGACATTGGCAAAGGAGCCGACCTCAGCACGTTTCAGCCTCGAGGACATACTCGAGCAGGTAAAGGAGCAGACGAGCGTCGGAAACATCGTCCGCTCAGAGGGTGAAGCCTTGGCCTCAAAAAAACAAATCGCCGCGAATCGTAAAAACGCAAAACGCAGCACCGGTCCACGCACGGGTGCAGGCAAAACGAAGTCAGCGATGAACTCCACTCGGCACGGATTCCGTGGGCAATTCCGTCTAGTTGAAGGCGAGGACCCGCAAGAGTTCTCCAAGTTTGCGGAGGGAGCCCGCGACGTTTTGAAGCCCGAGGGTGAGGTCGAGGAATACTATTTCGATCGCTGGACCAAAGATGTGTGGCTGCTCGATCGTCTCGACAACGTCCTATCAGCGCTGCTAGTGAAAGAAGAATCACTTGACGATCTGTCTCCCGACGATATTCTGAACATTATCGAGTCCCTTGATGTCCTGTCTGGTCGAGCGTTCGATAAGATTCAAACAATCGAAAAACGTATGAACGAGCCGACAGCGCGGTGCGACGGCAACAGGCAGGCCATGGACCAGAATAAGCGCGACGCCGGTTCCATCTGGAATGCCCAGTCAGTGCGCGACATGTCGGAGATCGAGAGAGGCGTGGAGTTGGAATCGCTCGGGACAGTCTTTATCAAGCATCTAATTCACCGCTTGTCCAAGATGAGCTCGGCCCCGAACAAAGCTTGGTCTGCTCAAACACCCGCCGAAGCGGATCGCCCCGAAGGCGAACTTGACGCGCCATCCACTGACGAGGCCATCAATAAGATGGCGCGAGCGTTTTCCCGCAATCGAGTATCCGTCGCGCTTGCGTTACGTTACAGAGTCAAATTTGAACGGTCGCGCGACAACGCGCTGCATGAACTTCAACGCTTCCAAGCCGCCCGCCACGGCCAAGCGGTCGCCGCGCCAAAGGTAGTGGACGTCAACGTGAATTTCAGCGGCAAAGAGGATGAGACTAAAGGCAAAATTACCAAACGAAGCCAATCCTAGCTTTGACCAACGTCCTTAAGAAATGGTGGGTCACCTGAGGACGTATTTGCTGAGGATGGTTCTAGTGAAAGGCCAGCGACCGGATTCCCACCCAGGAGTCAGCCGCTAGTCACCAAAAATGGGCGACGGAATGCGGCGTTTTCGGACAAACTCGCTGCCTGCGCGACTTTGCCCCACCGAGGGGCAAAGCGGACCAATCCGGCCACATCTGAACACAATCAGCGGCCAGAATCCTTGGACTTTCGGGGGTCTCCGAAGGGTTCAAATCCCTTCTGCTCCTGCGCGTTTCAGGGCGGTTCGAACCCTCTTGAACGCTGACTCGCCTGATGTTCACGGGTCGCCTGTGATGCCGCCAACTGTGTCGGTTCTGTGCCGTGGGCTCGTTTGGAGAGAGTTGGCGACCATCACCCGCTGGATCAGAACGCCCTTGGTTCTTTGGGGTTTTTCGTATTGGATTGGTGTGGCTGATGGCCCGGAAAGGCATGTGAGGCAAGCGCTCTAACCGGGCTGAGCTATGCGTCCACCGGAGGGTGGGATTATCGCGCCGCGCGCGCAGCCTCGCAAGAGTGCGCCCCATCTTCGCCACGATGTTGGTCGGCGTGCTGGTGGCATGGGCTATCGCCAAAGACATTGAGGAATCTAGAAAAATGCGCCAACAAAAAAGATTAAGGGGGAAACTCCGTAGTCCGACCTGACATCGTGGTTCACGTTCGCGGCAACGACGCGCGCAATCTGCTCGTCTTAGAACTAAAGAAACGGCAAGACTCGGATTGCAATCGCGAGCACATACGCGCCTTTCGTGAGCAGTTTGACTACACGTTCGGCGCAACGATCGTCTGCGCGATAGGAGATGCGGGCAAGATTCGCCGTTCCAGATGGTTCGATGAGCGGAACCCAGATGGCATCTGAATTTTGCAGGCCGTCCGCACTCGTCCGGCTTGGTCCGAACTGGTCCGCGATCCCGGTTCATCCCGCGCGATCCCACTTGATCCCGGCATTTATGGGCAACCGTGCGAGTTTATGGGCAGGTCAGCGATGTTGGGCAAAGCCGCGCTACCCGTTTCCGTTTTCTCATTTCGAACGCGCCGTGCGCGAACGGGCACAAGGGTGGATTGCAGGCGGCAATCTTGTGTTCGAATCGATGATCAGGCGCGGTTATCCCAAAGAGCGCGGACGAATGATGACGCTGGTCGTCGATCTCGACGCGTTCAGGCCGCTTGCACCGGAGCGCAAGCAAACGGTCGCGCGCGATATCGGTTTGCGTCCCCCGATTGTCGCCTATGTCGGCAGACTGACCCACGCGAAGGGAATCGATCTAATGATGCGCGCGATGGAGGCAGTCGGCGGCTCGACGCCGTGGAGCTTGCTGGTCATGGGGGGAGGTCCGATGGAAGGCAATCTTCGCCGATCGTGATCACCTGGCACAGCGACGTAGCGCGCCAGCAGCGATTGGCCCGCCTGTATCAGCCGCTGGAACGAATCCTGCTCGAGCGATGCTCGGCGATTGTCGCAACCTCACCGGCTTACATCGCCGGCTCGCCGGTGCTGCGCATGCACGCCAACCGGTGGCATTTGATTCCCTACGGAATCGACGCCGGGCAATTCGACGACGATCGTGTTGACCAGTCCATGGCCGAGAAGCTGCGCCAGCGCTTCGGACCGAGGATGATTCTGTCAGTGGGACGCCTGGTCTATTACAAGGGAATAAAGTTTCTTATCCAGGCGATGGCGTGTGGCAGACCGGTGGTAAACACGCAGATTGATTCGGGCGTTCCGTACGCATCGCTCGACGGCGTCAGCGGTTTTACGGTGCAGCCCAAGAGTTCCGATGCAATGGCGACCGCACTCAACCGGTTGTTGGACAACCCCGAGCTGCGCATGCGGATTGGGCGCGCCGCGCGCGAGCGCGCCGTCGCTGAATTCGGAATCCGTGAAATGGCCGCGCGAACGCTCGAGCTCTATCGCAGCGTGCTTTTTACGGATAATCGCAACCGGATTCGCGGTGACGCGGCACCGCTTCAGAGCGATCATTGCGCGGCTAATAAAGATGGGCACGCGGCATTCCGCCATACGGAGGCAGGAACTTAATGCAGGGGCGAAGCCAAATGAAATTTTCGAGGATTGCTTCGCTGTTCACGCTGGCGATGCTGACGATTGCGACGGCGGTTCCGGCCGCCCACGCGCAAAATACCGTCGGCATGATCGCGCAAATTCAGGGAGCGGCGCAAATCCAACGCAACGGCGGGACAATCGCAGCCGCGCAGAACATGGCCGTCATGCTGCACGATAAGATTGTAACCGAGCCGAACGCATCGCTGACGATCGGCCTGATCGATAACAGTTCCCTACAATTGGGCGCATCGGCAACCCTCACGATAGATGAGAGCGTGCTGGTGAACGGAGTCGGTGCACCGAGCAAGGTCGGACTGCTCGGCGGTCGGCTGCGCTCGATAATCGTCGGCGCGATGCGCGGCAGTTCGACGACGTTTGAAGTTCACACACCCAACGCCATCCGAGCGGTTCGAGGAACCGATTGGACTGAAAATTACGGCGAACAGCCGCGCCAACGATACCCGGATTGCCGTCAGTTCACTGACGTCGACGTCCAGGACGGCACGGTGCAGGTCTGCAATACTGCTACTCCCCCCGAATGCCAGGATGTCCACGCCGGTCATCACACCACGGTCGCATGCGGCGGATTCTTCGCCGGCGGTGCGAGCGGCTTGGGCGCCTTCGGTGCGACAGCGCTCGGAGCAGGCTTGGCGGGCGGCGTCGGTGCGGGTATCGCGGCTGGGGCTGGGGCTGGAGCGTTTAGCAGCCCTGACAACAGGCAGCAGCCACCACATCATCCGGTCTCCCCGATTGAATGATTGTCCCTCGGGCGCGAAATTTGATCTGACTTGGCAGTTACGGCGCGCTGCCGGATGCTGCTGCGGATGGGCCGACCGTTAGCGGGAACGTGCCGCCATTGGCGAGAAATACGATCAGTGCAACTGAGAAAATTATGAATCCCGGACTTGATCTCAGCGCGCCTTCGATCGAGCCATGTCGAAAGATCGTTTGCAGGAGCGCGAATCCGAGCGTCGCGAAGGGGCTTCAGTATTTGCCGGATGGCGCCGGCATCGTCGAAGGCGACGCCGCCGCTACGGGCGTAGCCTCGCCAAGCGGGGTATTTTGAGGCGCGGGTGTCCCCGGCGCTCCGACCGGAGCCATCGCTTCGTGACCGTATTTCATCGCCCCGAGAGGACGTCCGCTCAGGTTCGCAGTCGCTGGCGCCGGGCTCACGACGAGCGCCTCCGCCACGCCTTCACTTTCGAACGGGCGGCACACGTCCAGTAGCGCCGGCTCGACGACGTGACCGATGTAGACGTCCGGGGCATCGACGCGAATCTTGCTGGCCAGAATGACTCCGCATTCGGCGCGAAGATCGTAAAGTCCCGGCGGCAGATCCGCGGTGAACGAGCCGTCGGGCTCGGTCGGCGCGATGTAGATATCGCTGGTGACGCGGTTCTCGTAATGAAGCCAGCGTTGCGCTGCCGGTCTGCCGTTCCGGTACGACATCAAACCGCTCACGCTAGCTGCGCCCGCAATGCGCGCCCCGGCAGCCAGACCCG
>CABEBO010000046.1_pt1 | contig 8240 bp, 4 predicted proteins | sample 3132601 | NCBI WGS metagenome assembly CABEBO01 (sample SAMEA5534345, study PRJEB31848) | metagenome | biome: tundra; feature: field; material: soil | place: USA | collected 2013-05 | depth 0.45 m
TCGAAGCGGGCTCGTTCGTAGGGAAGGCGACCCTGAACCAGACCTCGAGATTCGCTCGTTGTCAAATCTGATGGCGTTCATCTCGGAATGAGTCGTCATCTGCCATCACAGGCGTTGTGGGCTGTGCCTACTGAAAACTCCGAAATCAGCGAAAAGTCTAGAGTTTTGAGAATCACCGCCCTAATGTCGCCGGCATGCTTAAGCTCGAACGATCTATCGTCTCGATGCTCTCCCGCCGATTCCGTAGTCGGGCAGTTGTGGAACTAGAGAACCTCGCCCTGCGTCACCAACTCCACGTTCTTCGCCGGCAGCGGCCGGGTCGGCTCCGACTGTTCGCGATCGACCGCCTGCTCTGGGTCCTGCTCTACCGACTGTGGCCGCGCTGTCTGGAGGTGATGGTGTTGGTCAAACCAGCAACGGTAATCCAATGGCACCGTCAGGGCTTCCGCTTGTTTTGGCGTTGGCGCTCGAGATCCGGGCGGCCGTCAATGGACCGCGAGATTCGTGACCTGATTCGGCAGATGAGCAGCGCCAACCCGCTGTGGGGTGCACCCCGGATCCACGGCGAGCTGCTCAAGCTCGGCATCGAGGTCAGCCAAGCGACCGTCGCGAAGTACATGGTGCGAAGACGAGGTGCGCCTTCCCCGACCTGGCGGAGCTTCTTGCGGAATCACTCCGAAGGCATCGCTGCGATCGATATGTTTGTCGTGGCGTCCGCATCGTTTCGGCTGCTCTACGTCATGATCATTCTGGCCCACGATCACAGGAAGATCATGCGCACAGCTGTTACCGAGCATCCGACCGCGGGCTGGCTCTCGCGCCAGGTAACCGAAGCATTCCCGTGGGAGACGGCGCCCCGGTATCTGCTGCGTGATCGCGATGCGTCGTTTGGCTCGGACTTTCGCAGCCGGGTCGAAGCGATGGGCATCACGGAGGTCATCACGGCGCCACGCTCACCCTGGCAGAACGCTTATGTAGAGCGCGTAATCGGTTCGATTCGCCGCGAATGTTTGGATCACATCCTGATCTTCAACGAGCGCCATCTGCGCCGCGTCCTGTCCTCGTATGTCGATTACTATCATCGAACCCGGACGCATCTTTCGCTCGACAAGGATTGTCCGGACCCGCGCCCGATCATGCCACCCCGGATCGGAAAGGTGATCGCCATTCCTCAGGTCGGCGGCCTGCATCATCGCTACGAACGCCTCGCCGCCTGATTCGTCCCGGATTCCTGCTCACCAATCGTTGCGCGGTGAACCGTACACCGTCGTCTGAAGATCTCCCTATCGGAGGTTTTCGATCTCGATCAGGGGGTCCGCTGCTTGTGGTTCAGATCGCAACCCGTCTAATTTGAGCGCATCAATTCGATACCGAATCTCGCAGCCGCCCAAATTCCGGTTCAGATGGAATTTTCAGTAGGGACAAGGCACAAACCCGCTCAAGCTCGGCCTCGAGGTCAGCAGATCACCTTCGTGTTCGACCACGCGGGTGAGCCGCTCGCGTCCCGCCTCGCGCCCGACAGCCCCGAGGTGCACGAGCTGGCCGCCGAGATGAGCGGCCGCTGGATCGCCTTCGCTCGCACCGGCGATCCCAACACCGGCAACGCACCGCACTGGCCCGCGTACTCCGCCGCGGAGCGCACGACTATGATCTTCAACAGTAAGTGCAGGGTCGAGAACGATCCATCGCGCCAGGAGCGGCTCGCGATCGATCGCATCCTCTTCCCGTCGGAGACGCCCTGAGCGGCGGCTCGCAACAGTTGCCACCTTCGCTCCGGATTTCCGCGGGACGCAGAAGATCGGGCGCATAGCAACGATACCAATCCTCGGTGGGCTCCATCATCAATACGTCCGGCTTTAGGTTTTGACTAGGCACAATGGCTGCATCGCTGGGACTGGGCGCAGCGGACGCGGATGGCGCGCCGGTTCGGGACGCGTCTGCTCAATGGGCGCACGCGTCACGGGGCGCTCGAACAGCAACACCTCGGCGGTGTGCACTACCGGCTCCGAATGGAAACGTCGCACCATGGGATCGCCGTTCAGCAGGTTGTCCAAGGCGACGAAGATCATTCCTTGGTGATGCGCCATGAAGGAGCGAACGATCGCGGCAGCGCGGTCCGGCCGCTGGCGCGACGGCGTGCAGTCGATCGCCTCGTACAAGCCGTAGTGTCCCATCAAGCCGAGTTGCTGCAAACGCTCGAGGTTCTCCAGCACCGCGTGCGGCGCGACGCGCGCAGCGAGCGCGCATGCGTACGGAGCAATCACCAGATCGTCCTCGAGGCCGCGTTTGAACCCGAGATCTGGAACACCGAAGGCGCGATACTGGTAGCTCTGGTGTGCGTCGAACTGGTAGTAACCCGACTCCGAGATGCCCCACGGCACTCCGCGCCGCCGCGCGTAGGCGATCTGCTCGCGCACGACGGCCGAGCAGGTCCGGCCCATCAAGCTGTCGCCGCCTTCGCGCAGCACCAATTGTGGCATCAGGTACTCGAACATGGTGCCGCTCCAGGAGAGCAGCGCGTTGGCGCCGCCCGCCCGTCCGAGCGGGCGGCCCAGATACAGCCAGTGTTCTTCCGGGACATCGCCTTTGGCGATTGCCACGAAGCTCGCCAGTCGCGCCTCCGACGCCAACAGGTCGTAGTGGTAATCGTCCATCGCGTTCGCCGTCGCGTTGTAGCCGATGTAGAAGAGGCGCCGCTGCTCGTCATAAAGCAAGCTGAAGTCCATCTCGCGGAAGAGGGTGTCGGAACGCTGGTTGACCTCCAGCAATGTCTCCACCAGGCCGTCAGCCGCATCGCGCGCGCGGACCAGCGCCTCCCCAAGGTTCTCGACCCAGGCACGCGCCTCCGCTACAGCGCTGTCGGCGCCAGGCAGTGCGGCCAGCTGCTCGTCGAGCTGCGAGAGAGATGTGCGTGCGACGGCCTCGATCTCTTTCACGTGTAGAGGCGACGCATCCGCGGCCAGGTAGACGCACAGCTGGGCCCAGGTCGCTGCGAGCCGTCCGGTCGGCGCGGCCCCCGCCAACAGCGCAGGCGGATGCACCACGAGTAGCGTCCACGGAAGATAAAGCTGGAAGTCGCGGAGCATGCTCTCGAGGTGTTGGTGGGTCTGGCTGTACCACGTGCGCAGCTCGCTCAGGAGACGTTCGTCCAGCTCTTCGAGGTCTGACGCAATCACGGCGGCCAGCGCCTGGTCGAACTCGGGGCAGCCTTCTTCGACGAGACGCGTCACACCGCGCGCCCAGTCTTCGGGGTGATCTTTCAGCACCGCCACCTGCCCCCGCACTTTGTTGACGCAGGCACGCAGAGTCGCGAAGCGGGAAGCGCCGTAGCGGCTGGATGCAACAGCGATCACTTCGTCGAGGATCCCCACAGTATCGAGCATGCCCTCCCAGCACGCAGCGCCGATGATGGGTGATGTGGTCAGCTCGACGCAGCTCTGTTTGACCGCCAGCAAGCACCCCGCCAAGTTGCCGCTGTCGACCGCGGAGACATATCGCGGCGCGAGCGGTTGCAGGTTGGCGGTGTCGTACCAGTTGTACAAGTGACCGCGGTAGCGCTCCATCCGGCGCAGCGTGTCGAGCGTCTCTTTGAGCCGCAGGGCAACAGACAACACTCCCGCATACCCGAGGTCGTACGCCGACACGGTAGCCAGCAGGAGCAAGGCGATGTTCGTCGGCGACGTGCGGCGCGCCACCTCGCGACGCGGCTCTTCTTGAAAATGATCCGGCGGTAACCACTGGTCCTCGGGTCCGACGAAGGTCTCGAAGAACAGCCAGGTGCGCCGCGCCAGGAGGCGGAAGCGCCGCGTGTCCTGCGGCGTCAGTCGCTCCACGCGCCGCCGGCTCGGCCGGCTCATGAACAGCGCAATTTCCGGCGAGAGGAACCAGACCAGCAGGAGTGGAAACGCGGGCGCCAACGCGCCGGGTCGATACACCGCCAACATACTTGCCACACCCAGCGCCGCCAGCGGCGGCGCCGCCATTTCGGACCACATCAAGCGGCTCGCAGTTCTGCTGGCGAGTCGGCGCGCGCTCAATGCGGCGGTTGTCCATTCAAGAAGATTCTTCCTGCTGACGGCCAGGCGATACAGGGTACGCAGCAACGCGTCACAGAGCACTGCGGCGCGATGCGGGAGGAAGACGATCTGCACCATCCACCGGCCGATGGCGGACCTGCGCGGCACGAAGGCGGGCAATGCTCTTCTAAGTGACGCCAGCAGCGCTCCGGAGAATGCCGGGGCAGCCGGCACTAGAAGCGCCAACAGCGTCCACAGGCTCGTGGAGCCAGGCAGCCAACCCCAAGCGAGAAGCAGGAAGGCTAACAATGAAGGCTCAAACAAGCTGCCCCGCATGTTGTCGAGAATCTTCCACCGCGAGATCAGGGAGAAGCAGCTCGCGCCTTTTCCCCCGCTTTCCAGAGGCACGCGTCGCCGCAGCCAGGGGAGCAGCTGCCAGTCGCCCCGCGCCCAGCGGTGCAGCCGCCGGGAATAGGTCAGATAATTGGCCGAAAACTCCTCGAACAACGCGACGTCCGCCACGAACCCAGTTCGCCCATGTAAGCCCTCGAACAGGTCGTGGCTCAGGATCGCGTTTTCAGGCACCCGACCGCGCAGGCTACGCTCGAACACCTCGGGGTCGTAGATGCCCTTGCCGAAGTAGAGCCCCTCCCCGAAGAGGTCCTGATACAGATCGGATACGGCGCGCGTGTACGGGTCGAGGCCACTGTCGCCAGCCACCAGCGCGGAGAAGCGGGACACTTCGGCACTGATGGAAGTGCCCTCGATGCGCGGCTGCAAGATGGTGTAGCCTGCCGCGACGCGTCCCGTCGCCGCATCGAAGACCGCGCGGTTCAGCGGATGAGCCAGCGTGGCGACCAGACGCCGCGCGCTGTCACGCGGCAGCTCGGTGTCGGCGTCCAGCGTGATCACGAAGCGAACGGCGCGCAGCACTGCCGGGGTACCGACATGCCGGACGTAACTGGTATGCTGATCGCCCGAGAGCAGCCGGTTGAGCTCCATCAACTTGCCGCGCTTGCGCTCCCACCCCATCCAGCATCCCTCTGCCGGATTCCACTGGCGGCGGCGATGCAGCAGATGAAATGGACCGACCTGTCCGTTGCCGTACTGGGCGTTGAGGGTCTGCACGCCTGCGCATGCTCGCTGCAGCAGCTCGTCGTCCTCGGGCATGGTTTGCTGGAGAGCGTCCGAGAAATCGGTCAGCAGCGCAAAATGCAGGTGCGGATCAGGGTTGGCCAGCCGGCGGATCTCGAGTTTGGAGACCCATGCCGCGGCGGCGTCCGCGTCCGTGAGAATGACCGGAACGACAACCAGTGTCTGGCAGTCGGCCGGGATGCCTTTGCTGAAGTCCATTTTCGGAAGCACGCGCGGCGGCAAGATGTGAGTGATCAACGCATTGATCAGAGCCACGCCGATGGTCGTGGCCGGAACGAGCGCCAGCGTGGCCGCCAGTGCGGTCAGGAAAGGCCCGGCACCGAGGGCTCGCAAGGCGACGCACAAGACGACCTCGTGTACGAAGGTCACGGCAGCGATGCTGCCGAGGTACGAGGCAGTGGGATAACGGGTCAAGAACCGGTGCACGCGTGCCTTCCCGTGCGGGTGGTAGCCCGTGGTGCGCGCGAGTTCGTCGAATCCGGCGTCCACGAGGTAGTTGCCGACGTGCGCGCGGCGGTCGGCGGGGGTCTCGCGAGCTAAGCGGACAGCCTCGGTTGCTACCTCCTCCTCGGAATGATTGCTGCCCGCGGCGAGATCCTCCACCACTTTCCGGTAACGGTCACGCGTGTCGAAGGTCATGCGCGCATAGACGCCTGCCGGATCCGTGCGCAACACGCGCTCGGTGGCGTTGATCTGTTCGAAGAATGCTTTCCAGTCAGCCGCTTCGAGGGTCCGCAGGCTGCGGATGCAGTTGGCGACAATCTCGTCGGGTGGCGGCGGTGCGCGCTCCTCACCGCGGGGCACCTCTCGCATGTGAGCCGTTCCTGGGTGCGCGGCCGCCTGCGCCGAGAGGCCGAGAGACGCCACGGTGCGCGCCAGACTCTCGAGCAATGCCAGACGCAGGAGAATCGGCAGCGCCCACACCTCGGCGATGGAGAGCGGCCGTGCCGCCTGAAACTCATTCACCAGATGGATGAGTGTCTCGAGGTCCACGTGGAATTGGCCGACGGCCACGATCTCGCACGCGAACGCATACGCCAGCGGATATCCCTGGAGGTCTCCGGTAGCGACCTGCGGCAGCCGCCGCTCGAACTCGGCCGGGAACTCGTCCCGCACCAAACGGAATGCGCGTTCGACGATGTAGTAATTGTCGAGCAGCCATTCGGCGGCAATCGAGCCGTCGGCCGCGACGTCGGAAGCCTGCGCGAGGCGTCGGTAGGCGGCCTGAAGCGTCTGCTGGGCGCCGCGCAGGCGGTCGGCAACGCGGCGCCCACGCTTGCTGCCGGAGCCCGCAACGCCCGCTAGCAGCGGTTGGTGTTCGGAACGCGCTGCGTTTGAGTCAAGTCCCATCCGCAGCCGCCCGAAGCCTGTCCTGAGCCCCGGCGAAGGGCGACCAAACAGATGACCTCAGTGTCCCGGGTGGCTGCGTGCGGCCTCCTCGGCAGCCGTCGCCTCGTGCATGACCCCCGCCAGGTCTTGGAGAATGACCACGGGCCTGCCGCTCTCCTGAATCAGGCGCGCTGCAATACCACCGTAGCGTTCGCTGGCATCGCCGGTTTTCCCATGCGCGGAGACGAGCACGAGATCGACGTTCTCCCGCTCGGCCAGGTCGCGAATCGAGCGCGCCCCCCGTGGTGACACCACGATGCGGATTTCGGTCCCCACCCCCTGCGCCGACAATCGATGTTGCAGTTCGTTCAAATAGTGCTCGGCTTCGCATCGGTTGCGTTCCGTGAGTTGCGCCGCAAGCGCAACATCCTCCGGCGACGGCGGCATGCGGCGCGGCATTTCCGGCTCGGGCACGATGTGCGCGAGGATCAACTTGCTCTCGTAGGCGTGCGCGAACGCTGTGGCAAGCGGCAGAATACATTCTGCGCGTGGCGAGCAGTCCAGCGGGACCAAGATCTTGTCGAAGCGCAACTCGCCGATGCGCTTTCCCTCATGTGTGTATGCCGGGACGATCAAGACGGAGGTATGCGTCCGCGCCACCACCTTCTGCACCGTGCCGCTCAACACCCAACCGCTCAGTCCGCCCTCTCCATGGCTGGACAGGACGATCAGGTCGACCTCATGCTCCTTGGCGAAGTGAATGATCTGTTCGGCCGCGCGGCCTTGAACCAGCTCGATCGCCACCCCCACTCCACTCGCTCTGAGCTCAGTCTCGAACTTGACGAGCTGGCTGTGGGCTTCGGCGCGGATGATTTTCCACTCCACGGCGTCGATCTGCCGGCCCGGACCGCGTCCACGATGCGGCTCGAGCACTCGCAGTAGCGTGATCCGTCCGGAGAGGGCGCGCGCGATTGCCGCCGCAAACGGCAGCGCGCACTCGGCCAGCGCCGAGCCGTCCAAGGGGACCAGGATACAGCGGAAGGTCGGCGGGGGACCTTGGTCACGATCAGGTGACGAACTTCTGTTCGTTGTTCTCTCCTCCTCGCGGCGCATCGCACCGGGCTGAGGTCCGACACGGTCGTGACCTGGGATCAGTGGTTCCATGGTCGTCTTACGATCCATAACAAAGGAATTCAAGAGGCCTGCCAAGACAGCTCGGCTGATTAGGCGGCGGAAGCACGAGGAGACTTCCCAATGGTGGGAAGTTCCCTTCTGTGTGCGAGCCGCTCCGTCCACGACAATTTCGACACCCTGCGATGGCACGGAAGGTGAGAAGAAAACAGCCCGCTGCCGCTCCAGCCAGGATTGCGGAAGACCACTGATCGCCTGGGTCCATCAAACTAGGCAGGTGCTGCCGTATGTAGCAGTGGCAAATTCTGTCCAGACAAAACAACGCTCCCAGTCGCCTGCCCGGCGGCCTCTACGTAATAGTGGCGCGGGCAGTGGATGTAGGTCTCACCACACGACTAGTGGCCTGTAACAGTGAAATAGGTCGCATGCCAGTTCATATAGCCCCACGCGCCCAATGACTTTGCGAACGGCGCCCAGTACCAATTCGACTGTTACAGGCCACTAGTGGCCTGTAACAGATGAAGTGGTATTAGTGGTAATGCGATGGTTGGGGTCGCGATAGGACCACTTGATGGGTTTGGGAGTGCGGTTGTAGTGGCGGATATAGCG
>CABEBO010000054.1_pt1 | contig 7864 bp, 6 predicted proteins | sample 3132601 | NCBI WGS metagenome assembly CABEBO01 (sample SAMEA5534345, study PRJEB31848) | metagenome | biome: tundra; feature: field; material: soil | place: USA | collected 2013-05 | depth 0.45 m
GATGAAGCGTCGGGCGAAGCAAAGGACGATAATTGACAAATCGCTAGCTGGCCGCTGGTTCATTTTTCTCGCGGGCTTGAAGGCGGCGACTGTCAGACCTCCTTTTCTCACGACGCCCGTGGACTGTACCGCAAAGCGCGCGGCGCCGAAATAGTCTCTCTTACGCGACTGACCAAGTTAACTAATCGCAACGTCGAAGAAGTTATTTAGGCGTAGTCCAGTCAGGTCGTCAAGCGGCGGGGCCATTTTTATTCGAGCAAAAAGCTCCAATTCTAGTGAAATAGCAACTTATCGGCACTTCTTTTGGCAAATCCTGACCATCGATGGCGCGATTCGAGGCTCGAAGAGCCGCGGTTTTTGTTCTTTTCAGAACTCGCGAGAGATCTGTCGCTTGACAAATTTACAGAATGCGGAATACGGTCATACAATTGTGACACCACTCGGGAGGAATTAGTCGATGCGCTTCAATAAGTCGTTTACGCGGTCAATCGTGGCCATGAGTGTCTCGTTCTTGTTTCTGATTGCCGTGTTTGCACGACCGGCGTTGGCGCAATCGGCTAACGATGCGTCGTCAGGCAACAGCAACAGGGCAGTAAGTAAACTTTCTGTCTCGCCCATGGTGCTGAACTACGGCGTCATCAACCTCAACACGAGCAAGCTGACCGCGACCAGGTATTTCAAAATCAAGAACGAAGGTGGGCTGCCGATGACCGTAACGGTAGGCGCGCCCACCGGCACCGACGCCGCCGACTACAAGATTGTATTCCCGCCAGCGGTTTCTCCCGCGGGCGGAACGCTCACGCTTCCGGCCCGGATAACCCAGCATGTTAGCGTTGAGTTCACGCCCATCGGACGCGGCAACAACGAAACGGCACACATCACCATCACCAATATTAGCAGTGGCGCGACCAAGGGGAAGAAGAGCGCGACCGTCCATCTGAAGGGTAAAGCCACGCAGAGGAGGGCGACTCCGACGCCGACTGCGACTGCGACGGCAACCTCGACTGCGACGGCAACGGCGACTGCCACAAAGACTGCGACTGCAACGGCAACTGCCACAAAGACTGCGACGGCAACGGCAACCGCGACGGCAACTCCGACGCCAACTCCGACCTCGACCAGCGCAACGGCGACGGCGACTGCAACCGCAACTGCGACTTCGACCAGCGGAACGCCGACGGCGACGCCGACACCGGGAGCACAGGCAGGAGACGTGCTGATCGCAGGCGGCGACACGGGCGGGTTGCTCGGCGGCTTTGTGCCGCTGGCGACGTCCACCGTCTCCACGCCCTCGGCTGAGATCTATGAGGTCCTAAGCGACGTCTTCTCGGTGGTGGGTCCGCTGCTCAATTCGCGCGAGGCGAGTGCGACTGCGGTGGGGCTGCCTAATCAAAAGATCCTGTTTGCAGGCGGCTCGTATTGCCACCCCCAGACGTACCCTGCAGGCGGTCTGTGTGGAGCATCCTTCAGTGGCTTCCAATGCGACGCGCTGCAAACCGCTGAACTGTACGACGAGGGTACCCACACGTTTACCCTGGCTGGTACGGCGTTTGGCGAGAACCCCGCCGGCAAGATGACGACCGCGCGCAGCGGCGCGACCGCGAACCTGATCAAAAACTCCGGCACCGGCCTGGACGGCAAGGTGCTGATCACGGGCGGCTCGATCGGCAGCACGTTCCTGGCGCTGTCGGCTCCGCCGCCGGGATGCGGACCTGAGGTTAACGGCCAATTCGCACAGGTGGCGCAGAACAGCGCGGAGATCTACGACCCGGCAACCGACACCTTCACCGCGACCGGATCCATTCCGGGATGCGCGGCGGGAACGATACCGCCGGCATGCGTCACCGGGCTGCCTGCGACGTGCGGTGGGCCTCAAAGTCCGATCACGTCTGCAAGTGAAAGCGGAACAACCGTAACAATCACCAGCGCATCGAATCCGACCGGCCTGATCGTTGGTGACGGCGTTACAGTTTCCGGCTATGGCGTAGGCATTGCGGGATACAACGGAAGCTTCCTCGTAACCGGCATTGGCGCGGGCACCTTTACCTACACGGCCGTCGCAGGATTGTCGTCAACGTCAGCGATAGGTGCATTTGCGGCAGCCGACACGGCGCAGTGCGGGTTGATCGATTCAGCGGCGCAACTGCTGAATGACGGCGAGGTGCTGGTTACGGGCGGCGACTACATAGTGTTCCTCGGTCAGTCGTCCCCGCAGTCGTTCGTCTTCGTCCCGAGCTCGGCTACGCCCTTGTCAGCAGCCATAGCGGCATCGACGTTCACCCAGACCTTCCCGATGAACGTGGCGCGCGAGCTGCCCGGGATAACCATACTGCCCTCCGGCAAGGTTCTAGTGGAGGGAGGCATAACTGGCGAGGCGGCAGCCTGCGTCTCCACGCCGACTACGCCTGTAGATTTTATTACCAACAGCTCGGCCGAGATTTACAATCCTACGACTTTTTCGTGGACGCTGACCACCGGCTCATCGGCGACGCCGGGAGCGCCAGGTGGGATGAGCGTGCAACGAATCGCGACTGCGGAGCTGTTCACCAGCGGACCAGATGCCGGCCGGGTGATAGTGGCCGGAGGCGTAAACAGCGGGACCACTAACGGCACCACGCCGAATTTCGGGACCTGCGAACCGACCTCGAACATACACCAGACCACCCAAACCGCGACCGACCTGTTCGATGAGACCACGGGCCTGTTCACGGCGACGGGTGCGCTGCACCAGTCTCGCGGCGGTTATGGCTACGGCGTCATCGGCGCGGGTCCGAACGCCGGCGACCTGGTGGTGGTAGGCGGAGAATGCGCGGTCGGAAGCCTGGCTTCGGCAGCGATTGGCAGCACGGGCGCGGGCACACTCTGTCCTCCGAATGGAAAGAACGACTACTACGAGCTGTACAGTCCGAGCACCGGGACGTGGACGCTGGGAACGGCACCGCCAGCCTCGACGCCGGCCAATTCTCCACAGTCGGCGGTACTGCCATAGCAGGGCACCTCCAAACATAGTGACGTAACCGGCAACGCCGGCCCCCGAAAGGGGGCCGGCGTTGCTGCATCTGTACGTCGCCCATAAGCAGACTACGGTTCGAAGTTTCTAAATATTAGCTATCTTACTTCGGCAATCTGGAAATATCCCTGTTTATCAGGGTATTACGGTGTATCGATCAGTCGCATACACCTGCTCCCGAAGGAGACAGAGGGGTGCAATTACAGGATGAACTTATCAGAAAAACCGACCATTTTAAGGATTTCTAATAAGGCACGTTTTTTGCGATTACTGTTCTTCGCAGAACAGGGATAGGCTGGAAAACTTCAGAAAAATCGTACGTCGCCTACAAAGGGTTCCAGACTGCGGACCTCGACTTCAACTACCAGTTCATCGACCACAAATATACCGGAAACATTCGGTACAGCTTCATCACCAACTGGTTGAACCTCAACTACAGTCTGGACTTCGGACCTACCCTGAACCGCAGATGGGATTCCCGGATCAACTATTTGAGCCGCTCCGGCGCCGGCATGAGCGAATCAATCCTGTATGCTGACGAACGGCTGCGCATCGATCATTTCAAAAACCTGTCCACGAGCTACGAGTACCTGCTCGTAGACACCGAAGCCCAGGGCTACAGGACATCAGCAACACCGCCACGTTCCAGCTTCAGTATCGCCTGTACCAAAACCTGACGAATACTCTCACGCTGCAGGGGTTCTACGAGACGCTCTCGGCGGGAGGCCACCGTGACTTCTTGGCGGTGGAGACGAGTCCCAGCTACACCCACTCGATTCCCTGGGGCGGCATCCTCTCTTTCGGCAGCGATGGGCGGTACGAAATCGATCAAGATCATACTACCGGACCGGTCACGGTCTTGGATGAGAAGCACACCGCGCCGCCCTTTTTCGGACCCGGAATCGGATTCACCCTCAGCAGTCCCTTTGTCCTTGCCTCGACCATCGTCATGTACGACACCAGTGGCATCGGCAGAAGACTGACCAAGCTGGGGGTGGATTACGTCATCGTCGCGCAGGTTTAGTTGACGCAGATAGTGATCCTTCCGACAACAGCGCTCCCGATTGCGCCTGGCGACCCGCTCGAGGTCAGCTACTCCTACGTGGCTGGGCCCAGTGGCCGGTACTTAACCACTACCTTTTCGGCAGATGCGGGCGTGACTTTCGGTTGGATCGCGCTCCACTTTGCGCACCAGCAATTGAATCAGTCGCTGCAGAGCGGGCAAGGCGCCCAGTTTCTGTACAACATACGCCAGGAAAGCGGCCAGATCGATATGCACAAGGACTGGGAATGGGTTAATGCCAGGGGCAGCGCTCTGTACGAGATCTATCACACGCAATCTCAAGCAACTGGTGTTTTCGACTACACGCTGCAGAATTACGGCGAGTATCTGACCTTTCAGCCCGGATGGAGCACGACCCTTCATGTCGATGGCAACGAGATGTTTATCGACTACACGAAACCGACACGCCGTAACACTGACCTTGATTTCGAGGCCGCGCTGGACCGCTTCTTTTCGACGGGAAATTACTTCACGGTGTTCGCCCGAGCACGCCAGGTTACGCAGACAGATTTCCAGACCGAGACTGACTACGAGGCGGGCCTGAGAGGCAATTTCCGATATGGCAAAATCTTCATCTGGCCGTGGTTCTCGTGGATCGAGAGAACCTACGGCCCGACGAAGGTTAACGATCCTCACATAATGCTGAAGATTGGACGGGACCTGTGAGGTGAATAATTTGCGCGCGATGTTCAAGCCGATAATCGCCGTCCTGGCGCTTGCAAGTGCGCTGGGCTGCCAGCCGACGGGGGGCCTCAACGGACTGGCCGGCGGAAATGCAACGTCACCGGTTTCCGAGGACCTCGTCTGGCCCCAGCCGCCAAATCCCGCACGAATCCGCTATGTGCGCAGTATTTCCATCCCTAATGATGTCGGGATCAAGCGTGGATTCTTTGGAACGATCCTCGACGCAGTGACTCGCAGGACAGAGGAGCGCTTCATCCGTCCGACCGGCGTCGCCGAGAGCGACGGCGCGATCTATGTGGCCGATCCCGGCGCCCCGGCGCTGTGGATCTTCGACGCACCGCAGCAGGCCTCGGTCGCAGTCCGTGAACTCGGCGGGGACGCGCTGCTCTCGCCGGTCGCCGTGACGCCGGAGCGCGACGGACGCGCCTTCGTGGCGGACTCGCTCGTCAACAAGGTCTTCCTGGTCGATCGCGGCGGAAAGATGGTGAGCACGATTGCGGATAGCGCGCTCAAACGTCCGGTTGCGCTGGCCTGGGACAAGGCTAGAGACAGGCTCTACGTAGCAGACGCGGTGGGACAGCAGGTCCTCGTCTATGGGAGCGGAGGAAATCGTCTGCTGAGCTGGGGAAGCAGGGGCTCTGGAGACGGCGAGTTCAATTTTCCTGCCTACATCGCGCTGTCCCGCTCCGGAGAGGTTCTGGTTACCGACGCCCTGAACTACCGCGTGCAGGCGTTCGATCAGAACGGGAAATTTCTCTGGAAGATGGGCCGGCAGGGCGACGGATCGGGCGACTTCGCCGCGCCCAAGGGACTCGCGACCGACACCGAAGGACATCTCTACGTGGTCGACGCGCTGTTCGACGGCGTGCAGATTTTCGATCGCGAAGGAGCCCTGCTGCTCGGATTCGGCTCACGCGGCCGGGCGCCGGGAGAGTTCTCGTTGCCGACCGGAGCCTTCATCGACGCGCACGATCAGATCTATGTGGCCGATTCCTACAACCAGCGGGTACAAGTATTCGAGTTTGTCGGCCGTTCCGGTGATTCTCACCCAGCGGAAACCGCGAAGCGCTGATGACAGTTCGGCGGGAAGAGCGCTCGGAAGAAGCGGTAAGCAGATGAGAAGGGCGGGAGGGACGATGGCGTTGGCGCGGCGGTTGATGCTGGCGCTCGCGCTGGTTGTGCTCGCGGCGGGAAGGGCAGGCGCGCAGATTGAGAGCACCGTCCACAACCTGACCGCGACCAGCGCGAAGACGCACGGCGAAAGCAAAAGCGTCGGCGTTTGCATCTTCTGTCATACCCCGCATAACGCGCGGCCTACCAGCGGGCTGTGGAACCGCGACCTTCCGGCCGTTACCTACAAGCTCTATACGAGCAGCACGCTCCGGGCGCAGATGTCGCAGCCGAACGGCTCCTCGCGACTGTGCCTCTCATGCCACGACGGGATTCTGGCGCTGAGCAACATGCGCGTGGCGCCCATCAGCGGCCCGGTCGCACCGATGCCTCCGCTCACCGGCACGGCCTCGTTGGGGACTGACCTATCGAACGACCATCCAATCTCGTTCATTTACAACAGCGCGCTCGCGCTCAGGCAGGGTGACCTCACCGATCCCATGGCCCTGCCGCAGACCGCGCCGCTGGACAACGAGAAACAACTCCAGTGCAGTTCGTGTCACGATCCGCACCTGAATCGCCCCAACTTCCTGCGCATCGACGATCGCTTCGGCGCCGATTGCACGGTCTGCCATCGCGACCGCAACTGGCGTAGTTCCAGCCATGCGACTGCGACGCGGACGTGGCGCGGCGGCAGAGCCACCGCTCCATGGCCCGCGGACGGCTACGCGACCATGGCTGAAAACGCATGCGAAAGCTGCCATCGGGTCCATGCCGCGCCGCATCCGGAGCTCCTGCTCGCGCAAACCGTCGAGGAGAAGAACTGCACCATCTGCCACAACGGCATGCTCGCCAGGCAGAATATCGAAGCCGAATTCGTCAAGCCCTCGAGTCATCAGGTCCAAGGCAGGCAGTGGATCCACAATCCGGCTGAAGATCCGGTGAGGATGCCGCGCCATGTCACCTGCGTCGACTGCCACAACCCGCACGCGGCCACTTCGTCGGCGCTCGGTACCAAGCCGCCGCTGCTTCCCGGTGCGCTGCGCGGGGTCAGTGGGGTCACGGTCGGAGGCGTGTCGATCAAGGAGGCCAATTTCGAGTACGAGGTCTGCCTGAAGTGCCATGGGATGGGCGAGCCGCCCGGCCTTGGCATCGTCCGCCAAGACCTCACCCGCAACATCGGGCGCAAGATCAATCCGGCCAACATGTCATATCATCCGCTGGCGGCTCCCGACCGAAAGGTGCGGATGACCGGCCTGACAACGCCGTACAAATCGTCCAGCGTGATCAGCTGCACGGATTGTCACAACAACGATCAGTGGACGCAGGGCGGCAGGGCGCCGCGCGGGCCGCACGGCTCGCGTTTCGAGCCGATCCTTCAGATGGAATACGAAACGGTGGACCCCAGTACGGAGTCCTATGCGAGCTACGCGCTTTGCTATAAATGCCACGACCGCAGCACCATACTGTTCAACTTCGGCGGGTTTCCCCACAAGCAGCACATAGTCGATCAGCACATTTCATGCGCGGTCTGTCATGATCCGCACGGCTCGCGGCAGAGCACGTACCTGATCAATTTCATGACGAGGTCGAAGCAGGGAGCACAGGTGGTGAGGCCCTCCAAGAGCGGGCGCTTGGAGTATGTTCCCGACCCGGCGCGTCCCGGCCATGGGAAGTGCTATATGACCTGCCATAACACCGACCACAACCCGGCGTCGTACTAACCGCGCTGCGCAAGGAAGATCTGCCGGACATCCTCTTTCAATCAAGCGGTCCCCGCAGCGGAAACCTGCCTGAGCATTCGACGCTCGATCAGATCGAGCAGGAGCACATCCGGCGCGTGCTGCCGGAGCGCGGACGCGTCGTCGTCGCGCGGCTTAACTCAAGGATCCTTATGCCACTTCGAACAGGCCGGCCGCGCCCATTCCGCCGCCGACGCACATCGTGATCACAACGTATTTCACTGCGCGCCGCTTGCCCTCGATGAGCGCATGCCC
>CABEBO010000073.1_pt1 | contig 6994 bp, 7 predicted proteins | sample 3132601 | NCBI WGS metagenome assembly CABEBO01 (sample SAMEA5534345, study PRJEB31848) | metagenome | biome: tundra; feature: field; material: soil | place: USA | collected 2013-05 | depth 0.45 m
ATGATGTTCGCAAACAGAATCAGTTCATCGACCAGCTGTTCGATCTGGCCGCCTGAAACCTCGCCGCCCACTTCCTCTCGGGACGTCCTCCGTCACCGTTTTCAAAGTTGCAACACTTCCGTCTCGGGCTTTGGGGTAGAGATATACCTGAGCCGTGCCCGGTCGAGGCGACAGACCCCAGGCTGGGGTCGACTTCCCTTCGCGGATGGTGTCATAGATTTGGCCGGGCTCATCATCGACCACATCGGCCAACCTCACCCGTGGGCCGGCCCCGTATTTGTCGGCCCATGGCGAAGTCGATGGCAGGGCGACCATCTCATGCTCGCCCGTCGCGAAGATGAAGGAGATGTCACAGTCAGGCGGCGAGGCGCGGCCTGGGCGGGGTGTGTCGCGCCCCTGCGCCGGCATCGGGGGCAGCCCACCTATGGCGACGAAGAAGGACGCCGGAAGCTCGATCGGCCCGATCCGCCCGCCAGAGAGGCTGAGCCAGCCGTCGACTCGGTCCTTGAAGAAGTCGTCACCGAGGATGCGGTTTGCCGTCATGCCGCCTTGGGAATGGCCAATGATCCAGAACGAGGCGATGTTGTCCTTCCCATACCGGTCGAACACATAGTCCACAATATTGCGCAGATGGGCGTCATCCGCCGCTCCCGCCCAGTGCTGCACGGGCGCCTTGGTGGCCGCAGATGGCGTGGCGATAACCAGGCGATACTTCTCTTTGTATTGGAAAGCCGGGAAGTAGGCGCGCTGCCATGCGCCGACCGAACCGCCCCCGTGCAGGCTCAAGAGGAACACCACCTTGTCGCCGGGCTGAAGATCGTCTGGATCGTCAAGATAGAACTTGCGACCGGTCTTTTTGTCCACTGCGCTGATGCTGCCCACGCTTGTTTCCCCCAACACACCGATTTAAGCCGGGATTTCCGTTTAACTCTCCGATTTCAACTCGCTTTGTAGTCTCAAACGGCCTCCCCCGGCAAGGTCTTAGCCCGGTTTGGCCCACGCTGTTTCGGCGCCGCCGGAAAAAGGTTCAACGCAAGCGTGAGCGGTCTCACTCATGACATCAGCCTTCCGTTAAACCGGCATGATGCAGCAATCGGCGGATGTAAGCAGGCATTTCTTTCCGATTCTTGCGACCCGCTGCGAACCGATCCCCCTTCATTGCCTTGCTCAAGAAAACGCACCCGGACAAGTGACGCTGGGCGTTTGGAGCCGACGCCTTCGACCTGAGATTCGAGCTAGTCAGGCGGCGCGGATGATGAGGAGGAAGCGCAAGGTCTTCATGCTGGCGACTCGGTAGCTATAAGTTCGCTTGCGCGAGCGCGGTTTGGGAGTAGCCAGAGTCGAACGCAATTGAAAGCTACGCACCAGGTTATGGGCCAGGAGCGAGAGCTGCTGCCAGGCGCTATTGGCTAGTCTGGTGATTGGTGGGAACCACGCCGAGGGCAAACTCGCCCTTGCGTGCCGGGTGGCGTCGAACGCAGGCAAGGATCCTTCGGTACCATGGCCTGGACGGGCAACGCTGGGCAGTTACTTCTCGCCGTTCTGGATGTATTTTCCGATGTTTGTCAGCGTTCTCATGAAGGTCTCGATGCCGGCGCCCCGGCGCATGAACTCGGGCGCGTCTATCCCCAACGCCTTGCTCGGGTCGGCCGACACGCTGACGTAGCGAATTTCCGTCGATTTGCCATCCTTTGACGAGCTCAAAACGTAATCCGCGCGGAACTTGATCGGCGCCTTGGCGGTGCTCTGGGCCGTGATGGCCTGCTTGCCTGGGTCGAACGTGAATTCTATCACGAACGGTTTCTTGTTCGGGTTGAGATCGCTCGCTCCATGGAACTCGACCACTTTGCCCGTGACGCTATTCGACAGGACCTTGACGCTCGTGATCTCTGCAGAGTACTTGCTGACCTTGTCGGGATTAGTCAGTGCCGCGTAGACCTTCGCTGCAGGCGCGTTCAGGCTCGCGGCCATTTCGAGGTGGAGGTTGCCGTCCTTGTCCAGCGAGCTCTTCTGATTCTCGAAGTTCGGTTCTATGGTATCCGCGTACGCTCGAGTTCCCAAAAACGTCAAGAGCGTCAGACCAAGCATCAATGTCGTCAACGAACACGCGAACCTCGAAGACATTATGGTTCCCCTTCTGAGAAGATCTGATCGGTCATCGGCGGCGTGAATTGTGAAACATGGCCGCCCGCCGGTCAAGGGACCGCTGCCAGTATCTCTTTCACCGCGCTGTGGCCGCGATCGCCCATCGCCTCCGCCGACAGCATCGTCGTCCGGCAGCGCTACGACTTTCTTGTTTGCCATGTCTCGACCGCATCGCTGAGCGCCATCAGGCACACGCCGGTCGCGAACGGCGCAGTCCCGATTTCGATCGAATTGTAAAAGGCAAAGTCCCCCGGCGGCGTTTGCTGCGATACGCCCGTGAACGCGCCGTGCGAGTCGATCTTCGCGCAAATGGCGCCAAGCGCGCGCCAGTACGCGTCGCGCGCGCGAGCCTCGTCGAGACCGGGCAGCCGGGTCCGAATCGCGCGGCCGAGGGCGAGCGCGAATCCGGCCGCCGCCGACGCCTCGAGATACGAATCGTCGCGATCGATCACGGTGTGCCACAGGCCGGACTCGTCCTGCAACGATGCGACTTTATTGAGCTGAAGCGCCAGCGCCTCGCGTATCTTCTCAACCTTTGTAGCAAGCGGTTGAAGCAGGCCGGCCGCCTCGATTTCGGCGATCACTTGCGGCGCCGCGATCGAAAACCAGCTGTTGCCGCGCGCCCACAGACACTGCGAATGCGACTTCCGGTCAACGTAGGCGACGTGCCAGAAAAGTCCGCTTCCGGAGTCGGCCAGATGATCCCGATGAACGATCATCTGATCCGCCGCGCGCTCGATCATCGCGGCGTCGCCTGAGATTCGGCCGAGCAATGCGATCGCGGGCGCGGTGAAGTAGCAGACGTCGATCCACACTTCGAGCGCCGGTGGATGCGGGATGAAAGCGCCGTCGGGAGTTCGCGCGGCTGAATTTTCCATGAAGCCGACGATCGCTCGCGCATATTCCAGGTAGCGCGGATCATTGGTCTTCAGGTGCAGGTCGAGCGCCGGTAGCGCTTCGGCCGCCCAGAGCCAGAACCATCCGTTGGTGCGCGGACCCGCCGCGAGCTTTGGCCCGAACCATCGCTCTGCCGCCTCGATCGGGGCGCTGGTCTCGAGCGCGCGCGCGGCGTAAATGAGGCCGTCGCACAGAATCGCGTCGCCCCAGTGAGGCTGCTTGGCGAGCAACTCGCGGCTGGCGCTCGTGGTGAGGCGCTCGAGTGCGCGGCTTAGTTCATCATATTTTACAAAAGCTGGGGGCAAAAATAACGTCTCCACAGCCGCCGGCGCGGGAGATATACTTGCGCAGAGACTGCACCGATGGCGCTTATCAAGTCAAAGACTCCGAAGATCAAAGGGCTTCACGAAGTGGGGCGCTACGCCGTCGGCGTGCAATGGGTTGACGGTCACGACAGCATTTTCCCGCTGGAAAATTTGCGCCGCGGATGTCCGTGCGACGCGTGCAAGGGCAACGTGAACGGCGATGTGCCGCCCGCGAGCATCCGCATGCGGCAGCTTTCGCGGCTGGGCGAAGCGGCGGTGTTTATCGGATGGGTTGACGGCCACGAGACTATCTACACGATGCCCCAACTCAGGAATCTCTGCCGATGCGCGTATTGCGTGGCGGAGCCCGAGCGTCCGATCACTGGCGGCTAGTGCGTCGTGCTTGCCGGCGGTTGTTGCGGATGCTTGACGATACTGCCGCGGCCGCTTGAGCCGCCGTTGAGTGCGTCTAGATTTACCTGCGCGACTCTCAGATTGGGATTGAGCTTGAGGGCCTTCTCCCAGGCTTCTTCGGCTTCGCCGAAGCGCTGCAAATCATTCAGCGCCATGCCCTTGGCGTTGTAGAGCCGCGCGCTGCGAGGATCCTTGGTTATTCCGGCGTTGGCCGCGAGCAGCGCATCCTCAGCGTCGCCGACGCGCAGATACACGTCGGCCAGCTCGATGAAGTTGCTGCCCGACGGATTCAGCTCGGTCGCCGTGCGGTACATCCGGGTCGCGCTATCGCCGTCGCGCAGCACGCCATAGCAGAAGCCGAGGTCCACGTATGCTGAGTCGTTCCGAGGATCGATGCGCAGCGCCTCATGCAGCTTGTCCATCGCCTCGTGGATTTTCTTTGTATCGACGGGGTCGGCCTGACCAGCCTGCATGATCAGGTTTTCCGCCCCGGCAACGACCGCGTCGGATGCGGCGCGATTCGCGGTGGCCGCGTAGCTCGAAGCTGCGATCGACAGGACTCCCAATGCGGCGATCGCGATGGCGAACAGCACAACCAGATTAAATCGCGAGTCGCCGCGCCGTCGATAAACCATGTTCACGCCACCATTCACCCCGATGCCAATGATAATAGGCGCTGCGCACAAATTGGCAAGATTGCGCCGTCGAGGTCCGCCCGCCGCAGGATCGTTCGATGCACCAGATCGGCGGCTGAGCCGACGCGGGAAGCACTCCAGCCTGGATTTGCATTATCGCTTGACTCGGTGCGAGCATAATCGCGGGAAAGCCAGCGCAAAGATTGGGAGGATAGTCATGCCGAAAGGCGCATATCGGCTTCTGTATCGTGTGGGCAGGCGTGTCGCGAACGGGCGACTGTATGGCACCAGCACCTACAATGGAATCAGGGCGTTTTTGCGCCGCAAGCTGGTGGAGGATGAGGTCGTTGAGACCAACGGCTTCAAGATGGTGGTTGATCGCGACCTGTCGGCATTCGACCCGACCATGGTCGGCACCGGGAAGCCGGTTTGGGAACCGGAGATGGTGGAGTTTCTGCGCAAGATCGTGAAGCCCGGCTGGACCGTGATGGACCTCGGTGCGGAGAGCGGCTACTTCGCCCTACTGATGTCGCAACTGGTGGGCAACTCCGGGCATTTATATGCGTTCGAGGCCGATCCCGCCAGTGTCGTGCGGATTAACAAGTCGGTGGCGCTCAATCGTTTTTCCAACATCACCGTGATTGGAAAGGCGGTCAGCGATCAGCCGGGCATCGCGAAGTTCTATCCCGACGGAATGCGCGGAGCGCTCGGGTATCACCGCTTCGGCAATCAGGACGGAATCGAGGTCGAGTGCGCTTCGGTGGACAGCGTTATCCCGCCCGATGTGAAGGTCTCGTTCTTCAAAATGGACATCGAGGGTTCCGAGTGGAAGGCGCTGAAAGGAAGGCAGCGCACCCTGCGGTCGTGCAATTCTCTGATTACCGAGTTTCTTACTCCAGGCTTGCGCAGGACGGGTGGCGATCCGTGGGCATATCTCGGCCAGTTGGCCGACGCGGGCTTCACCAGGATTTTCGATGTTGACGCGATGCGTGAGACATCCGCCGCGGAATTGAAAGATCGGTACAAGGGGCTGACCACGCGCGAGGAACAGCAGCTTATTCTCAATCTTTACTGTTGGCGCGCAGAGCGACCCGAATGCGTACCGCCGGGCGCGTAGGCATCGCGACCGTCAGCGTTCTTCGCCGAACAGGAATATCGAGACCGCGATCATCGCGAACATGAAATTCGGAATCCACGCGGCGATCACTGCGGGCAACAGCGCCGAACGGCCCAGCGCCGACGTGATTCCGAGCGCGGTCCAGTAGGCGAAGCCGATGACGATTGCCAGCCCGAAGCTGCGACCCAGGCTCAGGTTGCGCGGCAGCGGATCGAGGCTGAGCGCCATCCCGAGCGCGGCCATTATCAGGCACGCCAGCGGCATTGCGTACTTCAAATCGCGATCGACGACGTAGCCGCCGGGGTCGAGTCCCTTGCTGCGGAGATCCGCGATGTAGCGGTCGAGTTCCCACAAGCTGAACTCCTCCGGGTCGAAGCGCAGCAGGCCGAAATCGGCAGGAGTCAGTCCAAGCTCGAGGCGCGCGGCGCCCATCTTGGTCACGGTGCCGCCCTCGGCGATCTGGAACGAATTCAACCCGCTCTCAACCCAGTCGTGGTCGTTCCATTTCGCGCCCGACGCATGCTCGAGGCCCTTGAGTCCGAAAGCGTCGTCGAGTTGATAGTGGGTGATGCCGGCGAGATGCGAGGTTTCCTTGTCGTAGCTGTCGACCGAAATGAATCCGTCGCGCACGCGTACCCAGATGCGCCGGTTGGCGAATACCGCCTTGAGCTGATGCTTCTTGAGTTCCACCGCGTAGATATACTTCGCCTGGCGCGTCGCGGCGGGAACCACTGTTTCGCTGATGAAAAAATCAAAACCCGAAATCAACACCGCGACTATCAGCACCGGCATTGCCATCTCGAGCCGGCTGATGCCGAGTTGCTGGCAGGCCAGCACCTCTCCCGACCGATTGAGCAGCGCGAAGCCAAGCAACACGCCGGCCAGACTCGCCACCGGCAGTACCTGCGAGACGATCAGCGGCAGCTTGAGCGCGAAGTACTCGAGGCCCAATAGCCCCAGTCCGCCGTAGCGGATCAAATCGTCGAATCGATCGAACATATCGCCGAGCAGATAGGCCGCCGTGAAAGCCGCCAGGCAAACCGCGAACGGGCCGAAGAACTGGCCCGCGATGAAGCGGTCCATCACCGGCGAAAGGCGCGGTCGAAGTTTCATGCGGCCTTCCTGCTGCGTTCGTAGCGCTCGACGAGATCCCAGATGATGTCGCCGGGGCCGCGGCCCTGGTCCCCCTTGTCGGACGCGGCGCGATAGAAGAACCAGAACGCCAGCGCCATGAATACGATGTCCGGGATGCTCATCGCGACCCACCCGTCGAGCTTGCCGCGCTGCGCCAGCGTCTCGCCCACGCGCATCAGCGAGTAATACAGAAAGAACAGCGCGACGCTGACCCCGAAGCGCTCCGAATGGCCGCCGCGCGCCGGTTTGAGCCCGAGCGAGATACCAAGCAGCGCGAACAGCATCGTGGCGAACGGGACGGTAAACTTGCCCGCCATCTCGGTCTCGGCGGCGTAGTCCGGTTTCCC
>CABEBO010000078.1_pt1 | contig 6759 bp, 7 predicted proteins | sample 3132601 | NCBI WGS metagenome assembly CABEBO01 (sample SAMEA5534345, study PRJEB31848) | metagenome | biome: tundra; feature: field; material: soil | place: USA | collected 2013-05 | depth 0.45 m
CGCCCGCGAATCGTCATCGGCGTGCCCGGCGGGATCACCGCGGTCGAAAAGCGCGCGGTGCGCGAGTCGGCGGAGTCGGCGGGCGCGCGCGAAGTCTATCTGATCGAGGAGCCGATGGCGGCCGCGATCGGCGCAGGCCTTCCGATTACCGAGCCCACTGGCAACATGATCGTCGATATCGGCGGCGGCACCACCGAGGTCGCGGTTATCTCGCTCGCCGGAGTCGTCTTCTCGCGTTCGGTGCGGGTCGCCGGCGACAAGATGGACGAGGCGATCATCCAGCACATCAAGCGCAAGTACAACTTGCTCATCGGCGAGCGCACTGCGGAACTGATCAAGATAACTATCGGATCGGCTTACCCGGGCAACGAGATCCAGACCATGGAGATCAAGGGACGCGACCTGGTCGCCGGGGTGCCCAAGATTATCGAAATCACCGATGAAGAGATCCGCGAAGCGTTGATGGAACCGATTCGCCAGGTGGTTGAATCGGTGCGCATCGCGCTCGAGCGGACGCCGCCCGAACTCGCCTCCGACATCGTTGACAAGGGAATCGTGCTGGCCGGTGGAGGCGCGCTGCTGCGCAACCTCGACGTTTTGCTGCGCGAGGAGACCGGTCTGCCGGTGACGCTCGCCGACGATCCGCTGACGGCGGTCGTGATGGGCGCGGGCACGGTGCTGGACGAACTGTCGCGGCTGCGCGACGTGACCGTTGACTGATTTTTTCGGGCGGATACCTGCTGACAGCCGAGTGTCGGCGTTGAATTCTCTGATTCAGGGACTGGTTGGCGGAGTCCGTCTCGGCAACAATGCACGGCTACGTGCTGATGCTGAATTTGGCGAAGCGCCGATGATCCGAGCTTACGCAGATGTCCTCGATCCCGAAGGGCGTAATGTTGCGTTCGATTCAGCTTGAAATCCGCGGGAGTGGCTTCGAAGCCCCACCGTATCGAGCGTTACTTGCTTTCGAACGATCCGGGTTGGCTCATCCTGTTGAAGAAGTCAGAGCTCTCAGGCTTGACGCTAGTGATCAAGAGAAGATTCTGGCACTAAACGCTAACGGGACGGCCTTAGCTCGGAATGAATTTCCAGTAGCGCTGGATCACGGACGCACTCGGTGATCGTTTTCCATTCTCCAAATAGCAGATATACGCAGCGCTGATCTTGAGACGAACTTGCAGCCGATCTCCGGATCGGCTGAGGATTGAAACTCGATGCCCCCCGCGAGACAGCCCAGCGTGAGCATCGTTGCAGCCGATCTCCGGATCGGCTGAGGATTGAAACACGTCCCAATTGACGTTGCGCATCGTCATCGCCCGTTGCAGCCGATCTCCGGATCGGCTGAGGATTGAAACAAGGACCTCTCGACATTGACGGATACCGAAGGCAAGTGCATCTCGCGTGCGAGCACCTGCATTTCGGAATCGCTGAGTCCGCGCGCGTCGGTAAAGACCGCAAGGCCGTTACCCTCGAGCGCCCGTGAGGTGAAAACGTCAACCGTGACGAAGGGAAAACGTCGCATCGCGCAAACTCTATCGGCGCGCCATGTGCGATGCCACTGCGGGTCGCGATCGTCCGAACGAAGCGAGGCGGCATTCGGCCTCACCTCGAAGCGCCCGATTTTGGTTGAGAACCTTGACGACCGACGCGACGGTCTGGTGCGGCGTGACGGTCACGACGTCATAACGTTTGAGCTTCAGGACCGACGAATCCTTTGTTCCAATGTTTCGACCTCCTGGCTTTAGATCCGAGGCCCTTGCAAATCCTCAACCCTACACTTCAAACCACGGAACCCGCGCGACTCGCAGAACTGTGAGTTTGCGAAAACGCTTCTGGTGCCTCGATCTAGTCCTCGAGCTTCTGCCAAGGGCTTCTGCTCGCTTACAATTTAGTCACCCCTAGCTGAGCCAGTGGCGGTACGCCTCGATCCAATCCGCACCCTCGGGCGGCGGGCTGGGGAGCGGAAGGTCGAGGATGGGAAGGCGCTGCCGATCGCGCCCACGTGAGCAGATGGCAACGATTTGGTCGGCCTTGTTCAGGTCGACGCCCTCGACGGTGACGGAGACTCCGAGGACCATCGTCTCGAAGGGAACTGCCAGCTTCTCCTCGATCATCGTGAACCAACCCGTAACCTGCTCCGATTCGTTGTAGCAGTCGACCGTCGCCTCCTCGATCATCGCCCTCAGGCGGGCCTTGTTGATGCGAGGCCGGCAGCTCGTGCCTCTCGTCTTGCGCCCCTGTGTTCGTGCCATCTCTCTCACGTAAGATCGGCGGGATCTTCGAGTGATCGAAGAACGTCCTGGTCGTACTCGATGACAACCTCGTCGTCGCTCTCGCCGTATCCCAGAGACGCTTCGCCCCTGGCGTAACCGATCGCCCGGTATCCGCGCAAGCGCTTCTCGAACATCCGGAGCAGCGTCGCGACGTCGCGGTCGACGTAGTCAAAGATGCGGACCTCACTCTTGCGGGGATGGAGGCCCTTCCGCTGCCCGGCGAACGCTATCCCCAGGCCATTGAAACCACCAATGAATCCGCGTGGATCAAGTTTTGAGAAGCCACAGGTATCGATACACCACCTCGGTTGGTGGGGCTCTGACTGGACGCGGCGGCAATCTAATCGTCATCGACGATCCGATCAAGCCCGAAGATGCGATGTCCAACGCCAGGCGGGATGCCGTCAACGAATGGTACGATCGCACGCTCTATTCGCGCCTGGATAGCAAGCGCGACGACGTGATCCTATTGATCATGCAGCGTCTGCACGTCGAAGATCTCGCCGGTTACGTGCTGGCGAAAGAGCCGTGGATCCATCTCAACCTGCCCGCGATTGCGGAAGTGGAGCACCGGATACCGATCGGCCCCAATCAGTTTCATTTCCGCCGAGTGGGAGACTTGCTAGACGAGGCGCGCGAATCCAAGGCGGATCTCGACCGTATCAAGGCCACCATCGGTAGCTTCAACTGGTACGCTCAGTATCAGCAGTGCCCGGTGCCGCTTGAAGGTGAGATTCTCAAGTGGGAGTGGTTTCCATTCTATGACGAGTTTCCTTCGCGACGGCCCGGGGATCTAATCATTCAGAGTTGGGATACGGCGTCCACCGCGGGAGAGCTCAGCGACTATTCCGTCTGTATGACCTTCCTCGTGCAGGGAAATGAATATTTCCTGCTCGACGTCCTGCGCGAGAAGCTGAATTATCCGGACTTGCGCCGCCGTATCATCAATCACGCACTTGAGTTCGGCGCCGATACGGTGATCATCGAAGATAAGGGATCGGGCACCTCGCTGATACAGGATTTGCACGGTGATAGCGGCGGCGCGCCTAAGCCAATCGCTTTCCAGCCGGACGGTGACAAGACTACGCGGATGGCCGCTCAGTCCGCCAAGATCGAAGGCAAGCAGGTGTTCCTGCCTCGACGGGCAGATTGGCTGGATGAATTGCGAGCCGAACTGATGCAGTTCCCATACGGGCGCTACGACGATCAGGTCGATAGCCTGTCACAGTTTCTGAATTGGATCTCGCAGAAATCGCGCCATTGGACGATCATAACGGAGCTCCGGATCTAGAACACGAACGAGGGGTACAGATGAATCCAACTGATGGTACCTGGATCGGCGACTGGGCTTGGAGCCTGCCGTTGATCATGCTGAACGTGGTCATTCACGTATGCGGCCTCGCTCTCATCGGAGAAAGAGTCGTCCGTGTTCTGAATCAGGCGGTGGATCGTCGCAACTTCATCCCCAAATTCGCCGTAGTCATGGGCGCTACATCCCTGCTGGTCACCATACTGCACGGAATCGAGGGAGGCATTTGGGCGGCCGCGTACCGGTTTCTAGGCGCCCTACCAGACAGCAGGAGCGCGATGCTTTACTCGCTCAGCGCGATGACGACCTACGGCCATGCGAACCTGTTTCTGAAAGCTCACTGGCAGTTAATGGGTGCTCTGGAGGCGCTAAACGGGATGCTGCTCTTCGGGCTAACCACGGCCTTCCTGTTCGCCATGATCCAGAGGGTCTGGCCGCTCGGTAGTAGAGAACGGCACCGAGAACCTTAGCGGTACAACATTCGCAACCCGGAATTCGCAAGAACTTTCTCCCGGAGAAGCGAGAGTCAGAAAAGAATCTGCCATTTTCACGCCGAACAATCGGTACCGGCAGTTCGAATCCACTTCGCTCCACCAAACAGGCTCAAACTCTCGGTTTGCACGGCGTTGACGCCGGCGGTCAGGTCACGGTGCGGATACGGCTGGTCCGCAATCGCCCTGGGTTAAAAAGCGTGAAATTGCGCCGTTTGCGGCTTGGGGATCGACAGCTGGTCGCTGACCAGCTTGCAGCAACGGTTGGTGAAGACCGGCGGGCGTTTGATCAAGCATGCCCGCTACTACTGGCTCCTGCTGGCGGAGAGTCATCTGACGCGGCGGCTATTTGGTGGCATGCTGCGGAAGATCGCGGCGCTGCCGTCGCCGGCGGGATAAGGCGAGTGTAGCGCGGAGCAAATTTCGATGACGACGCTGGGGCTCGTCGCGCCGTCCGTTGGGAGTGGCGGTCGTAGGCGGCTTGTTCTTTTCCCAGTTCCTGACGCTTTACATGACCCCAGTCTTCTACACCTACATGGAAGCGTTCCTGGCCCATTACAACGCATGGCGCGAAGGCCGCCCGCTTGTGGCTCCTCAAAACTTGGTCCGCGCGAACCGAGACTCCAAGGGTGGCCGGGATGTCTGATGGCGTCGGCGAACAACGCGGATCAAGTTCGCGTTTTCTTCGCTTCCAGCCAATATCATTTGCGCTGGACACGTCGTGACCAGAGGGATCTCCCGCGGATAAGGTTTTGAGGAGCCACAATGGTTCCCCATTGGGCTGAAAACAGGCGGAATCAAGAGATACCACCCCACAAGCGCGAGCGCGGCGGCGTGGCGGAGATTCACTTCGTTTCCTTGAGGCGCGGATCGTCGGTCGCGATGCAGACTGCTTCCAAAGCTCGCTCAGCATTGACTTTGATCCAAGAGTGCCAAACTTCAGGCGGTCCTTTCATCGGGAATCGGCGCCCGCGCGTGAGAGAAAAAGCAAACGCCGGCAGGAGCGGATGCTCCTGCCGGCGTCGTACAATCCGAATCGTAGCGCGATTCGCCTCGCGGCTGTTTGCTACATGTGTCCGGTTTCGGACATCTTCACCATCGCCTCGGTGGTGAAGAACGCTCGATCCACCGCGCCCATGTTGATGTACCAGCATTCGCGCTCGGGCGTCTGGATGCCCGGCAGGTAGCACACCGTTGCCTGGCCGCTCTGCACATCGGTGGAGCTGTCGCCGACGACGAATTCGCGCTTGAAAGGATAGATGGCGATTTTCGCGTCGGGCACTGGACGATCGCGATACGCGAGCCAGTAGACGTTGTTGCGGAACAGCTCGCCGCGGCGATCGTAGGTATCGATGTACGGCTCGAACCACATTTCGGAATCCATGTAGATGACGGTCTTGGAATCGATCGCCTCGGCGTTGTTAACGCTGCGCCGCGGCTCGGCGGTCACGATATACATGTGGCGCATCTGCCAGCGCTCGGGGCAGTGGCTCGCGCCGCCGTCGGTGGCGCATCGGATTTCCGGTGAATGCTCGGCGTCAACTACCGCGAGCATCTCTTTCTCGCCCAGGAACTTATAGTCGTACTCTTCGGTCTTGGGATTGAAACCCGAATAGTGATCGGGGTCGAAGGTCTGCGCTCCCGTCGCGCTCGAATTGATCGCCTCGTTCAGACGGCGCAGGCGCCGCGTGCCGGGCGCCCAGTCCCAAGTGTCGTCGCCATGTGTTGGATCGGCGTACCGATAACGCAGCAAACTGGTGCCGCGAGCGTCCTGGGGCGCGAGTTCGGGTCCGATCAGGAACAACCACAGGCGGTTGGTATTCTTGAAGTCGGGATCGACGGGAAGCGGCTCGACTTCGGTCCTGCCGACGAGGTCATAACCGGCGTAGTGCCCCAGCTGTCCGTATGCGATTTCAAAGAAGGGCTTGTTGTAGCCGGTGTAAACTGTGTCGCAATCGAAATATCGCAGATCGTAGTCGTCGGTGCTGATCGGACGCCACAAGGCGTTCCAGATGACCTTGGTCGCGACGTAGGGATCGTTCGCGTCGATGAGCGGGAAGGGCTGGCCGGCGACATAGCCGACGACGCTGCGATGATCCTTCGAGAGCTGCACCTGCGACGAATATTTCTCCGTCGCGTCCTTATAAGGAGGCGGCCAATCGATGCGCTCGGTGGGGACTATTTTCATCGTCATCCCGTGCTGCACTTTGTAGAACACGCCCGGCGAAACAAGATCCTTCACCTGCGACGCGTTGTCCGGAGTGATGAAGTCGCCCGGCTTGACAGCTGCCTCCCCTGGCAGGCTCCAAGCTGCGAGGGCCAGCAATGCAATGCCCCCCGCGACGACTGTTTTGCGAAGCCCCATTTTCCCCAATAGCATTCGAACCTCCATAAGAGCCCTGAAATGTTTTTGTCCCTGGCTCGGGTAAAAATTACCCGCTGGCGTGAATTTTACACGTCTGCGTCTGGATGTCCTGCTATTAGAACGGCCAGATGCAGTCTGTCAACCGATTTAATTGCGAATCGAATCAAATTTACCTGTTGCGTTCCGCGTGGCACGGGTATGCCAGAGACGGCTTTTTCGGCGCGGCCTCACACATTGCTCTGTCGCGGCGACATGGGAAGGCCTCTCGCCTGGCGTACACTGGGACCTAGCAAAATCGCGCCCGGATAGGATTTGCCAGAT
>CABEBO010000103.1_pt1 | contig 5761 bp, 4 predicted proteins | sample 3132601 | NCBI WGS metagenome assembly CABEBO01 (sample SAMEA5534345, study PRJEB31848) | metagenome | biome: tundra; feature: field; material: soil | place: USA | collected 2013-05 | depth 0.45 m
GAAACCGGAAGGAGACCAGAGAAACTATCGCGGACAGGATCGTTAGCATGCCGGCCACGATAGAATGGTCGGCGCAAAACTCCAATGTTTTCAGGGCACACGGAATTATGAGTAGGCACAGGTCAATCGAAAAACACTAGCCTTTTCGTCGCATTCGGAGTTTTTAGTAGCCACAGGCCTGTGTCAGGATTGGTCACCTTGATGGTCGAGCCCATCGGCAGATTGCGCGATGCTGGCGTAAGGCCGTTGGGATTGTAAGCCTCGCCGCTAGGGATCTGTCATTCGCCAAATCTGCGGTAAAACCAGGTCTTCACCAACTGGGTCAGGACCACATAACACACCAATATGATCGCCAGGAGCAACCAGTACAGGAGTGGCAGTGGGACAAAGCCGAGCGCGCCAGCCAGGGGCGAAACGGTCAGCCCGGCGCCCACCGCGACGATGATGACCGAAGACAGGATGAGTGGCCAACTGGCCCAGCTCTGGAGAAACGGGATTTTGTTGGTGCGGATGACGTGAATGATCAGTGTCTGGGTGAAGAGCGACTCGACGAACCAGCCGGTTTGGAACAGGGCCGGATTGTGCCAGCAATTGAACACATACAGCATCATGAAGAACGTCAGGTAATCGAATAACGAGCTGATCGGCCCAATAAACAGAATGAAACGCAGGATCCGACCAATTTCCCACTTGCGCGGCTTGGTCAGCCAGTCGGCATCCACCTTGTCGGTGGGGATGGTGGTCTGCGAGAAGTCGTAGAGCAGGTTGTTGGTCAGCACCTGAATCGGCCGCATGGGGAGGAAAGGCAGGAATGCGCTGGACCCTACGACACTGAACATGTTGCCGAAGTTGGAGCTGGCGGCCATCTTGATGTACTTGACGATGTTGCCGAACACTCGACGGCCTTCCAGCACGCCCTTCTCCAATATTAGCAGGCTGTTTTCCAACAGGATGATGTCGGATGACTCCTTGGCGATGTCCACCGCGCTGTCCACCGAGATGCCTACATCGGCGGCCTTCAGGGCCGGGGCGTCGTTGATGCCGTCACCCATGAATCCCAACACGTGGCCCTTGCTCTGGAGAGCGCGGATGATACGTTCCTTGTGGGCCGGAGCCAGCCGGGCAAAAACGCTGGTCACGCTTGCAGCTTCGGCCAGTTCAGCTTCGCTCATCGCCTCAATTTGAGTGCCGAGCAAGAGATGCTCGACCGGCATGCCCACTTCCTTGCAGATGTAGGCGGTGATGATCTCGTTATCGCCGGTCAGGATCTTCACGTCCACGTTCAGGTTGTGGAGCCGCTTCAAGGCCTCCGCAGCGGTGTCCTTGGGCGGGTCGAGGAAGGCCAGGAAGCCCAGCAGGATCAGGTCAGACTCATCCTTGATCGCGTAGGTAGGCTCATCCGTCGCCCCCGGCATTTGCTTGTAGGCCAAGGCGATCACACGGAAGCCCTGACCGTTCAGGTCGTCCGCTATCTGCCGGCGTTTGGCGTCGTGCTCAGGCAGGACCTCGATGATCTCTCCCTTGACTTCCACCCGGGTGCACAGGCCCAGCACTTCTTCGACGGCGCCCTTGCAGATCAACGTGTTCAATCCGGTCGTATCTTCCACGACCACCGACATCCGACGCCGCACGAAATCGAAAGGAATCTCGTCTATCTTGCGGTACTGCTCTTTGGCTTTTAGGCGTTCCTCCAGCTCCTCATGGGCGAGGATCGCCTCGTCGAGCAGGTTCTTCAGGCCGGTATGGTGGTAGCTATTCAGGTAGCCATATTGGAGCACCTTTTCGCTGGGATCGCCGTGCGCGTCCAGGTGCTTTTCGAGTACAATCTTGCCCTGCGTAAGCGTCCCTGTCTTGTCGGTGCACAGCACGTCCATCGCCCCGAAGTTCTGGATGGCATTCAGACGTTTGACGATCACTTTCTTCCGCGCCATCGCCAGGGCACCGTTGGAAAGGTTGACCGTCACGATCATGGGCAGCATCTCGGGTGTCAGTCCGACGGCCACTGCCATTGCAAACAGGAAAGCTTCCAACCAGTCGTGCTTGCTCAGCCCGTTGATCAGGAAGACCGCCGGAACCATCACGGCAATGAAACCGATCATCAGCCAGGTGAACTTGTTGACGCCTTTATCGAAGCTGGTCAGCTGGCGCTGCCCGACGATACTGGCAGCCAGAGATCCAAAGTAGGTCTTGTCTCCGGTGTGGATGACTACGGCCGTTGCGGTACCGCTCTCCACGTTAGAGCCCAGGAAACAAATATTGGGCAGCTCGAGCGGGTTCTGAACGTCGGCGGACGTGGCGTCGGCTTTTCTCTCCACAGGCAAGGATTCTCCGGTAAGAGCCGATTGATTCAGGAACAAGTCTTTGGCGGAAAGCACTCGTACGTCGGCTGGAACCATGTCACCGGCCGCCATGCGGATGATATCGCCCGGCACTAACATCTTGAGCGGCACTTCAGCTTTCTTGCCATCACGCACCAACGTCGCCGTGTTGGTGACCATCGCTTTGAGCTTTTCAGCAGCGTTATCGGCCCGCATCTCCTGGTAGAAACGCAACACCACGCCTAGAACCACCATCACGAAAATGACCGTGGTTGCCCGCAGGTCACCGGTCAGAAAAGAAAGCACGCCGAGCGCCGTGAGCAGGAGGACCAAGGGATTCTTGACGTTACTCAAGAGGCGCATCAGGGCCGATTGACGCTCCTCGCGGGCAATCGCGTTGAGCCCGTACTGTTTTAAGCGCGAATCGGCTTCCGCCTCGCTCAAGCCGTCTAATCGCGATTCAAGCTCCCGCAGGACGGTCTCGGTATCGGCGCGCGACTTTTCCAGTACTTGATCGGAAACAAGCGCCCCCTTCCCCCTCGTGGGATTACCTGGGACGTGAGCTGGACTCATGGTTGTCGTTGGCAAACCCATTCACACCTTTTGTTGTTTAGTCCCTCGTGCCAGTGTCCGCGATGTCCTGACCGCTTAAGTGCAGGTCTATGATCATCCCCGCACACCGAACTTGCGACCAAGGTCGAGCAAGGCTATTGCTATTTTCTCTCGAATGGTTTGGTTAAGAAAGTGCGCATGGCGCTCCAGAAGCCTCGACCACCGGCCGATCATCAAACTGACCGCCTCGTTGAACTCCCGGAGTGGAATGCCAACGATGCCTTCCTCTAGCTCCCTCGGACTTATCAACCGATTTAATTCCGCTTTAGTGCTCGAGGGCACCGCTCAGTTCGAAATGCGAGCCCTTCCGCTTTGCTTAAGCCTTTTTACGCGCTCAAGATAGTACAAGGAAGTGTAGGAAAATGCGCGGCAAGACTATTTTCGCGGCAACGTTGGGCCTCGCAATACTCGTTTCCAAGCCTGTTTTTTTGAATCGCCATACGGAAGCCAACCACAATATGGGCAGTACGGATCGAGGCATACGATATGTGATGCTCAGGGCAACAACTGCTTGGCCTGCGATTCGGGCGACAACAATTGTCAACGCACCGACGGGCAGTATGGATCGAGTGGGCAATCTGGATCGGGGCACAGCTGGGGATTCTTTTTCTAAACGTTGATACCAAGCGCTGGCCATACCTTGCCGCAGGTCCGGCCCGCTTGGCTAAGCAAAACCTCGTCCTGCGTGACGGGTGGACGCAACATACACAACGCCCGAGCCCAAGGCCCCGCGAGGTAATCACTTAGGACTTTGACCCACTGAAACTCAGCGAGGAGATCAAGGCTATGAGTAGCAAGAACAAGATACTGGCTATAGTACCGGCGATGGTTCTCGGAATTGGGCTGGCACTGCCGGCTCTCGCACAGGAAACGAGTGGCAGCTCTGGCGTTCCCGCCAGCACTTCGATGCATCAGGCAGGCGAAGACACCAAAAGCGCGGCGCAGAACGCGTATCACGGGACGGTTACCGCATTGGACGATACGAGAATCACCACAGAAGTGAAAACGAATCTAGCTGCTGCCAAAGACTTGAGGTCCGGCCAGATTCACGTCACCACAGTAGCCGGCGTCGTGACGCTGGAGGGCCGGGTACACGATTCCAACGTCGTATCACGCGCTGAAGCGATCGCGAGAGATGCGAGCGGCGTACGAGGTATTACCAACCACCTGCGAGTGGACTCTTCAGTTCCTAAGGACTAGGAGAGAAGAGTACTCGTGCCAGTTTCGATGATGATAGCCGACTGACCTGTGCCTGCTGAAAATTCCATCTGAACCGACACTTGAACGGGTTCGGTAAACCGATAATAGTTTGGCCGCGGCCAAACGGAGCCGCTGCGATCTAAATCGCGCGCGACAATACCGGTTGTCGTTACTCAAAATTCCGAATGCGTGCGATACTGACGGCATGGACCCGGTCGACAGGTCTCCCGATCGAGACCGGCTGTCGAGCGCGGTCGACTCGACGAATCGAGTCGGCGTTAGATTTCGCCAGTGCTGACTATTCGCTGCACGCGCAAACTCCTCAAGCGCCTCGGTACCGAAGCGCTTCCCGAGTCGGGACATCCCACCAATCGGCTCGGCGATTGGTATGCCAATCTGGTCTGTACCAGACGCTCGCCACTGATCATTTGCATCAGCGAACGGTCGCTACTTCCGGTGTTGGTCGAGGCAAGAGGCTCCCGCTCTTTCATTGCCCGCTTTCAGGAAGCAGTCCGTTCAGTCCTGCGGCATATCGGAGCTGCTTCAGAACTGCTGGACAGCGAAGCGCGAGAGATGGGGCAGATTACAATCGGGGCGACGGCGAGTCGCCGCGTCTTGGGCTCGCTCAACGACCTGGCCTCTCTCACCCGTTTCACGATGGCGGAGCGTACCACGATCGACCTTACCGCGCTCGCAATCGAGCTTGCGAACACGGCTTGTTCGCCGATCAACTACGAAACCCCGAGGTCGGTGTCTTTGGCTCTCCTGAGTCGATCGTACTCATAGCCCGATCGGCGGCCAGGGGAACGTCGACGGGGATCAGGCGGCGCTCCGTTCGTAGCGATGGTGCAGGCCACCGGCTTGCGGAACGGCGATCACCCTGCCGCTGCTAGGCGGCCGGACGGCGCGAGGATCCGGGCAGTCTTTGGCCAGTGACAGATGCGTCCGAGAGTGGTGATAGTAAACGATATACGAGGACAGGACGCGCCGCAGATGCCGCTCGTTGATCACGATTATGTGGTCCAGACACTCGCGGCGAATCGAGCCAATGATTCGCTCGACGTACGCATTCTGCCATGGCGATCGCAGTGCTATAGCGATCTCTGTTGTGCCCATAGCCTGGGCCCGCTCTTGAAAGCATTGACCATACGATGCATCGCGGTCCGGCCTTGACACGGATTCACCTTCCACCCGACAATCGGCTTTCGCTCGGGGCCGGGTCCATATAAGGCACAGCGGCGCGAAACGCACCCGCTGCGCGCTCGAACGTGTCGAAGCGCCCGAGTGCTTCCGTTCGCATCAGAGCCGACCTGTTTGTGGCGAATTGTTGATTCTGGCAGAAACCACTTCCGGAACGCAGTCTTGTGAATCCCTCACTTACCGCTAAAGTTCGCCTTCATGCGAGAAGTGTTCATATTGACCGCTCATCTGCTGGTGACGCTAGCAAAGCTTGCCAGGCCGGGCGGTCTTCGGGCAGTGGCGGCAGAATCACTCGCGGTGAAACACCAGTTGCTCATCATGAAGCGCTCGCGGCAACGTGCTCCGAATCTGACTTCAAGGGATCGGCTGACGCTGGGATTTTGCGCGCTGTTCGTGTCGCGCGAACGCTTGAGCAAGATGGCCGTGATACT
>CABEBO010000131.1_pt1 | contig 5123 bp, 3 predicted proteins | sample 3132601 | NCBI WGS metagenome assembly CABEBO01 (sample SAMEA5534345, study PRJEB31848) | metagenome | biome: tundra; feature: field; material: soil | place: USA | collected 2013-05 | depth 0.45 m
GTCAGTCCCAGCGCCCGCGCGGTGTCGGGAATTTTCCCGCCGGCGCCGAGACCGAGCGTGGGCGCCGACCCGAAAAGTTTGGGGTTCACGTAGATCGGCGCGTTCATAACCATCGCCAACGCGATCGCGTCGCTGGGCCGGCTGTCGATCGAGTAGCGGCCGCCGTCCATGTAAATCGTCGCGTAATAGATCTCGTCGCGCATATCCGCGATCACGATTCGATCGACGCGATTCCCGGTCTGCCCAATGATCGACCGAATCAGATCGTGCGTGAACGGCCGCTCGGGCTTGATTCCGTGCAGCGCGAGCATAATTGCCTGCGCCTCGTTCTCGCCGATCATGATTGGCAATTGGCGCGACTCGGTCTCGTCGAGCAGCAGCACGTAATGCGAGCCCGTCTGGTCGTCAAAGCCGACGCGCGCGACCTGGACTTTGACCTCGTCGGGCGAAAATCCGGCGGCGGTGAGCGCGCTGGTGGATGGCGAACGGCCGCACGAGCAGGCCGCCACGACGGCTGCGATAAGCAGCAGGCAGAGATGCCTTCCGCTTACAGCCTTCATAGTCAAACCTTACGCGCGTCGTGCGCCAGATGCCAAGCGCATCGCGGCTCCGTCTCGCTCTTCTCAACCCCGGAATTCGCGCGCCACGATGTACAGTTCCGAGGATCCCGGGCGGCTGGCTTTGGTGCGCGTCACTTCGACATTTCCGAAATGCCGCTTGAATGAATCGACGATGTCCTTGAATTGCGCGCCCATGAAGAGCTTCACAACCATCGTGCCACCCGGTTTCAGCATCGTTATCGCGACGCCCAATGCGGAATCTATCAGCTCCCGCGAACGTGCCTCGTCGCGCGCGGCAATCCCGGTCAGTTTCGGCGCAAGGTCGCTGGTCACGAGATCGGCGCGTCCGCCAAGCTCGCTGTGCACACGCGCGGCGACAGTTAGATCCAGGATGTCACCGGCGATCGTGATCGCACCGGCCGGCGGATTCTTCACTTGCGCGAGATCGACTCCGACCACGCGTCCGCCGGCGCCGGCCGCGGCTACGAGGATCGCCAGCCATCCGCCGGGCGCGCATCCCAAATCGACGATTCGCGCACCCATCCCGACGAGCCGATTGCGCGCAATTATTTCTTCAATCTTGAACGCCGCCCGCGACGGCAATCCCAGCGCACGCGCCTTGCGGTAAAATTTGTCGTGTGGTTCGTAAGTCGGCACAAATTCACCCGCCGCGACGCTCGCTCGCTTTGCCGCACGCGCTGGAGCAGCTATCCTGATTGGCTCCGCGGGTAAGTTTTGAAGCTGCGACGGTCACCGTGAAGCTCGACGATTTGAATCCTGAACAGCGCGCCGCGGTGCTTGCGCCCGACGGCCCGATACTAATCCTGGCCGGGGCAGGCTCGGGCAAGACCCGCGTGCTGACCTACCGTATCGCCCACATCCTGGCCGAGCGCAAGGCAGCGGTCGGCGAGATGATTGCGGTCACGTTCACCAACAAGGCGGCCAATGAGATGCGCGAGCGCGTCGCCTCGCTGGCCGGCGGCGACAACGCCGCGCGCATCCCGTGGGTCAGCACGTTTCATTCCGCGTGCGCGCGAATCCTGCGCCAGGAAGGCCACGCACTCGGCTACGACCGCAATTTTTCGATCCTCGACGAAGGCGATTCGCTGACCACGATTCGCCGCGTGCTCGGCGACGCGGCGCTGGCCGACTCGCCGCCGCTCGAACTTGCACGCGCACGAATCGAGCAGGCCAAGAACGAGGCGGTCACGCCCGACGAGATGCTGGCGCGCGCCAAGCCCGGGCGCGAGGCCTCGATCGCGCAGATTTACCGGCTCTACCAGGATCGGATGCGCGAGATGAACGCGATGGACTTCAGCGATTTGCAATTGCAAACCTGGCTGTTGTTCGAGCGCTTTCCTGAAATCCTCGAGAAATGGCAGCGGCGCGCGGCGCATCTGCTGGTCGACGAGTACCAGGACACCAATCGCGTCCAGTATTTGATCGTCAAGGCGCTCGCCGCGCGATCGGGGAATCTGTGCGTGGTCGGCGACGAGGATCAATCCATCTACCGCTGGCGCGGCGCCGACATTCGCAACATCCTCGATTTCGAGCGCGACTACCCGGCGGCGCAGATTTTCAAGCTCGAGCAGAATTACCGCTCGACGAAAACCATCCTTGCCGCGGCGGGCGCCGTCATCCGCAACAACACCGAGCGCAAGGTCAAAAACCTGTGGACCGAAAACAGCGCCGGCGAGCCGGTCACCTACTTCACCGGGCGCGACGAGCGCGACGAGGCCGACTTTATCGCGCTCGAGATTGCGCGGCTGACCGGCGCGGGCGGATTCAGAGCCGCCGAGGTCGTGGTTTTCTACCGCGTCAACGCGCAGTCGCGCGCGATCGAAGAGGCTCTCGTGCGCCGGCGAATCCCCTACTACATCGTCGGCGGCGTGCGCTTTTACGAGCAGCGCGACGTCAAGGATCTGCTCGCCTACATGCGCGTGATCGCCAATCCGGCCGACGCCGTCAGCCTCGAACGAATGGTCGGCACGCCGCCGCGCGGAATCGGCGCGAAGTCCTTCGAGGCGATTGCCGAACTGGCCGCGCGCGAGCGCATCCCGGCGTTCGAGGCGATGGGCCGGCTCGAGACTTACTCGAAGGTTGCGCTCAGAATCGCCAAGCAGGCCGGGATGCTCTATTCATGGATGCACGAACTCAGCGCCCGCGTGCCCGGCTTGAGCGTGCGCGGAATTGTCGAGGAAGTAGTGGCGCACAGCGGTTTCGAGGCGTACCTCGATACGCTCGACGACGCGGCCGCACGCAAGCAAAATCTCGCCGAGATGCTCTCCGCGGCCAGCGCCTTCGACGCCGAAAAGTCCGGCGGCGGTTTGTCGGAGTTCCTCGAACGGGTCGCACTCGTCAGCGACACCGAGCAGATCGATTCCAGCGGCGGACGCGCCGCGCTGATGACGCTGCACACCTCCAAGGGCCTCGAATACCCAATCGTATTCATGGCCGGGATGGAGGAAGGCCTGTTTCCGCATAGCCGCGCCGCCGACATCGACGAGGAAGTCGAGGAGGAGCGCCGGCTGTGCTACGTCGGCATGACGCGCGCGCGGCAGTTGCTCTATCTGACCAACACGCTCTCGCGCGAAATCTACGGCGTGCGCCAGGAGTCGCGTCAATCGCGATTCTTGCGCGAGGTCGATCCCGCCTTGATTCGCCGTATCGCGCCGGCTCGCGAGACCTCGCCGATACGCCCGCTGTCACCGCGCGAGCCCTACGTCGATTTCACCGACAGCCAGTTGCCCGACGACGAGCCGGGCCCTGGGGGCGACAACGGAGGCCTTTCAATCGGGGCGCGCGTGGCCCATCCGACCTTCGGACGCGGAGTCGTTCGCCGGCGCGAGGGGCGCGGCGATGGCGCCAAGGCGTGGGTTAATTTCGAGCGCGGCGGAATCAAGCTGCTGGTGCTGAAGTTCGCAAACCTGCGGTTGCTTGTGGACTGATCGGGCCGCTATCATTCCATTGAATGCGACCACGCCGGTACCTGAATACGCCGCTATCTGAATCGTTCGCGCGGATTTTCGTTCAACTTTGCCTCGGAGTTCATGAAGCGCTTCATTGATATCGCGATTCGAATCTTCCCCGCCCTGCTGCTGATCGCGTTGGTCGCGATCCCGGCTGCGAATGGCGCGTGGAGCGAAGACGAATTCGAGCGTCGCCCGCTCTATGCCTATCCGCTTCCTCACGGCAAGGACGACATCATCGGCAATCTCATTACGTACCAAATCCAGAACGGCGACACGCTGCTCGACGTCGGGCGATGGTTCGGGGTGACGGCCAAGGAAATTTCGAACGCAAATGGCGGAATCGACTGGTGGGGGCCCCCGGCCGGCAGGCAAATCATTCTGCCCGACGAGCACATCCTGCCCAATACGCCGCACGTCGGAATCGTGCTGAACATCCCCGAGATGCGGCTGTACTATTATTTTCCGTCGCCGACCGGAGGGCTCCATCGCAAAGGCAAGGTCGCGCCCGCCAAATTCGTCACGGGCAAGAAGCACTCTGCGGGCGGAGTCAGGCCATCGGTGGTGTACACGTTTCCGGTCGGGCTGGGACGTTTCGATTGGAAAACGCCGGTCGGAGATTTTACGGTCCGCGGCAAGACCCGCAATCCGACCTGGGTGGTGCCCGACGACATCTACGAGGAACATCTCGAGCGTGACGGTGAAGCCGATCATGTTGTCTACGGCGACGATCCCGACAATCCTCTCGGCCATTACCGCATCGAACTGACTCTGCCCCAGTACGCTCTGCATGGCACCAACGTGCCGTGGGGCGTCGGCATGGAAGTCAGCCACGGATGCATCCGGCTGTATCCCGAGGACATCGAGCGCCTCTTCAACAAGGTGAAAATCGGCACGCCCGGGATGTTCGTTTATCAGCCCGTGAAGTTCGGATGGCGCGGCGACTCGCTCTACGTCGAGGTCCACGACGATCTCTACGGCCGTTACGCGGGGCTGTGGGCATACGCGCAGAAGGAAGCCGACCGGCTGGGAATTACCGACCAGGTCGATATGCGCAAGCTGGAAAAAGCCGTCGAACAGAAAAGCGGCGTCCCGACCTACGTGATGCCGGGACCTCTCCCCGGCAGCCGCAGTTAGTTCCGTCCCCGCCCGGCTGGCGCCGCGTTGGGCGGATTGCTGCCGTTGCCAGCCGCGGCGCGCTTTTTCACCAGGTAAAAGTAGCGATGGCCCAGGCCGAACGGTCCCGGCCATTTCAGGCGACGCACGACTTCGGTGCCGGCGATAGGTTCGCTCGCGATCGTGTATTCGTCCACTTTCTGCGACGTGATCATCGGGATTCCAGCTTCGAGCTTCATCGTTTCAATCCCATGCTTGGGATAGCGATAGAGGTCTTCGCCGTTGAGCGCGTAGCCGGCGTCGATCGCTGAGCGCGGAACTCCCTGGCGTTCCAGTTGGTTGCGCGTTGCGAGGATCACCGCCATTCCACGTTGATACGCATACGTCCCGCCGAGCGACATCAGGCCCATCGCGAGCGTCATCGCAAATCCCGCCGCCCTGACCATCTTGCTTCGAGGCAGCGGTGCAAGCGCAAGCA
>CABEBO010000139.1_pt1 | contig 4821 bp, 3 predicted proteins | sample 3132601 | NCBI WGS metagenome assembly CABEBO01 (sample SAMEA5534345, study PRJEB31848) | metagenome | biome: tundra; feature: field; material: soil | place: USA | collected 2013-05 | depth 0.45 m
CTGGTTGCTCGGGCTCGTAAAGTAGCTCCCGGAGCCTTGCTCATTCGCGAGTGGCGGGGTGCGGCGCATCAGGTCACGGTGCACGACGATGGGGTCGTCTATCGGGGCAAACGCTATGGTTCACTGTCCGAGGTCGCGCGGCTGATCACCGGAACACGCTGGTCCGGACCGTTGTTCTTTGGTCTCCGGAAGCGCGCTTAGGAGGCTCGTGATGGAGCAGTCTAGTTGCACGGCAAGACGCTGCGCGATCTACACGCGAAAGTCTTCGGCGGAAGGACTGGAGCAGGACTTTAATTCGCTGCATGCGCAGCGCGACGCGTGCGAATCGTTCATCAAGAGCCAGGCGGCCGAGGGCTGGCGGCTGGTCAAGACCGCCTATGATGATGGCGGGCTCTCGGGCGGCACCATGGAGCGGCCCGGACTGCAGCGGCTGCTGTCCGACATCGGCGAAAAACTCATTGATGTAGTGGTGGTTTATAAAGTCGACCGCTTGACCCGTTCGCTTGCCGACTTCGCGAAAATGGTCGAGATCTTCGACTCTGACGGCGTATCGTTTCGTGGCGGTTACTCAACAGTTCAACACCACCACCTCGATGGGGCGGCTCACGCTCAATGTGCTGCTCTCCTTCGCCCAGTTCGAGCGCGAGGTGACCGGCGAGCGGATCCGCGACAAGATTGCCGCGTCGAAGAAGAAGGGGCTCTGGATGGGGGGGCACGATACCGCTCGGCTATGACTGGTGTGATCGCCGCCTGGTGGTTAACCCGGCGGAAGCGGTCACCGTCCGCCAGATCTTCGAACGGTATCTCGAGCTCCGCTCGGTCCGGTTGCTCAAAGAAGAACTGACCCGCGACGCAATCGTCTCGAAGGTTCGGGTCTCCAGGAGCGGCAAACAATCAGGAGGACGGCCCTTCGGGCGGGGCGCCCTCTATGAATTGCTCGCCAACCCGATCTACCTCGGCGAGATTCGGCATCGGAAGCTTCGCCATCCTGGCCAGCATCCGGCAATCGTGGACAGAGCCGTCTGGGAACAGGTGCAGGAACGACTTCGAAAGCAAGCCGTGCATCACCGAACGCTGAACGCCAAAGGGGTCTCAAGCCCGTTGGCCGGTAAGCTGTTCGATGAGAACGATGAACCCCTGTATGCGTGCGGAGCAAATAAGGGTGAACGCCATTACCGTTATTACGTCTCGCGTAAAGCCATTCGCGGTTCAACCGCGAGAAGAGGAAGCGGCTGGCGGTTGCCCGCGCTCCAGATCGAGCGGGCCGTCGCAGGCGCGAGTCGGCAAATGCTCGGAGACCGGGCGGGTCGAGCGTCACCGTGACCGTGCTCTTTCCTTTGGGTGGCAGACTGAATGGACCGCTGCCGTTCACGCTGAACGGCGCCGCGAGCGGCTCGACCGTGCCGGGTCAACGTGCCCTTGCCCTGGTCGGAAAATTTCACCGACTCTTTCGCCGTCCCATCCTCAAGCTCGTGTCCGGATCATTTCCCTATGCCCCGCAATTGGATGACCTGGTTCCTATTTCCCGCGTTGTCAAAGATGGTGACTGCGGAGGACTTTTGACCGGGCGTGGCCGGAGCAAATATCACGAAGAGCTTGCACTTTTTCTTCGGGAACAGCTGCGCAAGGCAGGTCGTGGCACCCGACTGCGGGAACCCGAATTCCTGCGGGTTGGTCACCGGGACCGAGAATGCCACCGGACTCCCGAAGGTGATCGGCGGTCCTGTCTTGGCTGGATTGCTGAGCGTCAGCGTTTTGAGCTTGCTTCTACCCACGCGCACTTTGCCGAAATTTTCCGCCGATGGTTTGACGTTCAGCGGCTCGGGAACCCCCGTCGGAGTGGCCGTAGGAGTCGGGGTCGGCGTCGCACTTGCAGTCACAGTTGGGGTGGAGGTGGCGATCACGGTCGGAGTTGCGGTCTGGGTTGCGGTCGGCGTTGGCGTATGAGTCGGGGTCGGAGTCACCTTTGGAGTGGCGCTTGCGGTCGCTGTCGAGGTCGGAGTCGCAGTTCTTGTGGCGCTTGCGCTGGGTGTTGGAGTGCGGGTCGCAGTGGCCGTAGCGCTCGGCGTTGGAGTCGCCGTCGCCGTCGGCGTCGGCGTCGGAGTCGCTCCGGAGGACACGAACGCGTTGGCGAAGTTATTCATGTCAACGGTTCCCCACCCTGTCACCAGGTCATAGCCGATAGTCGCGTTAAAGCCGGTCACGCCGTTGAAAGTATTGTTTCCGGTTGTCACGTCGCGAAATCCATTACCGGCCTGATTGGCGCTCGCGAGGTTGTAGATTTTGGTATCGAGATTGCCGAGCCGCACGCCACCATTCTTCTGCATGATCAGTTTCGAAATGCCGGACCATACCGGAGCGGCCAGACTCGTTCCGCCGAGAATCGCCAACGTGGGCGTGTCGCTGCCGCAACCTGAGCCGCTGATGCAGTGACCGTCATCAAAGATGAAAACGCCCGGATGGTATGGACTCGCGATCATGGCGACATCTGGCACCGCGCGCATGGCGCCACTCGGCCCGCCCGCAACTGATTGAAACGGGGGGTTGGGGAAGAGCGCACTCATGCCGCCGCCGGTCGCGCCGCTACCCAGGCTCGAATCGTTCCAAGCCGACTCCGCAACAAAACCAATGTCGTTTCCGTTCGCGTCGAAGTTCGGCGTAAAACCGGTGCCGCCGACGGCGACGACATTGGGATCCGCCGCCATCTCGTTGACGTTTGCCGTGCCCGTTTTGCAAGTGTCAACGCCGTTGTCGCCCGTCGAGACGAATATCGAAATTCCCTGCGACGCACCCTTCGCGAATATGGGGTCGAGGGTTTGAGTAAAAAAACTGCTCGCAGCGCCGCAAATGCTGAAACTGATGTTGATCGTGCCGCACTTGTTATCGGTTACGGCCCGATTGACACCGTCCGATGGAAATGGATCCAGATAGAGCGAGATGGGAGCGCCCGGCGCGATGGCATGCACCCACTGGATGTCTAACAGTGCTTCGGTCTCGCCCGCGTTGTATGTCCCCTGGGTTTTGCCGTCAACATTAATTCTGGTCAGATTGACACTCGGCAAGTAGTTGAACTTGGAAATGAATTGCTGGACGATGTCGTCGAAAACATCAGACTCTGCATAGATCGCTATGCAGTCGGCGCCGGTTGATCCGTTGATTCCCACGTTCAGCAGCGGAGTCTCATCGTAAAAAGTGTACGCGTCCGCCGGCGCAAAATGCTTTCCCAGCGTTGGGTCGCTGAACTCGGGCGCGGCGGCCGCGGGCGAATACGCAAGCCGCAGGGGCTCATCGCGCAGGCCAAGGTCTCTGATTGCGCTCGATGGCGCAGCCGTCCCGTGCGTTGGCGCGCTCAGCGGCGCGGGATGAAGCGGCTCGACGCGCATCAGGTTGTTCAATCCCGTGATGTTGCCGATGATGTTTGCATACTCGGCGGGAAGTTCCGGTTCAGTAATATTCCCAAATTTAGAACCGTCGACTGAGAATTTCACGATCCGGGTATTAAACGCCTGCTTGATCGTCAGGATGCTGCCGCTGAACTTGATGACCCCCTGGGCTGCCGAACCGCCCGATATCTGGAATCCCTCCGCAGTGAGCCAGTGCATGACCTTGTTGAAGTCGGTGTCCGTGGGGCCGAAACGCTTCGTGTATTCCTGGGGCGTGAGCCACTTGTGATATTGTGGCGACTTCGGATCCTGCTGCGCGGCAAGCAGCGCGTTCAGCTTCGCGTGATTGCGCGGCTTGAACCAGATCTCCAGCGGCAACGTCTTGGTCGAATCCGCATCACCGAAGGTGGGAAGATTGAGCGCGTCGGGCGATATCGTACCTTGCAACTGGACGGTCTGAGCGAATGCAGGCCGCACAACCAAGATTGTGCAGGTAGCAACAAAAGCGAACCAGACCGCGCAAGCGGGAAGGGCCGACTTTTGCCGGGACGAGCCCGAAGACATCAGACGGATGTTCATTCGATTCTACTCGTCGAAGCTAATTCGCAGTCGGCTGAATGTCAACGTTAATCATGCTAAATCGGTACTTGAGGTGAATTCCCGGTTTTGGAAATAAGCGCATTTCTTTCCGACCCCTTTTATAGCTACAAGTTGGTTAGACGACGACGCCCTAATCTTGATTCGCCTTCAACCAAAAACGCGCCAAAAGTGTCTCCGGTATCGTAGCCCTTGTCGCCGCTCAGCGTGATTCCGCGCTACGAACGTCTCACCCTCGAAGCGACTTCGCAGCAACGATGCGCGGTCGGGACCGGTCCTTTCCATAACCGCAACCGGAGTTCGATGCCTTGGGTGCGGTGTCGTACCTGTCGTGATGCCGCACCCAATCCATGGTGGAGGAGGTGGCCAGCCTCGTCGGGGCCCTTTGGTACGAGGTCGAGGCAATCGTACGTGCCGAACAACCTGTCGCTCCCTCGCGCGTAAGTTGAATAAGTTGAATAGGTGTGTGAAGAACGTCGCCCCCGTCCTTGTAGAAGACGCTGGTACCATGGAGTTCCTTGCGCTGGAAGTCGTGCATCTCGTATATCCGCCCTCTACCGGGAGCGATGTTCGATTCTCCGGGGAGCGCTTCGAAGGAAATGCGAGCTTTTCACGTTTCTCCCCCGCAAAACGGACCGACACGGCCGCTGACTTTTCGTACCCTCCCAACGCGATTGCAGCTGTCGTTCATTCAGTTTGAGTTGGGAACGAGTCGGGTGGGAGCCCTATCAGGGATTGGTGACCTCCAGGGATAGACATTTTACCCCCGCGGCTAAAGCTGCCGGTCGATGGATGGAAAATCTCAATGCTCTGTAATGTCCTGCCGTTGACCGGGTGATGG
>CABEBO010000143.1_pt1 | contig 4727 bp, 3 predicted proteins | sample 3132601 | NCBI WGS metagenome assembly CABEBO01 (sample SAMEA5534345, study PRJEB31848) | metagenome | biome: tundra; feature: field; material: soil | place: USA | collected 2013-05 | depth 0.45 m
AGGATCGCGACCGGTATGAAGGAGCGCGACGGCGGCCGATGCACATATATAAAGGCAATCGCCAGGACGGTGTGGAACGACGGGAACGTGATTATTCCCTGGAGGCTGTTGATTACAAAAGTATGCGCACTACCAGCCCGCAAACTCATCAGGACCACGATGTCCTCGGTCTGACGGCCGAAATAGTGCACGTACGGACCGACGGCAGGAAGCGGCGCTGAAACAATTGTCGTGACAATCAGCGACAGCATCGCGATCCATATCAGCTCGGCGTTTCGGTTGGTCTGTTCGGTGTGCGCAAAGTACAGAATCGATCCGATAATCTGCGGCAGAAACCTGAAGTACGCGATGAAAAGCGGGAGCTGGATTGCGCGATGCGCCCAGATAAATCCGGACCACGCAAGCCAATGGAAGCCCATCGCGGCGTCGAGCGCGATGAATTCGGCGTCGCGCAACGGCATCGCGGGCGTGGCGGCGAGATAGGTGAAGATGGCACCCGCAGCGGAGAACGCAACCCACAACGCGGCATAATGGCCTGCGTCCGACAACCTGCGGCTGCGTCCCGAGTAACCGTAGAGAAAACCAACCGCGAGCAGAGAAATCAGAACGCAGGCGACTCGCATCCAGCCGACAAACGCCAATCCGACCCGGTCCGCATAAATCCAGTCGAGGCCGCCGAGTACCAGAGTCAGCACGTACGCCCATAGCAAGTTCCCGCGATCTTCGCCCGTTTCGATCTGCCCGCTCGCCTCCTCCGTTCTCAGCGCAATCTCAAATAGCAAAGGGCGAGCGCCACAACCAGCCGCACTGGCGGCCCGGTGCGTCAGCGGGGCGCGGCGGCGCCGCTGGAAACCTCCATCCAGGCGTTGATCAGATCGTCGGCCTCGTCGGGCTCGAGGCGGCCATCTTTCACCGCGGCGAGAATTTCAAGGATCGCGTCGTCGCGACTCAGTTTTTCAGTTGCGCCGGGCGTGAACCGCGACGACTGACCATCAAAGGCCGGCTTTTCAGCAGTGGACTGAGTAGTGCTGCCGGCCTGATCATGCGAACGATTGCGGACGGTGCGCGCGGCGTCGCGGATCTTGTCGCGCATCTCGCGCGCGGCCTGCCGCACCCGCTCGCGCATCTCATGGCGCGCCTCGCGCGATCCGCCGCGCACGGCATCGGTCACCAGGTCGCCGATTTCCTTGCCCAACTTCGCGAGCCGGCCGCCGACATCGCCGGGGACCGACTCTTCGATCTCGGCGATCGCACGCTCGACTTCGCGGAGTCCCTCGCTGACGCTGCGTTTCACGTCGCGGGTAACTCCGCGCACGATTGTGCTGGACATCCCGCCGCTCTCGGCCACGAACTGGCCGGCGGCGTCGAGCACGCTGCGCACAAAAGCGGGAATCTCGCCGCCGAGTTCGTCGGCGAGATCCTCGAACGGGGCGGAGAATGCGCCGGCCACGCGTGAGCGGTAGCCGCGGCCGGAGAAATCGCGCTCGCGCGCGTCGGCGCTGGCGACAATCACGTCGGCGCCGCGAGTCTCGACAGCAATTTTCGTGCGTGCACCGGAGGCCGGCTCGGGACCGATCGGACCGTGAACATGATTGCGGCCGAGCCACTCAAGCCCGGCGGCGTCGATGCCGTAGGTGCGGATTCGGCCCCACCCCGCGGAGGCGTCGAGCTCGATGGAAGCGATTGCGTCCACTTCGACGTTGACGCGTCCGCGGCTTCTGACGATCCAGGCTTTGTCGGGCGGAAAGGGGCCCACGAGATCGACGGCTCCCCCCACGTCCTCGAGGCTGAGCGCGCCTCCGACGCGGCTGAGGCGTGCGTTGCCGCCGACAAAGCCGACCGCGACTTCGCCGGCGACGCCGTCGGCCGCGAGCTTGCCGCCGATTTTGCCGATCATGAGGGAGCCAGACAGGTTCGAGGCGCGCACCTTGCCGCCAACGACGCCGGCTTCGACGTGGGCGGCGTCTTCGATTTCGAGATGTCCACCGATCACGCGTACAACAAACGGCGCGTGCACGCCGAGCAGTCGTGCGCTCGCGGCGATTTTTTCGATCGCCACTTCGCCCTCGATGGCTCGGCAATCGAATCCCCCGGCGACGTGGCTGAACGTGATCGCGCCCGCGGATTCGACCGAGAGCGCGCCGCGGACCCTGAGGCCTTCAACCGAACCGGCTTGCTTGATTGAGACGTTGCCGCTGACGGTGTCGCGCATCGAGATGGCGCCGAGGCGGCGCGCGTGGAGATTGCCGCGAACGCGCTTGACGGCGAAGGGGGTGGCGAGATCGGACACGTCGAGGTTGCCCGCGAGATCTTCGACTTCGACGGCGACGCCGGCGGGGACCGCGATGGTGGCGTTGTCGCGCAGCGTCACTTCGGCGACGCCGGCGTCGCGAGTGAGTTGCGGCGCGGTGTTCGAATCGATCTCGACGGCGGAACGATCGGGGCCAACGCCGGAGATTTTCAGATTCCCGGCTGCGCGCAGGATGCGGATTGATTCAACTCCTTCAAGCGTCGAGATGGCCATGGCGGATTTCCTCCGTTTTTTTTTCAGTTTTTTCAGTTGCCTGATTGTTCTAATCGTCTTTGGTGCGGGGGCCGTTGAGCGCGGCGAGTGCTTCCTCGGGCGTGAGTTTGCCGCCCTTCAAATCGGCCAGGACCGAGCGGCGCCGCGAGCCGCCGTCGTCGGAAGTAGAGGCCTCGGGACCGGACTTGGCGGAGTAGCCGAGCGCGTTGATGACTTCGTCGAGGCGCGCGCGCACGGTCGGGTATGAGACGCCGAGTTCACGCTCGACTTCGCGGATTACGCCGCGGTTCTTGATGAAGACCTCGACGAAATCGAGCTGCGCACCGCTGAGCTTGAGCAGCGCGGGCGGGGCGAATTCGCCGTCGATGGAGATCGAGCAATCGGGGCATCGCAGGCGCGCGACTGTCAGATTTCCATCGCATGATGGGCATTTAAGAATTATTGGCCGCATGGGGAGTAATATTGACCGAAATATTAAGATTGTCAACTCAGAAATTAAGATTATTGAGATTGAACTGACGGTTTGACGAAGCGAGCGCGGGTTGTCAGGAGGTCGGGGTCGGGGGCGCGGGATGCTGCTGGCTCAGGCAATGAACGGAGCCGAGGCCCCAGACCAGGTCGGTCGAGGGGACGCCGACGACGCGGCGGCCGGGGAAGAGTCGGGCGAGTGTCGCGGCCGCTACCTCGTCTTGTGCGGCGTCGAAGGTCGGCATCAGGACTGCGCCATTGGCTATATAGAAGTTCGCGTACGAGGCGGGCAGGCGCGCTGCGTCGTAGATGACGGCGGGAGGCATCGGAAGAGTTTCGATGTTGAAGGGCCGGCCGTCCTGATCGCGCATCGCGCGCAGGCGCTTAAGGTTGTCGCGCAGCACCGGGTAGTTCACGTCGGCGGGATCGTCCTCGAGGACGGTGACGATAGTGTCGGGGGCGACGAAGCGCGCGAGGTCGTCGATGTGGCCGTCGGTGTCGTCGCCGGCGATTCCGTCGCCGAGCCACAGCACGTTGGTCACGCCGAGATATGTGCGCAGGTAATCCTCGATGTCGGCGCGACTGAGCGCGGGATTTCGATTGGGGTTGAGCAGGCATGACTCGGTGGTGAGCACGGCGCCGGCGCCGTTGACGTCGATCGAGCCGCCCTCGAGCACGATGCCCGGTTCGATCACTTCGAAGCCGTAGCGGAGCCCAAGCTTTTGCGGCACGACGTCGTCGAGATCGAATGCGCCGTACTTCTGGCCCCACGAGTTGAAGCGCCAGTCCAGAGCGATCTGATTTGGGCCGGCGGGCGAATCGGTTGCGAGGCGGTTGACAAAAATCGGCCCGTGATCGCGAGCCCAGGCGTCGTTGGTGGGCAGATAAAATATATCGACAGCCCGGATCGCCGCGTCATCGTTATCGCCCCGGCGGCGGGCGGCGTCGCGAATCATCGCACGCACTTCGTCGATCTGCGTTTCATTTTCGTTGTTGACCATCAGGCGGACGGGCTCGAAGCGCGCGATGGCCGCGACCATATCCGCGTAGATCGGCGGAATAACGTCGAACTTGCCGGGCCAGGTGTCGAGATTGTGCGGCCATGCGAGGTAACAGGCGAGATGCGGCGCCCATTCGGGCGGCATCCGGTAGGCCGCGAGCAGGCGGCGATGCTCGGGTGAAATGGGATTCACGGTTACGATCGAAAGCGGCGCGTCAGGTCCGCGTAGGCGTCGATTCGGCGATCGCGCAGGAAGGGCCAGTTGCGGCGGACTTCCTCGATCTTGGCGAGGTCGCATTCGACGACCAGCGTCTCCTCGTCGGTGGTGCTGGCGCGCGCGATGACCTCGCCCGATGGATCGGCGACGAATGAAGCGCCCCAGAACTCGAGTTCACCCTCGACGCCGACGCGATTGACGGCCGCGACGAAGACGCCGTTGGCGATGGCGTGGCTGCGCTGGATCGTCTCCCAGGCGTTTTGCTGTTTGGGACGGACTTCTTCCGGCTCGCCATGCCACCATCCGATCGCGGTCGGATAGAACAGGATCTGCGCGCCAGCCATCGCGGTGAGCCTGGCCGCTTCGGGGAACCATTGATCCCAGCATACGAGCACGCCGACCAGGCCGTGCGAGGTGGGATGCGCGGCGAAATCGAGATCGCCGGGGGTGAAATAAAATTTTTCGTAATAGCGGGGATCGTCGGGGATATGCATCTTGCGGTAGTGGCCGACGATTTC
>CABEBO010000167.1_pt1 | contig 4078 bp, 2 predicted proteins | sample 3132601 | NCBI WGS metagenome assembly CABEBO01 (sample SAMEA5534345, study PRJEB31848) | metagenome | biome: tundra; feature: field; material: soil | place: USA | collected 2013-05 | depth 0.45 m
TTGAGGTACATCACAACTGCAATGCCTACCACTAACAGAACTTCGCCCCAGAGCAGAATGTAGGACCGGTCGAGATTGCTGTACCACGCAGCCGAAGGAGCAGCCTGGCCTATGGGCATTCCGATGCTGGTCATGAAGTTATTACGCCAGCGCGACATCGCGATCAGGAAATTCCACGCCAGCCCCACGACCAGGACGATCGTCCAGAGAAGAATGCCGAACCGCTCGGGCCCGCGGCGACGAACAACACCCTCCAGCGAACCCGGCTCGGGCACGGCCGTGCCGGCGAGACGAACCAACATGCGGCGGCGGTCCGGGGGGGATGGGATCTTCCTCCTGATCCGCAGGCGGAGCCGGCTGAGGGAAGAGGGACGTCTGACCGATTGCGGAGCCGCCGCCCGCCTCGCGAATTTGGCGCAAGATGAAAAGCATATCCTGCTTGCAGGTCAGGGTTCCGAACATCGCGCATTTCGACAGCGTCTCGAGCTCCTCAGGGGTTATCCTGAGGCGCTCGATGAGTTCATGGTCGCTTCGAATCTGATCGAGGATCTCGCGCACTTCTTGGCACGAGCATCGGCTGATCTTGCGGATCGGGTTTCATCGCATGCCTTTTTTACACTGACCACGGCTTAAAGCAAGACTAAAGGAGCCGTGAGATATATAGGATATCAAAACATACATAAGCGGCCTGAAAGAGTCCAATAGATAGAGCAAATAGTAAGAATTACCGCCCTACTGTAAGTTTATAACTTTCAGAGGCGGCCTGGATGTAAGAAAATTGTACTTTGCGTATGGCTTTGGGGTCTTCGCGCCGGACGAACCGCGCAACCATTGAAACCAGAAAAACTCGTGAGTGGAATCTTCTAAAAAATACCCCGGCCGGGAATCGAGCCCCCACTGAAGTCCGCGCCGGCCGCCGCAAGCCGGTCGCCGGAGAGTCCGTCGAGATTCTTCGCTACAGCAGCTTTCGCTCAGAATGACACAAAAAACGGACGGGCTCTTTCTTGGTCAACCCCTTCTAACAGGGACGAAGTCCCGCATCCCGCAGCGGTGCCGATTCTCCTTTCACTGGGATGCAGGGGTCACCCCTGCCCGTGGCGGCGGCAGCGCAGTATCAAGCCATTGGCAGGGGCCGCGCCCGCCAACGGCGGGCGGCCTTAATACTGGGTGCAGGGGTCACCCCTGCAAACCCACGGTGGGTTCCGCATTCAATTAAGCTCCCCCTCCGAACACTCTGCCGTTCGGCGTTAATTATGTACTCCCCTGACATGGAACGCGCGGAATGTTACGATTCGCGGGGAATCGCGATGGCCGAAACGAAGATAACGCTCGAGCAGGTGCGCCACGTCGCGCGTCTGGCGCGTCTGGAATGGTCGCCGGAAGAGGAAGAGCGCCTGCGCGCCGACATGGACGAAATGCTTGCCTACGTTGATAAATTGAACGAACTCGACACCAAAGATGTCGCGCCGACGACGCAGGTCGGCGAGGCCGGCATGCCCATGCGCGACGACGAAGTGACCAACCGTCCCGACGCGGAGGCGATGCTCGCCAACGCGCCTTCGAGCGAGCGCGGTTACTTCAAAGTGCCGAAAATAATCGAGTAGAAGCTTGGTCGAAAAGACCTCCCGCATGGCATCGGAACTGAACAAACTCACAATCGCCGACGCATCGTCGAAACTCCGCGCGCGCGAAATCACCGCGACGCAGCTGACGCGCGATTGCCTCGACCGCATCGCCAGGGCCGAGCCCCGGCTCCACGCCTTCATCACGGTGTGCGAGAAGGAGGCTCTCGAGCAGGCGCGCGCGGCTGACGCTCGCCTCGCCGCGGGCAACGCGCCTGCGCTGTGCGGAATCCCGCTCGGCATCAAGGATATCTACGCGACGAAGGGCATTCGCACGACCTGCGCGTCGCGAATCCTCGAGACGTTCGTGCCGCCGTTTGACGCGACCGTGATCGAGCGCATGCGCGCGGACGGCGCGATTTTCGTCGGCAAGACCAATATGGATGAATTCGCGATGGGCTCGTCAACCGAGAACTCCGCGTTCGGGCCGACGATGAATCCTCACGATACCGCGCGCGTCGCCGGCGGATCGTCGGGCGGCTCTGCGGCCGCAGTCGCGGCGCACGAATGCTTGGGTTCTCTGGGCACCGACACCGGCGGATCGATTCGCGAGCCGGCGTCGTTCTGCGGCGTAGTCGGAATCAAGCCGACCTACAGCCGCGTCAGCCGCTACGGCGTCGTCGCATACGCGTCGTCGCTCGATCAGGTCGGTCCGTTTGCGAGATCGGTGCGCGACGCCGCGATAATCCTTCGCACCCTCGCCGGCAAGGACGTTCGCGATTCGACCTGCTCGGCGCGTCCGGTGCCCGACTACGAACGCGCGCTGACGGGCGACGTGGGCCGACTCCGAATCGGCGTGCCTCGCGAATATTTCGTCGAAGGGATGCAACCCGAGGTCGAAAAGTCGATCCGCTCCGCGCTCAAGAACTACGAATCTCTGGGCGCCTCGACGGTCGAAATCTCGCTGCCGCACACCGGCTACGCCATCGCGGCGTATTACCTGGTCGCGACCGCCGAGGCGAGCGCCAATCTCGCCCGCTACGACGGTATCCGCTTCGGTCTGCGCGTCAACGCCGAGGATAATATCGCGCTGTATGAAACGACGCGGGCGAAGGGGTTCGGCGCCGAGGTCAAGCGCCGCATCATGCTCGGCACGTTCGCGCTCTCGGCGGGCTACTACGACGCCTACTATCTGAAGGCGCAAAAGGTGCGCACCCTGATTCGCAACGACTTCGAGCGCGCGTTCGAGAAGTGCGATTTGATCGTCACGCCGGTTGCGCCGACCACGGCCTTCAAGATCGGCGAGAAGATGAACGATCCGCTGACGATGTACCTGTCGGACATCTTTACGATTTCGGTGAACCTGGCCGGTCTGCCCGGGATGTCGATTCCGTGCGGCCACGATTCGAACAATCTGCCGATTGGGATGCAATTGATCGCGCCGCCATTCGCCGAGGAAACAATCCTGCGCGCGGGCGACGCATTCGAGCGCACTGGCACATTCAAGCCGCGGACACCCGCGGTCTGACGGAAATTTGCGATGAATCGGGAAGCATACGAGGCGGTGATTGGGCTCGAAGTCCACACCCATCTTCTGACCCGCTCGAAACTGTTCTGCGGATGCTCGACGACTTTCGGCGCGGGTCCGAACGAGAACGTCTGCCCGGTGTGCATGGGGATGCCAGGCGTGCTGCCTGTCCTCAACCGGCGGGTGGTGGAACTCGCGATTCGAACCGGGCTGGCGGCGCATTGCGCGATCGCGCCCTATTCTGTTTTCGATCGAAAGAGCTATTTCTATCCCGACCTGCCCAAGGGCTACCAGATCAGTCAGTACGAAACTCCCATCTGCAAAGGCGGCTATATCGATTTGCCGCCAACCGAGAATGGCGAGACGCGCCGAATCGGGCTCACGCGAATCCATATCGAGGAAGATGCGGGCAAGAATATCCACGGCGAAAACGCGAGTCTGGTCGATTTCAATCGCTCGGGGGTGCCGCTGATCGAGATCGTCAGCGAGCCCGACCTGCGCTCGGCCGAGGACGCGGGCGCGTACTTGCGCCAACTGCGCGCGATACTTCGGTACGTCGATGCGTCCGACGGCAAGATGGAGGAAGGCAGCTTCCGATGCGATTGCAACGTGTCGATCCGCAAGCGCGGCGCGAAAGAATACGGCGTCAGGTCCGAAATCAAAAATCTCAACTCGTTCCGCTTCGTCGAAGACGCAATTGAGTATGAGGTCGGACGCCAAATAGAGATTGTCGAGGGAGGCGGCAGAGTCGCGCAGGAAACTCTTCTGTGGGATCCCGCGCGCAAGGAAACGCGCGCGATGCGCTCGAAAGAGTATGCGAATGACTATCGCTATTTCCCCGAGCCGGATCTGCCGCCGCTGATTGTGCCGGCCGAAATGGAAGAAAAGGTACGCGCGTCAATGCCCGAGCTGCCGGCGGACCGGAAAGCGCGCTACGTGCGCGAACTCGGACTGACGGAATACGAGGCGGGCGTGCTGATCGCCGATC
>CABEBO010000192.1_pt1 | contig 3576 bp, 7 predicted proteins | sample 3132601 | NCBI WGS metagenome assembly CABEBO01 (sample SAMEA5534345, study PRJEB31848) | metagenome | biome: tundra; feature: field; material: soil | place: USA | collected 2013-05 | depth 0.45 m
TGCGACAGAAGTATTCACTCTCAAGGCGGCAGTAGAGCAGGTCGCGAAGCGATACTTTGACAACCACCAGGTTCTCTGGAAATCCTTTGCCGAACAGCTGGAGAACTTCATACAGATAATCAATCACGTAGCCAACCGGGAGGACGCGTTCTACTTTGCAGACCGGAGCCGCCATAGCGGGAAAACCCGGCATCTCGGCGATCGTGATAAAAAACGACCAAATCTCAATTTCGATTTGGAAGCATTGAAACAATCAATCGACCCAAAAGAAATTGTGAAATCGTTTGTGTACCGTGCTCATGCCGAAATGCTCTCTTTGATGGGCGACCATCAGGCTGCGGCCGAGCGGGTTGCTTCATTGTTCCGTACCGTGGAATGACCGACGCGAGCCTCGATAGTCTCCAGAATATTCGCGAGATCGTAATCACGGGCCTCTGAGGCTGTCAACGCCGATTGAAAGTTGACCCACCTTTGCCCGAAGACCCCGGCAACTGGGTCAGCTTTCAGCCGGCAGTGACACCCTTCGCAGTAATAGCCCGCTCATTGAAGGCTCTGGCCGCGCTCATTGTAAGCTCAACGAACGGAGCCGGTGATCAGGAGTCCCGCAATCGCGAGCAGCAAAGCCGGCGGCATCACCAATGCACCAAGTTTCAGAAAGCTCCAGGCGCTCACCTGCTGATTTTCCCGCCGCAGGGCGGACAGCCACGGGATGGTTGCCAGCGATCCGGTAACTGACAGATTCGGTCCGAGGTCCACGCCGATGAGCACTGCGCTGGCGACCTGCCGCGGTACATGCGAAGCAGACACCACGGAGCCTGCCAGCAGACCGGCCGGCAGGTTGTTGACCAGGTTGCAAATCAGGGCGAGAGTCACGCCCGCTGCCCAAGTCGTCGCAATCGCGGAGCGATCGGCCTCCATCTGCAGAGCATGAATGAGTGCGTTGAGCAGGCCGCTGCGGTCGTTGTGGTTGGATTGGTTGGAACGACTCGGAAGTGCCGCGGCGCGTGCGCGAGGCGCTCGTAATGGATCTGTTGCGCCTCGATCGGCTTTCGGAGGCACAAGCCGCGACGATTTTGGGGCTCGCGCGCTGAGTGTCCCTACTGACAATCCCATCGGCACCGATGGCCGTTGGATAGTCGCCCATCGATTGCGCGGCATCTGCAAGCAGCATCGTCATCTGATAGCGGTCGATTCCATTGTCGATGCCCTGCCCGATGGTGCGCTTGATGCCCGCGAGGTCCTGCCCGAAATCGGGCCGGCCATTCCGCGCACGATCCGGCCGCCGGTTTATAGGGCAAGATCCCAGAGGCCATCCAGCGGCCAAATTTGGGCAAAGTAGAGGCCGTCCGCATTCCGGAAAGAAAACTTCAAAACTACGTTGAGCGCTTACAGAATCTTAAACTGGAACGTGTACCGGCAGCGTAGCGGCCCGCGATCACTCCTCACGCGACGGCAGGGAACGGAAGGGCAAAGCAGGGAAGGCATGACGCCATCTCAAGCCCGAACTTCCTCGACCGGCTTTACAGGCACGATCCGCGCGACGCGTTCCATGACCTTCTTGTTCTGCTCAGCCTTCTTCAGGTCGTAGGCTGCCTGCAACCGCATCCATACTTCCGGCGAGCTTCCAAACAGGCGGGACACCTTCAGGCACATGACGGCGGACAGGGGTTTGCGCTCCGCCAGAATGTCGTGAAGCATCTGGCGGGACACGCCCAGAGCTTTCGCAGCGGCCGTCACGGACAGGCCGGCAGACGGCAAGATGTCTTCCTTGATAATCTCGCCCGGATGGACGGGCGGCAGTCCGTTCTTTCTCTCCATAACTTCCTCCCTAATGGTAGTCTTCAAAATCGACATCCAAGGCGTTTTCGCCTGACCAGCCGAAGGTGATCCGGTAATTCCCGGTCACGCGCACCGACCAGCGTTGCGGGTCGCCTCGCAGGCCGTGGAAGCGAAACCCGGCGATGTTCATGTCCTCGGGCTGCGCCGCTACTTCCAGCAATTGGAGGATGCGCACGCACTTCCTGACATAGTCGGCACCGATCCGGCGTGTCCTTGCCGGTGAGGTGAAGCTCTTCAAGCCCTTTATGTCTGAAGCCGCCGATCATTCTTTAACTGTAAATGTTTTAGTTTACAGTGTCAACTAAATAGTTGTCTCTTTTCGGAAACGCGGCCCACTCGTTGGTGTCCCCTCAGAAAACCGATAAACCGCGGAAGGGAAGGCTAGACCGGCTATAGCCCTGTTTCGCCGGCTCGACGCGCAGAGTTCGTAGCCAAGGTTTCCGCGGACGTGCTCGCGGAAGTGACCGCCAAGCTCCGGCCGTTGCTGGGTGTATAGGGAGCACAGATGCCTGACGACATCGACGCTTCGCTGCTCCTCGAGCAACCGAACTAGAGCGAGATTGAGCTTGCGATCGTTGTCCAGGTCATCGCGGCTCCTTCCGGATGCCATCGCAACGGCTTCGCGCGCGTGATCGAGCATATGGCGCAGTCGCACCAGACTTTCATGGAGCGACATATTCAATCTCGGCCTCGGCAAGCGCTCGGTCGCGGAAATATTTGCTCAAAAAGGCGGGCGTGTTGAGGTCGACCTTCCGGCCCAGAATTTCCGAGAGCTCACTCTCGAACGCGAAGAACTCGAGGCCCGGCACGAAATCCGGCTCGAATTCCACGAGCACGTCCACATCGCTGCTGGGCTGGAAATCGTCGCGCAGGACAGACCCGAACAGGGCCAGCCTACGAATGTGATGCCTGCGACAAAACTCAGCAACGCGATCTCTCGGAATTTTTATCCTCGCGCGTCCTATCTCGCTCACCGGAAACCCTCTGATAAATGCTTCGGCAACGCAACACCTGAATTTATACGGCGGCCCGCTAGAATCTACCTAGCCGAGCACCCCAAAAGCACGGTATCAGTTTCGCCTATTGATCGCTATCTCAGTACAGACGTTGCCCTCACAAAATAGCAGCGTTTCGCGCACGACCAGCTCGAGCAGCTTGCGATCGGTTAGTCCCGACCAGCCCCGGTACTGGAGGGCGCCGGCGAGACGTATCGCCGATCGAGTCTCCGATTTGGAGCGAAAACTTTTGCTGAGCTGCTTTTCAATCGACCACGAAAACGACACTTTGCTGCCGCCGACCGGCTTCACCCATCCGGGGTGGATGATTACCTCGTTGATGCGCTGCGACGTGTCACGTCCCCGGATTTTACAGGCGCCTGTGGCCACGCGAGCGTGGCCGTCCCTTCCATTCACACTTGAAGGGCAACCTCCGAAATGATATCATGATATCAGGTCAGTGAGTTTCCATGGCTCAGCTCGTCGTCAGAAATCTCGAAGAAGGCGTCAAGGCTCGACTCCAACGTCGGGCAAATCGTCGCGGCCACAGCATGGAGGAGGAAGTTCGGGACATTCTCCGTAATGCCGTGAGGGCTGAGGAACGCGCCGCCGTTCCACTGGGCAGCCGCCTGCGGCAGCGGTTCGAGCGCATCGGCCTGGACGAGGACATACCGGAACTCCGCGGGCAGAAGGCGAGGCCGATGGTTTTCGAGAGATGATCGTTCTCGACACCAACGTCCTG
>CABEBO010000213.1_pt1 | contig 3249 bp, 3 predicted proteins | sample 3132601 | NCBI WGS metagenome assembly CABEBO01 (sample SAMEA5534345, study PRJEB31848) | metagenome | biome: tundra; feature: field; material: soil | place: USA | collected 2013-05 | depth 0.45 m
CAGCACGCTACCTATCAGCCGGCCGATGCGCGCTACCTGCAGATGCACACTATGCATTTACTCGGCGTGCGGCCGGAAGAGGAGAAATTCCTCTCCCCGGAATTTATCGCGGCAACTACGTTTACCGCGACTGCGCCCGAACTGCGCGATCGGATCCGCGCGCTCGGCGAAGGTGGCTATGATCAATTCGTCATTCAACTCGTGCCGGGACATGAGTCCGCACTGGAAGATTGGGTGCGGGTTTTCGAAAGCGTCTGAGACTGGGTATCTCATGAGGCACGAATTCGCCGGCGACCTTCGAAGCCACTTGTCGGAATTTAGCGGCGACGTGCCGAGCGTCATCTGAAGGAGATCTGCGAGCGAAGTCGTACCGCGCGAACCGAAATGCAATGGGTCATCCAGATGCGATGCGAGCCAATCCGTTTGCACCCGCGCGCCCGGGTCACCATATTTCGTGGGTTGCTCCGCCATCTTTTGCTCCAAAACAATTCGTTTTCGCGCGCATCCCGATGGATTATGCTTTTGCGTTCAGAACGGCAGATTCCTCAAGCCGCCATCAGAACACGTAACCCTTGCCGGCGATCGAAGGATTCGTCTCGGGGCTTAGTTTTGCGTTAATTCACAGGTCTGTTAAATCTGCGCTAATCTGGAAACTTCATCGATACTGTAGATTCAAGACCGGGCCTCAGCTCGGTGCAACGGAGGAAAGCCATGCGAGAAGTCTTGATTGTAGAGGCGGGCCGGTCGCCTATCGGCAAAAAGAAGGGATCACTGTCGAGTGCGCATCCCACGGAAATGCTCGCCCAGGTGATGGCCGAGGTCCTGAGGCGCGCGAAGGTCGCGCCCGCCGTTGTTGGCCAGGTGATCGGCGGATGCATCAACAAGGTCGGCGCGCAGGCGTTCAACGTGACCCGGACCGCATGGCTAACCGCCGGCCTTTCACCCGACGTCGCATGCTCGACCGTCGATTCGCAGTGCGGTTCCAGCCAGTTTGCCGTAAACCTGGCTGCGAGCATGATCTCGTCGGGCGCGGAGGACGTCGTGCTGGCGTGCGGCGTCGAGAACATGAGCCTGTTACCAATCGGCTCGGATGCGATCGCGGGGGCGCAGGCGAACCTTGGCAAGCCGATCACGCGCAAGTATCGCGAGCACTTCGAGTTCACCAGCCAGTTTGAAGGCGCCGAGCGAATCGCCACCAAGTACGGGATTACGCGCGATGACACCGACCGCTTCAGCCTCGAATCACAGCTTCGCGCGGCGCGCGCGATTTCCGAGGGGCGATTCGACGCTCAGCTCGTGCCACTCGAAGTTCCGGTCATCCAGGAAGGCGGAGAGCGCACCGGCGAGACGCGTGTAGTAACGCGCGACGAGGTTCCGCGGCAGACCAGCCTCGAGGCGCTCGCTGCGCTTAAGCCGGTTGCCCGTCCTGACGGAATCCACACCGCAGGCTCATCCTCGCAGGTAGCGGATGGCGCGGCTGCCGTGCTGCTGATGACGGCGGAGAAAGCGCGTGAGCTGGGCTGCCGCCCCCGCGCACGAGTGGTCGAAACGTGCCTGGTGGGATGCGATCCCGTGCTAATGCTCGAAGGGCCGATTCCGGCCACGCGCAAGCTGCTTAAGAGAGCGGGCCTCAACATCGCCGATATCGACGTGTTCGAGATCAACGAGGCGTTCGCGTCGGTGGTGCTGAGTTGGGCGAAAACGCTAGGCCCCGACATGAAGCGGGTAAATCCGAACGGCGGCGCGATAGCACTCGGGCATCCGCTTGGCGCGACCGGATGCGGGCTGGTGACCAAGGCGGTCAACGAGCTGGAGCGCAGCGCAGGCAAGCGCGCGATCATTACGATGTGCTGCGGCGGCGGTCTGGGCACCGGTACCCTGATCGAGCGCCTCTAGAGCTCAACTACAGCGCTACGCGTGTCAGGCGTCTCGCTCGAGCCTGTGTGTGGCGAATTACTGATTTCGCCAGAATCAGCAATTCGCCACACACAGGTAGCGCCCGAGCCAAACCCGACGATCTGACGAGTTTAGCTTGAGGAGATATTGAAGATACCGAGAAAAAAAGCGCAGCGTGCATCGCGCACGCTCAGGAGATGAGGACAATGGCTGTTGCCAGTAAGACCGAACCGACACAATCCGTAATGGAGGGGAATCGGTCGTTAGGCGACCGATTCGATCAGGCACTTCAGCGCGCATGCAAACTTCATCGCTCACAATTCCGTAAGGGAACCGAGATCCCGTATTTATCCCACTTACTCGCGGTCGCTTCGTTGGTTCTGGAAGATGGTGGCGATGAGGACCAGGCGATCGCCGCGCTGCTTCATGACGCCGTTGAGGATCAGGGTGGACGCCCGACGCTGGACAGCATTCGATTGGAGTTCGGCGATCGAGTAGCGAGCATCGTGGAGGCTTGCTCCGACACCGACATCCAGCCCAAGCCTGAGTGGCGCGAACGAAAGGAAAATTATTTGAATCATTTGAGGCATCTGCGCGAGGAAACTCGTGCCGAAGTGCTGCGTGTTTCCGCGGCCGACAAGCTCCACAACGCAAGGTGCATCACCGCAGACTATCGACGCTTCGGCGAATCGGTGTGGCAACGGTTCAACGCCGGTAAGAAAGAGCAGGCTTGGTACTACGGAGAACTAGCCCGGATTTATCGCGAGCACGGGGTGTCGGATTTTCTCAGCAGTCAGATCACGGAAGCGGCTGAACAGATCAAACGCGATTCTCTCGCGAGTAACACCTAGAAAAGTTCCGAGTTTCTTGTAGGCCAAGGTCTGTTGGCAAGTAAAGCGTGCCATCCACGCGCGACGCACCACGGGATCGACTCGCCGACGTGCTCAATCGAGGTCGTGCGGAAGTGACCATCCGGCTGGACTCACTTCCTTGCGCGATAAGCGTTACTCGGTAACGCGCCCTCAGGCGAGCGACATGATTTCGAGCCGGCGAATCGGGCAGAGTGTCATGCTCGTCCTCCTGGCAAATGCTCGTAATTTGCCACCTGTGTGTGGCGAATTACTGAGTTCGCCAGAATCAGCAATTCGCCACACACAGCCTCTCCATCAATCTGCCCATTGGGCCTTCTGAGAAATTGGCAGGTCATGGGAGGGTCCGACTCACCTCAACCTGACCCGACTCATCCCGCTGCAAATGAGGCGGCGCGGAATCGAGATGAAGTGCGACTCCAAGGCTTCTCCGAGAACCGACCCCGCGCTCCTGAAAATGATCTAGGCGCCCGGCTTATGAAGC
>CABEBO010000011.1_pt1 | contig 2694 bp, 4 predicted proteins | sample 3132601 | NCBI WGS metagenome assembly CABEBO01 (sample SAMEA5534345, study PRJEB31848) | metagenome | biome: tundra; feature: field; material: soil | place: USA | collected 2013-05 | depth 0.45 m
GCCGCGCGGCTTTCAACAGGCTGAGGTTCTGTAGAATCGTTCATAGAAAAATCGCGAGAGTTGTGAGCCTGCGCTCGACTCCTTCGGCAACCCTCAGATGTCTCGGTTCAGATGATAGCGGTCGCGAGTCCACCGGTCACGCGCCGGCCTCAACAATCGTGGGAGCCAGGAACGCCGATCGAATCAACCGCCGGACATAATTCGGGAGGACCTGTCCCTCCTCAAAATTTCATCTGAACCGAAATTCGAGCGGCTGCGATAATAGCTATCGAATTGATGCGATGGAATGAAACGGGCTGCGATCTGAACCCCAAGCGGTCGGCTTGGGCTCGAGATCGAAAAACGTCCGATACATAGACCCTCAGACGACGGCAACCGGCCGCGACGTAACCATTGTTGAGCGGGAACTGGTGCGAGTCAGGCCGTGAGACGTTCGTAGCGATGATGCAGGCCGCCAACTTGCGGGATTGCGACAACTCTTCCGATCCTGGGTGGCATGATCGGGCGGGAGTCGGGGCAATCCTTCTCGAGTAGTCGACATACGAGGACAGGATGCGGCGTAGATGGCGCTCGTTGAAGATCACGATGTGATCCAGACATTCGCGGCGGATCGAACCGATCACTCGCTCAACGTACGCGTTCTGCCAAGGTGATCGTGGTGCCGTGACGACCTCCGTGATGTCCATCGCTTCGATCCGGTTGCAGAAGTCCGAGCCATACGACGCGTCGCGATCGCGCAGCAGGTAGCGCGGAGCTCCCACGGGAACGCTTCGGTTACCTGGCGCGAGAGCCAAGCTGTGGTCGGATGCTCGCTGACAGCCGTGCGCACGATCTTCCTGCGATCGTGGCCAAGAATGATCATAACGTAGAGCAGCCGAAACGACGCGGACGCCACGATGAACATATCGATCGCAGCGATGCCGGCGGCCTGATTGCGCAGGAAGCTCCGCCAAGTCGGGGAAGGCGCACCTCGTTTTCGCTGTCCCTCTTCAAAACTTGATCCGCGCGAATTCATTGGTGGTTTCGATGGGCTGGCGATAGCATGCGGTGCATGGGGATGCCGACAAGCGAATCAATCCTGCTGGCACGAAGCGAACCCCGAACCCGCACCGCGCTGCTGTTGGAAGCAATCGCGCTGCGCCATCAAATCGTCGTGCTGGAGCGCAGTCGAGCTCGTCGCCCGTGCTTTCGCCTTTGGGATCGGTTCTTTTGGATTTTGTTCTCGCGCTGGTGGCCCCAATGGCGCGACAGCCTGATCATCGTCCAGCCCGAAACGGTGTTGTGCTGGCGCCGTGACGGGTGGTCAGCGCTCTGGAGATATCGATCCCGGGGTTGCTGGCGCGGAGGGCGTCCCAGGGTTTCCAGTGAAGTCCGCCATCTGATCGCACAGATGGCCCGTCAGAACTTTCTCTGGGGTGCGCCGCGGATCCATGGTGAGCTTCTGATGCTCGGTTTCAGCGTTTCCGAGGCCACCGTGTCACGCTACCTGCTTGCACGAAGCAGACGGCCGGGACAATCGTGGCGGACTTTTCTTCGCAATCAAGCCAGTGCGTTCGGCCATTATTCCGAGGAGCGATCGAGGGGAGACGCCGGCCTGCATATTGAGTTGTATCGGGCCCACCTCAAGCGATCCGAGATTGCGCAAATCGCGGCGGTCGGTGTGAGGCGCAGGCGCGGCCTTGGCCCAACCACAGCCGACCCTGCATGTTGGAAGAATCAGTGTGCTCTCCGCTCAGTGCGATATTGGAGTGACACATCGCGCTGCCACCGTGTCCGGCGGATCAAGCAGAGCGCTATATGACCGCCGTGGCGCCGCTTTTTCGATCCGAAGTCCACCGCAGCAAGCTTGGGGTCGCGATTGCCGTGACCGCGGGCCCACTCAAGACGTCGCTTTCGTGCAGAGTCGCGCCAGAATTCATCACGTCGGTCCGTGCTAGGGCCAACGCCTCGAACTCATCCGCACCGCCGCGAGCCGCCCGGGCGACCTTTTGCGTCTTCCGTACCCGCGGATTAGGTTTTGAGGAACCAAAATGCGATACGATCGGTGAAGGCCGCGTAGAACTCTAGCCTTTCTCTTGCATTCGGAGTTTTGAGTAGGCACACCATAGCGATCGCCGATTGTCTGAGCTAGCGTTTGATCAAACCTCCTCGAACGCGGAATGTTCCTCAAGCTTGGGGTGCGTTGGCGGGTGTTATTCGGGCTGGGCAATCCGGGCGGCGCCCAGGTCTCAACCGGGCCGGCAAGGGGCGTAATTCGGTGATCCTCAATTCAATTTTTGGCTGGTTCTCCGATGATCTCGCGATCGATCTCGGCACCGCCAACACCCTGATTTACGTCAAGGGCAAAGGGATCGTTTGCAACGAGCCTTCGGTGGTCGCGGTGCAAAAGAACTCGCGCGGCTCGCGGCGAGTGTTGGCGATCGGTTCCGAGGCGAAAAAAATGCTCGGTCGCACGCCCGCCTCGATCGTCGCGATTCGGCCGCTTAGGGACGGCGTGATCGCCGACTTCGAGATCACCGAGAACATGCTCCGCTACTTCATCCGGAAGATTCACCCGGGCAAGACCCTGGTGCGTCCGCGCCCGCGAATCGTCATCGGCGTGCCCGGCGGGATCACCGCGGTCGAAAAGCGCGCGGTGCGCGAGTCGGCGGAGTCGGCGGGCGCGCGCGAAGTCTATCTGATCGAGGAGCCGAT
>CABEBO010000015.1_pt1 | contig 2629 bp, 3 predicted proteins | sample 3132601 | NCBI WGS metagenome assembly CABEBO01 (sample SAMEA5534345, study PRJEB31848) | metagenome | biome: tundra; feature: field; material: soil | place: USA | collected 2013-05 | depth 0.45 m
CCAAGTTGCACGCAATATGAACCGCTGAAGACGTGAAAGTCCGCGTTCCATCGGTTCTCCAATAGTAGGGGTATCGCCGGAAAAAACAAATGCCTGTGAGCGTGACCAATCTTAGATGATCTGATCCCTGTGTATGATCGTGAGCCGGGGTTCGAATCCGCTCCGCGATCCTGGCCGCATTCTCGCGACACCGGAATTCAAGGTTAACGACCGCCATCGTACACGAACTGAAAGCGAACTCACTCTCTCGACGATGTTAGCCGATTTCGACCCGAAATATCCCAGCACTCGCGCGTATTTTCCTTCGGAAAGACTTCTCGCGACACCGAAGGTTCTAATCCCCTTCGCTCCGCCACCCAGTCTTCGTCTCTAAAGGCTCCGCTCGCCAAGTGGGACGATGCGGCGAAACGTCAGGTTGACTCGCGGCCCGCATGGACGCGTCAGTTTCGCGATCCCGTGCTTCCAGTTTCGCTGCGTCTCGCCTTTCATCAGCAGAAGGCTCCCCGATGCAAGTTTCAGCCGGACAGGCTTCGCAGACTTGTTTCGCTTGTGCTTCAGAACGAATGTCCGGTCTTCGCCTAAACTCAGCGAGGCAATTACGGGTCCAAGCTCCGGTTCATCATCGCTGTGAAATCCCATGCTGTCTCGATTGTCACGGTAATAGTTGAGCAGGACGCTGTTGAACGATGCCTCGGCGACATTCTCTACTCGTCTTTTTATCTCAAGCAGAAGATCGGTCCATGGCAGTGGGGATAGCGTTAAGCCTGAGTAGGTATAGTCGGTGTCTCGATCACCGTACGAGGCAATCAAGCGCGGTTGCGAATACATTTTGTTCCAGACGACGACATTTTCCTGGCGCCAGGGTACATCGGCGATCAGTCGATGCAAAGCAACCTCGGGCGGAAGTCCCAGATCAAGGTCGTTCAAGTAGGACACATCGGCATCTGGCATCGGAATCCTTTCAAGGCGATCGGTCGCTTGAAATAGGCCCGACATCACGGATTCCTCAACACCCGATAGCTCAGTTGCAACTTGGAAACCTGCTCAGCATATCTCGGAATCCATCTTTCGTCGCCTGACGTCGTTTGATCAAGGGAGCGCGAGATGAAACCGACTATTCGAATTTCCGCCCAGCCGCAGCGGCAGCCATGTTGCCCTTCCGAAGTTGCCAAAACACGCCGTCTTCCCGTCGTAGCGCTTTGTTGAAATTCTCAAGCGCCTTCAGGACTTCGACGGGCAGCACTTGTTCTAACGCTTTGTTTGTAACCGAAGATACGGCGGCATCGGCGGTGGTGAAGCGCCAATCGATAGTTCGCCGGCTAGCAGCCTGTGTGTGGCGAATTACTGATTTCCCCAGAATCAGCAATTCGCCACACACAGGGTCGAACGTGGGATGAGGAATCCACGGTGCTGGTCATCGGCCGGCTGGCGGTCACGCTTGGCATCGCGCCCGCAGAGCTGTTCGGGCCGATCTCTGACACGCGAAGACCGCGGCCAAGCGGGCGATAGTCTTTCGCGAGTTACCGACCTCGGGGACTCCTTCGACTGAAGGAGCCGAACCGCCAGTCTTGCCAGAGCGACGCCGTCGGAAGATGAGTAGGTCGACGAATCCCAAACCGGGTCAACTCCAGAACCTGGTCAGACGTTTGATCGCACCAAGTCGACGAGTGGCTTACAGGCGCACCACGCCGACGCAATCAGATCAATCGCATCGGTCTTTCGAAGCTCTGGGCAGCGTACGTAGTCAAACACCACGCCCATTTGAAACTCGTAGTTCGAGCCTTCTTTGTTGACGAAAGAGTCGTAAGCAGCGGACAGCCATCTTGGCTGTGTCTTCGGCGGCCCACTGGACGGAATCGCCGTGCGCAAGTCGAATTCAATGCTTGCATCGACGAACGGCGCCTCCCGCTGCGTCCGCCACCGCCGCTGAACACCCCTGAACCACGGTGCTGCGCCCTTGTGATCATGCAGCAATGGCTTCAGGTTATTGACGATATCCTCTGCCAACGCCTGAAATCCGGCCTTACCCAATTTCTTGAGCTTCTGTTTCACGACCTTGTTCACGTTGTTGGGCACAGTCACCATAGCTCGAACGGCTTGAGAACCGACGCTCAAGGTCAAATGGGGATGGTTGGTGAACTTAGATTCGTCCGAGGCCGCCGAGAGCGAGAGAAAATCCCAAACGGCGTCTCTTTGGCGGCCGGTGATGCTCCCCCGGCCCGGCGATTTTGGATTGATGCCGAGACGATCCAGGAGGTCGCGGCGGCTTCTTAGCTCGCTCAGCGCCAACTTAAGAACGCGTTTGCCCTCAAGGTAAGTGAACTGTTGATCGGGCCCAAAAGGAAATCCTGAAAACATCGTTAAGGTGCCCTCCCGGAATTGTCCAGTGTCAATAAGCTTCGCCTCGGCGATTTCCAAGTAATCTGCCGCCATTGCTGCCCACTTGCTGCCGGATCTGTGTTGCCGAAGCCACGCATACACGGCCCGCCATTCGAGTGGTACGGTGCCTAACAGCCCGTGGTGAAAGTCGGTGACGATTCGATGGATCGCCAGAATGGATTGGCTGTACTAAACTGTCGCGCATGGCAATGGGAACCCGACAGAGTGAGCAAGCGTCGTTGTGGGTCGC